>Ga0134125_10004769_pt1 | contig 15458 bp, 17 predicted proteins | sample KB31751_FD_96464 | JGI IMG/M metagenome (GOLD analysis project Ga0134125, IMG submission 96464) | Terrestrial soil microbial communities with excess Nitrogen fertilizer from Kellogg Biological Station, Michigan, USA - KB3-175-1 | ecosystem: Environmental > Terrestrial > Soil > Unclassified ... | reverse complement strand
GCTCAGACCTCGGAGTAGCTCGCCTCGTAGGCAACCGGAAAATTCACCGATCTTGCAATGAAGCAGTAGTGATGGACCTCCCCGTGCAGCGCGTCCGCTACAGCCAGATCCGCACCACGTTCCACCGTGATCCTGGGACGCAACGTAGCCCGTAGGAAGCGGCCTTCGCCACGCAGCCCGGTCTCGCCCACGCCGAGCGGCGTGTCTTCATAGGCTCGCACGACGATGCCCGCCTTGCTCGCCAGATGCAGATACCAAAGCATGTGACAGCTCGCCAGACTCGAGAGCAGCAGATCCTCGGGATTGGGCTTGCCGGGATCACCGCCGAGCAGCGGGTCGTTCGAGCATTCGATCGGCAACTTGCCGGGCGTCGTGATGCGCCAGGTGCGGTCGTAGCCCCTGTAATGTCGCGTTCCCTCGCCACGGTCTCCCGTCCAGATGATCTGCGCCAGATAGTCATGAGACTTGGTCATTGACGTCACTCCTTGTATACATGTATACAGCCTACCAGATGACCCCGGAAACGATAGCGGCCGAGCTGAGAAGAGAGCTGCTGGCAGGAGGCTTGCCTCCCGGTGCCGAGCTGTCGCAGGTCGTTCTCGCAGAGCGGTTCGGGGTCAGCCGCATTCCGGTGCGGGATGCGCTCCGGATCCTCGCCGGTGAGGGACTGATCGAAATGGAGCCCAATCGCAGCGCCAGGGCGATCACTTTGACCCGCCGCGAGGTGCGGGAAATCTACGATCTGCGCGTGCTGCTGGAATGCGACTGTCTGCGCCGAACGGCCAACAACATGACCCCTGCCGCGCTCGAGGAGATCGATCGCGTCCGCCGCAAGTCGGATCTCGACGCGAGCACTCCCGGTTGGGCTGCGGGTGATTGGGCGTTTCACGAGGCCCTGTATCGGTACGCGGGACGGCCCCGCCAGCTCATCATGATCGAGACGCTACGGCGCACCTGCCAGCTCTTCGTCAATGCATACTCCACGATGCCGGCAAAGAAACCCCGCTGGCTCAACGACCACCGGGCCATACTGCAGCATCTCGAGTCCGCGGACACCGACCGTGCCATCGCCGTACTTCAGAGGCACCTGGAAGCGGCGGCTGAGCACCTCCTCGCCCGAATGAGTGCCGGGTAAGGCAGAGACCTCGAGAGACCGGAGAAAGCCATGGCGCTCGAAATGCGTGCGAGCTGTGAAAAATGCGCGAAGAGCCTGCCGCGGGACGCGAAGGAAGCCTTCATCTGCTCCTATGAGTGCACCTTCTGTGCGCAGTGCGCCCACGCCATGGGCCGGACTTGCCCCAACTGCGGCGGCGAGCTGGTTCCGCGTCCAACGCGGATCCCGAAGTCATGATGATGGCACCGTGCGGCACGGAAGCAGACTGACTCCGGCCATCGTCGTGCGTACCGGCCTCTGGAGGAATGGGTTCAACAAGAGCCTGAGCACGGCGGAGATCGACCGTAATTCCAGCTCCACGAGCTCATCTGCGAACTTCTCGGAACGTCGGGGCACGCAGGCAGTTATAGACCTCTGTACCTCGAGACCCACACCATGCCCCAGCCCTACAAAGTCGCTCTGATCGTCGGGAGCCTGCGAGCACGCTCCTATTCCCGCCAGATCGCCAATACGCTGATCGATCTGGCCCCGGCCGCTCTCTCGTGTCGTATCGTCGAGATCGGAGAGCTCACGCTCTACAATCAGGACCTCGATACCGCACCGCCCGCGCCCTGGACCGCGTTCCGCGCCGCCATCAAGGAATCCGACGCGGTTCTCTTCGTCACGCCTGAATACAACCGGTCCGTTCCGGGCGTATTGAAAAACGCGCTGGATATCGCCTCACGGCCCGGCGGCCAGAGTGTGCTCAGCGGCCTGCCCGCAGGCGTGGTCAGCGTCACGCCCTTTAAGCTGGGTGCATTCGGCGCCAACCATGCGCTGCGCCAGACCTTCGTCTTCCTGAACATGCCGGTGATGCAGCAGCCGGAGGCCTATATCGCTGATGTCGGCTCGCTGCTCGATGAGTCCGGCAGACCCAAGGATGGGAAGACATCGGAATTCCTTTCCCGCTTCATGACCGCGTTCGCGGACTGGGTCGAGACGGCGAGGCAGCGGGAGGATCGCGACCGCGAGCCGTTCGCCGCCCTCATGGACCGGCGCGCCGAAATTGCCGAGGCTTACGTCAACGGCGACGCTGCGCCGCTTGACACCATTCTCGCGCAGCGTGATCCGGCAACGTTCCTCTCACCGCGCGGCGATGCCACGCAAGGCGCGCAGACGGTCGCCAAACGCTACAAAGAGGACGCGCGCTTCTTCGCGCCAAAGGGCGAGAACCGGCTCGAGGTGTTGCAGAGCCGGGCCAGCGGCGATCTCGCTTTTTGGACGGGCTACCAGCACGCGCGAGTGCACATGGCGGCGAAGCCTGGCGAGGTTGTGCCGATGACTATCCGCGTGACCGAAGTCTTCCGCTACGAGGAAGGCGGTTGGAAGTTGGTGCACCGGCACGCGGATCCCCAAGGTAAGGCATAGCGCCGCAGGGATCGGATAGGAGCATCACATGTACGCTGTCGTTCGCGAATCAACCTACTCTGAAGACCGCCCCCTTGCAGATCGGCCGGAATTCGCCGCCTTTCAGGATGCACATGCGGCACAGCCCGGATATCGGGGCACCATCGTGACTCACGTTGGCGGGGGACGTCACGTCACCGTAACCCTCTGGGACACGGCGGAGCACATGGACGCGGCACGCAAGGCTATTGGACCTGCAGTAAAAACACTGATCGACCCTATCATGGCGCAGCCAGCGCGACTCCTCGGAACCGGGGAGGTCGCCTACAGCGACATCGACGGAGAAGAGACCGGCTCACATTGAGTCGCACGAGCCCGTAGAGGCTGAAGGGGACGTCGATTTCTCGCTAAACTTGCGATTTCGGGCGGCAGATCATCTGCCTCATCGCAAGGAGAATCGACTTGAGTGTGATCAGACTCTGCGGGGCCGCAATGCTCGCGGTGATTCTGTCGGTCGGTACCGCCGCCGCAGCCGATCTCGCCTTCCTCAACCACGGTCACGCAGTACTGGATGCGCACAACTGCTATCCGTATGACGGGCGCTGGAGCGATCGTGTGCGCCGTGCGCTCGATTCCGGCTTTCCGGTCTCGATCGAGCAGGATCTCGCCTGGTATGTGGATCCGAAGAGCGGCCGGGGCCGCGTCGTCGTGTCGCACACGCCCCACCCCACAGGTCACGAACCGACTCTGCAGGCTTATTTCTTCGAGCAGGTGCGCCCGATCGTCGAGCAGGCACTGGCCCGGAACCGGCGCAGCGAATGGCCGCTCATCGTCCTGCACTTCGACTTCAAGGATACGCAGCCTGCCATCCTCGAAGCCGTCTGGCAGTTGCTCGGCGAATATGAGCCCTGGCTCTCGACTGCCGTCAAGACCGCCGATCCAACTTACCTCTCTCCCATCGACCGCGAGCCTATCCTCGTACTCACAGAAGATTCCGATGCGCAGGCGAAGGTGTTCTACGAAGACGTACCGGTGGGTGGCCGTCTGCGCCTGTTCGGCTCGGCGCATACTGAGGACCCTCCGTCCGCGGCTACCTCGGCCCAGCGTGCGCATTGGGAAGCAACCGCTGCGCCGGCTCAACTCCTGCGGACCCGCGCCACCAACTATCGCCGCTGGTGGAACAACAACTGGTGGGTCGTCGAGGAAGGCGGCGAGACCCGGGCGGGCGCCTGGACGAGGTCCGACGACCGGCGCCTGCGCGTCCTGGTCGATTACGCGCACGAGCAGGGATACTGGATCCGCTTCTACACGCTCGACGGCTTCGATGCGAAGGAGGACATGGGCTGGGATCAGAGTTACAACTTTGGCTCCATGAGCCGGGTGGTTCCGCGGTGGCGGGCCGCCATCGCAGCAGGCGTCGATTTCATCGCCACCGACCAGGTGGAGTCGCTGTCACGGTATCTCGACCAGCGGGATCGTGCGCTCCGGCCGTCCCACCCTTGAATCGCGCCTGCATACGAGACTTACGACTTTGGCGCGATGCGCCGAGTGTCTAGCCGCAAGCCCTGACTTGGGCTATGCTTTGCGCCGAGTCCGTACCCGCACCGCCGGACCATTGAGAACCAATCGAGAGAAATTGGCAGGACGACGCAAAGGGGGTTGCCGTGAGTTTGAATTCGCGCCGGGATGGGCGAAATCCGATATTCGTTGCCGCGCTCCTCACATCCGTGCTGCTTGCCGGGTGTGGTGGTGGCAGCGGCTACGGGGGTAGCTCCACCCCAACAAGCTACACCATAGGCGGCACGATCTCCGGCCTGCAGAGCGGCGAGAGCGTCGTCTTGCAGAACAACGGTGCGGATGCCACCACGGTACGAGCCGACGGCGCATTTACCTTTGCCGGCAGGATGATCAGCGGCTCGACCTACTCGGTCGCGGTCGCAACGCAGCCGGCAGGACAGACCTGCTCAATCACGAACGACAGCGGGACTGTTGACGCTGCCAACGTCACGAATGTCTCGGTCACATGCGTGAGCAATCCAGGACTCGCCATGCTGGCCGGCAGCAGCATTGGTCCCGGCAGTGCCGATGGCGCCTCGGCGGCGGCGAGATTCAACAGTCCCTTCGGCGTCGCCATCGACGCGGCCGGCAATGCCTATGTCGCCGACGCCGATAGCCATACAATCCGGAAGATCACTGCGGCCGGGACCGTTAGCACCTTCGCGGGCACGGCGGGTCAGGCAGGTGATGCCGACGGCACAGGAGCGGCCGCCCGCTTCCACACTCCTCGCGGCATTGCCGTCGATGGGACCGGCAATGTGTATGTAGCGGACACGGGGAACGAGACCATCCGCAAGATCACGCCGTCAGGGGTGGTGACCACCCTGGCGGGGACGGCCGGATTGGCTGGGAATGCGGATGGCACTGGATCTGCGGCGAGGTTCGATGGACCGCAGGCCATCGGAACGGACAGCGCCGGGAATGTCTATGTCGCCGATGCTTTCAACAATCTCATCCGTGAGATCACGCCGGCGGGAGTCGTCAGCACGCTGGCCGGATCAGGCGCCTGCGGGAGCGGGGATGGGACAGGCGCAGCAGCGGCATTCTGCTTGCCCTTTGGCCTGAGTGTCGACGGCTCAGGTAACGTGTACGTCGCCGACAGCTTCAACAATACGATTCGGCAGGTAACTTCCGCCGGAGTGGTGAGCACACTTGCGGGACATGCCGGAGTTGCCGGCGGCGACGATGGGACTGGGACCGCGGCGACGTTCAATCTCCCCAGCGGAGTTGCCGTGGACAGCGCCGGCAATATCTATGTCGCCGACACAGGGAACGCCACCGTCCGCCTGGTCACGGCGAGTGGCGTCGTCACCACGCTAGCCGGTACGACCGGCGTATTGGGCTATGCCGACGGTACGGGATCGGCAGCCTTGTTCAGGGGCGGCCAAGGTCCCGCCGTCGACGCCCAGGGCAACGTGTATCTGGCGGACAATAACAATGAAACGATCCGTAAGATCACGCCCCTCGGAGTGGTCACCACGATAGCCGGCACGGCGCCCGGAGTGGGTACCGTGGACGGCACGGGAGCCACCGCGCAATTCTGGGGTCCCGATGGCCTGGCGGTGGACAGCGGCGGAGACGTGTACGTTGCGGATACCTTCAACTGCAAGATCCGCAGGATGACCTCGACGGGTACGGTCACGACGCTGGCCGGATCGCCAATTCGCTGCATTTCCCGCGAGTTTGGTGCGGCGGACGGCACCGGCGCGGCTGCCCAGTTCGCCTGGCCCAAGGCTGTCGCAACGGATGCTGCGGGCAACGTATATGTGGCGGATATGCTCAATGACACCATCCGCAGGGTGACGCCGGGCGGCGCCGTCAGCACGATCGCAGGAGCGGCCGGGTTGCCCGGCAGCGCGGACGGCACGGGTTCCGCGGCGCGTTTCAATCAGCCATCCGGCCTCACGACGGACAGCGCTGGCAACGTCTATGTCTCCGACACGGGCAACGACATCATTCGCAAGATCACGCCGGCCGGAGAGGTGACTACCTTGGCTGGAACGGCGGGCTCGGCCGGCAGCACGGATGGAACCGGCGCCGCGGCGAGGTTCTCCGCCCCGCTCGGGATTACCATCGACGGCACAGGCAATCTGTACGTTGCGGACACTGGCAACGACACCATTCGGGAGATTACTCAGGCGAGGACGGTAACGACGCTGGCCGGCAAAGCGGGTCTCGGTGGGAGCGCCGATGGAGTCGGTCAGCTCGCACGATTCAACAGCCCGACTGGCGTGACTTCTGACGCATCCGGCAACCTGTACGTCGTGGATGCGTGGAATTACACCATCCGCAAGATCACTCCCGCGGCAGCGGTGAGTACCCTGGTCGGTGTGGCCGGGCACACTGGATTTACGCCAGGAGCGTTGCCGGGACGGCTGGACGCGGGTATCACCGGAGTCGCGGTCAGCGGCTCCACCCTCTACATCAGCACTTATGCCGGTATCGCGGAAGTCACCAACCTACATTGATTCGGTGCGCGCGTTTCGAGCGGTGCGCTTGACGGCCTTTCCAGGTCACGCAATACTTCGCTGACTCGCGAAGTATCTGTAACAGCGGGCAAATCTTCGCGACCCTTCGCAGACGCCGCGATCACTGCAAGCCCGAGAGGACCACCGTGTCTACCATCGACCGCCGCACCGCGGCCCTACTCGCCCTATTCGGTCCACTGCTCGCGACGACCGCGGCCCGCGCGGCACCGGCGTCGTCGGCGCCCGCCGCCAAGTCACACGTGCCACCCGGTTGGGTCCGCCACGACGTGATCGCGCAGCTCATATACCCGAACATGACCGCGCTCGATCTCGTAGGGCCGCATTACATGTTTTCGCTCCTCATGGGAGCGAAGGTGCATCTTGTTGCCAAGACCCCCGAGCCGGTGACGAGCGACCTCGGGCTGACCATAACGCCAACTGCGACCTTCGAGCAGTGCCCGCAGGATCTGACGGTGCTGTTTGCACCCGGCGGTACCGGTGTATTGTCGGCTGCGGGCGACTCGCAGACGCGTGCCTTCATCGCGGACCGCGGTGCGCGGGCGAAGTACGTAACGTCGGTTTGTACCGGGTCACTGATCCTCGGCGCGGCGGGGCTGCTCAAAGGGTATCGTGCGACGTCACATTGGGCCGCCCGCGACCTCCTCGCCGACTTCGATGCGATCCCGACTGACCATCGTGTGGTCCGCGACCGCAATCGCATCACCGGCGCGGGCGTGACCTCGGGGCTCGACTTCGGCCTGACCATGGTGAGCGAGCTGCGGGACCCCTTCTACGCCGAATGCGCGCAGCTTCTCGCGGAATACGACCCGCATCCGCCATTCGACTCCGGGTCGATGCACAGGGCGCCCGTGAAGGTACGCGAGACCATGACGCCGTGGTTCGCCGACCTCAGGGCGCACACTCGCGATCTCGCCCGCCGGCTCAAGGCTTGACGGCAGCCTAGTGCCGGGCCGCCCTCGCAGCCGCCTCGGGGGGATCGGGCCGGAGATAGCCGGCCAGGCAGCCGATACAGATTCCGAGACCGGCGAGCGGATATCTCAAAGCGGCGACAGTGGCGATTGCGAAGAGACACAGCGTCGTGACGGAGCGCAGGAGCATCGCTTTTCGTGCTTTACCGGATACCGGATCATGAGACCTCCGCCCGATGAGCTCCCGGATCAGACCGATATAAGTCACGTTCACCAGAAAAAAGACGCCCGCGTAGAAGGCGACGGGTTGTGGCGCCAGCTCACTGACGGCCATCCAGGCAGTCGAGAGCGGCAACAGGGACATGGAGAACAGGTGCGCAAAATTGACCCACAGGAGGCGATGAGTGGCCTCGGTGGCGTAGCGCATCAGATAGTGATGGTTGATCCAGACGAGGGCGATGAAGAAGTAACTGACGGCATAGCTCAGCCACGTGGGCCAGAGCAGGAGGAAGGCTCTGAAGGTCGGCTGCCCTGGAGGTCTCAGCTCGAGCACCAGCACGGTGATGAGGACGGCAAACACACCATCCGACAGCGCACTAAGTCGCTCGGGCGTCGCCTTACGTAGCACGCTCATCCTGCCTTGCCGCCACGGGATGGACCCCGCTGACGCGCCTTCAGCCGTTGCCGGTGTGCCGCCTGCTTCGCTCGGTTCCCGCATATCGCCATGCTGCACCACCGCCGCGCATGGCCACGGGTGTGATCGGCAAACAGCAACGTGCACGCCGGGCCCTCGCAGGCCTTCACCTGCGAGAAGTCCTCCGTGACGAGCAGACGTGCCAACACCATCCCGATCGGCAGCAGAAGCGCGTCGGGCGAGTCCCAGGCCCGCATCTCCTGAAGCTCGAGTGAAGCCGGACGCGTGTCAGGTCGCAACACGATCCTGCTGAAGCGCGCGTCGCGCTCCAATAAATGATTCAGCGGCTCGAGCTCATCGACGTCCTGCGGCACCAGCCGACGGCCTTTGTGCTCCTGGACGAACCCTCTGAACCACTCGCGCAGCTGTCTCGCCCGGCCCGCGATCCTGTCGAGCTCGCCGGGACGGGTGCGCGTACGGATCGTACGCAGCACATCGGCAGGCACGAGCTTCGCCTGCGCCATCCAGTCCAGTAACCCTGCTCCGTCGTCGATCCAATCCACGACGGTATCTATGGGGGTCGCCACCGAATTGAGGAAATCCAGAGCCGGCGCATCGCCGACGAATATCGCTGCAGGACGCTGATCCACCCGATACCGCTCTCCGTGCCCGCCGCCATCCACCCGGCACGCTCAAAGAAAAGGCACGGGTAATAAATAACCGATCAAATGCCGCTTGACAAGTTACGGCATGCGCGTAACCATATTAATCGTTGTTTAGTGGTTACTATTGATCCTGCCGGAGGAGCATGAAGATGTCTCACCAGGAAGTCGGTGTGGTTCTCGTCCATGGCGCCTGGGCCGACGGCTCCAGCTGGGCGAAAGTGATTGCTGGCCTGTCGGCAGGAGGAACGCCGGTAGTCGCGGCGCCGCTTCCACTGACTTCGTTTGCCGATGACGTCGCCGCACTCAACCGAGCACTCGAGCGCGTTTCCGGGCCGGTGATATTGGTCGGCCACGCTTATGCCGGCGCCGTCATCGGCGCGGTACGTGACGAGCGAGTGAAGGCGCTCATCTACGTGGCAGCGCTTGCGCCGGATGAGGGCGAAACGGTCGCCGACGTCTTCTACCGTTCCGAGCCCCACCCCCAGGCACCGAAGCTGGCCCCCGATGCCCACGGATTCATCTATCTGCCCGAAACAGCCATCGCGACGGCATTCGCGCCCAATGCAACCGCCGCTGAGCAGATCGTGCTCGCCGCAGTCCAACGCCCGATTTCGGCCGCCTGCATCACCGTCGCAATGCCACGCCCGCTCTGGAAAGACCGTCCAGCCTGGTACCTCGTGGCGGAGCAGGATCGGATGATCATCCAGGAAACCCAGAGATTCATGTCCGAGCGCATGAAGGCCAGCGTGCGCTCCCAGCCCGTCGATCACACACCTCTGGTGACTGCGCCAGCACCCATCGTGGCGACCATTGGTGAGGCGCTGGCTGCGGTAGCGCGGCGCTGAGGATCTCGCGACGGCTGCGGAATGGGCTGACAGCAAACACGTGCGGAGACCAGCATCATGACGACCATCCACTATCGAAAAGTTGACGTGAACGGCCTCGGGATCTTCTACCGCGAGGCGGGCCCGGCCAACGGCCCGAATCTCCTGCTGCTTCACGGCTTCCCGACTGCCGGCCACATGTTCCGCGACCTCATCCCGCTCCTTGCCGGTCGCTTTCATGTCATTGCGCCGGATCTACCGGGCTTCGGGCAATCCGATCTGCCCGGACGCGGCTGCACGTTCGACCGGATCGCCAGCGTCATCGACCGCTTCACCGAGATCATCGGTCTCGATCGCTACGCCCTCTATGTCTTCGATTACGGCGCGCCGACCGGCTTTCGCCTGGCCGTCGCGCACCCCGATCGGATCACGGCGATCATCTCGCAGAACGGCAATGCCTACGAGGAAGGTCTGAGCGAGGGCTGGAGCCCGATCCGCGCATACTGGGAAACTCCCTCGCCCGCCAATCGCGAAGCGCTGCGCGCCTTCCTCAAGCCGGAAACGACCGTCTGGCAGTACACCCACGGTGTCCCGGACCCCACGCTCGTCTCTCCCGACGGGTTCTCGCTCGACAACTTCTATCTGGCGCGCCCGGGCGTCGATGAGCTGCAGTTGGATCTGTTCGGCGACTACCGGAGCAACGTCGCCCGCTACCCGGCTTTTCAGAAATACTTCAGGGCTCACCAGCCTCGTTTCCTGGCGGTATGGGGCAGGAACGATCCGTTCTTTCTGCCGGCCGGGGCCGAAGCATTCAGGCGCGATATCCGCGGTGCAGTGGTCCGCTTTGTCGACACCGGTCATTTCGCGCTGGAAACGCACGCGGCCGAGATAGGAAAGGCCATCGTTGACTTCCTGCCAACCGGGGAGTCATAGCCCCGAAGGAGCTCAGGCCGCGGGGGAGGTCCGGATGTCAGCGACGTCGGCGTGGTCGTCGTCCTGCGCAGCGCCTGGCTGCACCTCCTCCTGCCGCGCGACCGGATTGAAGCCGCCCGACTGTTTGCGCCAGAGCTCGGCATAAAGACCGCCCTGTAGCAGCAGCTCGGTATGCGAGCCGTCCGCCACGATGGCACCGCGCTCGAGGACGATGAGCCGATCCATGTCCATCACCGTGCTCAGCCGGTGGGCGATCGCGATCACGGTCTTGCCTGACATTGCCTCCTTCATGGCCTCCTGGATCATCTGCTCGCTGTGACTGTCGAGGGCGCTGGTCGCCTCATCGAGGAGCAGGATCGGCGCATCACGCAGGATCGCGCGCGCGATGGCGATGCGTTGCCGCTGGCCACCGGAGATCTTGATGCCGCGCTCGCCGACGAGTGTGTCATACCCTTGTTCCAGCTCAATGATGAATTCATGCGCGTGCGCGCGCTTTGCGGCCTCGACCACCTCGTCGTCCGTTGCGTCCGGCCGTCCGTACCGGATGTTCTCGAGCAGACTGCGATGGAAGAGATTCGTGTCCTGCGGGATCAGGCCGATGGAGCCTCGGAGGCTCTCCTGCGTCACTTCACGGATGTCCTGTCCGTCGATCCTGATGGTCCCGGCAGTCACATCGTGCATGCGCATCAGAAGGCCCATGAGGGTCGTCTTGCCGGCTCCGCTAGGACCGACGAGTCCCACGCGTTGTCCGGACGGAATGTGCAGCTGAAAATCATGGACGATGTTGCGGGAGCCGCGACCGCGGCCCCGAGGCTCGTAAGCGAACGCAATGTGATCGAACTGAATGGCGCCGTGGGTGACCGACAGCTCCTTCGCTCCCGGCCGATCCTGCACCGTCGCCGGTACGATCAGCGTAGCGATGCTCTCGCGCGCGGCCCCCAGCTGGTCATAGAAGTCCGGTATGCGCTGGCCGAGGTTGTAGGCCGTCTGCAGCAGGGAGCCGGTGAGCGCCGTGACCATGACGAAATCGCCCGCGGTCATGAGTCCATGGACCCAACCGTAGAGCGAGCCGCCCACGAAGCCGATCCACATCAGGATGTCCATGCCGTACTGGGAGCAGCGCAAGCGGACCACGGAACGGTAGAGAGCCATGCGCCGCTCGCGCTCTTCGCCCGTGTATCGCGTCAGCTCCCGATCCTCGAGCGCCTGATTGGCAAAGCAGAAGACATTGCGCACATTGGTGATGACGTCGACGATCCGGCCGGTCACCGCCGCGCGAGTCTCGTTATTGGCCGCGGCGCGCCGGGCGCATTCCCTTCCGAGCAGGAGGCTGCCGGAGAAATAGACGACGATGCCGACGCCTGCCGCGGCACAGAATGCCGGGCTCGCGACATAGAAATACGCCGCAACGAAGACGAAGAACATCGCCCCTGGAATGAAGTCGAACACCGTCATGTCGAACAGCATCAGCATCTGATCCGGCAGCATGACGGCACGATGTGCGATCTTCCCCGAGAGCGTGCTCTCGAAGTAGGCCGGTGACAGCCGTTGCGCATACGCGAACACCTCTTCCTTGACGCGGATCAGCATCGGCGAGCGCGTATTGTAGGAGCAGAACCACATCGCCGCGTCGCAGAAGAATCGCGCGGCTACCAGCGCCGCAAAGAGGAGGAACGGAGCCGTGAGTGCACGAGTGACCTCTTGCACCGGGCCATGGAGGCCGAGCACCGTGTCCGTCAGCCGCTTGGTCGCAAAGGCGATGGAGGCGAATATCGCGCGTCCGACTACCGGAAAGACGAGCAGTCCGAGGCAGCCCCAGAGAAACTGACGCGCAAAATGCAGGAAGAACCGGTCGAGGCGATTCGGTAGGGCGGGAGCGTTCATGCGGGAGCGTCAGAGGCAGCGGTGCGCCGCTGCGGCGGGCTCGTTGGAGCGGGGACACCATGTCCCAGCCTTCTATGAGCCTATTCGTCCAGGTGCCCCCCGGCAAGTCCGGACTCCGGGATTGTGGCGAGTCTCTCCCTTCGGCTCACCGCGCACGGGCATCCACGGCCCGTTCTCGCCTTGGCGACGCCAGGCCCCGGGACTGAGTCTGCGGCCGTGACACGCTCGCCCCAGGGAGCTCAGGCGGCTTTGCCCATCTCGGCAACCCGCTCCCACGTGGTCGCTTCGAAGCTCTTACGGGCGCTGACACGGGCGAGCCACGGGGCCAAATTCCCGCGCTCCGCAGTGAGCGGCGCCCACTCCGGGGTCTGCGCGAGGAAGTCCATCTGCGATGCCACGATGATGTCGGCCAGCGATAACTGTGAGCCGGCGAAGTAGTCGTTGCCACCGAGCAGACGGGAGAGCTCGGCGAACACCACGTGCGCCCGCGGCACGGCCTCCGCAATGGCCGCCTCGTCGCCCGGCAATCCCAGGATGCGCGGACGCACGATGCGCTGAAAGCCGATGATGCTGTTGACACCTTGATGCAGGTACCAGTCGGCGATGGCGAGGACCTGATCCATGCGCGCCGCGGCCTTCGGGTCAGCCGGAGTCAACGCCGGAGCGGGCAACACGCGATCGAGATATCGCAGGATGGCCTGTGTCTCATACAGTCTGAAGCCATCATGCTCCAGCACCGGCACGCGACCGAAGGGGTGGATGGAAAGATGCGGCTCGCTCTTGATGGCGCGCGGTGGGACCGCTACGAAGCGGAAAGCCGCACTCTTCTCCATGAGGGTCGCGAGTACCGCACGGCCGAAGGGGCTGCCGGGAATGCTGTGGACGGTGAAGCTCGACATGGCTGCGACTCCCTACACGGAACCGTGAATCTATCAGATCGGGCTGGTGGCGCCGCGCGTTCGCATCAAAGTCCAGCCGGCTGCCGCGAACACCAGTACGTTGGCGACTATTACCGGCTTCGAGGCGATCAGGACGCCGAAAGTCATCCAGAGCGCGGCACCCAGCATCTGCAGACCCCGCAGCATGGCCGGCTTTGGGAAGAAATACGATGCGACGAAGACACCCGTCGCAATCCAACCTACGGTATCCGCAGGTGACATGCTCAACTCCTCGCCTCTTCTCTCTGTTCCCGAAGAAACGGCCGATCGATCTGGCCGGCATAGTATTCGATGTCCGCCTGTGTCACGCCACAAGCGCTGAAGTGCTCCTTCCAGCCGGCGACGATACCCGCGACCGCGCGAGCTTCGCGCCTCGCTTCATCCCTCTTCAGCCCGAACAAGGGGAACATGGATAGGGCATTGGCAATGGTGGAATCTCCAGCCCGCTCGCCGACCCTCATCTGTTGAAATCCGAGGGCCTGCCCCGAGGGCAGAACATCGAAGGCAGGAGCCAGCTCATATTGCCCTCTGCCGCCCATGATGAGCGCATGGTTCTTCTCGTGATCATCCGTATTGTCGATCAGGATATTGAAGACCATGCGGCGAAACAGTTCCCGCATGTCGTGCATGTAGCCATTGTCCTGCACGATACCTCTGCGCCGCAGCAACTGCGCCAGCTCCGGATAGCCAAATTGCTCCCCGGCTGCTCGGAGTGCCACCGATGCCGAGAGGCAGTGGCAACGTCCCGTGGGTGTGCGGTCGAAGCGCCTGATCGCCACCGCGTGCCCGACCGTCAGGCGTACGGGCATCGTGTCAGCGCTGCGTATCTCCGCCTTCCGTGCGAGAGTCATCGTTGCGTGCTCGATCAAGGGGGTGTCCGCGGGCTCACCATCGGAGAACTTGATAACCCATTGCTCGCCGCGCATGTTCAGGAGGGCCTTTGGCCGCGCACCGCCCATGGTGGCGCCCGGGGAGACGAGCCTGCGCAACTCGACTGGGATCGGCTCGTTCTCCTGGACTCTGCGGACGAGCTCGTGAATCCGGTCAGCCTCCTGCAGCGTTGGCAGTGGGCCGAGGCGCCGGGGCAGATAGTGGTCGGGAGAAGTCGAAACTCCCAGCGCGCCGAAGCGCTCATCACCGGCGAAATAGAGGTATTCGAGCAACGAAAGGCGCGGCGGCTTGTCGATGAGCCGGATGACGCGCTCGCCCCAGCGATCGGGCCGCGCATCATCGACAGCACCTGCTGCGGCATTCCTCTCGGTCGGCAAGAACTCCTGGTCGAGCAGAGGCAGGTCCTCGCTGAGCTCGAATCCATGCTCGAGCCAGTGCGGGAGGTATTTCAGGGAGACGCCCTGATTCGAGCGCACCAAGTTGAGTTCGCCGACGACAACGGGCCGCGCCGGATCGAGCAGCGACCAGAGGTAGAGCCGATCGGCAACCTGGTACGTCGGTGGACTCGGGTCGGCCGCGGTCGTTGCGCTCATTCCTGCTCCTTGCGCGATTGCTCTCTTGCCAGCCGCGCGCGTGCCGAGGCAGCGGCGCGGATGGCGCGCCGCTCGAGCGCCGCGCGCACATCCCCCTCGAGCGCTCCGCGATCCTCTGCAGGCGCCGCAACTGCGGCCAGGTCGCTCACCCTGCCGACCAGCCACAATGCGGTGGCATAGAGTCCGGCTCCAACCGCTGGGTCGCCCCGCTCCAGTCGGATCAGCGTGGGCACCGAGCACCCGAGTCGTCCCGCCCATTCGCGCTGGGATTCGCGACGCCTGAGCCGCGCGATCGCCAAATTCTCACCCAGGCCACGAAGCGCCTGAGCCGCGGCGGGGGGCAGAGCAGTCAATGAAGGGGTATTCTTCGCCATAGCAAATATAGTTTATCGTTGTACGCCTTTTGAGCAACTATATTTAAATATCGTCAAGTAAATAATCAAGATAGTATTGATGCTTGACTTTCAGGCTCTGGAAGGTAGGCTAAGCCAATGATTGATTCCGCCGCTGAGAGCATCCTCCCTATCCCTCTCCCTGCCCTGCTCCGACATGCCCGCACCGCCTACGGCTCCGCCATGCGCAGCGCCCTCGAGGCAGCGGGCTACGACGACATACCCAAGAACGGGCTCTATGTCATCGGCG
>Ga0134125_10004766_pt1 | contig 15470 bp, 15 predicted proteins | sample KB31751_FD_96464 | JGI IMG/M metagenome (GOLD analysis project Ga0134125, IMG submission 96464) | Terrestrial soil microbial communities with excess Nitrogen fertilizer from Kellogg Biological Station, Michigan, USA - KB3-175-1 | ecosystem: Environmental > Terrestrial > Soil > Unclassified ... | reverse complement strand
TGTTGCACACACCCATGATGGAGACGCGGCGCGCCGCGCTCTCGAGTGGCCCGAGAATGATCACGTACGGATTGGCCGCGGTCTGCAGCAGGCACAGGCCCGTTCCCTGGACGAAGAGTCCCGTGAGAAAGGCGCCATAGGAGCGCATCAGTGCCGCGGGCACGAACACCAGGCTGCCCGCGGCCATCACCGCCAGTCCGAGAGCCATGCCACGCCTGTAGCCGGTGACCGCCAGCACCCGCGCCGACGGGATGGCCATGACGAAGTAGGCGATATAGAACGCGAAAGTAACGAGCAGCGCTGCGAAGGTGTCGAGGCGACAGACCACCTTGAGGAACGGTATCAGGACGCCATTGAGCCAGGTCACGCAGCCGAAAAGCGCAAACAGGCCGGCCATGAGGGCCAGAGCGCGTCTGTCGGTCTGCGCGGCAGTGGGCATGGCGATCACTCGAGTGGACTCAGGCACGGGTCACTGCGCAACCGGGTCAGTGCATCCCCGCGCCGCTCGTCACGACGTTGGGCAAAGTCCAGATCTGTGAGGCGAGGTTGTGTCCGCAGGCCTGCACGGTGACTCGGCCATTCGCAGGTCCGGTCAGACAAAGATGACTGCGCCGGTTGATGAGGTTCCCGAGCAGGGTGTAGGTCCACCGCTGGCCGGCGGAAGAGTCACATCCGGTGAGAGCCGCCCGGTCGCCCGTTTGAGTGAGGCACGCCTGCGCCGAATGCAGCGTGCCATCCGGCATGATTCGCCACATTTCTGCGGCCGTACCCGCGCACCGCCGCATCGCATCGGGTGCCGCCAGACAGCGCGTATAGTCTTGCGCGTCCTGACGGCTCTCGGGAACATCCGGCACGATTCTGCTGATGGCGCCCATGCGCGCCGGCTTGCCGCACACAGCAGCAGGGCGGATCTTCCAGATGCCCGTGTCGTGCGCGCCGATTTGAGCCGTGACCGCAGCGGCTGAGGCGTGTTGGGCACCGGTCCACAGATCTCGGACGTCGAATCGGCAGTGAGCTCCGAAAAAGCCGAGATCGCGGGGTGTGAGCTCGATGTGCAGGGCCGCAGGGCTGCGATTCAGCGCGCCAACGGCATAGCCGCCGTCCTCGAGAGGCTTCAGCAGCACGTCCATCGAGGCGCTGCGGCGCAGGAGAGTTGCCATCCTCCCCAGCGGGTCCTGGTCGATCGTCAGGACCGCCCTGTTGCCGAGGGTTGCGAGCGCCGCGGGTGAGAGCTGCTCGAGGTTGGAGCTGAGGATCAAGGGAGCGGACATCATGGACCAGAGGGCGACTTGGCTCCGGGTCTCGGCCAGCGTCATGCCCCGGTCGCCGCCGATTATGAAGTCCGCGTCGTTCCAATGGCCTGGCGTCTGAAAGCGCCCGAGCTGCAGATTGTAGTCGTAGTTCCACATGACGCTGCGGAAGCGCGACTGGTCTGGCTGCTTGCCATCGTAGACTCGGACATCCGTGCCCTCGCGCCAGAGCTGGCCATAGCTGCGCACCCAGCCGAGGACGTCGTACCAATCGGGAGTGCCTTGGAAGTACGCGGGCGCCGATTCGGAGAACACGATGGGTCTGCCTACCTGCTTCAGTGCGCCGCTCTCGGCCTGGTAGGCTGCCCGGTAGGCGGCATTCCCGGCCGCGCCCGCAGCAGGCTCGATGTTGCATCCGTCGAGCTTGAGGTAGTCCACCCCCCACGAAGCGAAGAGTCTCGCATCGGCTGCGAAATGTGGCGGGCCGCCATTCTTCCCGGCACCGCTGCCGGCGTAACGCCCGCAAGTCGCGTATCCGGCATCTTCATAGATGCCGAATTTGAGTCCCAGCGCGTGAATCGCCGTGGCCACCGGGCGCATGCCCTCGGGAAACCGGCGCGGGTCCACCTGCAGATCGCCGCGGTTATCCCGGCTCGCCAGCATCCAACAGTCATCGATCGTCACGGTGTCATAGCCCCGTGCCGCAAGTCCGGTTCTGACGAGTGCGCGGGCATTGGCCAGAATCGTCTGCGCCGTGAAGTCGCATTGGTAGTGCGCCCAGTCGTTCCAGCCCATCGGCGGGGTCATGGCCAGCCGCTGCGCTGCGGTCGCCTGCGGTCCGAGACAGGCCCCCATGCCAAGGAGCGCGAGGCCGGGTAGAGCCAGCAACGCGATTCGTCTCGCGGCGCCGTGCCGGGCGAGCATGATGGAAATAAGTTTCATTATATGTAGTAGTTTTCCACATGCCGTCGAAGCGCGTCAATCAACCGGGAAGGTGTAACCGGGAAAAAGGGGCAGTAGGTCCACCCAGAGGGCAGGGCGCAATCATCCGGCCGGTGCTGAGGTCGTCGGCCGCGTGGGGGAGGTCTGTGGCCTCCAGCTCGGCGACCAACCGTGGCAATGACGCGGTCGTCGCCACACACAAACGGCCACGTGACGCGTAGCCTGCAGACCTGCAGTGGGTGCTTCTCGGCTGCCGCAATCACTCAGCATGAAGCACCGCGTTCATCCATGGACACGTGAGCGTCCGTGCTCCGTGATCGAAAACGTCGGGGGCTTGACATGACTTCACGGGTTATAACGCTGCGCACACCCATGTTCAGACACGCTGCGGTTGCCGCCGCGGCCCTGTTCATCATGGGCACGGTACAGGCGCAAGTAAACCCACGCCTGTTCCAGAGTATGCAATGGCGCAACATCGGCCCGTTCATCGCGGGAAAAGTCGACTCGGTGTCGGGGGTCCAGGGGCATCCGGCGATTGCGTATATGGGTACCGACAATGGAGGTGTCTGGAAGACCGTAAATGCCGGCGCCACCTGGTTCCCGGTTACCGATGGAGTGCCTGTCGTCCGCGGGATAACCGCACTCGCGGTAGCGCAGTCGCAGCCATCGGTCGTCTATGCGGGCACGGGAAGCGTGTTCGGTTCGCACTACGGCAGCGGCGTGTGGAAATCCATCGATGGCGGGGCGCACTGGCAGAGTGCCGGACTCCAAAGCGCCGGGCAGATAAGCTGGCTTTTGGTGGATCCGCGCAATCCCGATCTGGTGCTGGCCGCCACCGGCGGCATCGATCGTCGTAAAGGCGGAGCGCGCGGCGTGTTTCGCAGCACCGACGGAGGACGAATTTGGAAGCTTGTCCTGGATGCGCAGCCCGAGTCCGGCGCGACTTACCTGTCCTGGGCAAGCGCGGACCCCCGGATGATGTTCGCTGCGATCGGCCAGACTTACATTGCTCCGGGAGCATCGTCGCGCTCGCTTTTCGAACATCCGAAGCCAACGAGCCTGTACGAGTCCACCGACGAGGGCCTGACCTGGGTGAAGCTGCAGGGTCGCAGCCAGCCGAAATTAATGGGAGAGGCCGCAGTCGCGGTCGCCGCTCACGCGCAGCGCGTGTATTTGTTGAGCCGCACGGGCCTTTATCGGTCGGACGATGGCGGCGCGAGTTGGGCGTTGGCCACCAAGACGATTTATACATCGAGCAAACAGGTTCTGGTGGATCCGCGTGATCCGAATATCGTCTATACGATGGGCACCTCTGTCTACCGATCCACCGACGGGGGCCATACCCTGGTGGCTTTCAAAGGCGCGCCCGGGGGTGACGATCCGAATCAGTGGTGGATCGACCCCGCCGACTCGAGCCATATCGTATACGGCGGCGATCAGGGGGCATCGGTCAGTCTCGATGGGGGTCGGAGCTGGAGCTCGTGGTACAACCAGAAAACGGCCGAGATCTACAAAGTTGCCGCCGATGATCGGTATCCGTACTGGATATACGGGAGCAAGCAGGATAGCGGCACGTTTGCGATCGCGAGTGGTGGCCTGCTCGGGGAGATCACTGATCTTGACTGGTTTCCATTGCCCGGCTGGGAGTCGGGTTCGGTGACGATCGACCCTGTCCATCCGGATGTGATATTCACGAACGGTCCCTGGGGCTTCCTTCAAAAAGTAGATCGCAGGACGTGGGGCGCGCAAAGCGTCGATTTTGGCGTGGGGGCCATCAGCGCAGTCAGTGATACGGATTTTCGACGGGCAGTCTCTGCTCCAATCGTCTTTTCCCCCCAAAATCCGCGTGTCTTGTATTACGGCACCCAGAACGTTTGGGAGAGCCGGGACGGTGGGGATCACTGGCGGAAAATCAGCCCGGATGTCACCGCCCATCCGGGAAAACCGCCACTACCCAATCCGAAGGGAGTCCATCATGGGGACGCATTGGTGGCGTTGTCGCCTTCGACCGTGCAGGGCGGGGTCATGTGGACGAGCAGCAACAATGGCGTGGTCTATGTGACCGAAGATGGCGGGCAGCACTGGCGGGACGTGACTCCACCAGACACATCCATGCATGCCGTCCTCGACGTTCAATCATCGCATTTCAATCCAGCCGAGGCCTACGTTGCGGTGCAGAATGATGCAACTGGAGATTATTCACCGCACATCTACCGCACGCGCGATTTTGGCAGGTCATGGCAAAGCATCGCTACGGGCCTGCCGGCAGAGCAACCGACCGGCAGCTTTGTGCGGGTGGTGCGCGAAGACCAACGCAGGGAGGGTTTGCTGTTCGCCGGTACGGAAACCTCCGTGTACGTATCCTTCGATGACGGTGATCATTGGCAGTCGCTGCGGCTGAACCTGCCAACGACCTCGTTTTATGACTTGGAATTCCACGGCGGCGACCTGATTGCCGCAACCTACGGGCGCGGCATCTGGATACTGGACGACATATCGCCGCTCGAGCAGGCGAGCGCCGCCCTCGCGGATCGGCCGGTGCATTTGTTCCGGCCGCAGAGCGCGATCCGCAGCGAGTCGAACATCAACCAGGACACACCGTTTCCGCCTGAGGTTCCCCATGGAGAGAATCGGGCGCAAGGTGTTGTGATCGACTACTATCTGAAACAGCCGGCGCAGAACGTGCAGCTGCAGATTCTCGATGCCAAAGGGAGCCTGGTGCGCTCGTATTCGAGCGCTCCGATTGCGCCGCTCGATCAACCGCTCCCGCCTACGCCTGCCTTTTGGGCAGGGCCCCCGCGGCCGCTGCCGGCGACGGCGGGTGAGCATCGGGTGAGCTGGAACATGCGCTACCCGGCGCCACCTGCCTTGTTCTTCGATCAGTCCATGGCGGCTGTGCCGGAACACACGCCCTTCATCCCGGAAGGGCCGATGGCATTGCCCGGCAACTACACGGTGAAACTCACCGTGGACGGAGTCTCATACTTACAGCCGGTGCTGCTGAAACAGGATCCGCGGCTCGATGACTCGCCCGCAGCGATGGATGCCATGCGCCGGCAATTGACCCTTTCGCAGCAAATCATCGCGGTCATGTCGGCCAGCAGGGACGCCTACGACCGGGGCGAGGGGGTGGGCGCGCAACTGGCAGCGCAACGCGAGGCTTCATCGAGCGAAGCGGCGAAGGCGTTACGCAAGCAAATCGCCGGATTGATCGGTACCCGCAAAGATGCGTCCATCGGCCTCTCGGGTGGGTCCTATGCGGTGCCACCCGTCCAGGGCGCCACGAGCTTCAGCAGGATCAATGGGCAGGCATCGGCGCTGCTGGAGATGGTTGAATCCAGCAGTGATCAGGCACCCGTGCCGTCGCTCTACCGCACGTACTCGGAGCTATGCAGGGATTTCAACGTCACTTTAGCCGCTTGGCAATCGTTGCAGGCAAAGCTTGCCGGAATGAATGCCGGCTTGAAGCACACCGATGACGGGCCCGCCGCGCCTGCCAAATGCCAGGTGTCGCATGTTCCTCAAATTGCGGCAGGCTATCGGTGAGATGGCAGCACGAGCAGAAATCGCGGATGACCTGGGCTCGTTCATGGCGATGATGGTCGCGATTGCCGAGCCCCGCAGGTTCTCGAGCCCGCCATACGGCTCGTGCGCGAGGTCGAGCTCGGAGTCCCGCCGGAGAGCGGCTTCAGGCTTGAGCGTCAGGGCGTCGCACGTCCGGCGGGTCGTGAACACCCTGCGTGACCGCGGAGCTCTGCTTGGGGGCACGGGCCGCAACAGCGAGGCCTTCAAGGTCCGACCCCGCCCACCTTCGGAGCTGAGCACGCCGACCTGCTATTACAGGAGCTCGAGCGGACGCTGTTGGCGCTTCCCGGAGCGGCGCAATAGACGCGTGCCATGCGGTGTTCGCGGTATCCCTACGTCTTCCGGGCTGGCTGACGTGCGCCGAGACGAGTAGAGTGATGCTGGCCGAGGCGTAGGCCTCGGACGGTCTGCACTCGCGCCAGCGCTCAAAGGGTTCTCCAGCACACCTTTCCCGATCCGCCATAACTGAAGGAGGCCTCGTGCCCAAACAAAACTACCGCCAAGCCAAGAAACTGAAGGAGGCGAGCAGGAAGGCGCGCCAGCTCGAGAAGCAGCAGCGTCGGACGACTCGCTCGAATGGCTCCGGCGAAATCCTGACGCCGTTGCCAGGTCCAGATGTTGGTCCGGCCGATCCGACGTTGAGCGGCGGAACATGAGACTCGGCCCGGCGCGCGGCGCTGCCATGCGTCAGGATCAATCCGCGCAACTGCGCCGCGATCAGGATGCTGCGCCTAAGCTCAGCGTCATGTTCCCGGCGGTCCAGCAACTCCGCATCGAGCTGAGTTTCGAAGGCGGCGGGGCGACCACGCCTGTGCCTCAAGCACGTATTCTGCATCCTCCCGCGCGCGCGCACTTTTCCTTTCCCTGTCCGTACGGCGACTGCGACGGCCGGTTCGAGCTGGCCGCAGCCGTGCACGCGGCAGTGGCGGACCCGTCACACCGGTTCGAGGGTGTGCTTGAATGTGCAGGTTCGCGTGCGAGCGACATCGCATCGAAGTCGCCGTGTCAGCTGCGTCTCCACTTCACGCTCACGGCGGCGTGCTCATCGGCTCACTGAGCGGCGCTACTTTCGACGACCTGCCGCGAGTGCCGGACGCGCCGCTTGCGGTCGCGTGAAGTCGATGACGAAACGGTCTCCGTCGAACTCCACGACCTTGCCTATCAGATCGGGGCGGACGTGATAGCCTCCAGCTTTGCGAGTCTTCTCGTGCTCCGGGAAAGTGACGACCATCCGGACCGGCAGATCCCCATCGTGTGCGCGCGTCAGGTGCTCGCTCAGGGTCGTGATGACCTTGGATTCGGCCTGGGCGGCAGAGAGCCTGGTCTCGTATCGCAGAACTCCGCGGGCGGGGTGGCCGAAATGCGCTGGCAGGCAGTTGAGCACCATGGCACCGTCCGCCGCCATGGCGGAGAGGCTACTCAATCGGCTCGCCGGTTTGGCACCGAAGCGGCCGAAAGCATCGATCAGAGTTAGATTCATCGCTCTTGCGGCTCTCTAGTGCCCAAAACGCACCGGACCAGCATGCGCGGCACCCGGCGCGAGCGCAAGTGGCACCGGATAGGGGTTCGGCTCCAGCCAAAGTCAAAAGTCCGGCGGGCTGCTCCCGAATCCTGTAATCTACCAGCCGGCTCGTACCTTTCGGCTTGTCTGCCTTGGCGCCATGCGCCGCCTTCTGGCGCGCCTGCCAGCCAATGTCTGCCACCCTCGCAAAGCTCCGCGAACCAAGAGGGCAGGATATACCTGCCGCCCGATACCGCTTTTTCATGAGTATTCTGCAGTGACGAAATTATACGTTGGAAATCTCCCTTTCACGGCCACCGAAGAGGCTGTGCACGCCCTATTCTCCAAACATGGAACCGTGGAGAAAGTCTCTTTGATCAATGACCGTGACACGGGTCGTCCCCGCGGCTTCGGTTTCGTGGAAATGTCGAACGCCGACGCTTCTCGAGCGATGCAGGCGCTGAACGGTGTCGACTTCGACGGCCGCTCTCTCAAGGTGAACGAAGCGCAGGACCGCGAGCGGTCCGGCGGCGGCGGCAACCGCGGTGGCGGCTCGCGCCGTTACTGACCTCTACCTGATCGGCGCCGCTCCCGGCCCAATGGCCGGGAGCGGCGAGTGGGCTGTCGCAGGCAACTGCGCCAGCGGACAGGCCCATGAGCGAGTATGAGTTCACGGTTTCTCTGCGTATCCGCCATCCGACGATCGACCCGGACACGATAACTGCTGCGCTCGGCATCCAACCGCAGCACTGCTGGCGAGCAGGTGAGCCGCGCTGCGATCCCGCGGGTGCGGAGCTCGGCGGTACGTACCGGGACAGCTACTGGATGGGACGGCTGATGGATGACCCGCAGCTTTCTTCCGGTAGTGCCTCGGTAGAGGGGGCGATCGGGAAAATCCTCACCCATTTGCGACGTGCACAATCCTTCCTCGAGCAGCTGAATGCGGAGGGGGGGCTCGCAGAGCTGCTCGTGAGCCTTTATGCGCGCGACAACTTTCGACTCGAGCTTCCCGCAGACTCCCTGACATTGCTAGGCCGGCTGCATCTGGCCGTCACCCTTGACGTTCACCTTCATTCGCCGGTCAACGCGCCGGTGTCGAGGGCGAACTGACGAGGCACCGCCAGGTGCCAAGATCTCATCAGAATGAGCGAAACCAGAATCATCTCCGCGCAGGCGCTCGTCGCCGATTCCACCGCGCTCATGCGGTTGCTGGAGGAGGTGCCGGATGCCAGCGAGATCAGCCCAGAGCTGTCCAAACCCTACTTTACGCGACGCTGGCGGCACTCCGACCAGCAAAGCTTCTGGATCGCGAGCGACGGCACGACGGTCGTGTGCCATACCCTCACCGGCCTCGACCTCGACGAGATGATCGCCCTTTGGCTCAGCTTCGACGATTACCGGCGGCAGCCTGGATTCACGCTGTCAGCCAACTTGTTGCGCAAGATCATCGAAACGGAGCTGGGCCTGACAGTCGAGCCTGACGAGTGATCACGCTCACCTTTCGTCCGCTGAGCGGCGAGTCGGTGATCCTCGTCCGCGGCGTGTATTTCCGGATCTGCGCCGATGGGACGCTTCGCGGGCCCGACAACGCGGTCACGGCCCGCTATACCGACGGGCTCTGGCAGCTCGGGCGACGGCAGCACAGGATGCTGGAGTGTCGCGAAGCGGTATATCTGCGCATAACGACTGCAGATGGCCAGCGCGAGCGCATGGGTCCTTGCGACTGTCTCAGGGTAACCGGGGGCGCTATCTTCTCCAACGATATCTATCTCGGCGCACACACGAGCGGGGAGTCGCATGTGCCGCAAGCCGACATCTGGAGGGAGATCGCGCTTTTGTCCGACATGTGAAGCCGGAATCCAACGCCTTCGTTCGGTCGTCGCGCGACTCAGCTTACTTTCCGCACATTGCGGAGCGCATTTCTCGGTAATTTCCGCCGGGTCTGACTGCGGCTCAGGATGATCGCGGCGCGTGGAGGGCGTCGATCATGCGCTCGTTCACCCTCTCAGACTCCAAGTAGACCCCCCGCTTCGCACTCCCACGCGCATTTATTGCGGCAGATTCGCCTGCGTCCACTTGAATATCGCGCTCGATAAGCCGGTTCGTACGCCGGAATAACTGTGATCCGTGTCCCAGTGATGCTCGGCGATGCGAGTGTCTCCGGCTTTGCGTATGGCTTCGGCGAACGCTCGGTCCTGAGGGGCTAGACCATCATTCGCCGTGATAACGAGGACGGGGCGAGGCGCGATCACGGATGCGAGATTGTCTATATCCAACGCTGATCGATTGTCGTAAATCTCTCGGGCGAGCGCTTCACCACTTGTTCCGGAGAGCGGTAACAAGTTGTTGTCGGTCGCAAGCCCTTTAGCGACACTCTGAATGGGTGTCGCCCCCGAAGCCCACATCGTGTGAGTCTCATAGTCCTCCCCGATGTTCCATGCGGAGATGAGCACAGCTTCGGCAACCCGCCTGTTGTGAGCCGCGGCGGAAGCAGCCATATATCCGCCCATGCTGTGTCCGATGACAATGACTCGATGTGTATCGATGCTGTATTTTTGGGCGTTTTTCGGATCAAGCACGTAGCTCACCTGCGCGTCAGCGTCTTCGGCGGCATGTTCGAAAGAAAAATTGCCCTTTACTCCCCATGAACCTCGGTAGTGCATGGCAAGCACGTTCCAGCCGCGCGCGCGGAGATACTGTGCGATATCCAGATTTTGCTCAAAGCCGGGAAATCCGTGGAACAGAACAGCTGTTGGATGAGGGCCTGCGCCAGCGGCGAGATAAAGAATCCCGTAGATCATGACGCCGTGACTTGGTAAGACCATTTGTACCATTGCGGCCGGCCTAACAGGGGTCGGCGTGGCTCGGGCGGCCGCTGTGTTGGCGCCGGCCGGTAAGGAAAGCAGCAGTATGAGAGGCAGAGAACGCATAGTTTTCATCGCACGAGTATATATGAGTGAAGCGCTTCGGCGAAGTTGCGCCGGCCCGTCAGCCCCTAAAACCGCTCGCCGGCACGCCGAGCAGATCGAGTACCTGACGCTGCAGCGGAGTGAACTCGGCCTCGAAGCTCTGCACAACGCGATCAGCGCGGCTGAGCAGGTGCCGCTCAGCGTGGCTGAACAGCCGCAGCACTTGCTCGGTGGTCGGGTGGGCGCAGCGTCGCTCCTCGGGATATAGCGGCAAGGCTTTCAGCCGCTCACGTTTCATCGTCTGCCGGAGCTCGCGTTCGATGAGCGCCTGGATGAGAAGCGCGAGGAAGTAGACGGTGAAGAACGCCTCGATGCGCGTCGGGTTCTTCAGGAACACCGGGGCAATCTCGTGCACGGTCTTCAGCTGCTCGAAGCGCTTCTCGAGCCGCGGCTGTCCCTTGTGGGCTTCGAGGACCTGCTGCGCGGTGAGCGTGCGGTCATTGGTAATGAGCGGGTACATGCCGTCGGACTTCTCATCGTAGGCAACGGCGGCGGCATCGATCGTCCACTCGAGGTCGTAGCGGCGGTGGGTGATACGGCGGTATGCAGTGTCCGGTCCTGGCCTGCCGCGACGGGTCTGCTTAAAGTCGTGCTCGGCGCGCACAGTGCGGGAGGCCTTCACATAGCGGCGTACGTGGAAGTGCTCAAGGATCTTCTCGACCTCCAGATCAATGCGTGAGGCCCCTCGGATACGCGCGCGGGGACTTACGATCCGATCGCGCAGCGCGCTGAGCGCCGCGACGGCGGCATCGATGCGGCGCTGGCGGCTGGCGCGTTGATGAGCGGTGAGCAGCTTCGACCATACCCAGACGATCGGCCAGGCCTCCATCGAGCCGATCGGATCGCGGTAGAGATACCACTGATCACGTGGTCCGTCCCTGCCCCTGGGGTCCGGCCGGTCCCAGACCAGCTCCCACGGTGGGGTGGCGGTCTGAAGTCGCTTGCGAAACTGCCGGTCCTCCTGGCGTGACCGCGGTAGCACCGTGACGAAACGGCCACCGGCGCGAGCGATGGTATCGAGGTTCTCGTGTGAGCAGAGCTTGGAGTCGGCGACGTAGAGAAAGTCCGAGCGCCCGGCCACGCTCTTCAGGGTGTTCCAGGTCTCGATATGGGTAATCGAGTCGTTGGTGTTGCCATCGGCGATGCGAAACTGCACCGGTACCCCGCCATCCTCAGCGGTGGTGAGGATGAACAGCAGCTGCTTGAGGTCAGGCCTGTGGTCCTTGCTGTACCCGAACACGATGCGCGGCGGGCGCTGTCCGCGCACCGTCTCGGGTTGCACTCGGTATTGGCCGCAGAAGCGGATCGATGTCGAGTCATTGTGCAGCTCCTCGAACTTCACCGCGAAGCACTTGCCGACCGCGAGCACGACCGCGGTGAGGAGCGCACCGCGGTCGGCATCGTAGAGCCGATCGAGGGCTCGGCCGAGCCGATCATCGCCCAGGTGCCCTAGATCCTGCTCTCCCAGACCGTACATGGCCGGGGCAAAGCCGTGCACGGTCTCGACCTGGCGATAGATGGGCTCCCGCTCGACCACGATCGAGCGCAGCAGCACCCCAAGGGCAGTGGCGTGCGGCACAGCGCAGCGCCGATCGGTAGTCGGTACGTACTGATCCAGCAGCTCAATCAGCCCGAGTCGGGAGATAAAGTGATTGACGAGGGGAAGAGGCCCCAGCCGCTCGGTGGAAAGAGCGAACTTCTCGGCGAGTGACCTGCGGGGTTGCGTCTGCTGCCCAAGCCCGATACAGCTCAGACCGAGGAGAAGATCGCCGAGATCCAGCGCGCAATCGGCGCCATGCAGTACCTGTCCTCGGGCACGCTACTCAAGCGCACCAAGGTCTGCGGGAACCCCAACTGTCATTGCGCGCGTGACCCGGCGGCGCGCCACGGACCCTACTACGAGTGGAGCTACCTCAAGGGCGGGCGGCTCCACCACCGTACCCTCACCCCAAAGCAGGCCGAGCTCATGCGCCTGGCGATTGCCAATTACCGCAAGGCAAAGAAGCTCTTACGGACCTGGGAGGCTCACACACAGCGGCTCATCGAGCTCAACGCACCCGAATAGCCGTCGCACAGCCGGGCGGAAATTACCCAGAAATCACAGCGGGATGTGCGGAAAGTAAGACTCAGGGCATGAGAGTCCGATTACCATCGCCTCCGACTCAGATGCCGTGCGCTGCAGAGCGGGAAGGGCGGGCCGTGATCCGTACCGGCGACCTAACTTGCCCCGGTGCGAACCTGCAGGATCTGCAGGGTCTTGTAATCCTCGAGGTGCTCCAGCTTACCTGCCGCAATTGCAGCCGCAATGATCGGTTGCAGCCGCCGATAGCCTATCGACTGCCGGTACAGGGCCAGCAACCCGCCAGGCTTGAGCTTTGAGGTAAGCAGGCCGAGCACCCCCTCGTCGCTCAATAGATGGACCGATGCACTGGTACTGTCAAACTCACAGAGGTGGAACAGCGTGACCAGATCGAAATTCGGCAGTGACGCCGCCTGCAGGTCGCGGACGTCGGTGAACAATACCTTGTAGTTTTGTCCCAGAATCGGATCGGCGATGACCAGCTTCACGTAACGCTTGATCTCACCAGGCGAGACGGTCACACCCAGAATCACATTACCCAAGCCGTCCGCGCGATTGCGCAATCCGACGATGTGGTGTCCGCCGGTGCCCAAGTGAAAGATCGACTTGGCGCGGATACTGCGTTCCTGCAGAAAGTCGCAAAAATGCAGGTCACATGAGCACATTCTCGGCCACAACGGCCAGCTGCGCGCCACGATCCGCATGCGCCCGGGCTGTACGCGGCGCAGTAGCGCTTCCTTGGCATTGCCCAGTCTCTCGTACAAGTGCCAGGCTCGCCCCACGGCTCTCGCCCAGAACGGCCACCTGTTGGCTACGACGCGCATGAGACGGTGCCCTTCATTTCGGTTTCAGGATATGCGAGCCCAAGCCGCTTCTGCAACGGGGAGCTGTGCGCTTCCGACCTCCGCGTTCACGCGCCGCGCGCCCGTCGATACCGCCCTGGCGGCGTTCCGAAGCTGCGCTTGAACGCTCGGCTGAACGCCGCTTCCGATTCGTATCCGACGTCGTATGCCACCTGCAGTATTTTCCGGTCGGTGGTGGTAAGCAGGCGTGCGCCGAGCTGCAACCGCCATCGTGCGAGGTATGCGAGAGGCGGTTCGCCCATGAGCTGAGTGAATCGCTGGGCGAGCAGTGTGCGTGAAGTGCCGCTCTCCGCGGCGAGATCTTCCAGTGTCCAGGAGCGCCCGGGGTTGCGATGAAGATGCGCGAGGGCCTGCCCCACTTTAGGGTCTCGCGCGGCGGCCAGCCAGCCCGTACGCTCCGCCGGCAGCTCTCTCATGTAGGTACATAGGGCATCCATGAAGAGGGCTTCGGCAAGCTTTGCCAGGATCGCCGGCCGTCCTGGGCGTTGCGACTCGTGATCGCTCACCCAGTGGCTAATCGCGCTCTCGATCCATGCACCGGCCCCGTTGGCGCGTACGTTGATTTTGAATGCAGACGGTAGTCCTTGCAGAAACGAGTATTCGGCGTGGCGTTCGCAGCCGAAGTAGCCGCAAATGATGCGCGTTACTGGCCCACCGCCACCCCACTTCTCGGCAGCGAGCTCTCCCTTCGAGAACTTCGACAACAGCTTCGTGGATGGGAATAGCTCGGTGGCTCGGCCATTCCACAGGTCGTGAGCGTCGCCGTGCGGGAATACGATGAGATCGCCCGGTGCGAGCGTCACGTCCTCGTGAGCAGTGGTGCGGGCCGTAGCCTCTCCTTTTGTCACGAGATGGAAGAGCACCAGATGTTCGGTGCCGGGGGCCAATACCGGGGCCACTTTCTCCTGCGGCGGCGATGCAAAGCGCCAGGGGACCGAGAATTCCCCGGTAAAGAATACCGCGCTGGTTATGCGAACTGAGCGCAAAACCTCCGACAGTGCGTCCATCGTGCTGAAGTGACCTGCAAAGACTTCCGGACTCCGGATCAAGCCGGCTACTACGCGGCTAGATACCCTGCGCGGCGAAGTATACGCGTGTTACGCGCGGCGCAAATCTCATTGAGTTTCAGTCGAGGAGACCACGATGAAGGTGAAGAGCACGTCGGAAGTAATCGATCAATTTAATCGGGCATTCCTGCAGCATGATGGGTCCTTGCTGACCGATCTGGTTGCGGAGGACTGCGTCATGGAGAGCGTGGAGCCGGCCCCCGATGGCACTCGCTATGTGGGCCGAATCGCCTGTCTGACTTTCTGGCAAAATCTGGCCAACAGCAGAGACGGAGGGTTCACTCCAGAAGATGTCGTGACATCCGGCGATCGTGCCACGATCCGCTGGCGCTTTCGATTCGGGCCCGGCCTCGCGCAATCGGTTCGGGGCGTGAATCTGATGCGCGTGCGCGATGGCGTGATTGTGGAGGCGCTCGGTTACGCGAAGAGTGGCGATGCGTCCGTCACGAGTGCCGTGCGAAGCGCCGCTGTGGCACAACCACCGAGAGAGCCATAGCGTGCTAATAGGAGGTAGCGCGGCTCTGATGAAGATAGGAACCCTTCGAGCGACGCCCACAATATTGGATCGAAGAATGGTCAGGGTGGTATTGACCGACGCTTGGGTTTACGCCATCGATGGCCGACTGTGCTGTCGGAGGATCGGTGGGTGAATACTGTGGGTCAGCGAGGAGCGGGAAGTCCGCATTTCGGGCGCGAATGTTTAGAAATGCGACTACCGGCCAGAAGGCCAAAGCGGGTCGAATTCGGCGTGCTTGCGAGCTTACCGGTAATCGCGAGCTTGAATGGCACGTAGATAATTAAAGGATAGATCTAGTATCCTTAAACAATGGGGTCGCTATTAAAGTCTTCTCCAGGTGAAGAAGTCTGATCTGCACCCGTCGCTTAGAGCTACGACAGTTCGACGAGCTACTGTTGCACGAAATAGAGGCCGGAACACCCGACGCGGTGGTGGATGCGGATGCCGACCTGACGCCGCAAGGATGCTGCAGTAGGGCGCCTTGCCGAACTCCTGCTCGGTCAGGCCGTAGAAAATGATTCGCGTCCTGCGGACCGCCCTGCCAGCCTGGACAGTGTCTCTCGAGGACGCGGCTTCCGAATAAGCAGAGGCTTCTCAATGGCGGCATTTCAACGCGAGGTCCTGGTACGATTCGGTCACTGTGATGCGGCCGGATGGGTGTTCTATCCGCGCTACTTCGAGATGATCAGCGACTTT
>Ga0134125_10004765_pt1 | contig 15471 bp, 13 predicted proteins | sample KB31751_FD_96464 | JGI IMG/M metagenome (GOLD analysis project Ga0134125, IMG submission 96464) | Terrestrial soil microbial communities with excess Nitrogen fertilizer from Kellogg Biological Station, Michigan, USA - KB3-175-1 | ecosystem: Environmental > Terrestrial > Soil > Unclassified ... | reverse complement strand
TGCGCGACGAAGCGCTCGAGCCGGCGGCGCGCCGCGCGCGGGCGTCCCGCTTCGAGATACTCGAGCCCGCGCTCGAGCGCCTCGAGCGCGGCGCGATCGGCGGCGGTGGCGGTGGCTTCGCGGTAGAGCACGTCGAGCGCCTGCACCGTCTCGTCGGTGAGGCCGCCGCGCGCCGACAGCGTCCTGATGAGCGGCGCCGCCTTCTTGCCGCCGTGACGCACCAGCTCGGCGACGAACGCGGGCACCTCCGGCTCGGGCACCTGATCGACGATGAGCGCGACCGCCTGGTCGATCTCGTCGCCCGACGTGAGGCCGTCGAGGAGCTCGCGCACGCTGCGGCCGAGCAGCGCCTCGGGATCGTGGAGCTGCACGTGGGCCGGCATCGGCGCCTGCAGATCGGAGAGCAGGCCGAGCGCGCGCGCCTTCACGGCGTCCTTGGCGTTGCTCGCGCACAGCGCCTCGAGCGCGTGGATGACGCGGGCGCCGCCCACGCGTGCGAGCAGCTGGTAGGCCCACCCCGCCTCCGGCTCGTCGCTCGACGAGAGCGACGTGATCAGCCGCGGCACCACCGCTGGGCCGGCGGCACGGGCGCGCCGAATCAGCCGGGCGCGGTCGGCGCCTTGCGGAACGGTGCCGCCACGGGCCTGCACGAGGGAGGCGACGACGTCTCTTAAAGGTCCGAGAGATTTGGAGATATCGGTCATTCGGGGAGCGTTCATCGTACCCCCGGGGCAGTCGCCTGCTGCCATATACACTACGCTATACGTATCGTCACGGCTCGTCAATACTTACTTCGATAAGCCGGCTCACCGAATTTCCGTGCCCATCGACGCGGCCGATGGACCAGCGAGCGTTCGGTCGGGCGGCGATGGGGCGATCACCTGCGGCGAGCGCGCCCGCGCGATCCGGCGCGGCGCTTGCTCCATCTCAGTCACGCATGCGAATTGCCATGGTCTCGACCCCGTTCGTTCCCGTCCCACCGCCCCGTTATGGAGGTACCGAGCTCATCGTCGCCGAGTTGGTGACGGCGCTCGCTGCCGCTGGTCACGAGGTCACGCTCTTTGCCACGGGCGATTCGCGCGCGCCGGCAGGCAGCACGCTGCGCTCCCGATTCGATCGCGCCTGGTGGCCGCCGACGCCGTACGTCGAGCTCGACCACGCCAGCTTCGCGGTCGAGGAGATCCTCACCGACGCGCGCGACTATGACGTCATACACACGCACGTGCCGTCGCTGCTGCCGTTCGTGCGCATGCTCGACGCGCCGGTGGTGTACACGGTGCACCACGCCGACGGCGACGACTACGAGCGGTTGGCGCCGCTCTACCATCGCAGCCGCGCGCACTTCGTGGCCATCAGCGGACGGCAGCGCGCGCTCATGCCCGCGCTCGCCGACGCCAGCGTGATCCATCACGGGCTCGATCCGACGGCGCACGCGATTGGCGCCGGCGACGGCGGCTACTGCGCGTTCCTCGGGCGGCTGGCGCGCGACAAAGGGCCGCATGTGGCGATCGACGCGGCGCGCGCGGCGCGGGTGCCGATCCGGCTCGCCGGTGCGCCGCATCCGGGCGACCACGACTATTTCGAGCGCGAGATCGGCGCGCGCTTGTGCACGGCCGGCGTCACCGCCGTCGGCGAGCTCGGCGGCCGCGACAAGCGCGACTTCCTCGCCGGCGCGCGCGCGCTCCTGTTTCCCGTCGATTGGGAGGAGCCGTTCGGCCTCGTCATGATCGAGGCGATGCTCGCCGGCACGCCGGTCTTGGCGTTCGCGCGCGGCTCGGTGCCGGAGATCGTCGAGGATGGCGTGACCGGTTTCATTTGCCGCGACGCCGACGACATGGCGGCGCGGCTGCGCGCGATCGGGCGCTTCGATCGCGCGGCGTGTCGGGCGCGCGCGCTCGAGCGTTGGACGGCGGCGCGCATGGTGCGCGACTACGTCACGCTCTACGAGCGCGTGCAAGCGTGGGTGGGTGATGTCCGAGTCACTGAAACGGTCGCTTGAGGCCGAGCCCGAGGCGCTGGCGCTGCCGGCGTCGGGCGAAACCGCGCCGCTGGTGCTGGCGCGCGGCAACACGTTCTGCGTGCTCAACGCGTGCGGCGACATCACGCCGGCGGGCGCGCGCGAGCTCGGGCTGTTTCACGACGATACGCGCCACCTTTCGCATCTCGAGCTGCGCGTCTCGGGCGGCACGCCGGTGGTGCTGTCGTCGGAGACGGCGGGCGCGGCCACGGCGCAGGTCGATCTCACGCTCACCGATCGCGAGTTCGGCGGCTTCCTCGACGATCCGCAGAACTTCCTGCACATCCGGCGCAAGCAGCTGCTCGATCGTGGGCTCATCGAGCAGATGGTGATCACCAACCATATGCGGCGGCCGGTCGATCTATGGATCGAGCTCGGCATGGGCGCCGACTTCGCCGACATCTTCGAGCTGCGCGGCGTGCGCCGCGTGCGGCGCGGGCGCATGCTGCCACCCGACGCTGCCGGCGATCGGCTCGTCTTCGGCTACGACGGGCTCGACGGCGTTCGCTATCGCACCGAGGTCCGCATGAACCCCGAGCCGGCGCGTCTCGACGGCGGCGGGCCGCGCTGGGAGCTGCATCTGTCGCCGGGCGAGGCGACGATCCTGGAGGTGGTGATCGAGCCCGCGCACCAGACGCTCGGACGGCGCGCCGGCGGCGGCGAGATCGCGATGGTGCCGTTCCGCGCGCGGCGCGAGCGCATGCTGCGCGAGCACGCCAGCTTCCTCGACACGGTGACGCGCGTGACGCCGTCGAACGTGCGCTTCGCCGCGGCGCTGGCGCACGATCTCGAGGACATCGACGCCTTGCGCCTGTCGGTGTCGCGCGGCGACGGCGCACCGCCGCTGTCGATCCTCGGCGCCGGCATCCCCTGGTTCGCGGCGCCGTTCGGACGCGACTCGATCCTCACCTCGCTCGAGCTGCTCTCGGTGGCGCCGTCGCTGGCGGCGGAGACGCTGCGCACGCTCGCGCACTTCCAGGGGCGCGTCGATGACTCGTGGCGCGAGGAGGAGCCGGGCAAGATCATGCACGAGCTCAGGCGCGGCGAGCTGGCGCGCGCCGGCGAAGTGCCGCACTCGCCGTATTACGGCAGCATCGACGCGACGCCGCTGTGGCTGGTGCTGCTCGGCGAGAGCTGGCGCTGGCTCGGCGATCGCGCCCTCGTCGACGAGCTGATGCCGAACGCCGAGCGCGCGCTGCAATGGATCGAGCGGCGCCTGATGTGCGGCAACGGCTGGGTCCGCTATCAGCGCACGCACGACAAGGGGCTCGAGAACCAGGGTTGGAAGGATTCGCGCGACGGCGTCTCGTTCCCCGGCGGCGAGATCGCGCCGCCGCCGATCGCGCTCGTCGAGGTGCAGGGCTACGTCGTCGGCGCGCTCGACGCCATGGCGATGCTCTACCGCGTCGTCGGCAACGAGCGGCGCGCCGAGCAGCTGCAGGTGCAGGCGGCGGCGCTGCGCTCGCGCATCCACAGCGACTTCTGGGTGCGCGAGACCGGGTTCTACGCGCTCGCCATCGACGGGAGCGGGCGGCAGGTCCCGACCATCACGTCGAACCCCGGACATCTGCTCTTCACCGATGGCGTGCCCGCCGATCGCGCGCAGCGGATCGTCGACGTGCTCCTGAGCGAGGGCATGTGGAACGGCTGGGGCGTGCGCACGCTGGCGCGCGGCCAGGCGGTGTTCAATCCGCTCTCGTATCACAACGGATCGGTGTGGCCGCACGACAACGCCCTCTTCGCGCTCGGCGCCGCGCGCCACGGTCGCAACGACGCGGCGCTGGGCGTGCTCGAGGGCTTGTACGAGGCGTCGGGCCACTTCCGTCGCGGGCGGCTGCCCGAGCTCTTCTGCGGCCTCGGGCGCGGCGAGGGCGATTTCCTCGTGCACTACCCGGTGTCGTGCTCGCCGCAGGCGTGGGCCTCGGGCGCGTTCTTCCTGCTGCTGCAGGCGTGCCTGGGCCTCAGGCCCGACGCGGCGGGGCGCACGCTCACCATCTGCGATCCGCGGCTGCCGACGTTCTGCGAGCGCATCGATCTCGTCGGGCTGCGCGTGGGCGCCGCGCACGTGTCGCTGCACTTTCAGCGGCACGGCGCGCGCACGCACTGCGACGTCGTCGACGTCACGGGCGAGCGGCTGCGAGTGATCGTGGAGGTGTGATCGCCGCTGAGGCGCGACAGCTAGACGGCGTCGGACCTGGACGACATGCGGAAGGCCTTGCAGCGCACGGCCGGCGCCGCCAGCGGATCGCCGCCCTCGTCGGTGACGCGGACCGGCGCGCTGTAGGCCTCGGCGTCGGCGAACATGCCGATGATCGACTGGTTGAAGCGGAAGTTGTTCACCGGGTGAACGATCTTTCCGTTCTCCACCAGGAACACGCCGTCGCGCGTCAGGCCGGTCACGGTCGCCGTCTGCGGCTCGACGGTGCGGATGTACCAGAGGCGCGTCACCACCAGCCCGCGCTCGAGCCCGGCGATGAGCGCCTCGAGCGACTCCGACTTCGGTCCCGTCGGCAGTGACGTGTCGTAGCGCGCGTCGGCGGCGCGCTTCATCTTCTTGGCCCAGTAGCGCGAGTTGCGCAGCTTGCGCAGCAGGCCGGCCTCGACCCAGGTGACCGGCGGGCGCGGCATGCCTTCGTTGTCGAACGGCGCCGACGGCACCACCAGCGACCACGGATCGGACTTGAGCGTCAGCGATCCGAACAGCTTTTCGCCGACGCGCGAGCCGCCGCCCGGCTTGGAGAACGGGCTGCGCCCTTCGTCGGCGGTGCGCGCCTCGAGCATGCTCATCGACAAGAGCCCGCCGACGGCGGCCGGCTCGAGCACGACCGGATAGACGCCGGGATCGAGCGGCTGCGGCTTGCGCGAGCGCTGCGCCTTGTCGCAGGCGATGCGCGCGGCGCCGGCGAGATCGACGTCCTTGAAGGCGACGGCGCCGGCGCAACCCCAGCCGCTGCCGTCGCCGCTCGACGTGCGCGCCGTCGTGGTCGAGTCGCAGCCGGTGCCGTGATGGATGCCGAAGAAGCCGCGCCGCGTCGCCGCGACCTCGGTGACGCGGAAGTCGCGCACGAAGCCATAGCCGAGGAGCCCCTCCTTCTTGGCGACGGCGATGGCGTCGGCCACGAGCGCGGCGCGATCGTCGGGCCCGACCGGCATGTCGGACCACGCGGCGGTCACCGGCTTCATCGTCGCCGCGCCGGGCGAGGGGACGTATTCCGGATCGTCGGGCGCCACGCGCGCCAGCTCGAGCGCGCGCCGGGCCGCGGCGGCGACGTCGGTGGGGCGCACGCCGTGGATGGCGACGGTGGCGTGCTTCGGCCCGACGGCGCAGGTCACCGTCGTGGTCGCGTCGGTCACCTGCCCCGAGGTCGTGACTTCGTTGACCGCGTAGCGCAGAAAGCCAGTCTCGCTGGCCTCGATGTTCACGCGCACGTCGTCGGCGTTGACCGCTTCGAACGCCGCCTTCACCGCGGCGCGCGCCGTCCCCTCGTCCAGTGGCCGCTCCATCACGATTTCCTCACGTTGATGACGCGGATGCCGCGGAAGCGCGAGGTCACGCAGCCGTGCGACACCGGGTTGGCCTGCATCGGCTCGCCCTTGCCGTCGCCGAGCGAGCCGCCGACGAAGTAGTCGCGCGCGTCGGCGAGCGCGTCGAGCGAGCGCCAGAACTCGACGCTGTTCGATTGGTAGGCGACGTAGCGCAGCGGCTTCGTGAGCTTGCCGTTCTCGATGAGCGTGAACTGCTGGCCGCCGAACTGGAAGTTGTAGCGCTGGTGATCGATCGACCAGCTGCCGCGCCCTTCGACGTAGATGCCGCGCTTGGTGTCGGCGATGATCTCCTCGGGGGTCCGCTTCCTGGTGCCCGGCTGCAGCGACACGTTGGGCATGCGCTGGAACGGCACCGCCGACCACGACTCGGCGTAGTCGCCCGCGTGGCCGTGCTTCTCGTGCACCCACGCCGCCTGCTCGCGCGTGGTCTGCACGCCGACGAAGGTGCCCTTGCGAATGAGGTCCCATTTGTCGCCGGGCTGGCCGTCGTCGTCCCAGCCGACGGTGCCGAGCGCGTGCTTCTGCGTGCGGTCGGCGACGACGTTGACGAGCGGCGAGCCGTACTTGAGCTTGCCGAGATCCGTCAGCTTGGCGAACGAGGTGCCGGCGAGGTTGGCCTCGAGGCCCATGATGCGATCGAGCTCGGTCGGATGACCGATCGATTCGTGGACCGTCAGCCACAAGTTCGACGGCGCGATCACGAGGTCGTACTTGTCGGGCTCGATCGGCGTGGCGTCGAGCCGCTTCTGCGCGCGCTCGGTGGCGTGCACGGCGGCGTCGGCGAAGCGGCTGCCGTGCAGCGCCTCGAAGCCGATCTGCTGCGGCGGGATGATGCTGTCGGTGCTGCCCGACTCGAACTGGCCGCTCTTGACGTCGATGGCGGTGACGCTGAGCATCGGCTGTCCGCGCAGGAAGCGCTGCTCGAAGTAGGCGCCCTCGGAGTTGCCGATCGTCTTCTCCTGGCTGATCCAGGTGAGGCCGCCCTGCACCTTGAGCTTCGTCGTCTTCATCGCCAGCGCGGCGCGCGCACCGGCGAGGAGCGCGTCGACCCGCTCGCCGAGCGGCACGGTGAACGGATCGATCTCGAACGGCGAGGTCCACTTGCCGACCGCCTTCGCCGTCGGCGCCAGCGTGACCTTGCGCCCGGCGATGCGCGCGTTGGCCTTGGCGATGGCGACGGCGTTGCGCGCGCACGCGGCCACCGCGTCGCGATCGGTGTGCCACGTCGCGGCGAAGCCCCACACGCCGGCGACGATGGCGCGGATGCCCACGCCCCAGCTCTCGGATTCGGCGGAGTGCACGATGTGATCGTCTTCGGAGCGGAGCGACTGCGTGCGCAGGCGCTCGAAGCGCACGTCGGCCCACGACGCGCCGCCCGCCTTGGCCGCGTCGAGCCCGACGGCGACGAGCGCCTTGACGTCTTCGGCCGGCGGCGCGGCGCCGGCTTCGGCGGCACGCGCGCGCCACGGCAACGATGCTGCGACCACGACCCCGGCGCCACCCACGACGAACCCTCTTCGCGTCAGCATGCCGCGGGCATAACACGATCGCGCGGCGCAGGAAACCGCGCGATCAGGCGTTGCGCAGCTTCTCGATGTCGAGCTTCGTCATCTGCAGCATCGCCGCGGTGGCGCGCTCGGCCTTGGCCTTGTCGGGATTGGCGATCAGATCGCCGATGCCGGCGGGCACGATCTGCCAGCAGAGGCCGAACTTGTCGGCGATCCAACCGCAGCCCATCTCCTTGCCGCCGTCGGCGAGGAGCTTGTCCCAGTAGTGATCGATCTCGGGCTGGGTCTCGCACGTGACGACGAACGAGATCGCCGGCGTGAACTTGTAGGTGGGGCCGCCGTTCATCGCGGTGAAGTCCTGCCCCTCGATGACGAAGGTCGCGGTCATGACGCTGCCCTCGGGAAGCGGCGTACCCTTCGGGTAGCGGGTGACCTTGCCCATCTTCGAGTTCTTGAAGAGCGACACGTAATACTTCGCCGCTTCCTCGGCCTGGTTCTCGAACCACAAGAACGGGGAGATCTTCTGCATGGGAGTTCTCCTCTTTGTCGTGTGAACGCCGCGGTTGTACTGCGTGAACGCCACCAGTGTCGATCAGATCTTGGCCCGCTCGCGCACGGGGAAAGTGCAGTTCTCGCACTATTGTCGCCGACCGGCTACGACGTGCACACCTGGAAGGACCTCGACGGCTGGTTCGATCAGTACATCTCATTCCAAGAGTCGGTCGGCTGCGCGCGCTCGTGCCCCATCGGGACCATCGGCGCCGACGTCACGGAAGAGGCCGAGCTGCTGCGCGGCGACCTGCGGCTGTTCCTCGCGTGGAGCCGCGGACGGCTCGCCCGCTTCTTCGCGGAGCGCAAGGCGGCCGGCGAGCTGGTGCCGTCGGCGCGGCCGGAGGCGCTCGCCGATTTCTGCATCGCCGTCATGCAAGGCGGTATGCTTCTGACCAAGATGAAACGGGACAGCGACATGTTCGAGGCCGCCGCCGCGCAGGCGCGCGCCCACCTGCGCTCGTTGCGCGTGCGGCGGCCGCGATGATCGTCCGCCGGCTCGAGCTCGGCGACGAAGAGGTGCTCGATCTGATCGCGCGTGATGAGGCCGACTTCGACGTCGAGGGGCGCGGCAAGCCGCGTGCGCCGCTCGCCGAGGCCGAGGCGCGCGCCTTCCTCTCGGACCGCGACGTGCTCGTGTGGATCGCGGAGGAGGCCGACGCCGTGATCGGCTTCCTCACCTGTCAGATCATCCGCAAGCGCGCCGAGACGCCGGAGCTGCTGCTCTACGAGATCGGCGTCCGCGCCGCCCGCCGCCGTCACGGCGTGGGCCGCGCGCTCGTCGGCGCGATGAACGAATGGATGCGCGCGTGCGAGGTCACCGAGGTCTGGGTGCTCGCCGACAACGACGTGGCCATCGCGTTCTATCGTGCCTGCGGCTTCGCCGCGCCGGGCGGTGTCAGCACGTATATGACGCGCGGCGAATGAGCGTCGACCTCGTGTCCATCACGGTGGGCTTCGGCGTCATCGCCGTGGTGGGCGGCGGCTTCTCGTTCCTTTCCCGCGCCTTCAAGCGCGACATCGAAGACGACGTCGCCGACATGCGCTCGGTCGCGCGCGCGCACGCCGCCGCTGCGCGCGAAGGCGCGGTCGTGCGCGTCGTCGGCCGCGTCGTCGACCAAGGCGAGCTGCTCGTCGCGCCCGTCAGCGGCCGACGCTGCGTCGCCTACGAGCTCGAGCTCTGTTACGGCAACGGCGAGCGCATCATCGGCGATTGCGCCAGCGTTCCCTTCTTGCTCGACGACGACGGCGGCGCGCGCGCGGCCACCTCCTCGGCTTGCCGCGTCCTGGCGCTGCGCCTGCGCATCGACGAGCGCGGCCGCCCCGACGACCTGCCGGCGCCGTTCGCCGCCTGGCTCGAGGAGAACCACTCGTCCGACGAATGGCGTCACGAGCGCAGGCTCAGCTGGTGGGAATCGCGCGTCGAGCCGGGCGATCGCGTCGCGATCGTCGGCGTCGCGCGGCGCGAGATCGCGCAACAAGGAAACGGCGGCTACCGCGACGCGCCGACGCTGCTCATGCTCGACCATGCCGACGACGCGCCGCTCTCGATCGGCGACGATCCGTCGCTGCTGGCGTAGCTCAGCGCGCCGGCTTGAGCGCCATCTCGGCCACGATCGGCGCCGCCAGCGCCGCCGGCGAGAACGCCTCGTCGATGAGCGCCGCCTCCTTGAACTTGTCGGCCATCCGCTGATCGAACAGCCGCATGATCACGCGAATCTTCGGGTTCATGCGGCGCGCATCGAGCGCCACCTCGAGGTTCGCCATGTCGTCGTTGGTGGCGATGATGATGGTGCGCGCGTGCTGCACGCCGGCGTCGATGAGCGCCTGATCTTCCTGCATGTCGCGCACGAGCACCGGCGCGCCCGTCGCCTTGGCGTCGCCGAGGAAGCGGGCGGCCGCGTCCTTCTCGAGCGCGACCACCGCTTCCTTCGCCGCGAGCAGCTGATTCAGGATGCGAAAGCCGAGGTGCCCGAGCCCGCACAAGACGATGTGGTCGCGATACGTCGACGCTGTCACGGTCATCCACTCCTTCTCGCCGCGCTCCTTCGACACGATGAGCATGCCGATGCGCACGATGCCTTCGCCCACGAGCCCGAACCCGAGCAGCGGATAGACGCCGCACACCACGTCGAGGTACCAGCGCTCGGGCGGCGTCAGAATCGGCTGCGCGAAGAGCGCCATCCACGCGCCGTAGAACGCGGTCAACGGATCGGGCGGCCGCCCGCCGAGCGACGCGTGCGGCGTCACCGCGTACAAGGTGCCGCCCACCAGCACCGCCATCATTAATAGAGCGAGCGTCCAGCGGAACTCGCGCAAGAGACGCCACGCGAACAGGAGGATCGTTCGCGGATCGCTCCGTCTCGGCGCGCGCGTCGGCGGCATCCCTGCGATCGTACACGGGTCACGCATTGTCGCAAATTCGGTCAAGCTCGCACTAAGCGGCTCTTATGATTCGGATTTGCGCTAGTCTGCGGGTATGAAGGCGAGGGTCGTGTCTCAGTTTTGTACGGCCCGCGCTGCCTGAAACCGCGACGATCGGCGTGGCACGCGTTGTGCGATACGCGACCGTTTTTGCGGCGAGGAGGACCTGTGGAGCCGTCGAATCTGTTCAAGGAGCACAAGCCGCCGCTCGCCACCGATGCGGCGCTCGCCGAAGCGAGCCGCTGCCTCTACTGCTACGACGCGCCCTGCACGCGCGCCTGTCCGACGCACATCGACGTGCCCGCGTTCATCAAGAAGATCGCGAGCGGCAACCTGCGCGGATCGGCCAAGACGATCCTCGCGTCGAACGTGCTCGGCGCCTCCTGCGCGCGCGTCTGTCCGACCGAGGTGTTGTGCGAAGGCGCGTGCGTGATGCACGACGTGCAGAGCAAGCCGATCAAGATCGGGCAGCTGCAGCGCTACGCGACCGACTGGGCGATGGCGCACGGCATGCGGCCGTTCGAGCCGGGGCCGCGGCGCGCCGGGCGCGTGGCGATCATCGGCGCCGGGCCGGCGGGGCTGGCGTGCGCGGCGGAGCTGTTGCGCCTCGGGTACGAGCCGCAGATCTTCGACGCGGCGGAGAAGCCTGGCGGGCTCAACACGTCGGGCGTCGCCGAGTACAAGATGACGCCGGAGTTCGCGCTGCGCGAGGTCGCCTGGCTCGTCGAGGCGGGGGTGAAGGTCAAGAGCGGCGTGCGCGTCGGCGTCGACGTGCAGCTCGCCGAGCTGGAGCGGCAGTTCGACGCGGTGTTCGTCGGCGTCGGGCTCGGCAAGGTGGGGCGGCTCGGCATCGAGGGCGAAGAGCTCGACGGGGTAACCGAGGCGATCGCATTCATCGAGGAGCTCAAGCTCCATCGCGGCGAGGCGCGCGTGGGCAAGCGCGTGGTCGTGATCGGCGGCGGCAACACGTCGATCGACTGCGTCACGCAGGCCAAGGCGCTCGGCGCCGACGAGGTCACGCTCGTCTATCGCCGCTCGGCCGAGGAGATGCCGGCGTACGCGCACGAAGTCCAGCTCGCGCGCGAGTACGGCTGCCGCTTCGTGTACCAGGCGGCGCCGCTGCGCATTGCTGGCAACGGGCGCGTCGAGGCGATCGAGCTGCAGAAGATGCGGCTCGGCGCGCCCGACGCGTCGGGGCGGCGCAAGCCCGAGCCGGTGGCGGGCGAGGTGGTGCGCCTGCCGTGCGACATGGTGATCGCGGCGACGGGGCAGGAGAAGCACCTCGAGCTGCTCGAGCGGCTGCCGAGCGTGAAGCTCGATCGCGGCCGCGTGGTCGTCGACGAGCGCACCATGCAGACGTCGAACCCGCGCTATTTCGCCGGCGGCGATTGCGTATCGGGCGGTCAGGAAGTGGTCAACGCCGTCGCCGAGGGCAAGCGCGCGGCGGCGGGGATCGCGAGCTTCCTCGAGCGGTCGCTCGGGTCGAGAGCGGAGGTGGCGCGTGGCTGATTTGAAGGTGAATCTGGCGGGCATCCAGAGCCCGAATCCATTTTGGCTGGCGTCGGCGCCGCCGACGAACACGGGCGATCAGATCATGCGCGCGTTCGACGCGGGGTGGGGCGGCGCGGTGTGGAAGACGCTCGGCGAGCCGATCGTCAACGTGTCGTCGCGCTACTCGACGGTGGATCTGAACGGCCAGCGCGTGATGGGCCTGAACAACATCGAGCTCATCACCGATCGTCCGCTCGCGGTGAACCTGCGCGAGGTGGCCGAGGTCAAGAAGCGCTACCCGAAGAACGCGCTCGTCGTGTCGCTGATGGTCGAGTCCAAGCGCGAGAAGTGGCACGAGATCGTCAAGGCCGCCGAGGATGCGGGCGCCGACGGGCTCGAGCTCAACTTCGGCTGTCCGCACGGGATGTCGGAGCGCGGCATGGGCTCTGCCGTCGGACAGGTGCCGGACTACGCCTGTCAGATCACGACGTGGGTCAAGGAGGTCGCCAAGACCCCGGTGATCGTGAAGCTGACGCCGAACGTCACCGACGTCGTCTATCCGGCGCGCGCGGCCAAAAAGGGCGGCGCCGACGCGGTCTCGCTGATCAACACGATCAACTCGATCACGGGCGTCGATCTCGACACCTTCACGCCCCGGCCCGACGTCGGCGGGCGCTCGGCGCACGGCGGCTACTGCGGGCCGGCGGTCAAGCCGATCGCGCTGAACATGGTCTCGTCGGTGGCCAAGGACGCGGACGTGCGGCTGCCGATCTCGGGCATCGGCGGCGTCTCCAACTGGCGCGACGCGGCCGAGTTCCTGCTGCTCGGATGCACGACGGTGCAGGTGTGCACGGCGGTCATGCACTACGGCTTCCGCATCGTCGAGGACATGATCGACGGCCTGTCGAACTATCTCGACGACAAGGGCTTTCGCTCGGTCAACGAGATCATCGGGCGCTCGCTGCCGTCGGTGACGAAGTGGGAGGAGCTCGATCTCAACTACAAGATCGTGGCGCGCATCGATCAGCAAAAGTGCGTGGGCTGCGGGCTGTGCTACGCCGCCTGCACCGACGGCGCGCATCAGTCGATCGCGGCGCGGCCCGAGCACGGGCGCACGCACTGCGAGATCGTCGAGTCGACCTGCGTCGGCTGCAACCTGTGCTCGCTCGTGTGCCCGGTCGACAGCTGCATCTCGATGGTCCGCGTCGACACCGGGCGGCCGCCGCTGACGTGGAAGCAATATCAGGAAGATCCTTCGGCCCACAAACACCTCGGGCCGCATAACGCTCACTAAGAGGAAGTCATGCACGAGCTGATCAAGAACTTCATCGACGGCGAGTGGGTAGGCGCCGGCAAGACGACGAAGAACATCAACCCCGCGACGGGCGAGTCGCTCGGCGAGGTCGTCGTCTCGGGCAAGGCCGAGGCGGAGCAGGCTGTAGCGGCGGCCAAGCGCGCGTTCCCGGCGTGGCGCAAGATCCCGGCGCCGAAGCGCGGCGACATCCTGGTGCGCGCGGCCATCGAGATGGCCAAGCGCAAGGACGAGCTGGCGCGCGCGCTCACGCTCGAAGAGGGCAAGACGCTCGGCGAGTCGGCGGGTGAGATTCAGCGCGCCATCAACAACCTCGACTTCCAGGCCGGTGAAGGGCGGCGGCTGAACGGTGAGACGGTGCCGTCGGAGCTGCCGTCGACGTTCTGCTGGACGCAGCGCGAGCCGCTCGGCGTGGTCGCGCTGGTGACGCCGTGGAACTTTCCGGTCGCGATCCCGATCTGGAAGCTGGCGCCGGCGCTGGTGTGCGGCAACACGGTGGTGCTCAAGCCGGCGTCGATCACGCCGTGGACGGCCAAGATCATCGCCGAGATCTTCACGGCGGCGGGGCTGCCCAAGGGCGTGCTCAACGTCGTGTTCGGTCCCGGCGGCGCCGTCGGGCAGACGCTGGTCGAGCATCCGGACGTCAAGGCGATCTCGTTCACCGGCTCGAACGAAGTCGGCACTCGTCTCTACGGCGATGCCGCCGCGCGCATGAAGAAGGTGCAGTGCGAGATGGGCGGCAAGAACCCGGTGATCGTGCTCGAGGACGCGGATCTCGAGCTCGCGGCCACGGGCACGGCGCAGGGCGCCTTCGGCTCGACGGGGCAGCGCTGCACGGCGACCTCGCGCGCCGTCGTGGTCTCGTCGGTGGCGGCGGAGTTCACACGGCTCGTCGTCGAGAAGGCGCGCGCGCTCAAGGTCGGCGATCCGACCGCGGCCGGCGTCAACATCGGCCCGCTCGTCGACGAAGGGCAGTTCCGCACGGTGATGAGCTACCTCGAGGTCGGCAAGAAGGAAGCCAAGCTCGCCGTCGGCGGCGAGCGCGTGGGCGACAAGGGCTTCTTCGTCGCGCCGACGGTGTTCGCCGGCGTCACCACCGACATGCGCATCGCGCAGGAAGAGATCTTCGGACCGGTGCTGTCGATCATCGAGGTCAAGGACTTCGAGGAGGCGATGAAGGTGGCCAACGACTCGAAGTTCGGCCTGACCTCGTCGATCTACTCGGCTGACGTCGCGCGCGTCTTCAAGTACCTCGAGGACATCGAGACCGGCATGACGCACGTGAACTCGGCCACCGTCGGTGGCGAGGCGCAGCTGCCGTTCGGCGGCATGAAGTCGACCGGCGTCGGCGCGCGCGAGACCGGGCGCACCGCGATCGAGTTCTACAGCGAGTGGAAGACCGTGTACGTCGACTACACGGGCGCCAAGCGGACGACGAACGTCTACTAGCGGTGCTCGAAGAACCATGGTGCTCGAAGCGTTGACATTGACCGCGCGCGATCTCGACCGTTCGCGCGCTTTTTACGCCGAGAAGCTCGGCTTCGCCGTCGTCGAGTCGAGCGAGCGATCGTTCGTGATCGACGCCGGCGGCGTGCGGGTGGTGGTGGCGAAGGACGGTGCGCGCGCGCCGCTCGACGCCGCCGAGCCGCGTCTCGTGTTCCGCACGCGCGAGCTCGGCCGGCGCTGCCTCGAATTGCGCGATCGCGGGATCAGCGTCGAGGGGCCGGTGCGCGGGCGCGCCGAGCTCGCCGATCCCGACGGACATCCGATCAACCTGGTGGAGATGGAGTGACCCAGCGACTGAGCGCAGGCGAGGGGTATTCGCACCCGGGAGGCGAGTGCAGCGAGCCGACTTGGTGCGCCGAGACAAGCGAAGGAGCGATGCAACCATGAGCAACAAGCGGGTGGTGAAGAGCGGCCTCATCCAGATGGCGAACCCCATCAACGACGAGAGCCGTCCGGTGGCCGAGATCCAAGCGGCGATGTTCGAGAAGCATCTGCCGCTGATCGAGGAGGCGGGCAAGAAGGGCGTGCAGATCCTCTGTCTGCAGGAGATCTTCAACGGACCCTACTTCTGCCCGTCGCAGGACAAGCGCTGGTACGACGCCGCCGAGCCGATGCCCGGCCCGACGGTGAACCGCCTCGCCGCGATTGCCAAGAAGTACAACATGGCGATGGTGGTGCCGCTCTACGAGCGCGAGATGGCCGGCGTCTACTACAACACCGCCGCGGTGCTCGATCACGACGGCACCTACCTCGGCAAGTACCGCAAGAACCACATCCCGCAGGTGAACCCGGGCTTCTACGAGAAGTACTACTTCAAGCCGGGAAACCTCGGGTACCCCGTGTTCAAGCTGTCGTCGGGCATCACCATCGGCGTCTACATCTGCTACGACCGCCACTTCCCCGAAGGCGCGCGTCTGCTCGGGCTGCACGGCGCCGAGATCGTGTACAACCCGTCGGCGACGGTGGCGGGTCTGTCGCAGTATCTGTGGAAGCTCGAGCAGCCCGCGCACGCGGTGGCCAACGGCTACTTCATGGGCTGCATCAACCGCGTCGGCACCGAGGCGCCGTGGAACATCGGCAAGTTCTACGGCTCGTCGTACTTCGTCGATCCGCGCGGA
>Ga0134125_10004764_pt1 | contig 15471 bp, 11 predicted proteins | sample KB31751_FD_96464 | JGI IMG/M metagenome (GOLD analysis project Ga0134125, IMG submission 96464) | Terrestrial soil microbial communities with excess Nitrogen fertilizer from Kellogg Biological Station, Michigan, USA - KB3-175-1 | ecosystem: Environmental > Terrestrial > Soil > Unclassified ... | reverse complement strand
GCTACATCAACGAGTTCCCGGCCGGCCGCCTGCTGCGCGACGCCAAGCTCTACGAGATCGGCGCCGGCACCAACGAGATCCGCCGCATGCTGATCGGCCGCGAGCTGTTCCACGGCAAGGCTTAACGCCGCGGCGGCGCGAATGACGGGCGTTGCCACCCGATCATTCACGTCACCTCGAGCTGTCAGGAACCCGCCACCACTGGCGTCAGCTCCAATGTCAGCACCTCGAACGGCGCCAGCGTGATCGTGTCTGGCTTATCCGCGTCCAGCGTCAGCCCTGGCTCGGTCGCATCGCTTTTCCACGGGCTGTGCGCGTTGAAACGACGGGCTGCGCCGGCGGGCAATTCCAGCTGCCGCTGCAGGTCGACCACCGCCAGTTGCGCATGATCGCTCGGGTTGCGCAGGGTAATGATCGATTTGCCCGGCGACCACGATGCCCAGCCGTACACATCGAGCCGGCCCGGATCGCCACCGATCCAGTGCGTATCGCGCAGCACCTCGGCGTTCGCCCGCGACCAGTTCGCCGATTCCGCCAGCACGTCCCAGTTGTCCTTGCTCAGCAGCGACGGGGTGATGTACATCTCCTGCAGCTCGGTGCCGGTGGCGAAGTAGGAATGCACTTCGTTGGCGAAGTCATGGCCCGGGTCGGTGTTGAGCTTGCGGTTCTTCTGCGCGTAGATGATGCCGTGGAGCATCAGCGAGTTGATCGGGAACAGCGGGCCCTTGAGCACGATGTTCTGGTAGGTCTGCTGGTCGCGGTAGGTGATCCACTGCTCGCGCGTGGCGCCCACGCCGGTCTCGCTGTCGTCGTAGCCGTCGCGCCAGATGGTGTCGGCGTAGCGCAGCCAGAACGGCGAGGCCCAGGTGCCGGTGGTGAGGTTGATGAAGGTATCCGGCTTGTCCTTGCGGATGTCGTCGATCAGCTGGATCGCCGCGGCGAAGTCGCTGTCGAAGCGGCTGCCGGGGAACACGCTGCTTACGTTGCCGGTGCCGTCGAACTTGAACTGATTGATGCCGTCCTTGTTGAGCAACTGCATCACCACGTCGTGGAAACGCTGGTAGTACTTCGGCCCGGACAGCTCGAAGCCGCCCGCGTTGGTCTCGTAGCCGGCGGCCTTGCCGTTCTTGACGCGCTCCTTCCACGGCTTGCCATAACCGCCCCACGGCGACAGCCAGATGCCCGGTGCGGCGCCGTACTTCGCAGCCGCCTTGCGCAAGGGCACGAACCCATCCGGGAAGTTCTTGCTGAAGTTCCAGCTGCCGCTGTAGTCGTCCCAGCCGTCGTCGAACAGGAACGAGTCCAGCTTCACGCCGCGCTTGACGTGCAACTCCTCGCCAATCGTGTTGATGCGGTTCAGCGCCTCCGCCTGGGTGTACGGGTTGAAGTAACCGATGTCATACCAGGAGTTGTAATGCAGGAACGGCCGGTACGGATGCGCACGCTGACGCTCCACGTAGATGTCGAAGTCGCGCCGCAGCTGGCCATCGCGCACCACGCCGACCACCGCCGAATAGGCCACCGTCTTGCCATGGCCGAGCGGCAGCTTGCGCGGCATGGTGAGCCTCACGTTGTCGCCGCGTACCTCGCTGCCGGACAGCGGATTCTCGAAGCCCATATAGACGTCGCCCGCCACCACCGGCGAGCCGTTCACGTCGCCCACCACCTCGGCGTCCGCCACTTGCGTTTCAAGCAGCGACACCTTGGTGATCTCCTCGTCCTGCTTCAGCGCGGTGATGCTCACTTCCTCGCGCAGATAGGGCGAGCCGTCGCGCTGCACCAGCCTCCAGTCCACCCGGAAGCGACCGTTCGCGTCACCGAAGCTGGCCTCGACCACCTTGCCGGGAATCCGCGCGGCGAGCTGCGCGGCCTTCGCGTCCACGGGCAGCGACAGCGCGCGCGGAGGCGACAGCAGGCGCATGTCGGACGCCTTGAGCGTGCTGCCATCGGCCAGCACCAGCGCGAACGGCATGGGTACGGCAAGCGTGCGTCCGTGCACGCGGTCGGTCACCGTCATGTCGACGAGATGCTTGCCATCCAGCTTCCAGCCAGCCTCGATCGCGGCGTTGCCGAAGCTCTCCACACTCTGCTGATTGGCGAAAGTCGCTACGCCAGGCTCAAGCACCGCCTTGCCCGCGGCGATGCTGTCCTCGGCGTGTACCGTGCTGAAACCCGCCAGCGCAGCCAGCAGGCAGGAAGCCAGCATGCTCATGCGCGACGAATGAAGGGGATGCGGATGCGATGTTGACATGGTTGCCTCTCGTGTTGATTCATTGGTATCGATCAGCCCGGTTGCGTTCAACACCCTGTGCTTGTGCAGCTTCGCAAAAGGATGGCAATGGACGCAGCGTCCGGTGGGGGCGGCAGAGCACGTTCGGATATCGCACGCCAAAACGGTATACCCGTCGCTCAATGCCGAAGGGGAATGCCGAGGCCCCGTTGCGGCACTGAACGACAGGTCGCCCTGCACTGAGCACGCTTACGGCTGAGTCGAGATCCACTGCTGATAGCCGTTCGAATTACAATTAAAAAGATTTACCGGGCTGTTCAGCCAGCCACCGCCGGCAGCATTGAGGCATTGACTGGCGCCTACATTGAACCAAGCCCTCGAGCCAGGCATGTACAGCCATTCCTGGCTGCTGACGGCAGCGCAACTTGTGGTAAGTACGGCGCTGCTGCCATTTGCTTGCAGGCAAACGCCCTGATCGACCAGAGTCAGCCGGTTGCTCGCATCGTTCGCCAACAGCTGATCGGCAACCGCCGAGAATGAGCTGCCGCTGCCCGTACAGGTCTTGAGGGACATAAAGTTGCCACCCAACGTATCCGCGCAGTAGTTATTGACGGGGTTCTTGGCAATGAAAGACGCGCCAAAAGACTGGTTGATGGTGGCAATGGCCGTGTTGTCCGGGTTCATCATCGAACGGGCGATGGACGCGCAATCACCATAGGTTTGTGTCGAGGCGTTGTTGGTTTGTGCGGCGTTGTTCGCCGGGTCGTACATGATCGGAGCGTAGAACACTGCGGTCGTGGGGGGCACTTGAGAGCAAGAAGAATACTGCTGTGATCCCTGGGTGAAATTTTCAACGAACTGCGGCACGACCGCTTGCAAGATGCCGTTGCTCGCTGGCGAATGGATGGTTCCGATAACCGTGGTCGTGCCCGTGCTCGTATCGGTAATTGAGGCCTGCCACAGGTAGTTTGCACCTGCATCGGCCTTTCCCGCGGGAATCGTTGTCTTTCCCGTGTACTTCACGTGGAAGGTGTACTTGGCCCCTTCTTTCCATGCTGGCGCCTTGGTGCCTGTTGTGGTGAACAGGCATTGCGTACCCGTGCCTTCGCCACCGAATCCCCGGCATACCGCACCAGAGGCGGAACCTGGTTTGTCGATACTGGAATCGTAGGTTTGGCCGAAGATCGAAAAGAGAACGGTCTTGGTCGTACTCGAGTTTTGCTGGATCCCGGTATAACCGCCTTGGTTGACGTTGATCGTCCAGTAAAACTGACTGGCGTAATACGAGTTGCCAGCATTGCCCGGCTCGTGGGTCACCCGGATGGAAGCATCGATGGCGTTGTAACCATACAAGCCATCGACATTCGCGGTGATCGAGGCGGGGTAGTAATAGTGATTCGCCGTCATGCCACCTGCAATCACGGCGTAGGCCGGGCTGGCTAGGAAGGCTCCAATACCTGCAAGCCCGCAAGCGAGATGCAAAAGATATTTTTTCATGGGACACCTCTGGTGAATGAGCAAGGTGATGCAGCATCCGTGTCGTTCGCCCTCACCCGCGTCGGCGGGTGAGGGCGGAAGAAGCGGGCGATCGAACCGATGGTTTGAACAGCGCCCCCGCCTGCGCAGATGAGCGCCGGCATTTCGCCGACGCGTATCGGTTACTGAAAAGCTGTAGCGGAACACGAGCGTGGTCATGCGCGGAGCCTTATAAGCCCGGGCGCCCTGCAACGAGCACGCTTACGGCTGCTTTGAGACCCATTGCTGATAGTCGGACGAATTACAATTTTCCAGATTTACCGTGCTGTTCTGCCCGGCATCGCCGGCAGCGTTCAGGCATTGACCGGAGCCTACGTTGAACCAAGCCTCCGAGCCAGGCATGTACAGCCATTCCTGGCTGCTGTCGGCAGTGCAACTTGCGGCAAGTACAGCACTGCGGCCATTGGCCTGCAGGCAAACGCTCCGATCGACCAGATTCAGCCGGTTGTTGACATCGTTCGCCAACAGCTGGTTGGCAATCGCCGAGGTTGATCTGCCGCTGCCCGCACAGATATTGAGGCCCATATGGTTGCCACCCAGCGTATCCGCGCAGTAGTGCTGGACGCGATTCTTGGCAAGGAAAGGCGCGCCAGAAGACTGGTTGATGGTGGCAATGGCCGTGTGATCCGGATCCATCATCGAACGGGCGACAGACGCGCAATCACCATAAACCTGTGTCGAGGCGTTGTTGGTTTGTGCGGCGTTGTTCGCCGGGTCGTACATGATCGGAGCGTAGAACACTGCGGTCGTGGCGGGCACTTGAGAGCAAGAAGAATACTGCTGTGATCCCTGGGTGAAATTTTCGACGAACTGCGGCACGACCGCTTGCAGGATGCCGTTGCTCGCTGGCGAATGGATGGTTCCGACAACCGTGGTCGTACCCGTGCTCGTATCGGTGATCGAGGCCTGCCACAGGTAGTTTTCGCCTGCGTCGGCCTGTCCCGCGGGAATCGTTGTCTTTCCCGCGTACTTCACGTGGAAGGTGTACTTGGCCCCCTCTTTCCATGCTGGCGCCTCGGTGTCTTTTGTGGTGAACAGGCATTGCGTACCCGTGCCCTCGCCGCCGAATGCTTTGCATACCGCACCTGAGGCGGAACCTGGTTTGTCGACACTGGAATCATAGGTTTGGCCGAAGATCGAAAAGAGAACGGTCTTGGCCTTTCTTGAGTTTTGCTGGATTCCGGTATAACCGCCCTGGTTGACGTTGACCGTCCAGAAAAACTGACTGGCGTAAAACGTATTGCCGTTCTTACCCGGCTCGTGGGTCACCCGGATGGAGGCATCGAGTCCGTTGTAACCATACAAGCCATCGACATTCGCGGTGGTCGAGGCGGGGTAGTAGTAGTGATTCGCCGTCATGCCACCTGCAATCACGGCGTAGGCCGGGCTGGCCAGGAAAGCTCCGATACCTGCAAGCCCATAAGCGAGATGCAACAGATATTTTTTCATGGGATACCTCTGGTGAATGAGCAAGGTGATGCAGCATCCTTGCCGCTCGTCCTCACCCGCGTCGGCAGTTGAGGAAGCAAGAAGCGGGAGATCGAACCGATGGCTTGAACAGCGCCCCCGCCTGCGCAGGTGAGCGCCGGCATTTCGCCGGCGCGCATCGGTTACTGGAAGCTGTAGCGGAACACCAGCGTGGTCGCGCGCGGAGCCTGATAAGCCTGGGCACCGTATTGATAGTTGGGCGTCCAAAAGCCGTTGCTGAGTTGCTGGCCGGTGTCGAACGTCTGGTTGCGGTCGATCACGCCCTTGCGATTGGTGACGTTCTGCATCTGCAAGTCGATGCTGAAATGGTTCTTGGCTCCGACCGACCAGTCGTAGCCGACGCCGAGATCCCATTGCCAGAAGAACGGCAGGCGTCCCGCCCCGCCGGCCGGCGCAGGCTCGTTGTTGCAGTAGTGGTTGAGCGCGCCGTCGTAGTTGCCCTCAAGCAGATCCGGTTCGGGATGGCTGCCGAAGCAGCTCCGCGGCTTGCCGGTCTGCATCGTCAGGATGGTGCCGACGCGCAACCCCCACGGGAAGTAGTAGATGCCGTTGAGCTTCAGCGAATGGCGGACGTCCATAGCCAGGTTGCCGTTGCTGTACTCCATCAGGCCCGGGTAATCCCACAACGGCTGCTCGCCCGCGCCACCGTTGTAGCGCTCGCTCAGGCTCAGGTAGCCGTCGTCGTTGCCGTACAGGTGCGCCCAGGTGTAGCTCAGGTCGAGGACGTAGGGCTGGTCGTCGGTGCGCGCGTGCGTCAACTCGAAGGTGGCATGCGCGTAATTGCGCTTGGCCTTCGGCCCAAAGAAGCTGGCCGGCAGCGTCAGCGACGAGAGCTGGCCATTGCCGGCATAGTCGCGCGTGAACACCTGCGCATACCCCGGATTGATTTCCGTGCAGCCGCTTTGATCGGCGTAACCTGGATAGCCATGCGCATTGGCGTAGGCGGTGATGCCATCGTTCCAGCACTCGTCGTCGATGATGCGCTTGAGCTTGCTGAACCCCGTTTCCAGGTTGAACGACCAGCCGTTCTTCAGCGCCTGCTGCCAGTACACCTGAAGCTCGTACTGATAAGGCGCCTTGATGTTGGATGCGGCCACGTTGTAGGACGCCGGTGCCAGACCGTTGATGGCGATCTGCTGCGGGCCGAGCTGGGTCAAACCCGTCGGTGCCTGGGTCATCGGATCGCGACCGGTGTAGGTGTACCAGCGCCACCAGGCATAAGTTGCGCCCGCCGCGCCGGCGTTCACGCTCGTGGGAACCGAAAGGCCGTACTTGCCGAGATTCACGCCCAGCTTGGTCGAGCTGTCGCCGTTCACGTCCCAGGCCAGGCCGATGCGCGGCGTGAGCAACGGCATGCGCATGAAATTCGCACCGTTGACGTTCTTGTTCGTGTACACGTCGAAGCGCGAACCCAGGTAAACCACCCAACGATCGGCCACCTGCCAGTAATCTTCGAGATACGCGCCCTTGTTGACGGTATTGAAGTTGCCACCGTTTTGCAGGAAATACTGCGAAACATACTGGCCGTTGCCCGGGACGGCCGTACCGTTCGGCAGGATGGTTCCCGGTGCGGTGTAATACTTCCAGACGCCACCCGGCGTCGTCAACGAGGCGTTGTAGATGTTGACGCTGTAGTGCTCGGCACCGAGGGTGATCCTGTGATTACCCAGCTGCCAGTTGAACTTGGCGTTGAAGCCGCGCTTCGAATAGTCCGTGGGGAACAGCGCATTGGCGGTGTTCGAAATGCCAATGTTGGACGTCTGTTGAGTCACCGGATCGACTTCTTCGACATAGGGCAGCCCGCTGCCGCTGCTGGACGTCGGCGAAATCGAGTCCTGACTCAGATAGCCGCCCATGAGAACGAAGCTCATCGTGTCGTTGATATGCCAGTTGTAGTTGCCGATCAGGAACTTGTTGGTCGTGTTGTTGGAACTCCAGCCCTTGTAGGCACCCGCCGAACTCGGCGTGTAGTTTTCCGTCAAGGCATACTGGTTCGTGAAAGCGGTGCTGACATCCTTCGAGCCGACCACGTCGAGGCTCTGGTCGGCGCTGATGTTCCACGTCAGGTTGAACAAGACGTTCTTGTCGCGATTGGTGGTGTCGTTGCGGCGGTTGATCGAGTACGACGTGCTCTGCCAGTTCGGCGCATTGCCTACCATGGCGAAGAGGAACAGCTTGTCCTTGATGAGCGGGCCCGAGCCCCAGACATACTGCGTGGCCTCGGCGTTGTGCCGGTTGTCCGAAGCGTACGAGTAGTATTGCCGGTTGCCATTGCCGTCGATGTAGTAGGCATTGGGCGATGCCGGTTGCAGGCTCGACGTGGCCGGGGTGAGGTAGAGCGAATAGCCGCCCTGGAATTCATTCGTGCCCTGGCGCACCGTGGTCGCCATCAGGCCACCGGTAACGTTGGTCCAACTGGCGCCACCCGCGCTCTCGATAATGTCCGTGCCCTGCAACGCTTCCGCCGGCAGGCGGTTCGCGCCGATACCGGTGAAGTCGTTGGTCGTGTCGAAGCCGTTGTAGAAATAGCGATTCTCGGCCGGGCTCGCGCCGCCGAGCACGGCCAGATGCGTGGTCTGGTTGTCGTAGACGGCGCTCGAGCGCAGCAGCGCGATGCTTTCCATGCCACGGCCGGTGGGCAGGTCGTTGACGATCGCCATGTCGTAGTGGTTGAGGTAGGTTGGCGTGCTCACGTCGATCGGCGCAATGTCGAGCATCGCTGCCGCACCGTTCACCTGGACGGTGCCCAATTCGGTGATATCGCCCGCCGCCGCTCCTGCCGCGGCGGCGATCGTCGCCACGGGAGCATTGGCGTTCGTCGTGACCGGCACCTTGCGCGAGCCCACCGTGTTGCCGTCGCGCAGGATCGTCACCGTGTAGAGGCCTGGATTGAGGCCGTCCAGTCTGTAATACCCCGACTTGTCGACCTGCACCACCTTGCGATAGCCCGTCGCGCTGTTCGTCACCACGACGGTACTGCCAGCCGCGGTGGGTTCGTTGCCGTACAGGCCGCCGGTGATCGATTGCGCCATCGCGACATTCGCGCCAAAAGCACTCAGCAGCGCCACGGCGAGCAGGGTTCGCCTGAAACCACCTGCCTTGCCTCCTGCGCTTGCCTTGCTTCCGGCTTCTTCATGCAAGACAGCGGCCGGCAACTTCATGCCGTTGCCATCGACAGTAAAACAACCTTTCTTTTCAGCGCGCATTGATTGCCCCTCCGGTAGTTCGTTATCGCCATGCGCAGCAGTGCTCTCTCCCCCTCTGCTGCAAGCGGTTGTGGTTACCCGTGGAAACGCCTCCTGCCCACGAACTTGTTTGCACCCTCATCAGAATTTCGACACAAGCGTCTCCGCCGGACCGGTTGGTGGTCCGGTTGATTCCCTGCTTTTCAGTCAAGCCAGACGGTGCACTCGAACCTGAGAGAGCAACGCCTCCACCGCTCGCCGTTCGACGAAACCGGTTTCCTCACCTTGCGCATTTGCGGCACCGCAGGCGACGCCCAGGCGCAAGGTCTCTTCCAAATTCATGCTTCGCGCCATGCCTACCGTCATGCCGGCCAGCAGGCAGTCGCCCGAGCCCACCGTGTTGCGTACCTGTGTCAGTTCGATCGCGGCATGCCAGATGCCACTCGCACCGGCAGCCACCGCGCCCAGCGCGCCCATCGTCACTACCGGTATCGCGACGCCGCGGGTATGTAGTTCGCGAACCGCGTCCACGGCCGCGGCGAGATCGCCAATCGGACGTCCGAGCAATTCGCTGATCTCGTCACGATTTGGTTTGACCAGAAAAGGTTGCGCCTGCACGGCGTGCTGCAGCAGCTCGCCACCGGCGTCGACCAGACAACGCTTGCCGGCATCACGCACATGCACAGCCAGTTCGGCATAGGTGGTCGACGGAAAGCCGCGCGGCAGGCTGCCGGACAGCACGATCAGATCGCTGTCATCGACGCCACGACGGAATGCCCGCAGCAGGGCTTCCTGCTGTGCGCTGTCCAGCAGCGGCCCCTGGCCGAGGATTTCGGTGATCTGGCCGTTCGCATCCCGCAGCGCGATGCAGGTGCGCAGGTTGTCGGCGACCTCGATACCGTGGAACAGCACGCCGCGCTCGCACATCAGCCGACCGATCATGTTGCGATGGGCCGGGTCGATCAGGCCGATCAGTTGCACACGCTCGCCCAACGCGGCGATCGTCTGCGCCACGTGCAGCCCCTTGCCGCCGGGATACGCCTGTTCGTGGAGCGCGCGACTGACTTCACCGGGACGCAACGCATCCAGCTGGATGAACCGGTCGATCGCTGTGTTGAAACCGATGACCGTGATCACGGCACGTTCGCCAGCAAGGTGTCCACTTCCGCCACGCTGGCCTGGCCGACCGTACCGCCGGTGCGTCGCGTGGAGAGGCTGCCGCAGGCACTGCCCCAGCGCATGCAGTCATGCAGCGCCTGGCCGCGCAGCCACGCATGCAGAAAACCGGCGTCGAACGAATCGCCGGCGCCGGTACTGTCGGCCGGGTCGACGGCAAACGCCGGCACTTCGAGCAGTTGTCCCTGATCCAGGCTGGCGCAGCCGAGTTGTCCGCGCTTCACCACGGTTTGCGTGCGTCCGTTGTCGAGCGCATGCAGACCGGCAAGCACGCCGTCACGCCCAGTGATGGCCGCCAACTCCAGTTCGTTCGGCAGGAACAGGTCGACTTCGGTCAGCGTATCGAGCAGATCGGATGCCCACATCTGCTGCGGATCGAAGCCGGGATCGAGCGAAGTGCTCAGACTAGCGGCATGCGCACGCGCGAACAGCTGACGGCAATCGGGCCGCAGCGCACGCTGCAGGTAGTACGAGGAAACATGCAGGTGATCGGCGCCGGCCAGCAACGCGTCATCCACTTCGTCCGCACGCAACGCGGCGATCGCACCGGGGAAGGTCACCAGTGCGCGGTCCTGCGGCGTCGACAGCGACACGGTGACGCCGGTGCGCAAGGTCGCGTCCGGCTGCACGGCGGCAATGTCGATGCCGGCGGTACGCAGCGCATCGAGACAATAACCGCCCCAGCTGTCGGCACCGAGCTTGCCGCGGAATGCCACAGGATTGCCCAGCCGGGCCAGCCCCATCGCACAGATCATCGAGGAACTGCCTGGCGTCATGCAGAAGTCGTCGGCCAGCACCTCGCGACCCGGCGCGGGCAATGCATGGCAATGCTTGAAGACCAGGTCGACGTTGATTTCGCCGACGACCAGGATGCGTTTCATGCGAAATCCCCCGAATGCATCGGGAAGTGTTCCACCACGCGGGTGAGCACGCCTTGTGACGGCGTGTCCGGCTTGCCGCCCAACTCCAGGCAACGGAAGAATGCGAGCAGTTGCCCCACCACCACATCTGCCAGCAGCGGCAGCGCATCGTCTGTCGCATCGAAGCCCGCCAGCTCCACCGCCACGTCGTGCGGGCCCAGCACATCGGCCGGGATGTGTTCGCCCACCAGCACTCGGGTCATGCCCAGCTGCTTGCGCGACAGTTCACGCAGCAAATCCAGCTCGTACGCGCGTACCGCGAGATCGGGCGACAGGAAGCCGACCACCAGGCTCTGCTCGTCCAGGCTGGACATCGGCCCGTGACGCAGGCCGAGATAGGTTTCCGCCATCGTGACCACGGCGCCGCCGGTCATCTCCAGCATCTTCAGCGCGCACTCGTGAGCCGCACCGAGCGCACCGCCGCTGCCGAGATAGACGACGTTGCTGAATTCGCCGCGGGCAACCGCCGCCAGTGCATCGGCCTGTGCATCGAAGACGTGCTGGACGCTGTGTGTCAGCCGGCTCACTGCGGCGATGGCGTCGCTGGCTTCGCGCTGAACCAGACCGGCGCCAGCCAGCAACAGATTGGTGAAGCTGCTGGTCATCACCAGACTGCGGTCATTGGTGCGCTCGTCCAGCACCAGCACGGTGACCCGCGGATCGTTGCGATAGCTGGTGGCGAGTTTGCCGTTGGCGTTGCAGGTGATGACCAGATGGTGATAGTCAGGCGCATCAGCTAACAGGCGATCCACCACGCCACTGCTTTCCGGGGTGTCGCCGGAGCGCGCCAGCGAAATCAGCAAACCGGCACCCGGTGGTAGCACACTGCGCCAATGCGTGAGCAAGCTGCCCGCGGCGATCGCCTGCGTCGGTATGCCCAGGCCGAGCTGCAGGCTGGGCGCCAGGCATTCGCCGATATACATCGAGCTGCCCGAACCGGTCAGCACGATATGACCCGGGCGCGGCACCAGCGCTGCCCGCAGTTGCTCGCGCACCTCAAGCTGGCACAGCAGGTCGGCCGTACCCAGCCAGGTCGCCGGCTGCTGCAGGATCTCGCGCAAGGTATCGGCATAGCCGTGCGCCTGCTGCGCCGCCAACGGGGCCGCACACAAGGCATCCAGCGTGGCCGATACTTTCGTTTGCTTGCTTAATTTTGGCATTTTGCTAAATTCGATCGAATATGAAAGTATATAGCCACCGAACCGAGAGTATTCGAAATGAAACAGAACTTGCAAGGGGTTTCGAACACTGGCAGCCAACTTTCCCGGCTCGCCCTGTCCCACGGCAAGCGCACCCGCCTGTGGCGGCTGCTGTACGGCCACGGGCCGCGCAACGGCAGCTTGCTGGTGCTGCCGCTTGACCAGGGACTGGAGCATGGTCCCACCGATTTCTTTCCCCACCCACCGGCCGTCGATCCGAGCTACCAGTTTGAGCTCGCCGCGGCAGGGGGGTTTTCTGCCATCGCGCTGGGCATTGGCCTGGCCGAGAAGTACATGGGCGAGTACTGCGGCCGGGTGCCACTGATCCTCAAGCTCAACGGCAAGACCAATATCGCCAGCGACGACGAGGCCACCTCGCCGCTGTTTGCTTCGGTCGAGGATGCCGTGCGCCTCGGTGCCGACGCGGTCGGCTACACCATGTATGTGGGTTCGCCGCGCCAGCACGACGAGTTCCGCCAGTTCGAGAAGGTGCGCCAGGATTGCGAGCGCTACGGCATGCCGCTGGTCATGTGGGCCTATCCGCGCGGCAGCGCCGTCAACGCCAAGGGCGGCACGAATACGCTGTACGCGCAGGATTACGCTGCCCGCGTCGCGCTGGAGCTGGGTGCCGACATCGTCAAGTTGCACGAGCCGAACGACAACGTGGCCAATGTGCCGGGGCCCTACGACAAGCTGCAGGAAGACGCTGGCGCCCGCTGCGCACGCGTGGTGCGTTCGGCCGGCCGCACGATGGTGCTGTTCTCCGGCGGCGAGAAGAACGACGACGACGCGGCGGTGCTGCGCAAGGTCGAGTTCTACATGCAGTCCGGCGCCAACGGCGTGATGTTTGGCCGCAACATGTGGCTGCGTCCGTTCGATCAGGCGGTGACGCTGACCCGCGCCGTACATGACATCATGGCGAAATATCCGCGTTAGCTTTAACTCCCTCTCCCGTCGGGGAGAGGGCTGGGGTGAGGGGTCACCCTTGCGACTACCAGCTTCGAAGCACACTTCGATCAACCTCATCGCGAGTACCCACCCCTCACCTCGATCTTCTCCCCCTATGAAAATAAGCATGGGGAAGAGGAAGCAGAATCAGGAAGCGAGGTCGCACACGATGATCCACCAAAAATCCTGTCTATGCTGCGCGCCGCCCACCGGCACCGGTACGGTGCGCATTGAGAGCAGCAAGAATCCGCTGCAGACCCAGCCGGACGCCGGCAAGAGCGACTTGCGACTGAAGGACTTCCACCCGCGCAGCATGCTGCAGGTGCCGAAGACCCACATCGAACGGCCGCGTTTCCCGGTGATCGACGTGCACGCGCACCTGACTTGGTCCAGCAGTGTGCGCAACGGTATCTCGGTGGGCGAAGAGATCACCCTGTTCGCCCAGCCCGAGGATCTGCTGCCGGTGATGGATCGCAAGGGCGTGCGCACCCTGGTCAACCTCACCGGCGGTGTTGGTGCCGGTCTGGAGAAGAGCATCCGCAGTTTCGACCAGGCCGCGCCGGGGCGCTTCCTCACCCTGACCGAACCGTCGTACGAACACTTCCCCGAGCCGAACTATGCGCAACTGCAGGGCGACGCGATCGCACATGCCAAACGCGTCGGCGCGCGCGGTCTGAAACTGCTGAAGACGCTGGGGCTGTATCTGCGCGAACGGATCGACGAAGGTCCGCTGGTCGCGGTTGACGACCGCCGTTTCGATCCGATGTGGGAGGCGTGTGCTGCGTACGACATGCCAGTGTTCCTGCATGTCTCCGACCCGGAAGCATTCTTCCTGCCCACCGACGCGAGCAACGAGCGCTACGAGGAACTGGCCAACCATCCGGACTGGTCGTTCTACGGCCCGGAGTTCCCCGGCAACGCGGAGCTGCTCGCCGCTCGCGACCGCCTGATCGCGCGCCATCCGAAGACGACCTTCGCCCTGCTGCACGTAGGCAACAACGCCGAGAACCTGGCCGCGGTCGCCGCCTGCCTGGATCGCTTCCCGAATACCATGATCGATATCAGTGCCCGCGTCGGCGAGCTCGGCCGCCAGCCACGCATCGCGCAGCGCTTCTTCGACCGCTATCAGGACCGGATCATGTTCGGCACCGACGCAGTGCCCTCGCCGTACGGCGACGACGTGCCGCAGCAGCTGTTCGGCGACGAGCTGTACGAGATCTACTACCGCTTTCTGGAAACCGAGGACGAGTACTTCGATTACGCGCCGGCGCTGACGCCGCCGCAGGGGCGCTGGTCGATCTACGGGCTCGGTTTGCCGGACGAAGTGCTGCGCAAGGTTTACCATGACAACGCCGCCCGACTTCTGAATATCGACCCATGAGTGAAACGACCCTGAGTGAAGCTCCGATCGCCTCCCGTCGCCTGCTGGTCGAAGAACGCCGCCGCCTGATCGTGGATCTGGTCGAACAACAAGGCCGCGCCACGGTGGAGGAACTGGCGCAGAAATTCGGCACTTCGGCGGTCACCATCCGTGCCGACCTCGACGCACTTGCGCGCAGTTCGGCGATCGCCCGCTCGCACGGCGGCGCGTTGCCGGTGGCGCCGGCAACGAACGACACCCCGCTCAACATCAAGGAAACCCGCTGGCACGCGCAGAAGCTGCGCATCGGCCAGGCCGCGGCGAAGATGATCCAGGACGGCGAGACGATCATCCTCGATTCCGGCTCGACCACGGTGGAGATAGCCCGGCAGATCCGCCAGATGAAATTCGAATCGCTGACGGTGATTACCAACGCGTTGAACATCGCGATGGAATTGACCGGCATGCCGCAGATTCGCGTGATGATGCTGGGCGGCCTGCTGCGGCAGACTTCATATTCGCTGGTGGGCCCGGATGCCGAACAGGCGCTGGCGAAACTCTCCGCCGACCGGCTGTTTCTCGGCGTCGATGGACTCGATCCCGAAGTGGGCGTGACCACGCCGGATCCACTCGAGGCCGCGCTGAACGCCTTGATGATCCGCGTTTCGCGCCAGACCGTCGCCGTACTCGATGCCAGCAAGATAGGCCAGCGCAGCCTGTCGGTAATCACGCCGGTGCAGAACCTGCACATGGTGATCAGCGACAGCAGCGCTCCTGCCGAAACCATCGAAGCCCTGCGCGCCGCAGGTGTTCAGGTGGTGTTGGTGTGACACCCATGCGATTGAATGGCAGCGACGGCTGATTGCCGGTTTCGCGCAGCCGTTGACAGCCCATCCATCGCAATCAGAACGTCAGCTTGTAACTGACCATGGCCATGTTTCCACTCTGGTACTGGTTCCACAACGGCAACGATGCACCGCGGCGCAGGTACATCCCGAAGATGTGACCGGTCAAATACGTCGGCCCGCTGGCGATGAGCGAACCGGGTGCCAGTTCGAACTGGGCGGCAACGGCTTCATCAACGAGTTCCCGGCCGGACGTCTGCTGCGCGACGCCAAGCTCTACGAGACCGGCGCCGGCACCAACGAGATCCAGCGCATGAAGATCGGTCGCGAGCTGTTCCACGGCAAGGCGTAACTCGATGGCACCGATCAAGAGCGATCGGTGCCGCCACGCCATATCGACTTCCGCCGCATGAAGATCGGCCGCGTGCTGTTCCACGGCAAGGCCTGAGCAGCAGACGTCCGCAACGAAAAGGCCCGCATATCGCGGGCCTTTTCGTTGCGGCGCACAGCGTTGCGCTCAGAACATCCAGTTGTAGCTCAACGTGCCCACCTGGCCCTGCTGGCGCTGGCCGAAGTAACGGTCG
>Ga0134125_10004763_pt1 | contig 15473 bp, 7 predicted proteins | sample KB31751_FD_96464 | JGI IMG/M metagenome (GOLD analysis project Ga0134125, IMG submission 96464) | Terrestrial soil microbial communities with excess Nitrogen fertilizer from Kellogg Biological Station, Michigan, USA - KB3-175-1 | ecosystem: Environmental > Terrestrial > Soil > Unclassified ... | reverse complement strand
TCGTCGATAATCTGCTTTACCCGTTCGAAGGTTGAGGGCTTTACCTTGGTCGAGCCATTGAGCACGCGCGATATGGTCGCTGTGGATACATTCGCGCGGCGGGCCACCTCTTGGATATCCATAGAGGATAAGCATACCGAATCCCTGCAATATGAGAAGCCTTTTGCGTTGTCAAAGTTTGAACACCCGGATGTTGGCGCCTTGCGTCCTTGCACGACACGGATTCGTCGGGTGTAATGGATTCCATTGTGGTATTCGGCCCTCCTCGAGCTATCCAGGAACCCCTTATTTGCAGGTTCGCCACAGAAATTGTTTTTTGGGAGCACGTATGAGCAAGCAGGTTTTTCAATTTTTCAGCGCTGCAATCATGCTCTTATTGGCGTTGAGCTGCGGCTGCCAATCGGCCATGGGACAAGTGGCGGCGGATGCCGGCAAGTTCACCAATCCTCTTCTTTCGTCAGGCCCCGATCCCTGGGTGATTACGTGGAAGGGCTTCTACTACTACATGAACACCACCAGCGAGAGCCTCACGCTCTGGAAGACGCGCGACATCGCAGACCTGCGGGACGCGGAGAAGAAAGTAGTTTGGAGGCCGGAAGCCGGAAAACCCTGGTCCCACGGTACATGGGCGCCGGAACTCTACCGCTGGGGATCGAAATGGTACATCTACTTCGCCGCCGATGAGGGCAAAAACGAGTCGCATCGCATCTATGTCGTCGAGAACTCATCCGACGACCCCATGCAGGGTGAATGGACTTTCAAAGGAAAGGTCAGCGATTCCACGGACCGCTGGGCCATCGACGCAGACGTCTTTGAGGTCAACGGAAAACATTACATGCTGTGGTCCGGGTGGAAGGGTGAACAGAATGGCGAACAGGACATCTTTATTGCGCGCATGAGCAACCCGTGGACGATCGACTCTCCACGCACTCTTCTCTCCGCTCCAACCTACGACTGGGAGAAGATCGATGGCCGTCCGCATGCCGCCCATGTGGATGTCAACGAAGGACCCGAAGCGCTCATCCACGCCGGCAAGGTTTTCGTCGTCTATTCAGGGTCGGGTTGCTGGACCGATGCGTATGAGTTGGGAGTGCTGGAGGCCTCGACTAGCGCAAACCTGCTCGACCCTGCTTCATGGAGGAAATACGATCATCCTTTCTTCAAGCAAGATCCGAAAGCAGGCGTGTACGCCACAGGCCACAACGGGTTCTTTCACTCACTCGACGGGAAGCAGGACTGGATCATCTACCATGCCAACTCTGCACCGGGCCAGGGTTGCGGCGGAACGCGGTCACCGCGCATGCAGCCCTTTACCTGGAACCCCGACGGCACGCCCAACTTCGGTACGCCAGTCCCCGCGGGCCAGGTGCTCGACAAACCCGGACGCTAGAGCATTTTCGGTAATACTGCGACGTCCCGGAAGGTGATGAATGCCGTTTTCGTTGCGAGAAAACGGCGCCAGCGTTCTCCCTTCTGCTTACACCCTTACCGAAAATGCTCCAGGCTAAACTCGCAGCCAATCGAAGCTTATTTTTTGGCCTTTGCGACGCCAAAGATGAACTCGGTTGAGGATGTCATCTTTTCGCCTGGACGAAGCACGGTACTGGGAAAATTTGCGTGGTTGGGCGAATCCGGAAAGTGCTGCGTCTCAAGACAGAAGCCGCCATGCCACTGATACGCTTTGCCCGAAAACCCTTTTGCCGATCCATTGAGAAAGTTGCCAGAGTAGAACTGCACCCCGGGCTCGGTTGTCATGACGGTGAGAGTGCGCCCACTCGCGGGGTCCACCGCGTATGCCGCTTCGTGCAGCGTGCCCGTCTTGCCCGTCAATACAAAGTTATGATCGTAGCCCCCGGCGAGTTGCAACTGGTCGCCGCCGGCGTCGATCCGTTTCCCAATCGGTGTCAGCTTCCGGAAGTCGAAGGGCGTGCCGTCCACTTTTGCCAGGGCGCCGGTCGTAATCAGGCCTGCACCGACGGGCGTGAAACTTTCGGCATCGATGCGTAGCTCCTGCGAGAGAATGTCGCCGCTGCTTTCCCCGGCCAGGTTGAAGTAGGTGTGATTGGTCAGATTCACGACCGTCGTCTTGGTCGTAGTAGCATCGTAGTCGATTCGCAGCCGGCTTCCCGTGAGCGTGTAGATTACGTGCACTGTCATCGTTCCCGGAAAACCCATGTCTCCATCGGGACTCACCAGCGTAAACTCCACTTGGTTCTGGCCCAGCACATGACCCTTCCAGACCTTGGTGCTGAAGCCCGCCGGTCCGCCATGCAGCGCGTTGCCATTGTTGTTGGCGGGTACACGATACGTCTCGCCCGACAGAGTGAACGTACCCTTGGCAATGCGATTGCCGTAGCGTCCCACGATCGCCCCGAAATATGCCTTGGGATCGCCGTCATACTGCGCAAGGTTGTTAAATCCGAGGACAACGTCCGCCCTTTTCCCCCGCCGGTCCGGCGCCTGTACGCTCACGATGCGCGCGCCATACTCCGTCAATTGCACCTTCAGCGCAGAGCTCGACAACGTGTAGAGCGCTACTTCTTCGCCCGCTGGTGTCTTTCCCCATGACTCCGTTTTCACGGCACCCCAGAGAGGGGTGCACAGCATCGCAAGCAGCGCGGTTACGCAATACAAATTTCTCTTCATCCCAGGCCCCTTCCGTCCTCCGAACCCTCGAAGCGCATACTCTGCGCAGTAACAACCGTGCTACTGCACTGGGACTCGGATCACCGTCACGCTTTCATGCGGCAGCGTGACCGAGACGCCCGGCTTTGCACTCTGCGCCACCCCGGCGAACGGAATCACGTGGTTCGGCTCGACTTCGTCGTTGCGTTCATACCGGCTCTCGGCTTTGATCTGCTGCAACTTCGCCACTCCGGTAACACGTAACGCGCCGAGATCGAACGTCGTTGGGACATCTTCCGACACGCTGCGATTGACGCAAAGCAGCGTCACAAATTTTCCGTCGGCGCTGCGCGTCGCGACGACGTCGATCAGCGGCACATCGGTCACTTTATCCGCCGGCCGGTCGCCGCCTTCCAGGGAGTACGTTCCGGTGTCGCTGGTGACAGGCAACACCGTATCGCCCTTCACTGTCGTATACATCTGGAAAGCATAGAACGCGGGCACGGCGTACACCTGTTCCCTGCGCTTCCACACTCCGGCAAACTCCATGAGCCCGGTCATATCGGTGATCTTGATTGAGGACGTATGCCGAAGCACCGTGTTCAGAAACCCCGCAGCCATGACCGCGCCACCTGCATTCATCCAGCTTGGGCTCTCGTTGGTAAAGTTGCGTTCGCCGTATCCTTTGCTGTTGAAGAGCCACTCCGTCACCGCAAAATGCACTTTGCCTCGCAGGTCCGGCTTTGCTTCCAACTGCGACTGCATTCTGTCAATCGCAGGCCCCGCCGCGAATGGGATCGCATACGCCGCTGCCGCAGTGAAATCGGGAGAAGGTGCGTCTTTCACCGGGCGGTTCGTCGGCTGGATGTAGTGAAATGAAAGATAGTCAAAGGTTCCCGCGGGGTTCGAAAGCTGCGCCGCGTTCCACGCCGCGCCGCCGAACGGCCCGCTGCCCGTAGCGATTAGCTCCGCGTCCGGTGCGACCGCTTTTACGGCCTTGCTGAACGCCAGCGTCCTCGCGGCGATCTCGTCAAGCGTCGGATAGCCGACTTGCCACTTGCCGTAAAGCTCGTTGCCCAGTTCATACAACACGCGTCCCTTGTGGTGCGCGCGGATGTACTGCACCCACTCCGCCGCCTCCTCCGGGGTCCCGCTGCCCATGTTCAGGTCGAACTGAGGAACCGCACCTAACAGATCGCAAAACTTCAGAAACTCGTCCGTTCCAAAGTTGTTGTACTCAGGAATGCCCCACGCGATATTCTCCGTCGTGACGCGCTTGTCTTCAGGACCGATGCCGTCTTTCCAGTGGTAGTACGAGCTGAAGTTGCCGCCAAATCGCAGCTCCGTAATATGCATCGCCTTTGCCAGCGCAACCTCATCGGGGTCCATGCCGTCGATCGCATCGGTCGGCGTCAATGAGAGCTGGTCCACGTCGACACGCTCATTGCCCGTAATGGCGACGGCAAAGTTCACCGCCTCCAATCGCCTCACCTGTCCCCGCGCCAGTTGCAATGTGGCCCGATACTTCGTCCACTCCGCTCCACTCGCTTCTATTGTTGAAGTCGCCAGCACCTTTCCTGTTGCGGCATCGCGGAACTGAACACTGAGCTGCGACGGTCCGCTCATATGCTTTGCATAGAGCGAAACGTTGTAGCTGAGCACTCGATGCACCGGCAGGTACACCTTTTGCATAATGCCGACCTCTTCGTTCGGAAGGCCCATCATCTCGACCGATTGCCAACTGTTAGCTGCTGCGCCGACATGCAGCTCAAAACGGTTTCCAGCAGAGGGATTCACGGGCACCCACGGCAACGGCAGACCGTTGCCATTGGACGACTCGATCAGCTCCGGCTGCTCGCGGAACATATTTTCAAGGTTCGTGTGGTTCCAAAGACCGCCTTCAAGACTACGGTTCACCAGGATTTCCGCGGCGATGCCGTTGTTGATCGAGTTGCCGATGGGCTCCAGGAAGCTTCCGAAGATCGTATCTGGAACGCGTTCTGTTCCACTCGCGGCAACATGGACTGTAACCACTGGCGGCATGGGGTGCACGACACTGACCTGTGCGCCGCTCACAGACACCAACCATAGTGCGACTACAGTCGTCGATACACAAGAAACACGCTTCGAAAAAGGCCAGACGTTCAATGAAATCTCCTTCTCATACTCCGCTGGATTGCTGCCAATCCTTCGCCGCCGGGAGTTCCCTGGAGCGAAATCAGTCCTGGGGTGTGGTGCAGTTATATCTGACTTGCAATGGAACTGTAAAGGATTACAGAACTCGTTTCACATGTACAACACGCAATAAAACGGGCCGATCGACAAGCAAAGGAAAACGCGCGGAGCGCAGGAAACGCAGTGCTTTCGTCGCAAGATCCGCAGCGAAAACACTCCATCCATTGCGCTCACAGCGTTTTCCTCCGGCAGAACTTCATCCGATATCCCTTAGAACGTGAAGCGCGCGGTTACCTGCAACTGTCTTGGGTCCGTATGACTGGTCAGGTAACCTTCAATGCCGTTCGCTCCAGGATTATTTTCTCCCGGCATGTTGAATACATTGAAGGCATCTAGGTTCAGCCGCAGAAACATCCCGCCATGGATTGGAAACGCTTTGAAGACCGACATGTTCACGGTGTAGTTGTATGGTCCGGCGAGCAACTTCTTGCTCGTGTAGTTCGCTGCCGCCGGTCCCGCGTCATACGCCTGCGTTGCGGTGGACTTGTCCAGCAGGGTTACCTGCACCTTGTCCGTATTGAAGTTCGGGTCGGAGGGCGTATTGTGCGAGGTTGTCTGGAACGGAACGTATGTTGACGGAATTCCCGTAATGCAGGTTGACGGCGCTTTCGCCTCGCACGCTGTCTTGGTCTGCGTTGCGTCATGGTTGTGGTCTGCCGGGTTGGCCTGCGGCGAGATGTAGCCGTTCCACCACAGATAGTTTTTATAGCAAACGCCGCTGCTGCAATCCGTAACGGGATGGCTCTTCTTGTACACCTGAAGCGGGCTCGTCGGCCCCCAATTTCCTTCGCCCGGTTGGAACCGCTGTGAGACGACATCGCCATTGCCTGCTAACTGGAAGCCGCCGGCAATCTCATCGAGCCAGTGCGGCGCATGCGACAGCCAGCGTTTCCCGCGCCCGACAGGAATGTCATAAATCCCGTTGAACTTGATGTGGTGAACAGGCACGCTATTGTCGAGCTGGTAGAGCTGATACTTGATCATTTCGTGCCACGTTTGCCAGTTGGCCAGGTTGGATGGCCGACCCGGAGGAGGCGCACCTGCAAACGGCATTACGCCTCCCGTCGGCAGCGGCGACACGCTCCCCGCATTGCCAAGCACGCCCGGATAGTTCGCATCCGGATACACAATGTAACCGGCGTTGACATCGCCACCGGCGCGCATCGCCTTCGCGAATACGTAAGAGACCTGGTACGCCGATCCCGCATGGAACAGCCGCTGATAGTTCATCTGCAGCGAGTTATAGTTCGCCCAGCCGTCCTTGGTCTGGTAGGTGTTATCGCCGTACGTCACGTTGTCGTAAGGTCGCGTCGCCACCGTCGAATAGGTATTCTGTGCGCCGGTGCCCAACACGTTCGTTCCACCCGTCGGCGGAACGGTGCCCGTCTGCGCTTCCCACTGGTAAGCAGTCGGCGCATTGTTGTAGCCCAGCGCCACGTCCAGGTTGGTCGTCCGCGAGCCTACATAGCTCGCTCGCAACGCCGAACGCCCCGGCAGGTTCCACTCCAGCGTCGCGTTGTACTGCTGCGACCGCACCGGGCGCCAATACGGCGAGTCGGCGTAGATCGACGTCGATCCGCCGGGCGTTAACGAGGTTGTCGTCGCCGTATTCACCACGTTGCTCGAGTTCAACCCCGCTACGCCGAACTTCACCGGGTCGTTGTATCGGATTAACTCGTTCGGCAAATTGTCCACTGCTTGCGCCGCTGTCGAATAGCTCTGCGTGTAGGCCGCCGTAAACGGATTGTTGTTCTGCGGATGGTTCGCAAAATCCTGCAACGGCGTTTCGTAGAGGTACTGCGCATATCCGCCCCGTACGATTGGCAGCCACTTCGAGCGCCCGGTCGTCCAAGCGAACCCCAGGCGAGGCAGAAAGTTCCATGGATAGCTGTTGATGAGACTCGTCCCGGACAGGTGCGCTACTTCCGGCGTCTCGAACTTCATCCCGATGAACGTGTCATTATCGATGACCGCCTGCGACGTATAGTGCCGGGCGACCAAATCCGCCGGCGTACTCGAGAGCACCATCGCATGATTTGTCAGATCGAAACCCGCACCCAGACCATTGTTGATCGAGAGCGCTTCGTGGTCCTCATACCGGACACCCACGTTCAGCGTCAGGTTGCTGGTGATGTGGTAATTGTCCTGCACATACAACGCGCCGCCCCACTCGTGAAACGCCACGCGCGGCGCCTGCAGGTGGACCGAGTAACTGCCTGGGCTGCCCAGGAAAAAACTTCCATCGTCGTATCCCGTATTCGTCACACCGGTGTAGCTCGCCTTCGATGTCGGATCGTAAAGCGCCGTCGGATTCTTCCCGTACGTAATCGTATCGGCCTGCCCGTTCGGCTGGTTGCTCTGTCGCGTGTGGGAGATGCGCCCGCCAAAATTGATCTGGTGACGGCCCCAGATCTTGGTCAGGTTCTCATCCAGCAGTGAGTTGATCTGCGCCTGGTGCGCGTTACCGGATTGGCTCGTCGTCAGGTTCTGAATGAGCCCCGTTACCGCGGGAAAGCCCGTCTCGCCAAAGTTGTTTGGCAGCCCCAGCATCGCCTCATAATTCTTTTCCAGCGCCGCACCCGGAACCTGCGAAACGTTGAACCACTGCTGGCTGATAATTGTCTCCGAGAAGAATGTCGACGAAAAGACGTGCGTGAATCCCAGCGCCGCGTTGAAGCTTTCGCTCGGGTTGTTTGAATAGCCCATCGCGGCGCCGGGCGGAATATCGCCCACCTGAAGGTTCTCCGGGCCACCTTTGATATTCACCGCGCTGTGCTGGTGTGTAAACCGTAGGTACACACGGTTCTTCTCGTTGAATGACTGGTCGATCCGGAAGGTCTGCTGCGGCACGACCTGATACACCGGCGCCTGGCCAATATAGTTCCCTTTCACCAGCGGGTTGTCGCTGGTGTTCGGCTGCGGCACCAGCTTGTAATACGTCGCCGCCAGCGGAGACATCTCGCTGACCGGAATCTGGTTGTTGGGGAACGGTGTCCGGCAAAACGCGCTGCTGGTCGCCTTGCCGTTGACCTGCGTAAGATACGCGCACGGTCCGTTAGCCGTCACCGTCGTCGACGGATCGAAGATCACCTGCTGCTGTCCCGCAGCATTCACCAGACCGCTGAAATCCCCATTTCGCATCGCCATCGTGGGAACCGCAATGCGCGAAGAGCTGTTCTGCGCCAGCGAGTAACGCTCATAGGCAAAGAACCAGAATGTCTTCCGCCGGCCATCGTAAATCTTCGGGATATACACTGGCCCGCCCGCAGAAATACCAAACTCGTTTCGGATCAACTGCGGTGCCGGACCGATTGGGTCCTGTCGTCGCCGGGCAATCCCAAACGCATTGTTTCGCGCCGTCTCAAACATCGTCCCGTGAATCTTGTTGGTACCCGACTTCGTCGACAGTACCGCCGTGCCCGGGGCCGCATACTGCGCGCTCGAGTTGCTCGTCTCCACCCGCACTTCCTGCACCGCATCCGGGTCGAGCAGTTCTACCTTGCTCTGCGGTATGCCGCCCGCGTTGTTGTTGGCCGTCTGCGCGCCGTCCACGATGAATTGGAGCGCTTCCGGATCGCCACCGTTCAGTGCTGTGCTCGTGTTTTCCAGCCCGGGGACGGTCAGGTTCAGCAGCGTCGTCAGTTGTCGTCCATTCTCCGGCAGATCCTGGATTCTCGCATTCTCCAATGTCGACTCGATCGCCGGACTGTCGCTGGTCGTCAACTGCACCGTGTTCGCATTCACCTCGACCGTCTGCGAAACCTCGCCGGCCGAAAGTACCGGGTCGATCACCGCGTTCTGCGCCACCAACAGATCGACCGACGTCGCATAGGTCTTCATGCCCGGCGCCGTAATCTGCATTGTGTAGTGTCCGGTAAACAAAGCGGGAACCTGGTAAAAGCCCGTGCCATTGCTCTTCGAGTCGAACGTCTCGCGGGTCGCCGCGTTCACCACATGTACCTGCGCTCCTGGAATCGCCGCTCCGGTCGCATCCTTCACCGTGCCCTGAATCGATCCGCTGCCGCTCTGGCCATAGCCGCGCGGCGAAAACACTCCTTCCATGAGCAGCGGCATCATCAAAAGAAGGAAAACTCGGCGCATTTGAAAAATGACCGGGTGCGGACGTTCGTTGCGTAATATCACAGGCTCTCTCCGGAAATAGTTTTTCGAATCCCTTTCCGTAGCCATCCCTTTGATCACGGATGTCCTATGCGAAAAGTAATCGATTTCATTTTTGACCGGCCAGCACGCCAGAGCTGGCAACGATCGAGATGTATATCGCGGTGCGACAGGAAGCATACCCTCAGTAAGCGAACGTTGGCAAGAAAAATGTAATCGATAACTTATTTCTGTCCGAAATGACGTTTGGCCGTACTCCGCTCTTCACCGGATGTGCCGCTCAAGAGAAATGCCTTCGCTTAGCGAAGGCATCGTCTCATCGATCACTCTTTATCCTGGTCTCGTTGCAGAGCCGTAAATCCAACGCTGCTTAGCCCGATTGTCTTCTTATTCCATCGCCTCAGTCCCAAAATCTGCCGGAAACGGCTTCTCTTTTAGCTTCAACGCCGGATCGCCGGCTATCGCCCGCGCATCCTTCAGGCTTGTCACAGAGCCATCCGGCCAGAATAGCCCGTTGACCGTACCATTCAATCGCTGACCTCGCAGATACGCGCGTTTCACCATCAGGCACCAGAAGAAACTCCCCACCGGGTACTCGTGAATGGTAGACGCCACGGAGGCGTAGTCGGTCCCACGTTCAGACGCTGCAATCTTTTCTTTTCCAAACCCGCTCCCGCTGGTCCGTAGCCGCTGCCACTCCGTCAGCCAGACCGGCAGCCCCGTCTTCTTTCCGTAATCGAGGGCAGCCTGCATCATCTGCACCAAATCTTCTTTGTTGGCAGGAAAGTTCATGTGGAACTGAATGACATCGAGGCCGAGTGGAACGAACAACGCCGCTACCTCAATCCGGTTGCTTCCCAGCGTCAGGGGCACCGTACCCTGCATGGACTTGGCGGTCGTAAACATCGACTGCGCAAACGGCACCGTACCAGCCTGCCCCTTCTTACCGACATTCGGCTCATTCATCACCTCGATCGCCAGCACGCGATCGTCACTGCCATAACGCTTCATAAACCACTGCACAAAAGTACGCGGCGGCTCCCACCCCGCTTTGTCTCCCGTCGCAATCTCCCGGCCCGGCGATTGGATGGCAAAGGCTTTCTTCGGGTCTGTCGTCCACATGTTTTCCTCTGTGGGCGGTACACCGTCATTTTCAAACAAGGAAATAAGAATGCGGATCCCGGAATCGTGAGCGACACCCAGCATCTGGTCGAGTTCCTTCTGGAACTTCGCCGGCTCTTTCTGCCAATACTCGTAACTCGCCCACACACGGAAGGCATTCACATGAATCTGCCGCGCATATCCAAAGTCGCGCCTGGTCTCTTCCACACTGAAATTCTTCCAGAGCTGCGGTGCGTTATACGCATTCGAAGGAACGTACACGGCGCCGCGAATAGAAGCCGGAGGGTCTTTCCGCACCGCTCCGTCTGCCGATGCCACCGTCCCCAGCATGATGCCGGCGGTAGCTGTTGCGAGCAGCAAAGGTCTCCCGAAACGAAACAATGTCATGATCGATCTCCTGTAATGGATTACAACGCAAGGCAGCGGCCCTGGCAATGGCCATACTACATCAGTGCGTGGCGCGCAGGCTCTGGACAACCGAATCGCCATCGTCGCGGGTCGAGCTTCCCTTAGAGCAACGAACGATCCATGTTTTCATGCACCATATGGGGCTTCGGGGCTATCTTCTTGCCGCTGCGCCTTCCCCCCTCAAATGCATCGCAAATCACGAGATAGAAGCGCCTCGTTCCGAAAATGCTTGACATCGTTCGTCCGGAGGAGAGATAGTGTTTTTCAATCAATGTAACGCATTACACAAACCTCGAATAGTTGTGCCGTCCGAGGGATTGGTGGCTTTCACGCTGAGTCCACGCCTCCTGTCGCCTTCGCAATGCGTCCTTATTTCCCTGCAAGACTGATGTATCGAGGAGTCGTCAAAATGAGCCTGAGGCAACAATTCACTTTCCTATGTCTGGCGCTTTTGCTCTTTGCAAGCGCTTCGATCTCTTTCGCTCAAAGCGGCACCTCTTCGATTCAGGGAATTGTCACGGACTCCTCGGGGGCCGTCGTTCAGCATGCGACCGTGGTTCTGACGAACACAGCCACCGGCGTCAAGCTGGATGGCACGTCCGACGAATCTGGAACGTACTCCTTCCCTTCCGTCCCTCCCGGCGTGTATTCGCTCCAGGTATCAAAAGAGTCTTTCGCTTCGTACCAGATATCCAGGTTCAATATCGTCGTTGGTCAACATGCTACGCAAAACGCGACATTGAACGTCTCGGCCTCCTCCGCCGTCGTTGTCGAAGCGAGTGGGCTCGCAAATCTGTTAGACACCCAATCGAATGACCTGGGCACGGTCATTGGACCGCAAAGCGTAAACCAGCTTCCGTTGGTCAACCGCAACTTTTTGGAATTGGGTTTGCTCTCAGGAGCAACACAGCGTACCAGCGGCAGCGCAAACGGATCCGTGGCCCAGACAGGCCATGACAATGAGTCCATCAATATTGCCGGCAATCAACCCGATTTCACCATGTACGTCGTCAATGGCCTGCAGACGCTCGGCAGCCGCGCCGGCAACACCTCGCTCAGCATTTCCGTTGGGGCCATCGATCAGTTTGAGGTCCATTACGGCTTCTTTATGCCGGACCTCGGACCGAACCCTGGGATCGTGGACGTAGTGACCAAGAGCGGCACGAACCGTCTTCACGGAGAGGCCTTCGAATTCGTTCGCAACAACCAGATGCAGGCGCGAGATTTCTTCAACGTGACCGGCGCCGGAGTTCCGACGGTTCCCGGTCCATACCATGTGAACCAGTTCGGCTTCGATTTCGGCGGTCCGGTCTTGAAAGACAAGCTTTTCTACTTCGTCAATTACGAGGGATATCGCCGCACGACTTCCGGCGTTCAGAGTGCGACCACACCCACCGCGGCCATGTTCGCAGGCGATTTTTCCAACGCCGGTGTGACCATCTACGACCCGGCTACCTACAACGCAGCGACGGGTCTGCGCACAGCATTTCCAGGAAACAAAATCCCCGACGCCCGCATCTCTTCCACCATCAAGGGCCTGCTGGCGTTCTATACGCCCGGCGCCACTCTTACCTCAAATAACATCACGGGCACACCCAAAGCCACGTATTCGTCCGACCAGTTTATGGGCAAGATCGACTACAATATCAACCCCCGCAACCAGATATTTGCCCAGGGAAACTGGCTCAATTCGCCAGTGGTCAGTCCCGGTCTCTTCCCGTCCCAGGGCACTTCCTTCCCGCTGGATACAGAGCTGGTGAATCTGGGATGGAACTGGACTGTGAGCTCAAACAAAGTGAATGAGCTGCGCCTCGGCGGCATCCGCGATTCCGTTTATAGCCAGGGACGCTCTGTCGACGGAATCCAGAATAAGCTCAACATCACCGGCACTGCGGATCCGAACGGCGTTCCCAGCATCACTTTCTCTAACGGCGGATTCAGCGGCTTCGGCACTTCGTCCGGTTTGATCGGCAACCTCGACAATGTCTATCAAATCAACGATGGATTCAACTGGCTTTCGGGCAAACACGAGATCAAGTTCGGCGCATTTATTACCTATCTGCGCACCATTCAATCCAGCGCCAACGCCAACGCGCGTGGTGTTTTCAACTTCAATGGAAACTTCACAGCCCAGTTCAACCCCGGAGGAACCACCACCGTGGCTGGAACCGGCAGCTCTTTTGCAGACTTCCTTCTGGGCGACCTGAACTCAGGGCAGTCGATCGGCATGCCACGCACGCATTTGCGCTGGACGACGGCGCAGCCCTACATCCAGGACACCTGGAAGATCAGTCCTACATTCACGGCGAACCTCGCTCTGGCGTGGTACGGTGCGACAGCACCGAATGCGGTCGGCCCCGATGCCAACCTCATTCACGGGTTCAACTTTACGACTGGCAAGTCTACTTTTGCTGCCCTGGGTCAGATGAGTCCATCGGTCTACCGGATGACGAGGATCAACTTCGCCCCACGCGCAGGCTTCAGCTTTGCACCTACCTCCATCAAAAATACTGTGTTTCGCGGGGGCTGGGGCCTCTACTACACCACCCAGGAAGCGGTGAACTTCCAGTACGCGGTAGTTTCTCAGGTGATCTCGGTCAACAATGCCGTATCCAATGTGCAGCCGAATCCCACCTATGTCCTCGGGGTCAACGCGATGCCGGCATTTACCGTTGGGCAAATCACGCAAGCCCAGGCCGACGCCATCACAGGGCCGATCCAATATCTCAGCGAACAATACCGGTCGCCTTACATCGAGCAATACAACTTCGATGTGCAGCATACATTCGCTTCGAAGTATCTTCTCGACGTCGCATACATCGGGAACACATCGCATCACCTGGCCATCAACTACAACCCCTTCGACTGCTCGTCGCCAGGTTCGAACCTATGCTTCGACAGCAACAACCCCTACAACGGTAAGTACAACTATATGCAGGAGGTCGATAGCATTGGATACGGAAACTACAATGCTCTGCTGGTAAAGTTCCAGCGTCAGTTCGCCAATGGGCTCAGCTTCATGGCGAACTATACCTACTCACGAGCTCTGGCCGCCTCGCAGGAAGGTAGCAACGGCACTCTCAATCAGCGTCGCAGCTGTCTGCCGGGGTGCGACTACGGCCCCACCACCTCCAACATCCCGCAGGCTTTGACGGTCAGTGCGGTGTGGGAGTTGCCATTCGGCCGTGGACGGCACTTTGGCAACAAAATCCATCCGGTGCTGGATGCCGTCGCCGGCGGCTGGGACCTCGACACGATTGTCAATCTGCAACAAGGGCTGCCTTTCACGCTTACCGCACCGAACAACACAGCGTGGTCACCCGGGCAAATCAGGGCGAACACCTACTGCGACGGCCGGGCAGCGCTTTCCAACCGGAACATCCGCACCAATGGACACTATTGGTTCAAAGGCCAGACTGTAGGGCAAACAGAGGCCAACGGCGCCTGCTATGTTGACCCATCTAAGGATCCGGTCAACCTTGTCTCAGGAGCGCTGCCGCTCAAGCCTGGAACTACGGAGCGCGCCAGGGCGGCCTTTGGAACTACCAGCTTTGACAATCAGCGCGGTCCCGGAATCAACAATACCGACCTGGGTGTTCATAAAAACTTCACGCTCTACAGGGAAGTAAAATTCACCCTTCGCGGCGAGTTCTTCAATATCTGGAACCATACGCAATTCGCCAATCCGAACGGCGGCGTCGCCGCTGGAGCCAATTTCGGTCTCATCAGTTCCACCCAGCATGCCGCTCGAATCATCCAGCTCGGCGGACAGCTTCGGTTCTGATTTTTAGATAGGAGAAGCATAACTGGCGCCAGATGCTATAAGCATCTGGCGCCAGTTGTCATCGATGATGTCGGCGACGGGATGGCGGAACAGCCGCCGTTCGCCCTCGTCCCTTCAACAAGAGCAAACCTGTGACGACTCAAGCTCCCTCTTGAATAGCTCCTGCCGGGCGCGGATCGCTGCGAGTGTAGCCACGCTCCAACTGGGCACGCGACCTCTGCTCGGTCTCATCAGGATCACCACCCACTTCCTTCACCATCCGCTCATGCATGCTCTTGATGCGCGCCTGATGTTCAGGAAGAGAAGCAAGGTTTGTGAACTCCTGCGGATCGCTCGCCAGATTGTAGAGTTCCCTCTCCGCCGGATGGTCCTTGTCGATGACCGTGTGATACACATACTTCCAATCGCCGCTTCTCGACATGACATAACCTGACGCGGTGTTCTGCGCATAATACTCAGAGATGGCATGGTCCTTCCAGGCGTGCCGCTTGTGGTCCATCCACGGCACCATCGATTCACCATTCCAATCAGCCGGCGTGTGTCCGCCCGCGATTTCAGCGACCGTCTGCACCAGGTCCACGTGCGACGACGCGCCAACCCGCCGCTGTCCTCCAGCCCAGCGCTTTGGCCACGAAATAATGAGCGGAACTCTGCTCGATTGTTCAAACATGTTGTTTTTCCACCACATGCCGTGTTCGCCCATGTTTTCGCCGTGATCGGATGAGTAGATGATGACCGTGTTCTCGGCAATCTCTGGATGCGTATTCAGCGCGGCCAGCACTTTGCCAATTTCGTTGTCAACCCAATCCGTCAGACCGTAGTACAGCTCGCGACCTCGCAGCACGACATCGTCAGGAACTCCGATCTCCTCGAAGGCGGCCCTTTGCACTTTGTAATTCAGGGGAAGTTTATCCAGGAAACCTTCGGGTATAACCGGCATGCTTACTTTTCCGCGGTAGCGATCGTAGAACTCTTGCGGAACGATGAGGGGAAAGTGCGGCGCGAGGTAGCCGGTATACAGGAAGAAAGGCTCATCCTGCGGCTGGCGCTTTGACAGAAAATCGACAGCACCGGCAGTCACGCGGCGATCGTGCTCAACTGTGCTTCCGTGGTCGCCCGGATGGAACTGGTTGAAGCGTGGCGACAGCCTCTCTTGCGTGAGATGGGTTGGAGGCGTACG
>Ga0134125_10004762_pt1 | contig 15474 bp, 17 predicted proteins | sample KB31751_FD_96464 | JGI IMG/M metagenome (GOLD analysis project Ga0134125, IMG submission 96464) | Terrestrial soil microbial communities with excess Nitrogen fertilizer from Kellogg Biological Station, Michigan, USA - KB3-175-1 | ecosystem: Environmental > Terrestrial > Soil > Unclassified ... | reverse complement strand
TGCTGGACCGAAGGCGTGCAGAAGATGAAGGTCGGCGAGAAGGCCAAGCTCGTGTGCCCGTCGAACATCGCCTACGGTGACGGCGGCCGTCCGCCGACGATCCCGGGCGGCGCGACGCTCGTCTTCGAGATCGAGCTGCTCGGCATCACCACCAAGCCGGCGGGCGCGATGCCGCAGATGTCGGTGCCGGGAACGCCCCCGAGCGGGCACGGCTTGATCCTGCCGAAGACCGGTCCGAAGCCGACGATGCCGGGCACGCCCACGAAGAAGTAGCCGCTCCGCGCACGCGCGCCGCAGAAGTAGGCGCTTGCCTACCCCGCTTGGGTAAGCCCCATATCCCCCCCTGTAAGCCCGCCGCAACGACTCGCTAGAACGTTTGTCCGCGTAATTTCTCGACGAGAAACTCGGCCGCGCGCCGCTCGGCGTGACGCCGCGTCGACCATGGCGGACCGTGCACGAACGCGACGTGGCCGCCCGCGTGCGAGATCTCGAGCTGCAGGAGCGGATTGGCCGCAGCCTGCGCGCGCGGCAGCGCCTCGGGCGGAACGAAGGGATCGTCCTCGGCGGCGAGGATGAGGAGCGGCCGCCGCACCGACGGTAGAAACGGTCCGGCGCTCGAGCGCGTCCAATAGTCTTCGGCGCTCTGGAAGCCGTGCAGCGGCGCGGTCACCGCGTCGTCCCACTCGCGCAGCGTGCGCGCCGCGTTCGCCCTGGCGATGGGCATCGCGTGCGTGCGCGCCTTCGACGCCACCTTGGCGCGCAGCTGGCGCAGGAAGCGCTGGCGATAGACGCGCGCCATGAGGTCGGGCCCGTCGAGGTTGCGGGCGCAGGCGGCGAGATCGAAGGGCACCGACACGACGGCGCCGGCGCGCACCTCGGGCGCGACTGCGTCGCCGCGCTCGCCGAGATACTTGGAGACGACGTTGCCGCCGAGCGAGAAGCCGGCGAGCCCGAGCGCGCGTCCCGGCCGCGCGGCGCACAATTTGTCGACGACGAAGGCGAGGTCGCCGGTGTCACCCGAGTGGTAGAAGCGCGGCAGGCGGTTGGGCTCGCCCGAGCAGCCGCGGAAGTTGATGGCGACGGCGCCGAGCCCGCGTGCGCGCAGATCGCGCAAGAGCCCGCGCACGTAGCCCGCCTTCGAGCTGCCCTCGAGGCCGTGGCAGACCACGACGACGGGCGAGTCGGGCGCAGCGCCGGCGAGCACGTCGACGTCGATGAAGTCGCCGTCGGGCAGCTCCCAGCGCTCGTGGGTGAGCGGCAGCGCGATCGGCATGCGGAACAGCGAGGCCCACACCGTCTGCGCGTGCCGTCCGCGCAGCCAGCGCGGCGGACGAAACCCGATCGCGCCGCTCATGCGTTACGCCGCTGCCAGTCGACGCCCGACATCGCCGCGAGCGCGAGCTGCAGCGCGTGAGTGCCCTTCTTGCCGTAGCCGAGCGCCTGCACCGACTGATAGAGCTGCATGGCGAGCGCGAGCCCGGGCAGCGACAGCTTCATGCGCCGCGCCTCGTCGAGCGCGATGCCCATGTCCTTGATGAAGTGCTCGACGAAGAAGCCGGGCTCGAAGTTGCCGGCGAGGATGCGCGGCCCGTAGTTCGACAGCGACCACGAGCCGGCCGCGCCCGACGCCACCGACTGCAACACGCGCTCGGCGTCGAGGCCGGCGCGATGCGCGTAGAGGAGCGCCTCGCAGACGCCGATCATGCCCGAGGCGATCAGGATCTGATTGACCATCTTGGTGTGCTGGCCGGCGCCGGGGCCGCCCTGGCGCACGATGGTCTTGCCCATCGCCGAAAGGAGCGGCTCGATCGTCTGCACCGCGCCCTCGTCGCCGCCTACCATGATCGACAGGCGCGCCTCGCGCGCGCCGACGTCGCCGCCCGAGACCGGCGCGTCGACGGCGAAGGCACCGCGCGCGCTGGCGGCGGCGGCGATCTCGCGCGCCAGCGCCGGGTCGCTCGTCGAGGTGTCGACGAGGATCTGGCCGGCGCGCGCGTGCGTGGCGATGCCGCCGTCGCCGAGCCCGCTGCCGAGATAGACGGCGCGCACCTCGTCGGGAAAGCCGAGCATGGTGAACACCACGTCGCTCCGCTCGGCGACGGCGCGCGCCGAGTCGGCCCAGGCGGCGCCGCGCGCCAGCAGCGGCTCGGCTTTTTTGCGCGTGCGGGTGGTGAGCGTGACCTCGTTGCCCTTGTCGAGGAGGTGGCCGCACATCGAGGCGCCCATGACTCCGGTTCCAATCCAACCGACGCGCATCAGTTCTCCAGCGGCGCCTTGAACGCCATCGGATCGCCGTATCCCGGCTGCGGCGCGGGATCGAGGACCCAGGTGAGATCGCGCGACGCGAGCGCGCGCGCCAGCTGCCGCAGCTTGACGCCGACCGGAACCGCCGCGACGCCGTGACGCGCGCGCACCCACGCGCCGAAGCGCGCGGCGTCGTCGCGCCGGCGGAAGAGCCAGGCGGTGCCGCGGCGCGTGTCGCCAGCGGGAACGGGGCGCGTCGGCTCGGGCGCGAGGATGTAGACGACCGGATCGTCGTCGTCGAACGTGGTGCGCCAATCGGCGAGGCGGCGGATCACGCCACGGTCATAGCACACGCGGTACAATTCGTGACGGAAGGGGGCCGCTGCTCCCAAGCAGAGGATCATGGCGAAACGACCCGCCCGGAATCGCCCGCGTCGCCTTCGCGCGCGCCCCCTCCTCGTGGCCGTGGGTGCGCTCGTGCTCACTGGGTGCAACACGCAAGTGCATGGCGTCGTCAACCCGTGCGCGCACGGGGGTGGCGGGAACGAGTGCTTGCCGCAGGACTTGGCGGCGACGGTCGACGACCTGCCGGACATGAGCGCGGTCGACCTGAAAGGATCGCAAGACTGACGATGCCGAAGGAGCTGTTCGAGCTCTCGCTGCTCGGCGGTGCGATCGAGCGCCGCTATCGAAAGCTGCGGCCCGACGTCGACGCGATCGCCTGGGACAAGCTCGCCAAGGCGAAGTTCACGCCCGCGCAGCGCGAAGCGGGACGCCGCTTCTGGACGGCCAACGCGTTGTCCGAGCACGCCGCCACCGCCGGGTGCAGCGCCGTGCTGCGCGCGCTCGTCGAGGCACGCGCGCCGCTCGATCTCGTCGCCACCGAGTCGGGCTTCGTGCTCGACGAGATCGCGCACACCGAGATGTCCGCGCGCGTGGCCAACGCGCTCGGCGGCGGCGCCGCCTTCGCCTATGACGGCCGCTCGCTCGTGCCCGAGCCGCCCACCGATCTGTCGCCGCTCGGGCGCGCGGTGTTTTTGGCGCTGCGCATCCACTGCGTCGACGAGACCTTCGGGCTGCCGCTCGCGCGCGAGATGATCCGCCATCAGCCGCATCCGGTCATGCGCGACGTCCTGCGCCGCATCGTCAAGGACGAAGCCGCGCACGCGCGCCTCGGCTGGATCATCCTCGACTGGGCCGACGAGCTCCTCGACGAGCCGACGCGCGTGCGGCTGCGCGCGCTCGCCAACGACGCGATCGCCGAGCAGCACAAGATCGCCGCCACCGTTCCGCCCGACGACGGCGGACACACCGTCGGTTGGCTGCCGTCGGCGATCTACACACGGCTAGCGCCGAAGGTGCTCGCCGGCGAAGTCTGCGCGCCGCTGCGCGAACGCGGCTTCCTCGACTAGCGCTTCTTCATCTTCGAGCCGGGCACTTCGTCGTCGGTGGCCTGCGGCCCCATCGGTCCGTGCTCGACGGGCGGCGACGGCGCGGGCGTGGCTTCGGGCGCCGCATGCTCGACCGCCGGCGCAGGATGCTCGACGGGCGGCGGCGCCGGGTGCTGCTCGGCCGCGGCGACGCGCGTGGGCGGCGGCGCCGGCTGCACGCGCGCGAACGCCTTGGGCGAACGCTTGGCCTTCTTGGCGCGCTTGGCCACGTGCGCGTGGGCCTTCCGCTTCTTGGCCTGGGCCGCCGGTGCGGCGACGAGGACGCAGGCGAGCGCGAGCACGAGGGTGCGCAGCATGGCCGCGCTCAAGGCAAGCCCGATGCCGTCGCTGAGCACGTGCGATCTCGCGGGCCTGGCGCGATCGCCCCCGCGCCCTTCGGGGAGGGCAGACACCAGTGTGTCAAGCGGTGTGGTATGCATGCGCGACAGCTGGAGGACACGAACATGAAGCTCGATGGAGCGGTAGCGCTGGTGACCGGCGGAGCCTCGGGGCTCGGCGAAGCGACGGTGCGGCGGCTCGTGGCCGGCGGGGCGCGCGTGATCATCGTCGATCGTGACGAGAAGCGCGGTCCGGCGCTGGAGCAGGCGCTCGAAGGCAAGGCGCGTTTCGTCAAGACCGACGTGACCTCGCCCGACGAAGTGGGCAAGGCGATCGAAGCGGCGACGGGCCTCGGCACGCTGCGCGTGGCGGTGAGCTGCGCCGGCGTCGGCTGGGCGGCGCGCACGCTGAACAAAGAAGGACAGGCGCACGACCTCGAGCTGTTCAAGACGGTCATCGGCATCAACCTCGTCGGCACCTTCAACGTGCTGCGCCTCGTGGCGGCGGCGATGTCGAAGAACGCGCCCGGCGACGACGGCGAGCGCGGCGTCATCGTCAACACCGCGTCGGTGGCGGCGTTCGACGGGCAGATCGGCCAGGCGGCCTACGCGGCGTCGAAGGCGGGCGTCGTCGGGTTGACGCTGCCGGTGGCGCGCGATCTGTCGGCGGTCGGCATCCGCGTCATGACCATCGCGCCGGGCACGATGGACACGCCGATGCTGGCGATGCTGCCCGAGGCGGCGCGCCAGGCGCTGGCGGCGGGCATTCCGTTCCCCAAGCGGCTCGGGACGCCGGACGACTACGCCAAGCTCGTCGAGCACATCGTGGCCAACGGCTACTTGAACGGCGAGGTCATCCGGCTCGACGGCGCGCTGCGCATGCCGCCGAAGTAACCATGGGGCTCGAAGTCGTCGTCGACGAAGCGGGCGAGCTGGGCGAGGCGCTGGCGCGGCTCGCCACCGCGGGCACGCCGGCGAGCATCGTCATGATCGACGGTGCGCTGGTGATGCCGGGAGCAGCGGCGCCGGCGCGCTGGGTCGACGTGCGCGTCAAGACGCCGGCGGGCACCTTCGCGCTCAAGCGTGTCGGGCCCGCGGGCGTCGCCGTGGTCGCGTTCGGCAACGCCGACGAGGCCGCGCGCGCGATGATGGAGAAGCTCGCCGCCGCCTTCCGCTGACGCTTCAGCAGCGACGGCGACCTCACGCCGCTTGCCCTGCTCCTCGTCGCCTTCTGGCTCTTGCGCCGCCGCCGTCTCGGGCTCTGACCGATCGGCGCCGTCGTTCGCGCCCGCTACGAAGCGCGCCGCACCGCCGCTCCGGGTCGGCATGTCGCGCAGCGCCTTCGCCTTCGCCGAGCGCTTCATGCGCGTCGTCGGCGAGAGCCCGATGGCGCGGCCCGCGTCGGCTACGAGTCGGACGCCGCGTTCAACAAGGCGTTCAAGCGCGTCCTCGGCGTCGCACCCGGCGCCTGTCGCCGCGCCAGCTCCGAAGGCTATCGCCGCGCCAGCTCCGTCGCGACCCAATCGTCGAGGCGCCGCGCGTAGCCGGGGCCGAACCCGCGATTGATGTGGCGGATCGTCCCGCCGCCGACCACGAACGTCGTCGGAAACCGATGTTGCCCCCAGCGATGCGACGCCTCGGCGCGCGGATCGAGCACCACGCGCGCGCCCGCCGGCAACGGATTGGCCGCGAACCAGGCGTCGACGCGCTCCTTCGGCTCGCCCACGTCGACGACGACGAGCTCGACCTTGCGCCGCGCCGCGATGTCCGACAGCGCCGCCATCGCCTCGTGGCACGGCCCGCACCAGGTGGCGAAGAAGTCGACGATCACGACGTCCTTGCCGAGCTCCACCTCCGGCAGCGGCGGCGCACGCTCGCCGATGATCGGATCGGCGTACGCGAGCGAGCCCGACAAGAGGATCAACAGCGCAGCGCAGCGCACTCCGAGAGCTTAGCGCTTCGCCGAGTGATGCGCCCGTTTGGCCGTGTTGCCCGGCGGCGCCGACGGCGGCGGTTTGATTTCCGGCACGTTCTTCTCGTCGACGACGCGCCCCGCGCCATGCTCCTCGTCGCGCGAGATGGCGTAGCGCACCAGCGCGCGCAGGATGCGCGAGCGCCCCACGCCGCCGAGCACCTGCACCAGCTGCTCGTACACCGTCGGATCCACCACGAGCGCGCCGAGCGTCCCCTGCCCCGCCTTCATGTACGCGGTCATCGCCGCCAGATCGCCCGACGCGCGCGACAGGTTCGCCACCAGCTGCGACTGATCGATCTGATCCGCCGTGCGCCCCACGCTGCGCGCCGCGCGCGAGACGTTGTTGATGAGATGCTTGCCGTCGTCGTCGGTGGCGGCGAGGATGCCGTCGAGCCGCTGCACGCCGCGATCGACGTGATCGGTCAGGTTCACCAGGCGCGTCTCGAGCAGGTTGAGCTGATTGGCGGTGCGCGGATCGTAGAACAGCGCGTGCGCCAGCCCCTTGCCCTTCTCCGCCTGGTGCAGGAGCGCGTGGATGTGCGTGACGCTGTCGCGGATCGACGCGATCGTCTTCGGATCGGCGATCTCCTCCACCGCCGACGCCGCGCGATCGGCCACGCGCTTGGCGTCGTCGATCGTGGCCGCCGCCTGCTGCAGCATCTTGTCGAGATCGGGCGCCGGCGCGGTGCGCACGGCGCCGCCGTTGCCCACCGGCTTGGCCGACAGCGAGCCCGCGCTCACCTCGATGATCTTGTCGCCGAGCAGGCCCTGCCCCGAGATGCGCGCCACCGAGTCGCTGCGCACGAGGCCGAGCGCCTGCTGTGTCACCTGCAGATCGACGCGAATGAGCGGCCGCGGCTCGGTGCGCACGAACATGATCTTCGAGACCGTGCCCACGTTGACGCCCGACACCCGCACCGGCGCGCCCTGCGACAGGCCGGCCACGTCGGCAAAGGTCGCGTGCAGCACCACGCGCTGCTCGAACACGTGACGCGACTTGCCGAGGAGCAAGACCCCGATCACGCCGAGCACCAGCGTGCCGACGAGAAAGAGGCCGACCTTGATCTCGAGCCTACGCTCTCCGTTCATCTGCTTCCTCGCCTTGCATGAACCGCGCGAGCGCCTCGGGCGGCGACGACTCCGCCACCGCCTCGTCGACGACGAGGGCGATCTTCTTGTCGCGCACCAGCGCCAAGCGATCGGACACCGCCAGCGCCGAGGCGATGTCGTGCGTGATGACGATCGACGTGACGCCGAGCCGCTCCTGCAACGACAGGATCAGCTCGTTGATGCGCCGCGTGTTCGTCGGATCGAGCCCCGTCGTCGGCTCGTCGTACAAGATGATCTCCGGCCCGGGCGCGAGCGCGCGCGCCAGCCCGACGCGCTTCTTCATGCCGCCCGACAGATCGGCGGGCCGCATCGCCTCGATCCCCGGCAGGCCCACCCACTCCAGGCACTCGGCGACGCGCGCGCGCACCTTGTCGGCGGGCCAGTCGAAGTGCTCGTGCAGACCGTAGGCGACGTTGTCGCCGACCGGCATCGAGTCGAACAGCGCCGCGCCCTGAAACAGCATCGCCGCCTTGCGCCGCACCTCGCGCAGCTGCAGCTCGTCGAGCTTGGTGACCTCCAGCCCGCCGACGACGATGCGCCCCGCGTCGGGCTGATGCAGCCCGATGATCAGCTTGAGCAGCACGCTCTTGCCCGAGCCCGACGGCCCGACGACGGTGAGCGTCTCGCCGCGCCGCACCTCGAGGTCGAGGCCGTCGTAGATGACCTTCTCGCCGAAGGCCTTGCGCACACCGGAGATGACGATCGCGGTTTCCATCAGAACGTCAGCATCACTTTCGTGAGCAGGAAGTCGGCGCCGAGCACCGCCAGCGCCGAGGCGACCACCGCGCGCGTCGTCACGCGCCCGACGCCTTCACTGCCGCCCTCGGCGCGGACGCCCTCGGCCGACGCGATCACGCCGACGATGGCGCCGAACACGACCGACTTGATCAGGCCCGACCCGAAGTCGTTGATGGTCACGAAGCTCTCGACGCCGCTGACGAACAGCCGCGGCGGCACGCCGTACTGCAGCCAGCCGACGACGAGCCCACCGGCGGTGCCGACGGCGTCGGCCACGACGGTGAGCAGCGGCAGCGCGATGGTGACGGCGAGGATGCGCGGCGCGATCAGCCGCCGGATCGGATCGGCGCCGAGCGCGCGCACCGCGTCGAGCTGCTCGGTCACCGCCATGCCGCCGAGCTCGGCGGCGATGCCCGCGCCGATGCGCCCGCCGGCGACGAGCGCGGTCATGATCGGCCCGAGCTCGCGCACGAGCGCCGTCACCGTCGTCTGTCCGATGTACAGCTTGGCGCCGAAGCGCTCGAGCCCGTAGCCGAACTGGAACGCGAGCACCATGCCGGCGAACACCGCCATCGTGACCACGAGCGCGAGCGACTGCACGCCCACCGCCTGGATCTGGTAGGCGACGTCGCGCACGCGCACGCGCCGCCGGCCGATGGTGCGCGCGGTGCGGCCGAGCAGCAGCGTCAGCGCGCCGACACGCGCGAGCACGAGGTCCTCGAAGCGCCGCCCGATCCATCCCGCCGCGCGCAGGGCCGCCGTCGCCATCACCGGCCTCCGCGCGAGGCCTGCGCCGCGCCGGGCGAGCGCGCGTCGCCGAAGCCGTCGACGAACTCGGTGAACGCGGCGCTGCCGCGCCCGAAGTTGTCGGGCGGCGCGGCGTACGACAGGTCGAAGATGCAGCCGTCGCGCTTCATGACGTAGAGCTCGAGCGTCATCGGCACGCCGTCGAGCTTGGCGTTCACGCGCGTGCGCAGCGCCTCGCGCGCGTCGAGCGGCACGACCTCCTGCTTCTCGATGGCGCGCTCGGTGTAGCCGATGAGCAGCTGCCGCGTGAGCGCCTTGAGCGGCGCGGCGTCGGCGTCGTCGCGGCAGGTGGCGTTGGCCTCGATGACGCCGCCGACGGCCTCGCTGAAGAACCCGACGGCCGCGCCCTCCTGGTGCACGAGACGCCAGCCGTCGGGCAGCGCGCCGACCTTGTAGCAGACCTTGCCGGCGCAGATCTTGTTGCCGCCGCTGGCCTGCTCCTCGATGCGACCGCGCGGCGTGTGCGCGCAGCCGGCCACGGCGGCGGCGGCGACGCACGCGAGCGCGATCCAGATCCTCATACCCTGGGACTACGCGCGCGCGGACCGATCGCACGGCTTGCGGTTGTGCCGTCGGTGTTTACAATGACCCATGGTTCGAGCGCGTGGCGCCGTCGCGTTGGCGCTCGGCGGTGCCGTGGCGCTGTGGCTGCCGGCGTTCCGCTATCGCATCGACGCGGCGACGTGCGGCTCGTGGCCGGCGCCGCTCGGTGCCGGGGCCGGCTTCGCGCTCGCCTACGTGCTCGGCGTGGCGCTGCTGTCGCTCGCCTGGCTGCGCGCGATGCGCGTCGAGTGGACGCTCGGGCGCGCGCTCCTCGCCGGCGCGCTGGTGCACGCGGTGGCGATGGTGGCGCCGCCGTTCGCCTCGAACGATCCGCTGTTCTACGCCGCCATCGGCCGCTCGATGGCGCGCTTTCACGCGGCGGCGTCGACGCCGCTGTCGCTGGTGCTGCCGCACGCCGATCGCTTCTGGACCATCCTGCCCAACGACGCGTGGCGCGGCGGCACCAGCCCCTACGGCGCGGCGTTCAATCAGATCTGCCGCCTGATCGCGACCGTCGGCGGCGACGATCTGACGCTGCAGCTGCGCCTGTTTCAGGGGCTCAACCTCGCCGTCCTCGTCGCCGCCGCGGCGCTCGCCGGGCGCGCGTTCGGTGCGCGCGCCGCCGCGCTCCTGCTCTTCGCGCCCGTCGCCGTCATCGACGGCACGGTCAATCCGCACAACGACGCGCTCATCGCGCTCGCCGTCGCCGCCTTCGCGCTCGCGCTCGCGCGCACGCCGCGCCGCGAAGGCGCCGGGCTGGTCGCGCTCGTGGCCGCGCTCTTCGTCAAGCTGACGGCGGCGCTCGTCGTCGCGTTCGATCTGTTACGGCTCGCGCTCGAGCCGTTCGCCGCGCGGCTGCGCGCGCGCACCGTCGTCGCCGCCGGCATCGCCGCCGCCGTCACCGGCGTGGCGGCGCTGGTGATCGCGCCGCGCGTCTGGCCGCCGCTGCACGCCTTCACCGCGATCCTCGGCGATCCCGCCGAATCGAGCCCGCAGTTCTCGCGCTCGTGGGAGGGGCTGCCGCGCGCGTTCCTCGTCTACGTCGTGCACTGGCCCACGCCGTCGTGGATCATCGGCCTGGTCTTCCGCGCCGCCGGCGGCGTCTGGATCTTGTGGTGCGCCTTCCGCGCCGCGCGCGACCGCGCCGTCGACGAGCGCGCGCCGCTCGCCTGGGCCGCGACGCTCTTGTTCGTCTACTACCTCTGCCTGCACGCGTTCCTGCAGAGCTGGTACCTGTTGCCGCTCTTGCCGTTGGCGACGCAGCTGCCGCGCTTCGCCGAGCGCGGCTTTGCCGTCTTCATCATCTGCCTGGCGATGTACTACGCGCTCGCCATTCCGCTCGATTGCGACCTGCGCCCCGTCGTCATCGGCGCCAAGGAGTTCGCCGAAGCCGCGCTCGTGGTGCTGCCCGCGTTCTTTACGCTGCTCGTCGGCTGGCGTGATGCGAAAGCTCGCGCATCCGGCGGAACGTCGCCCCGCGCTGCCTGAACCACGCGATCGTCTCGCGCAGCGAGCGCAGCGCCGGCTCGCCCGTCGCGAAGCGGCAGTCGAGCGGGATCGGCTCGTGCGTGACGTCGACGAACTCCCACGGGTGGAAGAAGAAGACGACCGGATCGCGCATCTGCCGGAACAGCGCCTGGCGGATCGGCCGCGGCAGCCGCACCGCCGACGGCGCGATCGTCGCCGGCACGCGCTCGACCCCGTCGACCTGCGACGGCCTCACGAAGAACGAGCCCGGCTTGTGCCGCCCCTGCGACGAATCGAGCGTGAAGCCGTGCTGCGCGAGCAGATTCACGAACTCCGCGGGGAAGTCGAGGTTGGGCGCGCGGAACGAGGTCACCGGCGCGCCGAACGCGCGCAAGGTCGCCCCCGCGTCGGCCAGCTCGCGCTCGGCGGTGGCGCGATCCATGGCGCCGAAGCGCGCGTGCGTGTCGCCGTGGCAGCCGAGCTCGTGCCCTTCGTCGACGAGCCGGCGCACGATCTCGGGATGCTTGCGCGCGACGTCGCCGGTGCAGAAGAAGGTGCCCGGCACCTCTTCGGCGGCGAGCAGGTCGAGGAGCCGCGGCATCCCCTGCGTGACCCCGCGATAGGTCGTGAGGAACGGCGGGCAGTCGTGCTCCAGATCAACCGTGATGGCGACGTCACTCATATAAGCGGCCCTCTTCTAACACCCGCCGACGGGAATCTGACACTTTTCGACAGATCCATGCTCTAACCCCTCATTAATGGGGCGCCAGCGACGGGCAACGAAATTGCTTCATACGTGCCAACCAGACTAACGTCCGACGAGGCCATGGAAACCGTCTCCCATAAGATCACCCGCTCCATCCGCGAACTGCGAATGGTTACGTGGGGTTTGCTCGACACTGCGCATCCGATCCTGGCGCAGATCGTCCCCATGCGCCGCTGCAACCTCGCCTGCGCCTACTGCAACGAGTACGACAAGACGTCGGACCCGGTGCCGCTGGCGACGATGCTCCGTCGCATCGATCGCCTCGGCGAGCTGCGCACCGGCATCGTCACCATCTCGGGCGGCGAGCCCATGATGCACCCCGAGCTCGACGACATCATCCGCCGCATCCGCGACCGCGGCATGCTCGCCGGCCTCATCACCAACGGCTTCTACCTGAGCCCCAAGCGCATCGAGCGGCTCAACGAGGCCGGCCTCGAGTACCTGCAGATCTCGATCGACAACGTCGTGCCCGACGAGGTCTCGCAGAAGAGCCTGAAGACGCTCGATCGCAAGCTGCAGCACCTCGCCGAGCACGCGCGCTTCCACGTCAACATCAACAGCGTCGTCGGCGCGGGCATGAAGAACCCCGAGGACGCGCTGACCATCGCGCGGCGCGCCGCCGAGCTCGGCTTCTCGACGTCGGTCGGCATCCTGCACGACAAGAGCGGGCAGCTCGAGTCGCTCAACGAGCGCGAGCGCGCCATCTACGAGGAGTGCGTGCAGCTCGGCCAGGGGCTCTACACGCGCATCAACGACTTCCAGCGCAACCTCATCGAAGGGCGCCCCAACGCGTGGCAGTGCCGCGCCGGCTCGCGCTATCTGTACATCTGCGAAGACGGCCTCGTGCACTACTGCTCGCAGCAGCGCGGCTTCCCGGCGATTCCGATCGAGCAGTACACGTCGGAGGACATCCGCCGCGAGTACAAGACGCCGAAGGCGTGCGCGCCGTACTGCACCATCGGCTGCGTGCATCGCGCCTCCGAGATCGACAACAAGTACCGTCAGCCGGCGCTCGTCAAGCTGCGCACGTTTGCGCGCGCGAGCGCGCTGTGAAGCCGCGCATGGGCTACAAGGTCGCCATCGTCAGCGATTGGTACCTGCCGCGCATCGGCGGGCTCGAGCTGCACCTGCGCGATCTGGCGCGCGAGCTCAACGCGCGCGGACACGAGGCGCACGTCATCACGGCGACGCCGGGGCCCGACGAGCTCGACGGCGTCAAGGTGCACCGGCTCGACGTGCCGCTCATGCCGGGGCTCGACACCATCCGCTCGCGCAAGGCGCTGGTGCCGCTCGAGGCGCTGTTCCGCCGCGAGCAGTACGACATCATCCACGCGCACACCGCGCTGTCGCCGCTGGCGATCGGCGCCACGCGGGTGGCCAAGAAGCTCGGCATCCCGTCGGTGATGACGGAGCACTCGGTGCTGCGCGGCCGGGGACAGGCGCTCTTGTCGGCGCTGCACAAGATCTGGGGCTGGGCCGATTGGCCGGACGTGCTCACCGCGGTCAGCCACTACGTCGCCAAGGAGATGCGCGAGGTCTCGGGCCGGCGCGACGTGTACGTGTTGCCGAACGGGATCAACCCGCGCGACTGGAAGCCGCACAACCCGCCGGCGCCCGGCGAGAAGCTCCCCTTGCGCGTCACCACGGTCATGCGCTTCACCAAGCGCAAGAACCCGTGCTCGGTGATTCGGGCGATCCCGAAGATCAATGCGCTCCTGCCCGCGCACATCCGGCCGCTCTTCACGCTCGTCGGTGACGGGCCGGAGCGCGCGCGCGTCGAGCGCGAGGTGAAGCGGCTCGGCGTCGAGGCGCAGGTGGAGCTGACCGGGTTCCAGCCGCGGCACGAGATCCGCGAGATCCTGGCGCGCTCGTCGCTGTTCATCCTGCCGACGTCGAAAGAGGCGCTGTCGATCGCCACGCTCGAGGCGCGCTCGTGCGGGCTGCCGGTGGTGGCGATGAACCACGGCGGCGTCGGCGACCTCATCAAGAACGGCCGCGAAGGCTTTTTGGCCAACACGCGTGACGAGTTCATCGCCCGCATCGCCGAGGTCATGGGCGACGAGGCGCTGCGCGTGCGCATGAGCGCGGCGACGCGGCGCAGCCTCGACTGGTTCGCGTGGGACTCGGTCATCGGCCAGCACATGCACGTCTACCGGCTGGCGTACGAAGCCTGCCACGGCGTCGCGCCGGCGCTGCGGGTCTGGAAGGAGAACGAGGCGCTCCGCGAGCGTCTCGCCTGACCTTCGCCTAACGCGCGGGCGGCCAGCACGCGAGCACGGCGTGCGCGCTGATGTCGCCGCGCAGGACGTCGCTGACGGGCGAGCCGGGGAAGGCGCCGTGCGCCAGGTCGTGGTCGTGCCACGGCGGAATCCGGTCGCTCGAGAGCTGCCATCGGCGCACGAACGCCTGACCGCGCGCCGCGGCAGCTCGGGCCCGCCGATCGCGCGACGGCAGCAGCGCCTCGACGGCGAGCGCGGTCAGCGCAATCTCGGGCACGCGCGACACGTCGGCGCCGCCCTGGTGCGGCGGGGCGGCGCGCATCCGATCCGCGAGGGCGCGCGTCAGCCGCTCCTCGGTGGCCGCATCCTTCCGCGCCCGCGCCGCGAGGAGCGTCCAGGGCGCGAAGGGCCGGCGCCCGGTGTCGCGCACGCAGGCCCGCCACAGCGAATCGGGGGCCGCGCCGCCGAGGACGGCGACGGCCTGCGCCGCGTGCCACGGGTTGGTCGCAAGCTCGGGCGTCGCGTCGACGAGCCGGCGCAGCTCGGGGCCGAGCGGCAGGCCGGCGCGGCACGCGAGCGCCACGGTGCCGACGACGGCCGCTGGCTCGTTCGGCCATCCGTCGACGGCGCGCCCGGCGAGCGCTCCACGGATGTCGGCGAGCAGGCGTCGCTGCGCACGCCGTACGATCCCGCGCTGCGACGACGCGGCGGCCAGCGCCTGGACGACGACGGCCGCGCGTCCGTGGCACATCACGCCGGAGGGCTCGCGCGTCCGCCGTCGCGGATCGATGGCGAACGTGATCGCGCCGTCGTCGTCGACGAGCCGCTCCAGCCAGGCGACGGCCAGCGTTCGTGGATCGCGATCCGACGATCGAGCGAAGCCGACGCGCTCGGTGCGGAAGAGCCAGACTTCGCCGAGTGAGGCGCCCTGCTTGCCCGCCAGGGCCGCGAGGAGCTGCGGCGCATCCCAGCCGTTTTCGCGCGCGACGTCGGGCAGGAGGATGGCCGAAGGCGTCGCAACGCCGTGCGTGCCGACCTCGAGCTTGTCGGCCACCGGCGCGCGCGCTCTCTCGACCGCGATGACGTACGAGACCTGCGCGGTCAGCTCGCCGCGCTCCGCCGGCGACAGCGCCCCGTGGCGCGGGTCGGCGATGGCGCGCAAAAAGGCGCGCCCGATGCGCTCGGCGGGCCCGCCCTCGTCGCTGCCGAAGCAGCCGACCAGCCGTCCGCGCGCGTAGAGCGACACGAACGGCGTCGCGTCGGGCGCCGCCTCGAGCCGCGGCCAGGCGCCGAGCGTGCGTTGCCACGCGACGAGCCGCGACAGGTGGCGCGCCAGGCGACCGCGCTGCGCCGCCGTCAGCGGACGCCGAAGCGCGCGATACGGCAGCGACGTCGCCGTGGTCAGCGCGCGCGCCGCCGCTTTTGCCATGCGTGCGTGGCGCCGAGGCCGAGCGCGTCGAGCGCCGGCACGATCTCGTCTTCCATCACCTGGCGGACGATCTCCTGCTGCGCGGCGGAGTCGAGCACTCCGAGCGCGCGCGCCGCTCGTTCACTGCCGGCCGGCGCGTCGCGGCCGCGAGAGAAGCGGCGCTCGACGTCGACGACGACGCCGGCCGCGCGATCGGCGACGCGCTGACGCTCGGCGCGCGTCCACTGCGGCGAGCGCCACGTCAGGTAATACCAGCCGAGCCGCGCGTGATGGATCTCGTCGGCGACCAGCGCGCTGAAGACGCCCTTGGCCACCGGATCGCTCGCGCGCCGCTTGCAACCGGTGAGGAGCGCCGCCGCCAGCGTCTCGCCGATGGCGGCGATCTCGGTCATCGCCGCATCGAGCTCC
>Ga0134125_10004761_pt1 | contig 15475 bp, 10 predicted proteins | sample KB31751_FD_96464 | JGI IMG/M metagenome (GOLD analysis project Ga0134125, IMG submission 96464) | Terrestrial soil microbial communities with excess Nitrogen fertilizer from Kellogg Biological Station, Michigan, USA - KB3-175-1 | ecosystem: Environmental > Terrestrial > Soil > Unclassified ... | reverse complement strand
GGGTTCCCCCCGGGAGAGAGGACCGTTGAGCACGAATGCGGCGGTCGTCGTCTACGTTCATGGCCTGTGGATGTCCGGCGGCGAGTCGCTTTTTCTTCGGCGCCGGCTTGCGAATGACTTCGGATTCCAGGTCCGCGCCTTCCGCTACGCCGCTGCCTCGTCCACGATGCCACAGATCGTCGCCGACCTGCAGGCTCTGGTGGAGGAGCTGAACCCGTGGCGGCTGCATTTTGTCGGGCACAGCCTGGGCGGGCTGGTGATCTACCGGTTTTTCGAGCGTTTCCCGCGGCAGCCGCCCGGCCGCGTAGTGTTCCTGGGCACCCCCTCCGTCGCCAGCCGGGCGGCGGTTCAGGCCAGTCACATTCGCCTCGTCGCCAACCTGATGGGCAAGCCGGTCGCCGATGAGCTGCTGCAGCCGCAGGAGCGTCACTGGAGGTTCGCCGACCGCCAGCTCGGGGTCATCGCCGGCACGCAGGCCTTGGGGATTGGCCAGATCCTGGCGCAGTTCGAGGAGGACTGCGATGGGACGATTGCCGTCAGCGAGACCCTGATGCCGGGAGCGACCGAGCATCTGAGGCTGCCGGTGAGCCATGCCGGCATGCTGGTCTCGCCGCGCGTCGCACGTGAGACGGGCGAGTTTCTGGCACACGGCCGGTTCGCGCGCGAATAACGGCGGCCTCGCTGTGGTCCGGCGACGTGCTCGTTTGCTGGCTCGCGAGCGCGCACTCCTACAGCAGCTTGCGTAGACGATAGAGGGCTTCCAGGGCGTCTCTCGGGGTGAGCTCGTCGGGGTCCAGGCTCGCGAGCTGCGAGCGCAGCTCATCGGCCGGTGCTGGCGCTTCCGGCTCGAACAGGGGGAGTTCCTTCTGGGCTCCGGCTCGCGCCCCGGCGTCCCTCTGGGACTCGAGCAACTCCAAGTAGCGGCGCGCATGGCCGATCACCTCGCGTGGCACTCCGGCGAGCTGGGCCACCTGCAGACCGTAGCTGCGGTTGGCGGGACCTTCCTTCACCGCATGCAGGAATACGATGCCGTCGCCGTGCTCGGTTGCATCCAGATGCACGTTCGCACAGCCGTCCACCTGCGTCGCCAGGGTCGTGAGCTCGAAGTAATGGGTGGCGAACAGCGTAAATGCCTCGAGTCGCGCGGCGATGTGTCGTGCCATGGCCCAGGCCAGCGACAGACCGTCGAACGTGCTGGTGCCGCGGCCGATCTCATCCATCAGGATGAGGCTGCGCGCGGTGGCGTTGTTGAGAATGTTAGCTGCTTCGGTCATCTCGACCATGAAGGTCGAGCGGCCGCCGGCCAGGTCGTCGGCCGCCCCGATGCGCGTGAAAATGCGGTCCAGGGGCCCGATGACTGCGCGGTCGGCCGGCACGTAGCTGCCCATGTGCGCGAGCAGCACGATGAGGGCGGCCTGGCGCATGTAGGTGGACTTTCCGCCCATGTTGGGTCCGGTGATGATGAGCATCCGGCGTGTGGCATCGAAGCGCAGGTCGTTGGGGACGAACGGGTTGTCCGAGAACCGCTCCACGACGGGGTGCCGTCCTGCCTCGATGCACAAGCGCTGCTCGCTGACCAGCTCCGGAGGTGTCCATTCCAGATGGCACGCGCGATCCGCCAGCGCGGCAAGCGCATCCAACTCCGCCAGCGCCGTCGCCGTGACCTGCATCGGGCCCAGGCGATCGATGAGTTGCGTGAGGATCTCTTCATAGATCTGCCGCTCGCGGGCCAGTGCTCGCTCGCGAGCGCTCAGGACCTTGTCCTCGAAGGCCTGCAACTCCGCAGTGATGAAGCGCTCGGCCGACTTGACCGTCTGCCGGCGGATGTAGTCCTTCGGGACGCGCTCGGCGTCCTTGCGCGTGATCTCGATGAAGAAGCCCTGCACTCGATTGAAACCGAGCTTCAGCCCGGGGATGCCGGAGCGCTCCCGTTCGCGCTTCTCCAGCTCCAGCAGGAATTCGTCGGTGTGCGTGGAGATGCGCCGCAGCTCATCGAGCTCTGCGTCGTAACCCTCCGCGATGACACCGCCGTCCCGCAGAAACGTCGAGGGTTCCGGCGAAATCGCAGCGCTGAGCAGGTGAACGACAGCCACATGCTCGTCGTCCCGATTGCGCAGCACGCGCAGCAGCGGAGAATCGATCTCGGCGAGCCTAGCGCGCAATGCGGGTAACGCACTCAGTGATATGCGCAGCTGCGTCAGATCTCTCGGTCGGGCGGAGCGAAGGGCCACGCGCGAGATGATCCTTTCCACGTCGCCGATTCCGTTGAGGTGCTCGCGCAGGGTCTCGAATTTGCGCTGGTCGATGAGTGCTCCCAGCGCTTGATACCGGGTGCGCAGGGCCGTCTGGTCCGTCAGGGGACGATTGAGCCAACGGCGCAGCTGTCGCGAACCCATTGCCGTGATGCACTTGTCGATGAGCGCAAAGAGCGTCGCGTCCGGGTTGCCCGTCAGGCTGACATCCAGCTCGAGATTGCGTCGCGTCGGCGCATCGATGATCAACGCGTCGGTGCGCTCTTCGACCGTGAGCCCGCGGATGTGCGGTACAGCGGATTTCTGCGTGTCGCGCACGTACTGCAGCAGCGCGCCTGCTGCACAGATCGCCAACGGAAGATCGTCTGCGCCGAAGCCTCGCAGATCGAGCGTGCCCATCTGGTCGGTCAGCAGGCGTGAGGCGCTCGCCAGCTCAAAATACCAACTGGGGCGCGTGCGCACTGCCGTCCCGTTGCGGCTGATGGCCGCCTCTGCGCGGGCGCTCTCGGACATCAGCAGCTCTGCCGGCTTTAGACGTTCGAGCTCGGCCGCCAGCGCGATGCCGCCGGAGGATTGCAGCACGGTGAGGCGTCCCGCTCCCAGGTCCAGCCATGCCAGGCCGAACCTGTCACCATCGAAGGCGACGGACGCGACCAGGGTCTCCTGGCGCGCATCTAACAAAGCCTCATCCGTCACCGTGCCCGGCGTGATGACACGGACGACGTCGCGCTGCACCGGACCCTTCGATTTCGCCGGGTCGCCCATCTGCTCGCAGATGGCGACGCTTTCTCCCTTACGTACCAGTCGTGCGAGGTACCCTTCCACACTGTGGAAGGGCACGCCCGCCATGGGAATCGGCTGGCCGGCCGACTGGCCGCGGGCCGTCAGCGTGATATCCAGCAGGGACGCCGCGCGCCGCGCGTCCTCGAAGAACAGCTCGTAGAAATCGCCCATCCGGTAGAAGAGCAGCACATCCGGATACTGGCTCTTCATGCGCAGGTACTGCTGCATGACCGGGGTGTGCTCCTGGAGATCCTTCGTCTGCGGCATGCCGTTCACAATATTTTTATAACGATCAATTGGTTACGCACCCGGTGCAATATCGGCCGACGCTTTCGGAATGCGCATTATGAAGGGGTGACAGCCGGCCCAGGCTGCCATCGGATCAGCTCGTGCGGGGAATCGCAGCCCGTGTCCGCGCAAACAAGGAGAGAAATGCGCGCACCGAAAGGCGGATGCGGCGCGCCATCGCCTGCTCGCTCGGGGGCTCGCCCTTGGTCAAGTGATTGAGCATTGGCTCGCCGATGGCCATGCCAAACAACATGGATCCGGCCTCACGCACATCCTCTACCTGCAGCGCGCCGCGGGCGGCCTGACGTGCCAGCCAGGCTTCGAGGGCACTGTCACCGTTGCACACGGCCTGGCGTCTGAGCGCCAGGCCGATGTCGGGCGAGCACGGCGACTCCGCGATCAGCAGCCGCGTGAGTGCGATGTGGCGGGGCGAGAGGACCACGCGTGCGACACTGGTCAGAAATTCGATCAGCACGTCCGCTATCGGCCGTCCGTCCTCGGGAATCGGGTCCGCGAACGGCGCCAGGCGCGCCGTCAGCAGCGCGTCGAACAGCTCCGCCTTGCTCTCGAACACGGTGTAGATGGTTTTCTTGGACATGCCTGCCCGGCGGGCGATCTCGTCCATGGTTGCCGGGTGGTAGCCCTTCTCGAGGAAGACCTCCTCGGCCTTCTCGATGAGCTGCGTGCGGCGCTGCTGGTCGGAGTATTGACGCGGCCGACCGGCCGACCCCGGGGGAGCGCTGTCCCGCGAGGCGCTTACAAACGGTTGCAGAAATTTCTCGTTCTTGAGCTTGAGGCTCACGATCTCACCGCCTTGCTCGCTGGCCTACCCACTATGATCCATTGACGAACATTTGGAAACCCCATAGTTTCCAAAGCGCACGCTCGTCGGGCGTTGCGTGATCGCCCGGCCGGCAGTGCGTCTCGCGCGGCCTGTTGCATTTCATCTGCAGGTTTTCAAGGGAGCCAGCATGCCGTCGTTGCAGGAGTGTCGCTTTACAAGGGTCGCCATCACGGCAGCCGCTTTGGCGCTGCTCGTCGGATGTGGAGGAAAGGCCCAGGCGCCCGCGGCTTCCAAGCCCGAAGTCACTGTCGTCACGCTGCACGGTGCGCCGGTATCCCTGACCACGGAGCTGCCCGGGCGCGTGTCCGCCTTCCGCTCTGCAGAGGTGCGCCCCCAGGTGGGCGGCGTGATTCAGAAGCGGCTGTTCGTCGAAGGCGACAAAGTCTCCGCAGGCCTGCAGCTCTACCAGATCGACCCCGGGCCCTACGAGGCCGCCGTAGCCAGCGCCCAGGCGTCGGTGTCGCGCGCCAAGGCGGCGGCCGCTGTCGCCAAGCTCACGGCCGACCGTTACCGCTCGCTGATCGACGCCCACGTCATCAGCAAGCAGGACTACGACAACGCAGCCGCGACCTTGCTGCAGGACGAAGCCGACGTGGCGGTGGCCGAGGCGGCCGTGCGCACCGCAGCGATCAATCTTGCCTACACCAAGGTGTACTCGCCGATCGCGGGACGTACCGGGCGCTCGTCTGTCACCGAGGGCGCTCTGGTGACCGCCAACCAATCGAGCAGCCTGGTGACAGTGACGCAGCTCGAGCCGGTCTACGTCGATGTCACGCAACCGAGCACGACGCTCGTGCGCCTGAAGCGGGAGTTGGCGAGCGGTCAGATCCGCAGTGCCGGCGCCGACCAGGCCGCTGTGAAGCTCGCACTGGAGGACGGCAGCCCGTATGAGGCCCCCGGCAAGCTGCAATTCACGGAAGTGACAGTGGATGAGGGCACGGGCTCGGTCACTTTGCGGGCGATATTCCCCAATCCCCGGGAACTGCTGCTCCCTGGAATGTTCGTGCGGGCCACCATCGAGGAAGGGTTGCGTCAGGACGCGTTGCTCGCGCCGCAGGAAGGCATCACGCACGCGCCCGACGGCAGTGCGACGGCGTTGATCGTGGGCCAGGACGGGAAGGTCGCGCAGCGCAATGTGATGGTGGACCGCGCGGCCGGGGACAAGTGGATCGTCACGGACGGGTTGGCGGAAGGGGATCGGTTGATCGTCGGGGGCCTGCAGAAGGTCAAGCCGGGCATGGAAGTGTCGATCCATGAAGCGGCGGGAGCGACGGCCCCTCGCAAGGTCGCCCAGAGCACTCGCTGAAGGTGGATCGACCATGTCGCGGTTCTTCATAGATCGGCCGATCTTTGCGTGGGCGCTCGCCATCCTGGTCATGATGGCGGGCCTGCTGGCACTGGCCACCCTGCCGGTCGCCCAGTATCCGAACCTGGCTCCGCCCGGCATCGCCATCAGCGTCACCTATCCGGGCGCCTCCGCCGAGACGGTGGAGACGACCGTCGTGCAGCCCATCGAGCAGCAGTTGAGCGGCATCGACAACCTGCTGTACTTCTCCTCCGAGAGCGACAAGGACGGCAGCGTCACCATCACCGTCTATTTCGCCCAGGGCACGGATTCCAACATCGCGCAGGTGCAGGTGCAGAACAAGCTGCAACTGGCCATCCCCCGACTGCCGCAGCCGGTGCAGCAGCAGGGGCTGCGGGTCGCGAAGTCGACCAAGAACTTCCTGCTGGTCGTGGCCTTCGTGTCCACCAACGACAGCATGCAGAGCAGCGACATCTCCGATTTCATCGCCTCCTCGGTGCAGGATCCGCTCAGCCGCACCCCGGGCGTCGGCGACTACAACCTGTTCGGCGCGCAATACGCGATGCGCGTCTGGCTCGACCCCAGCAAGCTCAACAGCTATGGGCTCACGCCGCTGGATGTGAGCAACGCGATCAAGTCGCAGAACATCCAGGTTGCCGCCGGTGAGCTCGGCGGACTGCCGGCGCGCCCCGGCCAGCAGCTCAACGCGACGATCGTCGGCCCCTCCTATCTCGAGAAGCCCGAACAGTTCGGTGAGATCCTGCTGCGGGTCAGGCCGAACGGCTCGCTGGTGAGGTTGCGCGATGTGGCGCGGGTCACGTATGGCAGCGAGAGCTACGCGGTCGATGAGAAATACAACGGCCACCCCGCGTCGGGCATTGCGATCCGCCTCGAGAGCGGCGCCAACGCACTCGATACCATCGCGGCGATCAAAGCCACCCTGGCTCGGCTGCAACCGACCTTCCCAGCCGGCCTCACGCCGATGTATCCGCTGGACGCCGCGCCGTTCGTGAAGCAATCGATCAAGGAAGTCGCCAAGACGCTTGGCGAGGCGATTCTGCTCGTCTTCCTCATCATGCTGCTGTTCCTGCAGAACGTGCGCGCCACGCTGATTCCCACCATTGCCGTCCCGGTGGTGCTCCTGGGCACCTGTGGTGTGCTGGCCGCGGTCGGTTTCTCCATCAACAGCCTGACCATGTTTGCCATGGTGCTGGCGGTCGGCCTGCTGGTCGATGATGCCATCGTGGTGGTTGAGAACGTCGAGCGCGTCATGCGCGAAGAGCACCTGCCCCCCAGGGAGGCGACGCGCCGCTCGATGGACCAGATCAGGGGTGCCCTGGTCGGCATTGGTCTGGTGCTCATCGCCGTGTTCTTGCCGATGTCGTTCTTCAGCGGATCGAGCGGGGTGATCTACCGGCAGTTCTCCGTGACCATCGTGTCCTCGGTCACCCTGTCGATCCTGGTGGCGCTGATCTTTACGCCCGCGCTGTGCGCGACGCTGCTGAAGCGGACTCAGATCGACCATCACCAGTCGCAGCGCGGCGTGTTCGGCGCGTTCAACCGTTTGTTCGCACGCACGCAATCCTTTCACAGCCGCGGGTTGGGCCTGCTGCTGCGGCGGCCGGGACGTTCCTTCATCGCGCTCGCGCTGATCGTGGCCGTCCTGGCATTCGGCTATTCACGGCTCCCGGGCGGATTCCTCCCCGACGAGGACCAGGGAATGATGTTCGTGCAGATCACCGCTCCCCCGGGAGCGACCGGACAGCATGTCGTCGCGGTGTTGGATGAGGTCACGCGGTACCTGCTCCAGGACGAGGGGCAGGCGGTCGATGGGGTGCTGGAGGTCAGAGGCTTCAGCTTCGGCGGGCACGGACAGGATGCTGGGCTCGCCTTCATCAAGCTCAAACCCTGGGATGAGCGGCGCGGCGCCCACAACAAGGTGCAGGCAATCGCCGATCGGCTCACCAAACACTTCGGCGGCTCGCAGGAGGCGGTGATCGTCGGCTTCGCGCCACCGGCCGCCCTCGAGCTCGGCAATGCGACCGGTTTCGACCTGGAGTTGGAGGACCGCACGGGGATCGGCCACGCCAAGCTCATGCAGGCGCGCAACGAGCTGGTGGACATGGCAGCCAAAGACCCGACGCTGGTGGCCGTGCGGCCGAACGGCCTGGACGATGAGCCGCAGTACCGCATCTCGATCGATCGGGAGAAAGCGAGTGCGCTGGGCATCACGATCTCGGACATCAACGATACGATCGCCTCCGCGTGGGGCTCGTCCTACGTCAACGACTTCCTCGATCGCGGCCGCGTGAAGCGAGTGTTCATCCAGGGCGATGAGCCCTCGCGCATGCTGCCTCAGGACCTGGACAGCTGGTACGTACGCAATGGCGCCGGCCAGATGGTGCCGTTCTCCGCGTTCGCGAGCGGCCATTGGGTCACCGGATCGCCCAAGCTCGAGCGCTATAACGGTGTGCCATCGATCGAGATCCTCGGCGCTCCGGCCCCCGGGCAGAGCACCGGCGCTGCCATGGCGGCCATGGAGCGGCTGCTCGCAAAGCTTCCTCAGATCGGGTACGAGTGGACGGGCTTGTCGTACGAGGAGAAGCAGGCCGGCTCGAAGGCGGAGCTGCTGTATGTGCTGTCGCTCGCGGTCGTCTTCCTGTGCCTTGCCGCGCTCTACGAGAGCTGGTCGATTCCTGCAGCCGTGCTGCTCGTGGTGCCGCTCGGGGTCGTCGGAGCGGTGCTCGCGACGCTCTCACGCGGCCTTGCCAACGATGTTTACTTTCAGGTGGGCGTGCTCACGACCATCGGCCTGTCGACCAAGAACGCCATTCTGATCGTCGAGTTCGCGAAGGAGGGCTACGAGCGGGGCCTTCCCCTGGTCGACGCGGCGGTCGAGGCTGCCCGGCAGCGATTGCGGCCCATCCTGATGACCTCGCTAGCCTTCGTCTTTGGCGTGCTGCCACTCGCGCTTTCCAGCGGTGCAGGCTCCGGCGGACAGAACGCGATTGGGACGGGTGTGGTCGGGGGCATGCTGAGCGCTACGGCGCTTGCGGTGTTCCTCGTTCCCGTATTCTTCGTCGCGGTGCTGCGCCTCTTCAAAGTGCAGCCGCGCCGCGTTGCAGAGGAGGCGGAGCTGGGCGAGGGAGCACAGCCCGCGGGCGGTAAGTAGGACCTGGGCCCGGCCGCGCGGCGTGCAGGGGAATGTCGGCCGGCCCGCCCGTGCAGCCCGGAGCGGCCGGCGGACTCGTGCAGCCCGGAGCGGCGCGCCGGCCGGCGTGGAGTACGCGCCCCTCGCCGATAGGGGTTGATCGGCGCTAGCCTTGCGGACATGGCGATGCCCACCGATGAAGCTCTCTTCGAACTGGCCGAACGCGTGGGTCGTCAGCTGCTGAGCACCCGCCGCCGTCTCGTGACGGCCGAATCCTGTACGGCGGGCTGGATCGCAAAAGCCGTCACGGACGTTCCGGACAGCTCGTACTGGTTCGAGTGCGGGTATGTGGTGTACTCGAATGCAGCGAAGGTCCGCGATCTGGGTGTCTCCGAGCAGACCCTGCAGAGCCACGGCGCTGTCAGCGAGCCGGTGGTGCGGGAGATGGCTGCGGGGGCGCTGCGCGTCTCGGGCGCTGAGGTCGCAGTAGCGGTGAGCGGCATTGCCGGTCCTCGCGGCGGCACACCGGAGAAGCCGGTCGGGACGGTGTGGTTCGCTCTGGCCGCCACCGACGGTGAGAGCCTCGATCTGGTGTCGAGGCTGGAGCGGTTTCCGGGCGATCGGGAGGCCGTCCGACGGCGGACGGTGGAGTACGCGTTGCAGCTCATTCTGGGGCTCCAGCCCCCGGGCGCGCGCGCGGCCCAATGACCGCCGCTGGGACTCGGCGGGTCTACTTCGCCCTGTGGCCAGACCGCGCGCAGCAAATGGAATTGGCTGAAGCGACGAAGGCGGCGGTGGCACAGAGTCACGGACGCGTTGTGCCCGCAGGAAATCTGCACGTCACGCTCGCCTTCCTGGGGTCGGTGCTGGAGGCGCGGTTGCCAGACGTGCGCGCCGTTGGCGCTCGCGTTGCCGCCGAGACCGCGGCGTCGGGAGCACGGTTGTCGTTCGCGAGCCTGGAGTGCTGGAAGCGCGCGGGCGCTCTTTGCGCTGTGGCTGACGGAGGTGACCCGGCTGCAGCCGCACTTGCCGAGGGGCTGAGAAGGGAGCTGGTCGCCTCGGGTTTTGCTCCGGACCTCAAGCCTTTCCGACCCCATGTCACGCGTGCGCGCAAAGTCCGCGCCGTCGGCGAGAGGGAACGCACCTCGAATGACGGGCTGGCGCGGCGACCGATTGTCTGGGCGTTCAGGTCGTTCGCCCTGGTCGACAGCCGAACCGAGGCGCAAGCAGCGATCTACTCGGTGCTGGATTCGTTTCAGATCGGCCGCTGAGAACGCAGGCGTACTCGAGGACGCCGTGCGGGGGTAAGCGCCTGCCCGACCTCGAGCGTAGCATCGTCAGGCGCTTACACAGTATTCCTAATTCGCGGACACTGGATAAAGCGTGCGCGATCCGCAGGCTCGTCGCACGCGGCGTGCAAAAGTAGGGAAATGACTGCGAAATGATGTTGTTTTGCGCGACCTCCTGCGGAAACTTTATGTGATAATTACTTCACTCCTTCACTTCGAGCAGTCGCAGGAAACTCACCCGATGGAAGAGAACCGCAAGAAGGCGCTTGCCGCCGCTCTGGGTCAGATCGAGAAACAATTCGGCAAAGGCTCCGTGATGCGTCTCGGCGACGCAGCCGCGACCTACGACATCGAGGGTGTCTCGACGGGCTCGCTCGGACTGGACATCGCGCTCGGCATCGGTGGTTTGCCGCGCGGTCGCGTCGTCGAGATCTACGGCCCGGAGTCCTCAGGTAAGACGACGCTGACTCTTCAGGTGATCGCCGAAGTGCAGCGTGCGGGTGGCACAGCTGCATTCGTCGACGCGGAGCATGCGCTCGATCCGACGTACGCCGAGAAGTTGGGCGTGAACATCACGGACCTGCTCGTGTCGCAACCGGATACAGGAGAGCAGGCGCTCGAGATCACGGACATGCTCGTGCGTTCCAGTGCCGTGGATGTCGTAGTCATCGATTCGGTCGCGGCACTCACGCCGAAGGCCGAGATCGAGGGCGAGATGGGCGAGATGCAGATGGGACTGCATGCACGCCTCATGTCGCAGGCGTTGCGCAAGCTGACCGGCAACATCAAGCGGTCGAACACGATCGTCATTTTCATCAACCAGATCCGCATGAAGATCGGGGTGATGTTCGGCAACCCCGAGACCACGACCGGCGGCAACGCGCTGAAGTTCTACGCATCGGTGCGTCTGGACATCCGCCGCATCGGCGCCATCAAGAACGGGGAGGAAGTGGTCGGCAACATGACCCGGGTCAAGGTCGTGAAGAACAAGGTTGCCCCGCCGTTCCGGGAGGCTGAGTTCGAGATCATGTACGGCGCAGGGATTTCCCGCGAAGGGGAGATCCTCGAGCTGGGCAGCGCCCAGGGCATCGTCGAGAAGTCCGGGGCCTGGTACTCGTACAAGGGCAACCGCATCGGCCAGGGCAAGGACAACGCTCGTCTCTATCTGCAGACGAACAAGGAAGTCGCCCGGGAAATCGAGGAGCAGATCCGGGCGAAGCTGCTGCCCGTGAAGCCGCAGCGCGTTGACGACCAAGCGAATACCGCCTGAGGGCTGCCTTGGGCGCGCGCCGCCCGGAGGGCTCGGCCCCTGGCGATTCGGATGAGGGGGGCATCGAGCCCGGAAGATCCCGTCCCGGCCGGCGGCGGCGCCGGCTGGATGCCCGCGAAGCGGCGATCGCGATGCTGGCCCGCCGGGACCATAGCCGCGCTGAGCTGGAGCGGCGGCTGCTGTCCCAGGGGTATTCCGCCGAAGCGCTGGCTGCTCTCATTCCGGAGCTGATCGAGAGTCGCGCACTGGACGATGTGCGATTCGCCCATCATTATGTTTCCTATCACGTCGCTCGGGGCCAGGGCCCGTTGCGGATTCGCGTGGAGCTGGAGGCCCTGGGTGTCGGGGCGGAGCTGCTCGAGGCCGCACTCGCCCTCGAGCAGGACTGGCCGGCTCTGGCGCGCGAGCAGCGCAGCCGGCGGTTCGGACCCGGGATGCCGGTCAGCCGGGTCGAGCAGCTCCGGCAAGCGCGATTTTTGCAGTCCCGCGGCTTTTCATCGGATCATATCCGTGCGGCCCTGGGCGCCGATCTCCAAGCGGATTCATAAACTTGAGCACACTTCAGCCGATGAGCGCGGCGGCCGTCCGCAGCGCATTCCTGGAATTTTTTCTCGAGCGCGGCCACACGGTCGTGCCCTCCAGCTCGCTCGTGCCTGGAAACGACCCGACGCTGCTCTTCACCAACGCCGGCATGGTGCAGTTCAAGGACGTTTTCCTGGGCAAGGATCGGCGCGACTACGTGCGCGCCGCTTCCAGCCAGCGCTGCGTGCGAGCCGGCGGGAAGCACAACGATCTGGAGAACGTGGGCTACACGGCCCGGCACCATACGTTCTTCGAGATGCTGGGCAATTTCTCCTTTGGGGATTACTTCAAGCGCGATGCCATCCGCTTCGCGTGGGACTTCCTGACGGTAAAACTGCAGCTGGATCCGGCACGACTGTGGTTCACGGTCTACAAGGACGATGACGAGGCGGCGCAGATATGGCTGAAAGACATCGGAGTGCCTGCAGATCGGTTGTCGCGCCTGGGGGAGGCGTCGAACTTCTGGGCGATGGGCGACACCGGTCCCTGCGGTCCCTGCAGTGAGATTTTCTGGGACCACGGGCCGCACATTCCCGGCGGACCCCCGGGCTCGCCGCACGAGGACGGCGACCGATATGTGGAGATCTGGAATCTGGTGTTCATGCAGTTCGACCGCTCGGCCGATGGCAAGCTCACGCCGCTGCCGAAGCCCTCGGTGGACACCGGCATGGGACTGGAGCGCATCGCCGCCGTCATGCAGGGCGTGCATTCCAACTACGACATCGATCTTTTCAAGAATCTCATCCGTGCGGCTGCTGCGCTGGCCAACACGGGCGATCTGGAATCCAGCTCGCTGCGCGTCATTGCGGACCACATTCGCGCGTGCACATTCCTCATCGTCGACGGTGTGCTGCCCTCGAACGAGGGCCGTGGATATGTGCTCCGCCGCATCATTCGTCGGGCCGTGCGTCACGGCTACAAGCTCGGAATCCAGGAGCTGTTCTTCTACAAGCTCGTGGCCGTGCTCGAGAAGGAGATGGGCTCCGCGTTTCCGGAGCTGACGCGCGGGCGTGCGCACGCCGAACGCGTGTTGAAGCAGGAGGAAGAGCGCTTCGCGGAGACCCTCGCCAACGGAATGAGCCTGCTCGAGAGTGCCATACAGCGCATGTCCGGAAAGGTGATCGACGGCGAGACCGTGTTCAAGCTCTACGACACCTACGGCTTCCCAGCGGATCTGACCGCAGACATCGCTCGCGAGCGGGGATTGTCCATCGATCAGGCAGGGTTCGACTCCGCCATGGAGCAGCAGCGGCGTCGCTCACAGGAAGCCAGCAAGTTCGGGGTCGATCTGCGTGCGGGTGCGACCGTCGACTCCCGGACCCTTTTCCAGGGCTATGAAGGACTCGACGCGCAGGGGCACGTGGTCGCGCTCCTCAAGGGAGGCGCAGTCGTCGAGCAGTTGAATGCGGGCGAGCAGGGCGAGGTGGTGCTCGAGCGGACGCCGTTCTACGCGGAGGCGGGCGGACAGGTCGGCGACGCGGGTGAGCTTGCGGGGCGTGGGGTCCGCTTCATCGTGGAGGACACCCAGAAGCGCGGCACTGCACACTCTCATATCGGTCGAGTTGCCGAAGGGATCATCAGGATCGGCGATACCCTTGGGGCGCACGTTGACGGTGGGCGCCGCCGTGCGATTGCGTTGAATCACACGGCAACGCACCTGCTGCACGCCGCGCTGCGGCAAGTGCTCGGTACGCACGTGCAGCAAAAAGGCTCGCTGGTCGCGCCCGATCGGTTGCGCTTCGATTTCTCGCATTACCAGGCCATCTCTCCGGCCGAGCTTCAGGAGATCGAGAGACTGGTCAACCGCGAGATTCGCGCCAACGCTGCCGCAGAGACTCAGCTCATGAGCTACGACGATGCCGTGGCCTCCGGTGCCATGGCGTTATTCGGCGAGAAGTACGACAAGGACGTTCGCGTGCTGCGTGTCGGCGATTTCTCGATGGAGCTCTGCGGCGGTACTCATGTGCAGCGCGCCGGGGATATCGGCCTTTTCAAGCTGCTCAGCGAGGGGGGCGTCGCCGCCGGTGTGCGGCGCATCGAAGCGCTCACCGGCGAGGCAGCAGTGGAGTATGTCGAGCACAACGACGCGCTGCTGAAGGATGTGGCCGGATTGGTGCGGGGCAACCGCGAGGACCTGAAGGACAAAGTCCGTGACGCGCTGGAGCGCATTCGCCAGATGGAGCGCGAGATTCGCACGCTCAAGGATCGGCTCGCTTCCGGCAAGGGAGTGGATCTTGCTTCCGGAGCCGTAGACGTCGGCGGAATCAAAGTCGTAGCGACGAGGGTGGAGGGCGCGGATGCGGCGGCCTTGCGCACTGCGGTCGATCAACTCAAGGACAGACTCCGGTCAGCGGTTGTCGTACTCGCGTCCGTGGAAAACGCCGCCAAAGTCACTATCGTTGCGGGTGTCACGGCGGATCAGACCGCGCGCGTGCGAGCCGGGGAGCTGGTGGGTGCGATTGCCGCACAAATCGGTGGCCGTGGCGGCGGTAAGCCCGAGTTCGCTCAGGCCGGCGGCAACAATCCTGCCGCGCTGGATGCTGCGTTGGCACAGGTGCCGGAGCTGGTGCGCGCCAAGCTGGCGTAGAAAGAGCAGCGCCGAGTGCGCAACCGGTAGCGGTAACAATGAGTTTCCATTGAACCGTGTTTTCCACGGGCGGCGTCAATCCGTACTAACCGCAGCGTGCTCGAGCACGAAGAGGAATGCTGCTGCGGTGACTTGCGACCGCGGCGCTCGCCGAATCGCCTACAGTTGTTGTGTGAATTTATTGCGCTGCGTGAGCAAGATTCAGGGTTTCTCTGATGGGTCTCCTCGCCGGCCTTCCGTAGATTTCATCTTAAGCCATGCAAGCGATTTCTTCGCTGCGGGCGCAGAAGATCAAGGAGGAAAATACAAAATGCTCATTTTGACGAGACGGGTGGGTGAAACAGTGATGATCGGCAACGACGTCACGGTCACCGTGCTTGGAGTAAAAGGCAACCAGGTGCGCATCGGTATCAACGCACCCAAGAACGTTGCCGTACACCGGGAAGAGATCTACGAGCGCATCAAGCGCGAGCAGCAGGGCGAATCGCAGGGCGAGTCGCAGAACGCTGCGGAGTACGTCTCCGCCTGAACAGCTCGGCCTCGTGCGTGTGCGTGCGATGCCGAGCCGCCCCTTCCTTAGCGTCCGCGCTCGGTGAGCGCGCTTTACATTTCCCCAAGCCCCTTTAGTATCATGGCCGCCCTCGCTCAAGCAGGCGAGGAGGTTCGGTTGCGGCCAAGTAATTAATTTATTTGGCTTTTCCGGCCAGCCAGCGGCGCACGGGGTCATAATCTTCCCTGTGCGATGATGGATCGATCCAGCGCGGACAGATGGCCGAGTGGTCGAAGGCGCACCCCTGCTAAGGGTGTAAGGGTCAAAAGCCCTTCGAGGGTTCGAATCCCTCTCTGTCCGCCAGTCAAAGCAATAGCGCTTGTGGATCTTCGGCGTCCCGCCGAGCCGTACCGTGGCGGATAACGCCCGGAGGGTACGTACTTGATCGCTCCGCGTTGTGTTTCACGCGCGTCCCACACAGCTGCAGCGAGTCGACCTTCGCCCGGAGGGCGTTCATCCCTCTCTGTCCGCCAGTCAAAGCAATAGCGCTTGTGGATCTTCGGCGTCCCGCCGAGCCGTACCGTGGCGGATAACGCCCGGAGGGTACGTACTTGATCGCTCCGCGTTGTGTTT
>Ga0134125_10004757_pt1 | contig 15482 bp, 12 predicted proteins | sample KB31751_FD_96464 | JGI IMG/M metagenome (GOLD analysis project Ga0134125, IMG submission 96464) | Terrestrial soil microbial communities with excess Nitrogen fertilizer from Kellogg Biological Station, Michigan, USA - KB3-175-1 | ecosystem: Environmental > Terrestrial > Soil > Unclassified ... | reverse complement strand
TGGATGATCTCCATGTTGCCTTCCATCATGGCCTTGAAGGCCTCGAGGATGCCGCCCTTCTTCTGCTGGAGCTCGGCCATCGCCTGGTTGAACTCGGCCTTGGTGAACGCGCCGGAGGCCATCTTCGCGTCGGCCTCCTCCTGCGTCATGCGCTTGCCGTCGTGCGTGATCGTGATGCCGAGCTTCATCTGGCCCTGCTCGCCCTGCTCCGCGTGGAAGTACACGCCGAACTTGCCCGCGAGCTTGATCGACGCGATCTTCGCGTCGAACGCCGCCTGGCTCTTGGCCTGCGCGGCCTGGACCTGGGCCATGATCTGCTGCTTCTTCTGGCCGATCTCGCCGGAGTTCAGCGCGACGGGCAGGTTCTCCTTGAGCGCCTCGACGAAGCCCTCGACGCCGTCCTTGAACACGGACGCCTGGCCCGGGGCGAACTCGAGGATGACGGGGACTTCCTTGTTCTCGAAGTTCGTCGCCGCGACGAGGTCGTTGGGCGTCTTCATCTTCGGGGCCACGTCCGCGAGGATATGGCGGACGGCCATCTGGCGGCCGGAGCCGTCGGCGCCGGCGACGAAGAGGTTGTAGTGGTCCGGCTTCATCTCGAGCGCGAAGCGGATCGCCTTGAGCGCGTCGTCCTGGCCGACGACCTTCTGTGCCTGGAACGGGATCTTGTCCGTGCTCGCGGGCAAGTTCTCGGCGACCGGGGCGTAGCGGACCTGGTTGACGTTGAGCTCGAACTTCTTGGGGTCCTCGGGCTGCGGCGCGGGGGCGGCCTTCGGCACGCCGGCGACGCCTTGGGCGGAAGCCGGCAGGAGCTTGGCGGCGACGCGGGCGACGAGCGCCTTGAAGCCGGAAGCCTGCGCGGGCGTCCCGGCCTCCGCGGCGGACTTCATCGCGCCGTCGAACGCGGCGCCGGCCTGCGCGGAGGACTGCGCCTGCTCGTCCGCGCCGTTGGAGGCGCGGATGGAGGCGGCGAGCTGGGTCAGCTGCTGGCGGCCCGCGGAGCCCTCGGGCAGCGCCTGCGCGGCGCGCTCGAGCTTGGCGGCGTCGGCGCGGGTGCCCGCGGACTCGAGGGAGACGCCGGCCTTCTGGATCTGGTTGATCAGCGCGATCGCGGGATGCGCCTCGATCGCGGCGGGCGCGGCGACCGGCGCGGCGGCCGCGGCGGCGGGCGCCATGGCGGGAGCGGCGGCGAGAGCGGCGAGGGCCGGAGACGGCGCCGCGCTCAGGCTCATGTTCGTGAAGCTCGGCGCCATCGCCATCGGAGGCAGAGAGACCGTCGTGTGCAAGGCGCCGGTGTAGGACGCGGCGGCGGCGGAGCCCGCGGCGGAGACGGGAGCGGCGCCGGCGGCGCCGATCACCTGAGCCCAAGCGCCGGCGGGAAGCGTGAGACCAAGCGCGAGAGCGAGGGTCACGGCCAGCGTCTTCTTGACGGCGAGCTTTTCGACGATCATTGTTCGTCTCCTTAGAAAGCGTCTAACCCGGCTGCTGCAGAATTATAGGGGAATGCCCGAGAGAACCCCTGGGGCCGACGGACCAACAGGGCCCAGGCATACGGCCCACGCGCGCGTGGGCCCCTAGTCCCGGCGCGGCCGCGACGCCTCGTAGATCACGACGGCCGCCGCCGAGGCGAGATTCAGGGAGCGCGTCCCCGGCGCCATCGGCACGCGCCACGTCCTCTCCTTCCATAGCGCTCGGAGCTCCGGCGGAAGTCCGGACGACTCGCTTCCGAAGACGAGCCACGAGTCCGCGGTGAACGGCGCGTCGTAGTGGACGCGCGGGCCCTCGGCGCTGAAGGCGAACACATCCGCGTCCTTCGGCAAGCGCTCGAGGAACTCCCCCACTGACGCGTAGAGTTTAGGCGCGAGCTTGTCCCAGTAGTCGAGACCCGCGCGCTTGAGCCGCCGCTCGGAGATCGTGAAGCCCATCGGTCCCACGAGGTGGAGCTCCGATCCCGTCGCCGCGCAGCTGCGCCCCACGTTGCCGGTATTGCCGGCGATCTCGGGCATGATCAGAACGACTTTGAGCATCAGGGCTTGCGCTTCATCGCCGCGGGCGCGGCGGGAGCGCTCGGCGATGGGTCGCCGTAGTGGAGCCGAAGAAAGCCCGGCTCGCCGCTCGCGCGCGGCGAGACCACGAACAGGTTGTCGTAGTCGTAGTTGCCCAGAGCGACGCGCGTGCTGACGCCGAGCTCGGCGAGCAGGTCCGGCACGGTGTCCGAGTGCCCGACGACCAGGACGTTCTCGCCGGCCGGCAGGGCGCGCAAAGTCTTGGCGAGGCCCTTCACGTCGTCCGACTTGACCTCGATCGGAGTCAGGCCCTGCGCCGCCGCGGTCGGAGCGGCCGTCTGCCCCGTGCGCTCGAACTCTGTGCGGTAGACCGCCTTCAGCTTGACCGAGGAAAGCGTCCGCGCCAAGTCCTTCGCGCGCTTGTGCCCCTTGGCCGAGAGCAAAGACTGCTCGTCCGGCGTCTTCTTGTCGGCGTGGCGCACGAGGAAGATGTCGGCGCGCGCCGAGATCGCGAGACCCAGGAGCAGGAGCGCGAGTCCCCGCTTCATTTCTTCAGCGAGCGCGCGAGCCACAGGTACGCGGCCGCGACGGCGGTGTAGAAGGCCGCGAAGGCGATGAACGCGTGCGCGCCGAGCAGGGCGAACAGGCCGCCCCACAGGAGGAAGCCCGCGACGTGCGTCGCGTACGTCAAAGTGCGGATCGCGCCGACGGCCATGTCCTTCTCGCCCTTCGGGATGGCGGCCTTCATGATCACGTCGAGGTGGTTGCCGGCCATCTGTGCCGTGAACCCGATCCCGAGCAGCGCCGCCGAGACGGGGAACAGCGGCCAAATCAAGGTGCCGATGACGTGCGGGACCAGGAACAGCCAGGAGCCGAGCAGCGCCGCGGCCGCCCACGGCAGGACCTTCGCCGCGCTGTTCTTGTAGAGCCGGCTCTCCCCCGCCTTGCGCTCGGCCTCGGGCAAGGCCTGCGCCTGCTTGTCGATGCGCGCGGCCATGCGGTCCATCACGACGGACCCGGCCAGCGCGCCGACGCCGTACACTCCCGTCAGCGAGCCGGCAACGGCTGCGGCGTGCTGGGGATCCGGTGCCGCGTAGGCGCCGAAGGCGGTCGCGGTGATGTAGTACATCATGTAAAGGAAGCTGTTGACGAGCGCGAAGCCCGCGAGCGGCTTCCAGATCGCGGAGTCCTTGAAGACGGTCTTGAAGCCGTCCGCCCAGCGGCCGGGCTTCTTGTCCGGGGCCGCGCTCGGGAGCTTGAGCGCGAGGGCCACCAGCGCCGCGATCGCGAACGCCGGCGCGGCGGGGTAGATGACGGCCGCGAAGCCGAACTTGGCGACGGCCAGCGCCATCGCCGAGCCGACGAACACCGAGCCGTACTCGATGAAGTCGCGGAAGGAGCCGAACCGGCTCGACGCGGCCTCCGAGTTCTGGAACCAGGCGACCTGCAGGCTGTGCTCGGCCACGCGGCCGATCGAGTGGAAGAAGTAGTCGAGGCTGAACAGCGGGATCAGCGCGGCCAACGCGATCGTGCCGGTGGCCGGGTTGAACAGCATGGCCATGGCGGTCCAGATCAGCGCGCGCACGGCCAGCACGGCGCGGTAGGAGTTCTTGATGCCGAACTTCTTGATCACCCGCCCGCCGAGGAAGCTGCCCAAAGTGTAGGCGGCGTAGCTCACGCTCGTGAGGGCGGCGAGGGCCATGAAGCCCTGCGACAGCGGCTGGGTCATCTGGGAGACGGCCAAGGACGTCGACTCGACGACGGTCGACACCAGCACGAAGGTAGAGAGGAAGCCGAGCACGACCTTCGAGAACAGCTTGGGGCTCTGCTCAATGGCCGGCGCGGGAGCCGTCACGGCGGCCGGAGCCGAGGGCGCCGGCGCGAGGTCGTCCGCGGTCGGCTGCATGAAGTCGCCGCGCGCCCGCACGATCTCGCCGTCGGCGCGACGGATGCGCAGGACCATGCGCCGCGCCGCGGCGAGCGAAGCCTCGATCGCCTCGCGCCAGGTCTTGCCCTTGCCGATGACCTCCGCCCACTCCTCGTAGGCGTTGCCCTTGGCGGCGACGATGCTGTCGCCCGGCGCGACGAAGACGCGCGCGAGTTCCACCCCTTGGACCTTCTTGGCCGCGTCAAGGCCCTCGACGCCCTCGAGCGTGCCGTTGCGGCTCGCGGCGAGGAAGATATAGTGGAGGACGCCGTCCGAGTCGTGGCCCGGGTCGACCTTCAGCCCGAGGATCGCGCGCAGGCCCTGCTCGACCAGGTTCACGCCGGTCAGGCTCTTGACCGCCTGCCAGATCGCCACGCCGCCCATGAACGGATTGATCTCGATGACGTGATGGGAGTCCTTCGTCGTCATCATGTCCAGGCGCGCGTTGCCGTCGACGATCCCGATCGCGTTCAGGGCGCGCTCGGCCTGGGCGATCAGGGCCTTGTGCTCCTCGGCGGGCTGGCGCGACGGGAACTCCATGATCCCGCCCGCGAGCTCGTGCTTGGGGCCGATGCCCATCGTGTCGGAGACGATCGCGAAGACGGCCTTGCCCTTCTGCATGACGACCTCGACGGAGGTCTCCTCGGTCCCGGGCTTCTTCTCGAGCATGCGCTCCATCATGATGCCGGGATTGGCGCTGAAGGTGGTCTGCTTCGCCTCCGGGCGCGCGACGAAGTCGCGCACGGCGGCGTCCATCTTGAGGTATTCCGCCGCGGCGGCCTCCTCGGAGTCGATGCCCGTGGCGAGGAAGCGGCTGTTCTCCCCGCGGATGGTCTTGAGGATGACCCGGTACTTTCCGTCGGCCGAGATATCGTGATAGAGCTTGCGCGCCTGCGCCGCGGTCTTGATCTGGCCGTAAGGGACGTTCAGCTCGGGAACGCGGTTGAGGATGGCGCGCGTCTCGGGCTTGGAGTCAGCCGCGGCGACCGAGTCGCCCGGGATGCCGAGCGCGCCGAGACGGTCGGTGATGCGGCCGGTAAGCGTCGCGTACAGGCTCATGAAGCCGACGACCGCGTGGGCTTTCCCGCCCTCGGGGTGCGCCTTGACGGCCTCGACGATCTTGAACATCGTCTTGGCGTCGCGCGTGTTGATCGGCGCCGCGATGAAGTGCGAGTCCGGGACGAACTCCTTCGAGTTCGCGCGGTTCGCGGGATCGTCGACCAGCACGAGGTTGAGACCGAGCTCTTTCGCCACGCGCGCGGCCTCGATCATGATGAACGGCCGCGAGCCCTTCGTGCCGACCATGACGACGGTCTTGCCGCGGACCGACTCCTCGGTCGCGAAGTCGGAAGAAGCGGGCGCGGCCGGGGCGGCGGCTCCGGCTGCGGACGGCGCCGCGGGCTGCTCGGACGCCGAGGCCGCGGCGGGAGCCGCGGCGAGCGACGAAGCGGCGGCGGCGGGCGCCGGAGCGGCCGCGGCGAGCGGAGCGGAAGGAGCGGAGGCGGCGGCCGAGAGCACGACGCCCGAGGCGCCGAGCGCCGGCGCGAGCGAGAGCGCGCCGGGCGCGCCGAAAGAGCCGGAGATCGGCGCGACGGCGGCGGCGCCGGACGCGGCGGAAGCGGAGGGCGCCGCGATGCGGACGACCTGGCCCCACGCGGGGAACGGCGCGGCGACCAGCGCCAGGGAGATGAGCGAAGCGAGCGTCACGCGAACTCGAGCGAGAACGGCGCGATAATCGTTCATTGCGTCGAAATATTAACACGCTGTGCGAGAACTCATCGCTCGCAGAGGTCCCAACACGGACAGGCAATCGCACTACCGCGCGCGTGGGACTTTCGCACCGCGCGAGAGGGTCCAAGGAACTACTGTAAGCCCGGCGCCAAAAAAAGCGGCCGGCGGGTTTCCCCGCCGGCCGCGATCGGATCTCGGCGCTTACTTGGACGCCGGCGCGGCCTCGGGAGCGGGCGCCGGAGCCGCCGCGGGCTTCGCGCCCATGACGGTGCCCTTCTTCGCCTTGCAGTCCTTGCTCGACAGCGAGACCCAGCCCTCGCCCTTGCAGGAGTTCTTGCCGGCGCAGCCGGACTTGCCCTCGACGGCACACTCGCTCTGGCCCTTGCAGGAGTTGATGCCGAAGCAGTGGACCTTCTCGGTCTTCGCGGCCTTGCCCTTGGTCTTCTTGGTCTTCGTCTTGACCGGCGGCGCGGGCTGATCGCCGCCCTTCGGAGCGGCGTCCTGCGCGGCGGCGGGAACGACGAACGCGGCGGCGAACAGCGCGGCGAGCGCGGCTTCGACGACGAGCGACTTGTTGAGGGTCTTCATTGGCTGTTTGGTTTCTCCTTTTGTCGTTTAGACGTGCGTCTCGAGATAGTCCAGGTCCTTGCCGAACGTCTCATGCAAGCCGATCAGCGAGAGGAAGGCGAGCGCGAAGCAGGCCGCGCCGACGACGCCCGCGGCGCCCAGGATGCCGCGGCCGGGCTTCAGCGCGGCGAAGGCCCACGACACCGCGACGAGCGAGCCGCGCACGAAGTTCGGCACGGTGGTGGTCACCGTCGCGCGGATGTTGGTGCCGAACTGCTCGGAGGCGATGGTGACGAACACGGCCCAGTAGCCGGACGCGAAGCCGAGGCCGAAGCAGATCGTGTAGAAGGGGACCAAGGCGAGGCCCGACAGGTTCAAGTACGCGACGGTCAGCGCCGCGGTCGCCGCGACGAACAGCACGGCGGCCTTGCGCCGGCTGCGCAGGAGCTGGGAGACGCCGCCGCTCGCCAGGCCGCCGAGCGAGCAGCCGGCGTAGAGGCACATGACCGAGGTCGAGGCCGAGGGCGCCACCGGCATCAGCAAGGCGCGGCCGAACTCGGGAGCGAACGTCGCGAGGATGCCGATCACGTACCACACCGGCACGCCGAGCAGGATGCAGCACGCGTACTTGCCGAGGCGCTCGCGCGACGAGAACAGCATCATGAAGTCCCCGCGCCGCACGTCCGCGTCCTTCACGCGGTCGAAGAGGCCCGACTCGATGACGCCGACGCGCAGCAGCAGCAGCGCCAGCCCGAGACCGCCGCCGACGAAGTACGCGGCGCGCCAGCCGAAGTAATTCCCGACCAGCCCCGCCACGACGCCGCCGACGATGCCGACGCTGGCGACGACCATGGTGCCGTAGCCGCGCGTCTCCTTGGGCATGAGCTCGCTGACGAGCGTGATGCCGGCGCCGAGCTCCCCCGCCAGGCCGAGGCCGGCGATGAAGCGCAGGGCGGCGTACGCGTGGAGGCCGTGCACGAAGCCGTTGGCGATGTTGGCCAGCGAGTAGACGGTGATCGAGCCGAAGAGGACCGACAGGCGGCCCTTCTTGTCGCCGAGGATGCCCCAGACGATGCCGCCCACGAGCATGCCCGCCATCTGCATGTTGATCAGCAGCAGGCCCTGATTCAGGAGCTGGTCGTCGGCGACGCCGATGCCCTTGACTGGCGACGCGCACGATGCTGAAGAGGATGAGGTCATAGATGTCGACGAAATAGCCCAGGGCGGCGAGGACGACGGCCGCGACCACGTTCCTCCGGGAATGGGCTTCGCTCACCGCCGAAAGCTTACGAAATCGAGCGGGCAGGAGTGTAGCTTCTCAGCAGGCCCGCCGCCTGCTCGTCGTCGACCTCGGAGAAGTCGGCGTAGAACTGCCCGACGGCGCGGAAGTCGTCCGGCGTCTCCAGGCAGACGACCTCGTCGGCGCGGGGCCGCAGCACCGCGACGGCCTCGGGCGGGGCGACCGGGATGGCGATGACCACGCGGGCGGCGCCCGCGTTCTTGAGGGCCGCGGCCGAGACCCGGAGGGTCATGCCGGTCGCGGCGCCGTCGTCGATCAGCAGGACGGTCTTTCCGGCGACGGCCGCCGGCTCGGTGTCGCCCGCGTACAGCGCGCGCCTCCGCTTGAGCTCCTCACGCACGCGGCGGATCTTCTCGCGCAGATAGGATTCCGGCACGCCGTACTCGTAAGCCAAGGGGCCGATCACCTCCCCGCTCAGCGCGACCGCTCCGACGGCGACCTCCGGATTGTCGGGGTGGCCGATCTTCTTGGTCAGCATGACGTCGAGCGGGAGCTCCAAGGCCTCCGCGACGACGGCGGCGACGGGCAGACCGCCCCGGGGCACCGCCAGAATGACGGTGTCCTTGCGCCCGCGGTAGCCCTCGAGGGCGGCCGCGAGCCTCTCCCCCGCGTCGAGCCGGTCTCGGAACATAGACTCCCTCCTTTTTAAGGATACGTCCGGCGCCGCGGCCGCGCTCGTGACGGTTCGGTGACCGACTCTTGACCTTTCCCCGGGGACATGGGAGAATCGATGCCCATGAACTCCTCCCAGCTCGTCAGCGCGTTCGGCATGTTCGCGATGGTCGGCATCGCGTGGATCTTCAGCAAGAACCGCAAGGCGATCAATTGGCGCACGATCGGCTGGGCGACGGCGCTGCAGATCCTCTTCGCGTTGCTGGTCCTCAAGACGTGGGCGGGTCACTGGTTCTTCAGCGGCGCGCGCCAGGCCGCCGTCGGGCTGATCGGCTTCCAGGAAGAGGGCGCGAAGTTCGTGTTCGGCTCGCTGGCCATCCCGCCCGGCGCGCCGGGCTCGCAGGGCTTCTTCTTCGCCTTCCAGGTTCTGACGTCGATCGTCTTCCTCGCCTCGCTGATCTCGATCCTGTACTACTTCGGCATCCTGCAGAGGATCGTCCTCTTCTTCGGCAAGATCATGGTCTACACGTGCGGCACGTCGGGGGCCGAGACTTTGAACGCCGTCGCGGTGCCGTTCCTGGGCCAGACCGAGGCGCCGATCCTGATCAAGCCCTACATCGAGGCGATGACGGAGTCCGAACTGCTCTGCCTCATGGTCGCGGGTATGGCGACGATCGCCAGCGGTGTCATGGTGGTCTACGCCGGCATGCTGCAGAAGTACTATCCCGATTCCGCGGGCCAGATCCTGGCCGCCTGCATCATGGAAGCGCCGGCGGCGCTCCTGATGACGAAGATGCTCATCCCGGAGACCGGCAAGCCGAAGACCCTGGGAGTGCTCAAGCTGGAGTACCACGATGAATCCGCCAACGTGTTCGAAGCGGCGGCGAACGGCGCTACGACAGGTATACATTTAGCTTTCAACGTGGCCGCGATGCTGATCGCGTTCATGTCTTTGCTCGCCATGGTCAACGGCGGTTTCCACGTGGTCTTCGGCTGGTTCGGCCACCCGACGGTCGGCCTCGAGACGGTGCTCGGCTGGATGCTCTCCCCTCTCGCCTGGATCATGGGCGTGCCGTGGAAGGACTGCCAGATCATCGGGCAGCTCATCGGCGAGAAGACGGTGCTCAACGAGTTCGTCGCCTACATGCACATGTCGCAGTGGGCTGAGATGAACTTGGCGACCCCGATGGACCACCGCTCCTTCATGATCGGCATCCACGCGCTGTGCGGCTTCGCCAACTTCCTCTCGATCGCCATCCAGATCGGAGGCCTGGGCGTGCTCGCGCCCAACCGCAAGAGCGACGTGGCGCGGCTGGGCTTCTACGCCCTGCTCGGCGGCTCGCTGGCGAGCTTCATGACCGGCTGCATCGCCGGGATGATCGTTCCTTAGGCGAACTCGCTCCGGAGCGAGTTCGCAACTTACTCCGGAGTAAGTTGCATCGCCTGAGCGCAGTAGACAACACACACGCCAGGGAGGTCATTTGAGAACTCTATCCCTACTCATCGTTCTGTTTGCCCAAACCAATCTTTGCAGGGCCGCAAGCGATGAATGGTATAGCCGCGCGAAAGATGGAACGACATACAGTTTTGTCGTGAGTTCGACGCCCAACAACCGATGGGGCTCATCAAAGAGACCGCCTCCAACCTCCGCCGCTAAGGCGCAATCACTCGCGAGCGACTTCATGAAATCCGTCCCGGCTGGAGAGGGCCAGGCTTGGCATGTGCGAAAGGTCACCCTGAACCTGCTCTCGACATCACCGGAAACGTGGTACTACATCGTCAATTTCACGGCATGGCCCGGCGAGATGACTCAGTGGGGAGTGAACGCCGGGGTCGAAGGTTTCAACGTCATCGTGACGATGGACGGAAAGATTCCCGGAGGCGCAGAGCACTAGCGGCCGGGCGACGGTTATCCACAGACTTAGCGCGCGCTAAGTTTGTGGATAAGTCAGTGGTGCGACGTCGGCGCGGGCTCTTTGCTTCCCTTCGTGAAGGAGAAGCCGAACATCATCACCGCCAGCACCGCGTAGCCCGCGGCGAACTGATACGGGATCTGCCGCGCGGGGTTAGGGAGCGTCCACGGCCAGTACATGCTCCCGTCGGGGATCGCCGAGTGGACGATGCCGACGAAGGTGAATGCGGCCAGGATCCAAAGGTAGAGCGACGCGGTCTTGAGCTTGCGATCGATCAAGGTCGCGATGAACGCGCCCCACAGCATCGCGGTCAGGATGAAGCCGTTGCCCAGGGCCACGGTGACCAGCATCTCGGGCAGCGCTCTCCCCTGTTCAACCATCAGCTTGGCGAAGTTCTCCATCGGAACGACGCTGGGGTTGGAGAACTTGATCTGCAGGAGACGAGCGACGGTCGGGAAGTACGCGAAGCCGACGGCCGGCGCGTGCTTGGCCGGGCAGGCGAGGAAGGCCTGGCACATGATGTCGAGCGCGACGAAGATCAGGATCGGCGCGATGACGGCGCGCGGGATGATCTCGACAAACCAAGAAACATAGCCGAGCATCCCGCCGATCCCGATGAAAAGGCCGGTCAAGAGCGTGTAGCCCGCGCGAGAGCCCATCTGTTTATAGGCGGGCTGACCGATGTAAGGAGTGCTCTGAGCCACGCCGCCGCACACGCCGGCGATCAAGGTCGCCACGGCTTCCGTGAGCAGGATGTCGCGAGTGTTGTAGTCGTCGCCCGCCACGCGCGCGCTCTCCGTCACGTTGATGCCGCCGATGACGGTCAGCAAGCCGAACGGAAGCGCGATCGGCAGGAACTTCAGCGCCGGCTGCAGGCCCTTGATGAAGTCGAGCGTCGGAATCGGCAAGCCGAAGTGCAGCTCGGCCGTCGGCGGCACGTACGTCCCGCCCGCCCACCCGTGCGGGGCGATCAAGTAGTAGAGAGCCGTGCCCACGACGATCGACGCCAGCACGCCCGGGAAATTCTTGGGCAAGCGGATCTGCGCGATCAGCGTATAGAGGATCAGGCCCAGCGCGACCATGCCCACGATCGGAGTCCCGAACACGTCGACCAGAGGGATGAAGCCGATGAGCGCCAAGCCGATGCCGGCAAGAGAACCGAGAAGACCCGCCTGCGGCACCACCTTCTGAACCCAGCTTCCGAAGAAAGAGAAGATCAGCTTGAACACGCCGATGAACATCATCGTGGCCATACCGATGTACCACGTCATCATCGCCGCGTCGTGCTCCGCCATGCCCGCGCCCTTCATCGCCAGGAACGCCGGCCCCAGCACCGCCAGCGCCACGCCGATCGTCGACGGCGCGTCGAGGCCGAGCGGCATCGCGGTCACCTGCGAGCTGCGCTTCTTCTTCGCGAGCCGGAAAGCCATGTACGTGTAGACCAGGTCGCCGAACAGCACCCCGATCGCCGTGCCCGGGAACATGCGCGTGTAGACGATGTCGGCCGGAAAGCCGAACGCGAAGATCAGGATCCCCGCGAGGAACGACAGGTTGGTCAGGTTGTCGAACGCCAGGCCGAAGAAGCCGTTGAGGTCGCCCAGCACGAACCATTCGTACTTGAATTCCTTTTTGTCGTTCATGTGTCGTTATTGTACTTATCTTATGTCCCGGTTCAGCTTCGCGCGAATTGAGATAAAATACGTCCGCCGTGGCCTACTATCTCTACGACGGGACGAAAAGCGTCGGCCCTTTCGAGGCCGCCGAACTCGCGAAGCGCCCTGACTTCGGCGCCGCGTCCCTCGTCGCCCCCGTGGGCGCGACCGCCGCGGACGCGTGGAAGCCCGCGTCGAGCGTCCCGGAGCTCGCGGCCCTGCTCAAGCCCGCCGCGCCGCCGCCTCCCCCTCCGCCGCCGGCGCCCGCCGGCGCCAAGCCCGGGCCGGCGCGCACCGAGATCACCTTGACCTTCGCCCCGCCCAAGCCCAAGGAGCCCGAGCCGGCTCCGGCGCCCGTTCCCGCCGCCGCGCCCGCGCCCGCCCCCGCGCCGGTCGACGAGTTCGCCGCCAAGTTCGCCTCGCCGTCGGAGAAGCTCGTGCTCGTCGTCGACGACGACGAGAGCGTGCGCAGCCTCATCGAGATGACCGCGATGACCCAGGGCTTCCAGGTGCTCACCGCCGAGAACGGCAACGACGCCATGGCCAAGCTCGAGTCGCGCACCCCGGACCTCATCGTGACCGACCTGATGATGCCTGGCCAGAGCGGCTACGAGTTCCTGCGCTCCCTGCAGGCCGCCGGGAGCGGCCGCATCCCCGTGTTCGTGGTCACCGGCAGCGCCCTCGACGCGTCGACCGTCGGCGTGATCAAGCAGGAAGGCAACGTCGTCGAGTTCTTCAGCAAGCCCATCGCCATGGCCAAGTTCACGGCCGCGCTCCACAAGCACCTGAACACGAAGCCGAAGTGAGAGGAGCGCGCGGTCGCGCGCCCCGCTACTCGAAGTCGGCGACGGTCGGAGCGGAGCGCTTGGCCTGCTCGGGCGTGATGACGACCGGGACCACCGGGCTCACCCAGCGGTCGCCGTAGCGCGTCATGATGCACAGGCGGTAGTACCACGTCCCCGCCGTGAGGAACCCGTCCTCGTACATCGTGTCGCCCGTCGTGTCGGTCGAATAGATCGGCTTCGTCTCGGGATACGTCGGGGTCTTGTTCGAGTCCGACTTCACGATCCGGTAGTACAGGAAATCGTCGCGCTTGTAGCGCTTCCAGGTGACCACCACCCGCCCGTCGTTGAGGACGGCCTTGAAGCCGGTGTAGGGGACCTCGATCGGGCTGCGCAGCGGAGCGTCCGCCGCAAGCGCCGCCGGAGCCAGGACTGCGAGAGCCAGGAGCAGTGATTTCATAGTGTTGATTGGATTATACGTCTAGCCGAGCGCGTCTTCCAGGGTGTCCGCGACCGTCTTGAGCACCTTCACGCGCGCCCATCTCTTGTCCTCGGCCTCGATCAAGGTCCACGGCGCGTCCGGCGTCCCCGTGCGCTCGATCATCTCCAGCGCCGCGGCCTGGTAGGCGTCCCACTTGCCGCGGTTGCGCCAGTCCTCTTCCGTGAGCTTGTACTGCTTGAACGGCGTCTGGATCCGCGAGTGGAAGCGCCGCAGCTGCTCCTCGGGCGAGATCTGCAGCCAGAACTTGCACAGCACCACGCCCGCCTCGGCCAGCTCCTCCTCGAACGCGCAGATCTCGCCGTAGGCGCGCTTCCAGTCGTCCGGCGCGCAGAAGCCCTCCACGCGCTCGACGAGCACGCGGCCGTACCACGTGCGGTCGTAGATCGTCGCGCGCCCCAGCCGCGGCAGGTCCCGCCAGAAGCGCCACAGGTACGGATGCTTGAGCTCCTCGTCGGTCGGCGCGGCGATCGAGATGTCCCGCGCGTCGCGCGCGTCGATGCCCTTGAGGAGCCGCCGGATCGCGCCGCCCTTGCCCGCCGCGTCGACGCCCTCGAAGGCGCAGATCAAGGAGCGGCGCTCCTTGCGCAGGCGCTGCGTGAGCTCGGCGACGCGCGCCTGTTGCTTGTCGAGCTTGCGGTCGTACTCCTTGCCGTCGAGCGACTTCGTGAGGTCCAGGCGCGAGAGCACCGACACCTTCGGCGGCTTCGGACGGTCGGGCGGCGCCCTGTGCGGTCGATGAGCGGCGTCCTTGAGGGCGGCCCGCAGGGCCGCCAACACGGCCTCGCCCGCGGCGAGGTCTCGATAACGCCGGTCCGTCGCCTCGATCACCGTCCACGGGGCCGCGCCAGTGTTCGTGCGCGCGAGCGCGCGCTCGCAGACCTTGCGGAAGCGGCCGTACTTCTTGGTGAACGCCCAGTCGCGCTTGGTCACGCGCCAGGCCGTGGCGGGGTCGGCCTCGAGCTCCTCGAGCCGCCGGCGCTGAGCCTTCTTCGGCAGGTGCAGCCAGAGCTTGACCAGCGCGGTGGACTCGCGCGTCAGCATGTTCTCGAAGGCCAGCACGCGGTCCAGGGCCTGGTCCAGCTCGGCCGCCGTCGACTTCTTGAGCGCCCGCTCGATGATCGGCCGCGTGTACCACGCGCCGATGACCAGGCTGCCCCGCCCCGCGGAGGGCAAGGTCGTCCAGTAGCGCCAATACTCGGGACGCTCCTCGATCTCGTCCGACAGGTCGCCGTAGGCCTCGACCTGCAGGCCGCGCGCGTCCATCCACTCGACCAGGCGGCGCGCGACCTCGGTCTTGCCGCCGCCCTCCACCCCGCCGAGGAGGACGATCAGGCGCGTGCGCGTGGACGCCAGCGCGTGCTGGGCCTTGAGCAGGTCGGCGCGCAGGCGCGGGAGGCGCTCGTCGTAGGTCTTGTCGTCGACCGTCCGGCCGACTTCGGCGCTCTCGAACATGGCGGCAGTATAGCTCCGCGCGGCACCCGGGTCAACATGCGAAGAAGGCGTCGTCTTTGTAACTTTTCGGTATATAATGTACGACAGTTTCGTTGCATCGTTGAGCCAACGTCCCTGAGGATTCCCCGCCTCGTCGCCCTTGCCGCCACTCTGCTCCTCGCGGGCGCGGGCCGCGCGCGGGCCGAGGACGCCGACGCCTTCAAGTTCTTCGCGGAGGAGGCGCCGGTCACGACCGCCTCGCGCCGCCCGCAGGCCCCGCGCGAGACGCCGCTGTCCGTCGAGGTGATCACCGCCGAGGACATCCGCAATTCCGGCGCGATCCACATCTGGGACCTCTTCCGCTTCCGCGCCGGCATCACCGTGTTCGAGAACCAGGAGCCGAAGGTCGGCAACCGAGCCATCGTCGCCATCCGCAGCTTCCCGGCCAACTTCGTCGACGACCTCACGGTGCTGATCGACGGCCGCAACGTCTACAACATCGACAACGGCGGCGTGCTCTGGGAGCAGCTGCCCGTCCAGCTGCAGGACATCGAGCGCATCGAGATCGTGCGCGGCCCGAGCTCGGCGATCTACGGCTCCAACGCCGGTTCCGGCGTCATCAACATCATCACGAAGAAGCCCGGCGAGAAGACGTCGGGCTCGGCGTCGTTCCTCGCCGGCAGCGAGGGCGGCGACCGCCGCCTGAGCCGGACCGACGGCGCGCTCGAGTCCGGCGCGGGAGACTTCCGCTTCCGCGTCAGCGGCACGCACCAGACCGAGGACGGCTTCCCGACCCCCTCGGGCGGCGCGGGCAACGACTACGTGTTCTCGAACAAGGGCAACTTCCGCGGCCTCTGGGACGCCTCGCCGGACGCGAACCTGGAGCTGTTCAGCGGCGGCTCGTGGGACACGACCGGCATCCCCGACACGGTCGCCCCGAACGACGCCGAGTCGCGCATCCGCTCCCACTTCGAGATGGCCAAATGGAACCAGACTTTGCCGGGCGGCTCGAACGCCGACGTCTTCATCTCGCGGAACGAGGAATGGCGCGCCGTCGAT
>Ga0134125_10004755_pt1 | contig 15486 bp, 14 predicted proteins | sample KB31751_FD_96464 | JGI IMG/M metagenome (GOLD analysis project Ga0134125, IMG submission 96464) | Terrestrial soil microbial communities with excess Nitrogen fertilizer from Kellogg Biological Station, Michigan, USA - KB3-175-1 | ecosystem: Environmental > Terrestrial > Soil > Unclassified ... | reverse complement strand
GTCTCGGCCAGGGCGGCGAGCTCGCGCAGGGAGTTCTCGGCCTCCTGGGCGGTCCCTTCGGTCCAGATACCGGCGAGGACCACGCGTTCCAGGCGCAGTTGGCGGTATTCGACCTCGGTGACGTCTTCGAGTTCGGTGGACAGGCCAGCGACCCGGCGCAGGGCGTTGCGCTCTGCCAGGTCCCGTTGCTCCCCATCGGCGTTCGAGTACTCCTCGGCGTCGTCGCCCAGCGCCAGTGCCCGTCCGCCCAGCGCGGATTGGCCGGACGCCGATGCCCGGTCCGTGGCGCGACCGGCGGCGTCGTCGCTGGCCAGGATGCGGTCGATGACGGATTGGATCTCGTCGTCGGGTAGTTCGCGGTCGCCTGGAGTGGGCTCGTTGTGAGTGGTCATGTTCCCCTTTGATGGTGCTGCCACCAATTCTAGTCGGCTCCCCCGACACGTCGAGGATTTCCTCCAGCGGCCGAATGCCCGGGTAGCGGGAAGCCGTTAGTGATTGGGATTACCCTATCACTTCTGGGTGCGCTCTGGCGACGGCGGAAATTCGCCTTGGTGCCTCCGGGCCGGTTAATCTTCCAGACATGGGTTCGGACCACTACTTCAGCGCACAACCGTCAACGCCATTCACCCGCAAGAGGGTCCGGGTGGTGCTCGGCGGTGTGGAACGGACCCTCAACACCGCGGGCGGCATCTTCAGCCCCGATGGCATCGACAAGGGCACCGCCGTGTTGTTGGATGGCGTCCCCGCGCCCGCGGCGGACGGCGATCTGTTGGACCTCGGCTGCGGATGGGGCCCGCTGGCGCTGACCATGGCGTTGGCCTCCCCCGGGGCCACGGTCCATGCGGTCGACGTGAACGAGCGCAGCGTGGAGCTCACCCGCGAGAATGCCTCCGCGCTGGCCCTGGAAAACGTTATTGCCTGTGCACCCGACGCCGTGCCGGAGCCAACCCGCTTCCAGACCATCTGGTCCAATCCCCCGATCCGCGTGGGCAAGGACGTCCTGCACGGGATACTGCTCCACTGGCTGCCGCGTCTGGCACCGGGCGGGTCGGCGTGGCTGGTGGTCCAGAAGAACCTCGGCTCGGACTCGCTGCAGTCGTGGCTGGCCCGGGAACTGCCGCAGGGGCTGGCCGTCTCCCGGCATTCGACCGCCAAGTCGTTCCGCATCTTGCGCGTGGACCGTGCCGCCGAAGCGGCCGCCGACAAGCCGGGGGCGGCGCGCTAGGCGAAGACGCCTTCGGCCACCAGCACTGCCGGACCGTCGAGGAGCACGTGTTCGCGTCCATCGGCGGCGCGGCTGAATCGCACGGACACCGTTCCGCCCGGCACCCGGACGTCCCACCGTTCGGCTGCGACACCGCCGGCCCAGTGGCGGGTGGCCACCACGGCGGCGCAGGCTCCCGTACCGCAGGATTGGGTCTCCCCCACGCCCCGCTCGTGGACGCGCATGCGGATGGCACCCACCCCGCCAGAGACCAGGGGGTCGGCAGGCAGCACGAACTCCACATTGGTACCGTGTTCCGGGACCGGGTCCACCACCGGTGCCCGGTGCAGGTCGAGTTCCTCGAGTTCGACGGCCTCGGAAACGGCCACGACCGTGTGCGGGTTGCCCATGCTCACGCTCAGGCCGGGCCGGGGCACCTCCATCCCCGCGTCGACGGTCGAGTCGAGGGCCCGTTCCTCGGCCTGGTCCGGGAAGATGAACTCCCACGGGCCCATGTCCACGGCGTAGCCGGCAGCCGAACGGGTGATGACCTTGACCCCGGCGCGGGTCCCGATGGCGAGCGCTTCGCCGCCGTCAAGGGCCACGAGTCCGCGGGAGACCAGGAAGTGCACGAAGACGCGCACGCCGTTGCCGCACATCTCGGAGACCGAGCCGTCGCCATTGCGGTAGTCCATGAACCATTCGGCGTCGCGGTTCTCCGCCAGGACCGCGCGTCCTTCGGCCAGGGTTTCGGAGCGGACAGCGCGGATGAGGCCATCGGCCCCGATCCCCAGGTGACGGTCGCACAACCCGGCGACCTGCTCGGGCAGGACGTCGCGGGCGTTTGCGGGGTCCGCGACGAGGATGAAGTCGTTCCCTGTTCCGTGTCCCTTGGTGAAGGCCATGCCGGTGAGTTCCCGGAGTCGTTCGGTGTGCTGTTCGGGGGCCTTGATGTTCATGGTCCTAGCCTACGTGGGCCGGGGCCCTTCGAAGTCCCGTACGGCCGCGGCGAGGTCATCCAGCAGTCCCGGGGAGCTGGAGTCGAACCACATGACGCGGGGGTCGGCGCGGAACCAGGTGACCTGGCGCCGGGCGAACCTGCGGGTGGACACGGTGGTGGCCTCGATGGCCTCCTCGATGGTGCAGGCCCCGTCGAGTGCCGCGGTGAACTGCGCGTAGCCGATGGCCCGGGAGGCCGTCTTGGTCTCACGCAGCCCCTGGGCCAGCAGCCGCTCTACCTCGATGAGGAGCCCCGCCTGGTGCATGGCACGGACCCTGTGCTCCAGGCGCTGGTGCAGGAGCGGACGATCCAGATCCAGGCCGAGCTGCAGGCTGCGCTGCAGGTACGTGCGTTCGGGCATGTAGGAGCTGAAGGGCCGACCCGTGATTTCGTGGACCTCGAGGGCCCGGATCAGCCGGCGGTCGTCGAGTCCGCGGGCCGCGGCGGCGGGGTCCACCGAGGCCAGGCGCCGGTGCAACCCGGCCGTGCCGTGCTCGGCGGCTTCCTGCTCCAACCGGCGGCGCACGGCGGGGTCGGTGGGAGGGAACTCGAGGTCATCGAGCGCTGCCCGTACATAGAGTCCGGAACCGCCGACCAGGATCGGCAATCTGCCCCGCTGCTGGATGGCAGCGATGGCCGTGCGTGCCTGCGCCTGGAAGGCCGCGACGCTGGCTTCTTCGCTGATGTCCAGGATGTCGAGCAGGTGGTGGGGGATGCCGCCGCGTTCACCGGCGCCGAGCTTGGCGGTGCCGATGTCCATCCCGCGGTAGAACTGCAGGGCATCGGCATTGACGATCTCCCCGTCGAGTTCACGGGCCAGGGCGACGGCAGCGTCCGATTTGCCGGTCCCCGTCGGCCCGACCAGTGCGATGACCGGCCGGGGCGCCAGGCTAGGCACGAGGCGGGAGCGTCGGCATTCCCAGGGACACGCCCTTGCCGTTAGCCGCCGGCGGGGTCGTCCCGGTGCCGCAGGACTGCGCCTGGGAACGGTCCCACGCGTCGCCGGCCCGGGACCGGCGCAGCTGGTAGTCACCCGCGGTCGCCGGGTCGGCCACGAGGTGGAAGGCGGCGGCCCCGGTGACGGTGACGGTGACGAGGTCCCCGGGACGGGGCTGCTCGGCTCCCTCGGGGACGGAGAAGTGCACCAGCCGCTGGTCCCTGGCCCGGCCTGAGAGGCGGTGGGTCTGCTCTGCCTTGCGGCCCGATTGGGAGGTGACCATCACCTCCACCTCGCGGCCGACCTGCCGGCTGTTTTCCTCCGCGCAGACCCGGTCCTGCAATGCCGTCAGCCGTTCGTAGCGCTCCTGGACGACGTCCTTGGGCAGCTGGTCGGCGAGCTCCGCGGCGGGTGTTCCCGGTCGCGGGGAATACTGGAAGGTGAAGGCACTGGAGAACCGGGATTGCTCGACGACGTCGAGGGTCGCCTGGAAGTCCGCCTCGGTCTCCCCCGGGAAACCGACGATGATGTCCGTGGTGATGGCCGCTTCGGGCATGCGCTCGCGCACCCGGTCAAGGATGCCCAGGAACTTCTTAGACCGGTAGGACCGGCGCATCTCCTTGAGCACCTTGTCCGACCCCGATTGCAGGGGCATGTGCAGCTGTGGCATCACATTGTGGGTTTCGGCCATCGCGGCGATCACGTCGTCGGTGAAGGCCGCCGGATGGGGGCTGGTGAACCGGACGCGTTCCAGCCCCTCGATCTCGCCGCAGGCCCTCAGGAGCTTTCCGAAGGCCAGCCGGTCACCGAATTCGACGCCGTAGGAATTCACGTTCTGGCCCAACAGCGTGACCTCGATGGCCCCGTCGTCGACGAGCGCCTGGACCTCGGCCAGGATGTCCCCTGGGCGCCGGTCGCGTTCCTTGCCGCGCAGGGAGGGGACGATGCAGAAGGTGCAGGTGTTGTTGCAGCCGACCGAGATCGACACCCAGCCCGAGTAGACGGAGTCCCGCTTGGTGGGAAGGGTGGAGGGGAAGACATCCAGGGATTCGAGGATCTCCAGCTGGGCTTCGTTGTTATGACGGGCACGCTCCAGCAGGGTGGGCAGCGAGCCGACGTTGTGCGTGCCAAAGACAACGTCGACCCAGGGCGCCTTGCGCAGGATGGTCTCGCGGTCCTTCTGTGCCAGGCAGCCGCCGACGGCGATCTGCATGCCGGGGCGCTCTTCCTTGACGTGGGCGAGCCTGCCAAGGTTGCCGTAGAGCTTGTTGTCGGCGTTCTCGCGGACGGCGCAGGTGTTGAAGACCACGACGTCGGCGGTCTGCGTGGGGTCCTCGTGGGCGACCATGCCCGCGTCCTCGAGCAAGCCGGCCAACCGCTCCGAGTCATGGACGTTCATCTGGCAGCCGTAGGTGCGGACTTCGTAGCTGCGCGCCGGTGCCGCCGGGTCCACGGGGGAATCAATGCTGGGAATGGTCAAACTCACCCCTCAAGGGTACCGAATGGACAGCCGGCCCCGGCAATCCCCCGGCCGGCGGCTGCGTCGTCAGTCCGGCTGCGCCGGCCAGACCTCGTTGACCACCCGGAAGGCGACACCGGGTCCGTAGCCCTTGCGTCCGAGCATGGAGACCAGCCGGCGCACGGCCTTGTCGTGGTCGAGCCCCGCGGGCATCGACCTGGCCTTCTTTTCCACCAACTCGCGGGCCATCTCGAGCTCTTCGTCGGCGCTGACCTGCTCGAGCGCGGCATCGGCCAGTTCGTCGCCGATGCCCTTGTCGCGCAGCTCGCGGCGCAGCATGCTGCGGGACAATCCACGGGTGCGGGCCCGGCTGCGGACCCAGGCATCGGCGAAGGCGGCGTCGTCGATGAGCTGGAGCTCCTCGAAGCGGTCCAGAACGTGGCGCGCGGCCGGGGCGGGGATGTCCCGTTCGGCGAGCTTGTCCGCGAGTTGCCGGCGGCTCTTGGGCGATCCGGTGAGCTGGCGCAGGACGATCGCCCGGGCCGTGGCCTCCGGATCCGCGTCCTCCCTGCGGGCCATCCGAGCGCTGGCGGCGGGCTCCCCCGGGGCGGCGGCGTCCCCGATGCCGTCCGGATCGGCCGTCCGGCCACGCCGGGGCCGACCACCGGAGCGCGTCGCCTCCCCGGGGGGTCCGCCCGGGGAGGCGTCGGCGAACAGCGAACCCACGGTTCCGTCGCCGTCACCCGTGAGGCCGCTGTAGTCCTCTACCTGGTTCCCCATGGCGGGTTGCAGTCCGATTAGGCCCGGCTAGGAGTCGTTGCCAACAGCCCGCAGCTGGGGATCCCCGGGGTCGCCGGGAGCAGCGCCGATGCCGAGCTTTTCCTTGATCCGGCGTTCGAGCTCGTCGGCCAGATCGGGGTTGTCGCGCAGGAACTTGCGCGCGTTTTCCTTGCCCTGGCCCAACTGGTCGCCGTCGTACGTGAACCAGGCGCCGGACTTCTTGACGAAGCCCTCCTCGACGCCCATGTCGATCAGGCCGCCCTCGCGGGAGATGCCGACGCCGTAGAGGATGTCGAATTCCGCCTGCTTGAACGGCGGGGCCATCTTGTTCTTGACGATCTTCGCGCGGGTGCGGTTGCCCACGGGGTTCGTCCCCTCCTTGAGGGTCTCGATGCGCCGGACATCGATGCGCACGGAAGCGTAGAACTTAAGGGCCTTGCCGCCCGTGGTCGTTTCGGGGCTGCCGAAGAAGACCCCGATCTTCTCACGGAGCTGGTTGATGAAGATGGCAGTCGTCTTCGTCTGGCTCAGTCGCCCGGTGATCTTGCGCAGGGCCTGGCTCATCAGGCGGGCCTGCAGGCCGACGTGGCTGTCGCCCATCTCACCTTCGATTTCGGCACGCGGCACCAGGGCAGCGACGGAGTCGATGACGATGATGTCCAGGGAACCGGAACCGATGAGCATGTCCATGATTTCCAGCGCCTGTTCACCCGTATCGGGCTGCGAGACGAGCAGGGCATCGGTATCGACACCGAGCTTCTTGGCGTATTCGGGGTCGAGCGCGTGCTCGGCGTCAATGAAGGCGGCGATTCCGCCGTTGCGCTGCGCGTTGGCCACCGCGTGCAGTGCCACGGTGGTCTTGCCCGAGGATTCGGGGCCGTAGATCTCCACGACCCGGCCGCGCGGCAGCCCGCCAATGCCCAGGGCGATGTCCATGGCAATCGAGCCCGTGGGGATGACCTCGATCTTGGCCCGGGTGTCATCGCCCAGGCGCATGACCGATCCCTTGCCGTACTGCTTGTCGATCTGCGCCAGCGCTGATTCGAGAGCCTTTTCGCGGTCCATTGCTGCGGCCATCATTCACCTCGGTTGTCTTGCGGCCATAACGGCCTGTTGTCGTCCTGTTTCACACGGTATGCGCCACGCCGGACAATTTGGCGCGCGTCGGAATTCCTGTGGAGAACCGGCAGCTCCCCGTGTCATGTCCCTGCTGACAGCCTACAACTTTCCCGAACACATATTCGAACAGCAACGCGGCGTGTCATGGCGATCAGCTCTTCGGTGCGATATCGCGGCCCAGGCGGCGCGATGGGGGGACGTCCTGCTTGTCGCAGACGGCCAACCAGACCTTGCGGGGGTCGACACCTGCTTCCAGGGCGTCCCGGGCGCTGCGGCCGCCGAGGTCGCCGAGCACCAGTTCGGAGGCGAGGACACGGGAGTACCCCGAGCCGAACTCGTCGTCCATCAGCCGCCAGAAGTCACTAAGTCTCACGCCGCCCATTCTTCCACGATCTTCCCCCTCCGACCCTAAGATGGTGCCATGAGCGAACCTGGCCCTGGCGAAGACGCCGAACGGACCCGTGCGATCCACGATATGGAGGAGCAGCTGAGTTTCCTCTGGCGTCGGGCACGTTCCAACGGCAACAAGGTGGCCAAGCAGGTCCATCCCGACATGGAACCCGGCGCCTACGGCCTGCTCGCCGCGCTTCAGCGCCGCGGCAGCCTTCGGCTGACGGATCTGGCCGCCGAGATCGGAGTCGGGAAGCCTTCCGTCAGCAGACAGGTCAAGATGCTCGAAGACCTCGGGGTACTGACCAAGGTCGCCGATCCGACGGACGGTCGTGCCCAGTCAATCACCCTGACCGAGGTCGGCGCCCGGCAGTTGGCCACTGCCCAGATCTCGCGCCAGCAGATCTTCCGCGATCTCTTGTCCGACTGGCCAGACTCGGAGCTGCAGACACTGGCGGATTTGCTGACCAAGTTGAACCGGTCCTACCTCAACGAGCGGGGCTGAGCAGCGGGCGGGGAAAAAGGCAACGGGAAAGGGCAGCCGCGTGGGCGGCTGCCCTTTCCCGTTGTCGCGGGGAGGCGGACCCGGTTCCCGGGCGGCCCTCCAACGCAAGTGGCTAGTGGGACGGTGCCATGTCCTGTGGCAGGGCCTCGGTCCAGTCCTCGGGAAGGACCGTAGCGAACTGGCTGGTGAGATCCGACGGAACCGTGTCCGGGACGTCGACGCCCTCGGCCATGGCGACGCGGTCACTGACCTCGCGCAACATGAGGGACAGCGGGACATCCAGCGCCCCGCAGATCGACGAGAGCAGTTCGGACGATGCTTCCTTCTGTCCACGCTCCACCTCGGAGAGGTAACCAAGGGAAACGCGCGCATTGTGCGAGACCTCGCGTAGGGTCCGGCCCTGACGCTGGCGGACATCCCGCAGGACGTCTCCGATCTCATGGCGGAGTACTACCATTTTGGGCTCCTTGTGCTCGCGATGGGCATCTTCTGTCAGTCCCACATCACGCCAACGGACCACGCCGTTTACGGATACGGGTTGCTTGACCATGTGTATCGCCTTACTCCTTCAGATCCTGTACCAGGTTGCTCCTGGCTGTGGGGTCCGGTATGGACCCTGTAGTTTTTTCAACTCACGGGATCCTTGTTTTGTTCCCATGCCCCACCCTAGCCACAACGGGGCCCACACTGCCAGCACTACGGGCTTGTTGTGGACGCGGCGTTTCCGGCCAGCAACGCGCAGAGCTGCTCCAGCGCCGCATCACGCGCACCGGCGCGGATTTCCTGGCGGCCACCTGCCAGATGGAGCCCGAGTGAACCGCTGCCTCCGGCGAAGGCATATCCGATGTACACCGTGCCCACGTCCTTGCCGTCGTGGGCCTGGGGACCGGCAACCCCGGTGCTCGACACGGCAAGGTCTGCCCCGCAGACCCGGCGCGCACCCTCGGCCATCTGGCGTGCGACTTCCGGGTCCACCGACCCCTTGTCCTCCAGCAGTGCCTCGTCGACGCCGAGCAGCTCCTGCTTGACCTGGTTGTGGTAGGCAACCACTCCCCCGCGCAGCACCGCGGAGGCCCCGGGGACGTCGGCAATGGCGGCGGCGATCCAGCCGGCGGTCAACGATTCGGCTGTGGCAACGGTCAGCGCCCGGCGCGTCCCCTCGGACACGATGAGGCGGGCGGCTGCGGGCTGGCCGGCGTGGTTCACGGACGGCGTCCGTGGCCCGGTGCCGGTTCCATGCGGGCGGCCTGGACGATGTAGTCGATGCCGGTGTAGACGGTGATCACCAGGGCCAGCAGGATGACGACCAGTGCCACGACGGACAGCCAGCCGATCTCGGGGGTGACGGGCAGCAGGAGCAGGCCCAGCCCGGCCGTCTGGGTGACGGTCTTGAGCTTCCCGCCCCGGGACGCCGCGATGACCCCGCGGCGGATGACGGCGAAGCGCAGGATGGTGATGCCCAGCTCGCGGACCAGGATGAGGATGGTGACCCACCACCACAATTCCCCCAGCCAGGACAGCGTGACCAGTGCCGCGCCGAGCAGGAGCTTGTCGGCGATGGGATCGGCGATCTTGCCGAAATTGGTGATCAGCCCGCGGCTGCGGGCCAGGTCCCCGTCGAGCTTGTCCGTGTACATGGCGAGGGCGAAGAGGGCCACGGCGATCCAGCGCAGGGCCCCGTGCCGTTCGTCATCGGCCACCAGGGCCCAAACGAAGAACGGGACCATGATGATCCGCAACGTGGTGAGCACGTTGGCGATGTTCAGGGTCGGGACGGGCTGGGGTGTGGGGTCCGCCGGGGTTTCAGTCACGCTTTCAGGTTACCGTCCGGTGAGGTCCCACGCGTCCTCGGAACCGGAATCGTCGTCGTCGTGGTATTCCGTGGCCTGCGGACGGGAGTCGAGGTCCTCGGCGACCAGGTCGGTGCCGTAGTGGTTCGCGTTGGCGTTCTCGACCAGGGCGGCCTCCGCGGGCGGTGCCTCCTGCGCGGTGGCTGGAGCGGTGTCCCCGCGCATGGCGGCCAGCACCGCGGGCAGGTCGTCGGGCTTGACCAGCACGTCGCGGGCCTTGGAGCCCTCGGACGGGCCGACCACACCGCGCGATTCGAGCAGGTCCATGAGCCGGCCCGCCTTCGCGAACCCGACGCGAAGCTTGCGCTGGAGCATCGAGGTGGAGCCGAACTGCGTGGTGACCACCAGCTCGGTGGCCTGCAGCAGGACCTCGAGGTCGTCGCCGATGTCGTCGTCGATTTCCTTCTTGGGCGCCTCGACAGCCACGTCCTCGCGGTAGACGGCGGTGAGCTGGCCCTTGACGTGCTCGACGACGCGGTGGATCTCCGATTCGGTGACCCAGGCGCCCTGGACGCGCATGGGCTTGGAGGCGCCCATCGGCAGGAACAGCGCATCGCCCTGGCCCAGCAGCTTCTCGGCGCCCGGCTGGTCCAGGACCACGCGGGAGTCGGTGACCGAGGAGGTGGCGAAGGCCATGCGCGAGGGGACGTTGGCCTTGATCAACCCGGTGACCACGTCGACGGAGGGCCGCTGGGTCGCCAGGACCAGGTGAATGCCGGCGGCGCGGGCGAGCTGGGTGATGCGCACGATGGAGTCCTCGACGTCGCGCGGGGCGACCATCATGAGGTCGGCGAGCTCGTCGACGATCACCAGCAGGTAGGGGTAGGGCTTGAGGATGCGCTTGGAGCCCTCGGGCGGGACGACCTTGCCGTTGCGCACGCCCTTGTTGAAGTCGTCGATGTGCTTGTACCCGAAGTTGGCCAGGTCGTCGTAGCGGGTGTCCATTTCCCGCACGACCCACTGCAGGGCCTCGGCGGCCTTCTTCGGATTGGTGATGATCGGGGTGATCAGGTGCGGGACGCCCTCGTAGGCGGTCAGCTCCACGCGCTTGGGGTCGACCATGACCATGCGCACCTCGTCCGGGGTGGCGCGCATGAGGATCGAGGTGATCATCGAGTTCACGAACGAGGACTTGCCCGCGCCGGTCGCGCCGGCGACGAGCATGTGCGGCATCTTGGCCAGGTTGGCCACGACGAACCCGCCCTCGACGTCCTTGCCGACACCCATGACCATGGGGTGTTCGGTCTTGCAGGCCGCGTTCGAGCGCAGGACGTCGCCGAGGGCGACGACCTCCTTGTCGGCATTGGGGATCTCGATGCCGATGGCGCTCTTGCCGGGGATGGGCGAGAGGATGCGCACGTCGGAGGAGGCGACGGCGTAGGAGATGTTCTTGGACAGGGCGGTGACGCGTTCGACCTTGGTGCCCGGGGAGAGCTCGATCTCGTAGCGGGTGACCGTGGGGCCGCGGCTGAAGCCGGTGACCTGGGCGTCGACCTTGAACTGGTCCAGCGTGTCGGTCAGGGCCTTCACGACGGCGTCGTTGGCTTCCGAGCGTTCCTTCGCCGGGGGCCCGGCGGGCAGGAATTCGGAATTGGGCAGCGTGTAGGCGACGTCGCCGGAGAGCTGGAGCTGTTCGGTGCGCTGCGGGATCGGCGTCAGCGGTGCCGGCTGCGCGACCGGGGTGGAGGGCACGTTCGGTGCGGCGGCGCCGGCCGGCGGGGCGCCGGCGAGCATGCCGTTGATCGCCGTCGTGTCCAGGGCCTCCGTGGCCGGTTCGCTGTCGGAGCCGGCGCCGAGGCCGACGTCGTTCTTGACCTTCTCCATCGCCTTCTCGGCGGCGGTGGGGCGGCGCACGCCGGGCGGGATGGTCGGTTCCGGGGTGGTGGCCGGTGCCTCGTCGTCGTGGATGACGGCCTTGTCGTAGGCCTCGTCGCCGGTGAACGCCTCCGCGGCGGCGGCCTCGGCCTCCTCCTCGCGCTGGCGGGCGCGGGCGGCCTTGCCGAAGCGCCGGCTCCGCTTGGGCTTGTCCCCGGTCCGGCCGTGGTGGCGGGGGCGGTCGGCGTAGAGGTAGCTCTGGTCGTGTTCGGGGTCCTCGGCGTCGAACGGCGCGGCACCGGGTTCGGGCTGGCCCATGATCCACTCGTAGCCCTGGCGGATGCGTGCCGGGATGTGCCGGAACGGGGTGGCGGTCATGATCATCAGGCTCAGCAGCGCCAGGACGACCAGCACGGCCAAGGCGCCCCAGCGCGTCAGCAGGCCGGCCAGCGGGACGCTGGCGAGGAAGCCGACGACGCCGCCGCCGGCCCAGAGCTCCTCGAACGGTGCGTTCAGCGCCGGCAGACCGGCCACGATGTGCGCGATGCCGGACCCGGCGACGGTGGCCAGGGCCAGGCCGATGGCCACGCGGTTGTTCGCCCGGTTCTCCTCGGGCCGCCGGAACAACCGGAAGGCGCCGATGAACAGGACCAGTGGCAGCAGCGAGGCCATGAAACCCAGCGTTCCGCCGGCGATGTTGTGCACCGTGGTGCCGTACCACCCGACGCCGCGCAGGCCCCACCATTCGACGCTGCCGACGATGGCGGCGACGACCACCAGGAACAGGCCGGTCCCGTCGCGGCGGACGTCCCGGTCCGGGCGCACGTCCTGGCCGATCTTGCGGAAGGCGCCGCCGACCAGGCGGGCCAGGCCCATCCAGAGTCCGCGGAGGGCGCGCAGCGGCAGGGCGAGGTCCTGGTCGACGGCCTGGCCCTTGCCCCCCGGGCGCGACGAACCGGACCCGGATTTTCCGCGCGCCGGGGCCTTGCCCGCCGGTTTGCGGCCGGAGGCCTTCGTCGGGGTGGGGGAAGTACGGGTCGCCATACGCGTAACGGTACAGGGTAGAGGCCCACGGGCCCCGGATTTACACGCCTCAGGCCTCCAGGACGACCGGCACGATCATCGGCTTGCGGCGGAGCTTGCGGCTCACCCAGGACCCGATGGTTCGCCGGACGACCTGCTGGAGCTGGTAGGTGGTGTGCGTGGGGTTGTTGCGCACCGCCTCCTCGAGCGCCGCGGCGATCTTCGGCTTGATCTCCTCGAACACCTGCTGGTCCTCGGCGACCCCGCGGGCATTGATGTCCGGGCCGGTGACGATGGACCCGGTCTGGCGGTTGACCACGGTGATGACCGAGATGAACCCCTCTTCCCCGAGGGTCCGCCGGTCCTTGAGGTCGTCGTCGGTGATGCTGCCGACGGCGGAGCCGTCGACGTAGACGAAACCGCACTCGACCTGCCCGACCTGGCGGGCGACGCCGTCGTGCAGGTCCACGACCGAGCCGTCCTCGGTGAGCAGGATGTTCCCGGCCGGGACCCCGGTCTGCTCCGCAATCCGCGCGTTGGCCAGCAGGTGGCGGGTCTCCCCGTGGACCGGCATGGCGTGGCGCGGGCGGAGGATGTTGTAGCAGTAGAGCAGTTCCCCGGCCGAGGCGTGCCCGGAGACGTGGACCGTGGCGGTGCCCTTGTGCACGACGTCGGCGCCCAGGCGCATCAGCCCGTTGATCACCCGGAACACGGCGTTCTCGTTGCCGGGGATCAGCGAGGAGGCCAGGATGACGGTGTCCCCGGCGCCCACGGAGATCCGGTGGACCCCGGTGGCCATGCGCGAGAGCGCCGCCATCGGTTCGCCCTGCGAGCCGGTGGACATCAGCACCACGCGGTCGTCGGGCAGCGTCCCGACGTCCTTGAGGTCCACGAGGATCCCGTCGGGGACCTCAAGGTACCCCAGGCGGGCGGCGATGCCCATGTTCCGCACCATGGACCGGCCGACGAAGGCGACCTGGCGCCCGTGGGCGGCCGCGGCGTCGAGGACCTGCTGGACGCGGTGCACATGCGAGGAGAATGAGGCGACGATGATCCGCTGGCGGGCCCGGGCGAACAGGCCGTCCAGCACCGGGCCGATCTCCTGTTTGGACGTGGTGAACCCGGGGACGTCGGCGTTGGTGGAGTCGGACATGAACAGGTCCACGCCCTCCTCGCCCAGCCGGGCGAAGGCCCGCAGGTCGGTGATCCGCCCGTCGAGGGGCAGCTGGTCCATCTTGAAGTCCCCGGTGTGCAGCACGGTGCCGGCGGAGGTGCGGATGAAGACGGCCAGGGCGTCGGGGATCGAGTGGTTGACGGCGACGAATTCGCAGTCGAAGCCGCCGAACACCTGCCGGTCCCCTTCGGCGACGGTGACCAGGACGGGGCTGATGCGGTGTTCGGCCAGCTTGGCCTCCACCAGGGCCAGCGTCAGCTGCGAGCCGATCAGCGGGATGTCGCCGCGCAGGCGCAGCAGGTAGGGAACGGCTCCGATGTGGTCCTCGTGCCCGTGGGTGAGCACCAGGCCCACCACGTCGTCGAGCCGGTCGCGCAGGTAGTCGAAGTCCGGCAGGATCACGTCGACGCCGGGCTGGTCCTCCTCCGGGAAGAGGACACCGCAATCCACGATGAGCAGCTTCCCGCCGAACTCGAAGACGGCCATGTTGCGGCCGATCTCCCCCAGCCCGCCCAGCGGCACGACGCGCAACGCCCCCTCGGCCAGCGGCGGCGGGGGGCTCAGGCGGGCGGCATCGGCGGGGGCGACGACGGTGTCGGACATGGGGCCCCGTTCCTAGCGGCCGGATCCCGCGGCGCCGGACCCCGCGCTGCCGTATTCCGCCAGGTCGAAGCCGGCGACGTCGATGCCCGCCTCCGCCAGGTCGGCGAGGATCGGCGCGGCTTCCTCCACGGTCGGCTCCACGAGCGGCAGCCGCACCTTCGCGTTGGGCAGCACGCCCTGCCAGTGCAGGACGGTCTTGGCGGCCACGGCGCCCTGGATGTGGGACATGACGGCCCGCTGGATGGGGTCCAGCTCGAAGTGCAGCGTCCGGGAGGTGGCCAGGTCGCCGGCGAGCATGGCGTCGACCAGGCGGCGGTATTGGGCGGTGGCCACGTGCGCGGTGACGGAGATGACGCCCTTGGCGCCGATGGCCATCAGCGGCAGGGTCAACCCGTCGTCGCCGGAGTAGACGTGCAGGTCGGTGTTGGCCAGCACGCGGGTGGTGGACTGGTAGTCGGCCTTCGCGTCCTTCAGCGCCACGACGTTGGGGTGCTCGGCGAGGCGGATCAGCGTCTCGGCGCTGATGGCGATGCCGGCGCGGCCGGGGATGTCGTAGACCATGACGGGCAGGTCGGTGCTGGAGGCGATGGCCTCCACGTGGGCGCGCACGCCGGCCTGGCTGGGCTTGTTGTAGTACGGGGCGGTGACCAGCAGCCCGTGCACGCCGAGCTTGGCGGCGGCCCGCGAGAGGTGGATCGAGTGCGCCGTGTCGTTGGTCGTGGACCCGGCGATGACCTTCGCCCGGTCGCCGACCGCCTCGACGACGGCGCGGAACATCCCGAGGTTCTCCTCGTCGGTCAACGTGGAGGTCTCCCCCGTCGTGCCGGTGACCACGAGCGAATCGCAGCCGTCGTCGACCAGCCGGGTCGCCAGGGCGGCGGCCTGCTCGAGGTCGGCCCCGCCTCCGGCGGTGAAGGGGGTGACCATGGCGGTCCCCAGGGTGCCGAAGGGGTAGTCGTGGCGCGGGGTGTTGGACTGCGTGTCGGGCATGGCCCCACGTTACCCCGTGCCCGGGCCGAAATCCGCGCCCGCGCACCCCGCGTGACCAAGATGACGCGGGCGCTTCCCGGTGCACGACGCCGGCAGCCGGGTTCCGCCGTCGTGCACCGGGGGCGAGGGGGCCGGCTTGGTATATTCGACCCGCGGGCCCTTCCCGCGGCGCCCCCGCGCGACGCCCCCCGCGACGCACCCGCACCGACAGGCCAGGAGCCCATGCCCAGCAAGCGCACGACCGCCCCCGCCGGGCGCATCGCCGGGGTCGACGTGGCCCGCGGCCTGGCCCTGCTGGGGATGATGGGCACCCACATCATGCCGCTGGTCCAGGCCGGCGGGCCGGACGGCGCCGAGGCGACGTGGGTCGCCGTGTGGTTCGCCGGCAAGGCCTCGGCCGTCTTCGCGGTCCTCGCCGGGGTCGGTCTCGCCCTGCTGACCGGCGGGCACACCCCGCATACCGGCCCGCGGCTCACCGCCGACCGCCGCTCCGTGGCCGTGCGTGCCCTGCTGATCGCCCTGATCGGCTTCGGCGCCGGGGCGTTGGACACCAACGTCGCGGTCATCCTGGTGCACTACGGGCTGCTGTTCCTGGTCACGACGGCGTTCCTGGGCCTGCGCCCGCGGGCCCTGTGGT
>Ga0134125_10004754_pt1 | contig 15489 bp, 8 predicted proteins | sample KB31751_FD_96464 | JGI IMG/M metagenome (GOLD analysis project Ga0134125, IMG submission 96464) | Terrestrial soil microbial communities with excess Nitrogen fertilizer from Kellogg Biological Station, Michigan, USA - KB3-175-1 | ecosystem: Environmental > Terrestrial > Soil > Unclassified ... | reverse complement strand
CGGCGTTACTGCGGTGATCAACGCTTCAGCCTGCGGTGTCTTGCAGACCGCGCGCAAACATCCGGAACAAATCGGCAAGCTCTTTGCTGGGCGTAACGGCATTGTAGGTGCCCTTACCGAGGATCTAATCGACACGAGCATAGAGTCCGGCGACGCCGCCGCCGAGCTGAAACACACGCCCGGCGCCGCGTTCGGGTCTTGTCGCTACAAGCTTCAGTCGCTTGACGAGCATCGAGCGCAGTTCGAACGCTTGATCGAAGTGTTCCGTGCGCATGAAATCGGCTTCTTTTTCTATAACGGCGGCGGAGACTCGCAAGACACAGCGCTCAAGGTCAGCCAGATAGGCGCTCGCCTGGCCTACCCGCTCCTATGCGTCGGAATTCCCAAGACGGTGGACAACGACCTGCCGATTACCGACTGTTCGCCGGGCTTCGGTTCCGCGGCGAAATATCTTGCGACGTCGATTCGCGAGGCTGCGTTCGATCTGGCGGCGATGAGCCGGACGTCGACCAAAGTGTTTGTTCTGGAGGTGATGGGTCGGCACGCAGGCTGGACGACCGCAGCATGCGCGCTCGCCGCCGAGCAGGAAGGCGACGCCCCACATGTCTTGTTGCTGCCCGAAGTCGAGTTCGACGAGCAAGGATTCCTAGTCAAGGTTAAACAAGCATTGGATCGATACGGGCATTGCGTTATCGCCGTGTCGGAAGGGGTAAAAGGGCCAGACGGCGAGTTCCTCGCATCAGGTTTGAAGGATGCGTTTGGTCATGCCCAGCTCGGCGGCGTTGCGCCGCGCATCGCCAACTTGATAAACGCGAAGCTCGACTGCAGATGCCATTGGGCAGTTCCCGATTACTTGCAGCGATCGGCGCGTCATATCGCGTCGGGGACCGATGTCGAGCAGGCCTACGCGGTGGGTTGCGCAGCGGTGGAGTTCGCATTGGCCGGAAAGAACGCGGTGATGCCCGCGATCCGCCGGCTTAGCGATTCGCCTTATCGCTGGGACATCATCGAAGCGCCGCTTTCAGAGGTCGCAAATAAGGAAAAGCTGTTGCCGCGCGAGTTCATCAGCGCGGACGGATTTGGCATCACCGAGGAAGCCCGCCGCTACTTGGCACCCCTTGTCGTTGGCGAATCCTATCCGCCCTTCACGGATGGTCTACCCGATTACGCGAAGCTGCGGAACGCAGCGACGCCGAAAATCGTGGCCACGGAATTCGCCATTTAGGCGAGGCTTAGACATTATCGGATTCTGTTGAGCGCACACTCCCAGACGCCGATGCTTGGCCCCACGTCCAGCCGGTGATCTCGGGCATATCTTCACCGTGCTGCGCAATATATTCCTTGTGCTCGATAAGCTTCTCACGAATCGCCTGCTTGGCATAGGCGGCTCTCGCGCCCAAATTTGGCAAACGGTCGATCACGTCCCCTACCAAATGGAAGCGATCGAGGTCATTCATCACGCACATGTCGAACGGCGTACTGGTGGTGCCTTCTTCCTTATAACCGCGAACGTGAAGGTTCATGTGACCGGTCCTGCGATAGGTCAATCGGTGAATGAGCCAACGATAGCCATGGAATGCAAAAATGACCGGTTTGTTCGTCGTGAATAAGGCGTCGAAGTCCTGGTCCGACAATCCGTGTGGATGTTCGCTCGGAGCCTGGAGTGTCATGAGGTCCACGACGTTGATGACCCTGATCTTTAATTCGGGAGCATATTTGCGAAGCAGATCGACAGCGGCGATCGTCTCGAGGGTGGGAACATCTCCGCAGCACGCCATCACGACATCGGGCTCGCTTCCGCGGTCGTTGCTGGCCCACTCCCATATGCCGATACCGGCGGCACAGTGCTTGATGGCCTGATCCATCGTCAGCCATTGAGGAGCCGGCTGCTTGCCCGCAACGACGACGTTGACGTAATTCCTGCTTCGTAGACAGTGATCGGTCACCGCGAGCAGACAGTTAGCGTCGGGCGGCAGGTAAACGCGGACAACCTCGGCCTTCTTGTTGACCACATGGTCGATGAACCCTGGGTCCTGATGACTGAAGCCATTGTGATCCTGACGCCAGACGTGGCTCGACAGAAGGTAATTCAGCGACGCGATCGATCGCCGCCACGGGATGTCATTGCACACCTTGAGCCATTTGGCATGCTGATTGAACATCGAGTCGACGATGTGGATAAACGCCTCGTAGCATGAGAAGAAGCCGTGCCTGCCCGTCAGCAGATAACCCTCGAGCCAGCCCTGGCACTGGTGCTCGCTGAGCATTTCCATCACGCGTCCATCGGCCGCAAGATGGTCGTCCCATGGGAACGTCTCTGCCTGCCAGGCGCGGTTCGTGACCTCGAGTACGTCCTGCCAGCGGTTCGAGTTGTTCTCATCCGGGCTGAATAATCGGAAGTTTCGCGCCTCCATGTTGAGCTTCATCACATCTCGGAGAAACGCACCCATCCGGCGGGTAGACTCAGCCGTGACGGCGCCAGGCGCTGTTACGTTAACGGCATAGTCGCGGAAGCTCGGAAGCCGCAGGTCACGCAGTAAGGTGCCGCCATTTGCGTGTGGATTGGCGCTCATCCGAGAGGTTCCTCGAGGCGCGAGTTCCGCTAAGTCAGGCCGGAGTCTCCCACCTTCCTCGAAAAGCTCCTCGGGACGATAGCTTTTCATCCACTCTTCGAGGATGTGCACATGGCTGGGATTTTCGTGCATCTCCCCCATTGGGACCTGATGCGAGCGCCAGTAGTCCTCTGTGCGCTTGCCGTCGATTTCCTTCGGACAGGTCCAGCCTTTGGGCGTGCGGAGCACGATCATCGGCCAACGGGGGCGCCCATTTGAAGCGCCGCGCCGCGCCTCGGTTTTGATCCGCCGAATCTCTTCGACGATGGTGTCAAGAGTTTTGGCCATGAGCTCGTGCATCTTCTTGGGCTCGTGACCTTCGACGAAATATGGCGTGTATCCATAGCCGCGGAGGAGATGATCCAGCTCCTCATGGCTGATCCTCGCAAGGACGCAAGGATTGGCGATCTTGTACCCGTTAAGATGCAGAATCGGCAGAACGACGCCATCGGTTGCCGGGTTGAGGAATTTGTTGGAATGCCAACTCGTCGCTAACGGGCCGGTTTCGGCCTCGCCGTCGCCAATGACGCAGGCGACGACGAGATCGGGATTGTCGAATGCCGCTCCATAGGCGTGCGAAAGTGCGTAACCGAGTTCGCCGCCCTCATGGATCGAGCCCGGGGTCTCCGGCGCCACATGGCTGGGAATGCCGCCCGGGAACGAGAACTGCTTGAAGAGCCGCTTCATGCCCTCTTCGTCGCGCGTAATGTCGGGATAAACCTCGGTGTAAGTACCCTCGAGATAGGCGTTCGCGACCAGGCCGGGCCCACCATGGCCTGGTCCCGTGATGTAGATCATGTTCAAATCGTGCTTCTTGATGATCCGATTCAGCTGAACGTAGATGAAGTTCAGCCCCGGCGTGGTTCCCCAGTGTCCGAGAAGCCGTGGCTTGATGTGATCCTTGGTAAGTGGGCTCTTCAGGAGCGGGTTATCATAAAGATATATCTGACCGACCGAGAGGTAGTTGGCGGCGCACCAGTATGCGTCCATCAGGGCATTTTCCTTGTCAGACAGGGCGTTCGCCATGATTTGCCTCCTTTGTGATACCGGCGTCTCGCGATCGAAGAACGGTTGTATCCATCAGTCGTCGTGCCACTCGCTTCGATGGGCGGGGCTCGTTTCAGCCAAAGCCGATTTCCCTTCCATCTCGCCTGAATATTTCCCGAGGCTGGCCGCGCCGTTGCAGCGAGCCCGGTGATAAAGGGCCTTTTGGCCAGCGTTGATGTTCTCATCCCGCCCGTGCCAAGCCTCCAGTGCGGGATCCTGGAGTGCGCGTCCGTATGAGAAACTGATCTTCCACGGCTTCGGGTCGGGAAGCCGGTTGATCGCGTTCAGGTGGGCGGTTGCAGACCGATCTTCTTGACCGCCTGACAAAAACACGACGCCGGGGACGGCCGCGGGCACGTGCCGTCGCAAGCAACGGAGCGTCGCTACAGCGACCTCCTGGGTAGACGCTGGCTGAGTGCACTCCTTGCCGGCGATGACCATGTTTGGCTTCAGCAACATGTCTTCGAACACGACGTTCTGTTCGAAGAGGGCGTCAAACACGGCGTGAAGCACGTTGCCGGTCACCTCCTCGCATTTCGCGATGTCGTGCGAACCGTCCATGAGCACTTCAGGCTCGACGATCGGAACGAGGCGCTGTTCCTGGCACAGCCCCGCGTATCGCGCGAGAGCGTGAGCATTTGCGCTTACACACGCTTGGCTTGGCCGTGCGCCGCCGATGCGAATGACGGCCCTCCATTTTGCGAAGCGGGCACCCAGCTCACGATATGACGCCAGGCGATCGCGGAGTCCGTCGAGGCCTTCTGTCACGGTCTCACCAGGAGCGCCGGCAAGAGGCTTCGCCCCAGCATCAACCTTGATGCCGGGAAGAATGCCTTGGCTTGCGAGGACGTCCGGAAGCGGCACTCCACTGGAACCCTTCTGGTGAAAGGTCTCGTCTTGCAGGATGGCCCCGCTGATGAACTCGCCGATACCTGCCGGCGTGAAGAGCATTTCCCGGTAGGTGCGTCGACTCTGTTCGGTGGACCCGATCCCGAGAGTGTCAAAGCGCTTGGTCAAAGTCGGGACGGTCTCGTCGGCCGCGAGGATGCCTTTCCCCTCGGCGACCAGTTCCGCCACGACGCTTTGCAGGTCTTGCGTCATGTTGCGCTTCCCTTTCCAGGCACCTTTTCCCGCCGCGCGATCGAGCTCGCGACCTTTGCGCTTGCGGGCCTTGCCTAGAAAGACTCGCCCGACGTCGCTGCTGGCGGCAATCGGGTAACCTCTGTACGGGCGGTCGGCAACCGCCCCATTCGTTCCCGGGTCAAGTATGCAGCGGGTCTCACGGTCGCTGCGTGATCGCCAACGTTCTTCTCCATAGGATCGCGCGCCCGACTAAACACTTTCGCTTAGGCAACCAGGGCCCCAGCCCTATGGCACCGCCACATCCACACCCATAGCCTCCCTGTATAGGATCGTTCGCGCGGCGATGCCGCGGCAAAGCTTTGTCTGTCGCGTCTCCGAGAGAGGCCCGCAACTTCCCCGAGAACCAGTGACGGCGTGCTCCTGCTCGGCAAAAACCACTTTGATGCGGCCTCCAGGGAACAGACTTGTGGTCGGCGCGATGGCCACTGACTTTTTCGAGCAAGGAGCGGCGCTGGATGGATGTCTTCGCGATCAGGCACGGGGAGACGGCGTGGAGCCTTAGCGGTCAGCATACGAGCACGACCGATCTCCCGTTGACCGATAATGGACGTCGGCTCGCTGAACGGCTCCTTCCCATTCTCGCGCGAGAGACATTCGCGCTCGTCCTCGTCAGCCCGCTACAGCGGGCGCGAGAGACTTGCGAATTGACCGGGCTTGGCGCCGCGGCCGTGATCGATCCTGATTTGGTCGAATGGAACTACGGCGACTACGAAGGATTGACGCCGAATCAGATCCGGGAGCGGAGGCCCGATTGGCTCCTTTTTCGGGATGGATGCCCAGGCGGGGAGACGCCGGAACAGGTTGGCGCGCGCGTTGACCGCGTCATCGCGCGAGCACGGGAAGTCGCCGGGAACGTTGCGGTGTTTGCGCATGGACATGTCCTACGTGTCCTCGGAGCGCGCTGGATTGGCTTGCCGGTGAGCGCCGGTCAGCATTTTCTACTCGGCACCGGCACACTGTGTGTGCTTGGCCACTACCAAGCAATACCAGCCCTCCAGATTTGGAACGGGCCTATAGAGTTCGGCGGTGATCAGACCGCGTGAGCGGGGTCGAAGGAGATCGCGATGAGCGAGGTTGTCGATAAAGGAATGTTGCGGCAACTTCGTCAGAAGCTTCTGAAGCAATATAGCAGCGGCCCGATCAAGTTCTCCGGCAACAGGGATGCGCTTTATGAGCGGCATCTGTTATTCGACAACGTTATCGATCCACGAATTGCGAGCACCCGTGAGAAATTCGAGGCCGCCGCTCGCTCAGTGAGAGATGTTCTCTCGCAGCGCTGGGTGCACACCGAAAATACCTACGATCAGCAAAATCCAAAGCGTATCTACTATCTTTCGATGGAATTCCTGATCGGGCGCTCGCTTGCCAACAACATAACCAATCTGTTGCTGACCCCAAATGTCGAGCGAGCCATACGTGAACTGGATCTCGACCGGTTCGGCCTCCTGGAACAGGAACCCGACGCTGGCCTGGGGAATGGCGGGTTGGGGCGCCTCGCCGCCTGCTTTCTTGACTCGATGGCGACGATGCAACTTCCGGCGATGGGCTATGGTCTACGCTACGAGTACGGCATGTTCCGGCAATCCATTGAAGATGGTTGGCAGCGTGAATATCCGGATAATTGGCTGCGCCGTAATGATCCGTGGGAGGTCGCGCGACCTGACGAGGCGGTCGAAATCAAGCTTGGCTGCTCCTTTGAGATGGATCACGGGAGTTTCCTCGCCGTGCCTGGCCGCCCCTCTTCCGTCATTGGTCTTCCTTTCGATCGGGCGGTGGTTGGCTATGGCGGATCTACCGTCAATACCCTTCGACTGTGGGGCGCCGCGGCGCACGATGTATTTCGGTTTCAGGAATTCAGCCGCGGCGATTTCGTAGGGGCCGTGATTGGGACCATCGCCGCTAATACGCCGACGCGCGTTCTATATCCGGATGACTCCACAGAACTGGGGCAGAAGCTGCGTTTTGTGCAGGAATATTTTCTGGTCGCCTGTTCGCTTGCCGACCTCACACGACGGTTTCGACGCCACAACACCGATTGGCGCAACCTTCCTGACAAGGTTGCGATCCAGCTTAACGATACGCATCCGACATTGGCCGTGCCTGAGCTCATGCGCATCCTGCTCGACGACGCGTATCTTGCATGGGACGACGCTTGGGATATTACGCAACGGACGCTCGGCTACACGAATCATACGCTGCTGCCCGAGGCCCTCGAGAAATGGCCCGTGGCCTATTTCAAAGACATGCTGCCGCGTCACCTGGAGATTATTTTCGAAATCAATCGGCGGTTTCTTACCGAGGTCAGGCGACGCTGTCCCGGGGACGATGGGCGCGTCGAGCGGGTCAGCCTGATCGAAGAGGGTTCTGAACAAAAAGTCCGGATGGCGAACCTGGCGGTCGTGGGTTCACATAGCACCAATGGGGTCGCTGCGATCCATTCCGGCCTACTGCGTACGATGACCCTCAAGGATTTTGCCGAAATATTTCCCGAGCGGTTCAACAACAAGACCAACGGCGTCACGCCACGGCGCTGGCTGCTGTTGGCAAATCCCGGTCTGTCCGGCGTCATCTCCGACGCCATCGGTTCCGAATGGATAACCGATCTCAGCCAGCTCGCAAAGCTGAAGCCCCTTACAACGGATCCTGCGTTCCGTGCCGCTTTTCAGGGAGCGAAGCGCGAGGCCAAATCACGCTTCGCCAATTGGCTGAAATCGACGTCGGGACAAATTGTCGACCCCGGCAGCATATTCGATTGTCAGATCAAACGAATCCATGAATACAAGCGGCAGATACTCAATGCTTTGCGCATCATCGTGCTCTACAACCGGCTGCGCACGAATCCAGGCCTTGATATCACGCCGCGAACGTTCTTTTTCGCCGGGAAGGCCGCGCCGGCGTACCAGCTTGCGAAACTCATCATCAAGTTCGTCAATAATGTGGCTGGAAAAATTGATGACGATCCCGTGGCGCGCGGGAAGTTGAAAATTGTCTTCTTGCCCGACTATTGCGTGTCGCTCGCTGAACGCCTGATACCGGCCGCAGATGTATCCAACCAGATATCGACGGCCGGCTACGAGGCGAGCGGTACCAGCAACATGAAATTCATGATGAATGGTGCGCTCACGATCGGCACGCGCGATGGGGCGACGATCGAGATGGCGGAGGAGGCAGGCGAGGAGAACTTCTTTCTGTTCGGCCTCAATGCACAACAGGTCGCCGAGAGCCGTGGTTGGTATAGTCCCTACTGGCATTACAACAATGAGCCCGAAACCCGAGAGGCCTTGGATCTGATTTCGGCCGATTATTTTAGTCAAGATGAGCGTGGTCTCTTCGCGCCGCTACGCGATGCGTTGTTGGCGCGGGGCGACCACTACATGCATCTCGCCGATCTCAAATCATACTTGGAGGCGGATCGGAAGCTTTGTGACACATATAGCGATGGTCAGGCATGGGCCGCCAAGACTATTCTCAATGTGGCTGGCTCCGGAAAATTTTCCAGTGACCGCACGATCGCCCAATATGCCGCAGAGATTTGGAACACGAAGCCTTGCCCGGTCCCATAGGCAACGCTCACGAGCACGGAGAATCAGATGACGATCTCGTCACTGGCCGGTAAGCGGCCTCCGAAAGAGATGCTGGTGGATTTGGCGCGGCTCGAACGGGATTATTTCGAACACAAGCCCGATCCAGCCGATCCGGCTCAGCGTGTCAGCTTCGGCACCAGCGGCCACCGTGGCTCGCCCTTTCGTGGTTCATTCACGGAGCGACATATCCTGGCAATCACCCAAGCCATCTGTGACTATCGACGTGCGCAAGGAACCGCGGGTCCGCTCTACATGGGCAAGGATACGCACGCGCTATCTGGCCCGGCTCAGCGTACCGCCCTCGAAGTCCTGGCGGCCAATGATGTGGATACGATCATCCAGCGAGATGATGGGTTCACGCCGACACCGGCCATTTCGCGCGCCATTCTCGTTCATAACCGCTCGCGTACCGATCGGCTCGCCGACGGCATTGTGATCACGCCCTCGCACAACCCGCCGGAGGATGGAGGTTTCAAATACAATCCGCCCAATGGCGGGCCTGCCGATACCGATGTCACCCAGTGGATCGAGCGCCGGGCCAACGAGCTTTTGAGCGCTGCCGATAAAGCTGTGAAGCGGGTGCCGTTAAAGATTGCGGTCGGCGCGGAGACGACGCATGAGCAAGATCTCATGCTTCCCTACGTCAACGACCTGCGCCATGTCGTCGACATGGACATCATTCGAGATGCCAAGCTTACGCTCGCTGTCGATCCGCTTGGCGGTGCGGCCGTACACTATTGGGAACCCATCAATAAGACCTATGGTCTCGACATCGCCGTGGTCAATCCACAAGTCGATCCGACTTTCTCGTTTATGACGGTTGATCACGATGGAGCCATCCGCATGGATTGCTCTAGCCCTTACGCGATGGCCGGTCTTGTCGAGCTTAAAGATCGCTATCGCGTCGCATTCGCCAATGACCCGGATTCCGATCGGCACGGCATCGTCACGCCGACCGCTGGGCTGATGAACCCTAACCACTATCTGGCGGTAGCGATCTGGTATCTGCTGACACATCGCCCAGATTGGACGGGCACCGCCGCCGTCGGCAAAACACTGGTCAGCAGCAGCATGATCGACCGGGTTGTCAGCAAGCTGGGGCGGCGCTTGTCCGAGGTTCCGGTCGGTTTCAAATGGTTTGCGCCCGGCTTGTTCGATGGCTCCTACTGCTTCGGCGGCGAGGAGAGTGCCGGTGCCAGCTTCCTGTGCCGCAATGGCAGCGTGTGGACAACCGACAAAGACGGGCCCGTTATGGACCTTCTGGCCGCCGAGATTACCGCCTGCACCGGCAAGGACCCGGGTGAACACTACAACGACATGGCCAAAGAATTCGGCACGGCCTTCTACACCCGCATCGATGCATCGGCGACGCCCGAGCTGAAGGCCGCACTGTCGCGGCTTACGCCCGAAGCTGTCAAAGCATCGGACTTGGCCGGAGAACCGATTATCCAGAAGCTTACGCACGCGCCGGGAAATAACGCTGCCATCGGAGGCCTGAAAGTCGTTACGCGCAGCGGTTGGTTCGCAGCACGCCCGTCTGGGACAGAAGCCATCTATAAGATTTACGCGGAAAGTTTTCGCGACGAGCAGCATCTTCAAGCGCTCGTGGACGACGCGCAGCAAATCGTACGATCTGTGTCCCTTTGAGCAGTCGTCTACGCCGCCCGATATGGCGAAAGCAGAGCCATAATTCGTCGCAGCTCAGTTCAAAACGCCGGGCCTCGAGCTGTTTTCCCGCCTCATGCGGAGCAAATAGGCCAGGCCGCAATCCGGCGCTGCGTAATCGCTGACGCTCGCCTTCTCCGTAAGATCGCGCGCCTACCTAAGCGTTTTCGCTTAAGTAACCAGGGGCCAGCCTGATAGCACAGCCTCCTCCACACCCATAGCTTCTCTGGTCGTTCGCGCGGCGAGCCCAATCGCCGGCATGGGAGTGCGATCGATGCAGCATCCGGAGACAAAGCTTGTCATCAGCCGCGACCGCTTCGAAGCGGTTCTGTTCGACCTCGACGGCGTGATCACCAATACCGCAAAACTCCACGCCGCTTGTTGGAAACAGACGTTCGATGAATATCTTCAAAAACGCGCGACAGAGGCGGGAGAGCCGTTTCGTCCGTTCGATCTCGCGCAAGACTATCGCCTCCATGTGGACGGGAAGCCGCGTTTCGACGGCGTTCGCGATTTTCTGGCATCGCGAGGCGTTCAGCTTCCTGAAGGAAGCCCGAACGATGCGCCCGATGCCGAGACAATAGGCGGGATCGGAAACCGCAAGAACGAGCTGGTCAATAAGGTCATCGAAGAACGAGGGGTCGAGCCCTACGAGGGAAGCGTCAAGCTCATCCATCAGCTTCAGCGTCTCGCGTTCAAGATTGCCGTCGTGACGTCGAGCCGCAACTGCGACTCAGTCCTAAAGGCCGCCCATTTGGACGCGTTCTTCAATGTGCAAGTTGACGGCGACACGATCGAAACCCAGCATTTGGCCGGCAAACCCGCGCCGGACACGTTTTTAATGGCGGCTGCTTTACTCGGGGTTGAGCCCGCCAGAGCAATCGTTATCGAAGACGCCCTTTCGGGGGTCGAGGCCGGATCCAAAGGAAAGTTCGGGCTCGTGATCGGCGTCGCACGTAATAACAACGCTGAAGAGCTTCGAGACCACGGCGCACATCTGGTGGTGAGCGACCTGGGCGAACTCGTTGATTGATCCAAAGCTCCACAGATATTTCCGGAGTCCGTTTAAAGGAACAGCGCGATGATTCATCATGAGCGCTTAAGGCCGCCATCCCACGATTACCCGGCCGACGAGTGGAATGTTATTGAAAAGAGCTTCCACCCCGAATTCTTGGCGCAGCTGGAAACGATGCTCGCGCTCGGGAACGGCTATTTGGGAATGCGCGGGTGTCCAGAGGAAGGCGGGCCCATCGCCGAAAACGGCACTTTCATCAACGGGTTCTATGAGACCCGACCGATCATATACGGCGAAGAAGCTTACGGGTTCGCAAAGACCGGTCAGACCATGCTGAGCGTGACCGACAGCAAGATCATCAAGCTGTACGTAGACGATGAGCCTTTCTGGCTGCCGAATGCGAAACTCCTAAGCTACGACCGGCGGCTGAATATGAGGTCGGGAACGCTAGACCGGGAGATTGTCTGGGAGACTTTGACAGGCAAGCTCGTGAAGATCGCTTCGCGGCGACTTGTCTCTTTCGCCTATCGCCACGTCGCCGCAATCTCCTATTGCGTAACCCTTCTTAATGCGGAGGCGTCTGTCGTCATCTCGTCAAGAATTGCGCTGCATGAGTCCGATAGCCACAACGACAGCAACGATCCGCGGCAGACAACCGGATTCGTGGGCCCAGTGCTTCATCCTCGCAGCACTCATGCCAAAGAGCACCGGATCGTGCTCTGTCACGCAACCCAAAAGAGCCGCATGGTCATTGCATCCGCGATTGATCACGCACTAGAGACATCGTGCCGACACACCAGCGAAGTCTCTTGTTCTGCGAATTTGGGTGACGTGGCTTTCACCGTCGAAGCCGAGGCCGGTTACCCCATCCAACTCAATAAGTTCATGTCCTATCACACATCTTCGACCGCGTCGGCCGAAGAACTCTGCGATCGTGTGCGATGGACGTTAGATCGGAGCGTGGCTCAGGGATTCGAACCGTTGCTTGCCGCGCAAGAGCGGTACATGGACAATTTTTGGCGACGTAGCGATGTCCGTATAACGGATATCAGGGAAGAGCGTACCAAGCGCACCACCGTCGAAATCCAGCAAGCAATTCGGTTCAATCTTTTCCATATCCTGCAAGCGTCAGCGCGCGCAGAAGATGCCGGGATTCCCGCAAAAGGCCTCACAGGAGGCGCGTATGAGGGGCATTACTTTTGGGACACCGAAATCTACGTAATGCCGTTCCTGTCCTACACCTCTCCCTGGATCGCGAAGAATTTACTGACGTTGCGTTACAGGATGTTGCCTCAAGCGCGGACACGGGCGAGGCAACTGGGCCACAGGGGTGCCATGTTCCCGTGGCGGACGATCGGCGGGGAGGAAGCATCCGCTTACTACGCCGCCGGCACCGCGCAATATCATATCAATGCCGACATCATGTATGCGATGCGCAAGTACGTGCACGCGACAGGCGACGATATCTTTCTGCGCGAACACGGCGCTGAGATGCTCGTGGAAACGGCGCGCCTATGGCTCGACCTGGGATTCTATTCGGACGCAAAAGGCGGGAAGTTCTGCATCAACGCCGTCACCGGGCCTGACGAGTACAACACGGTCGTGAACAACAACGCCTACACGAACCTGATGTCACGGGAAAATCTGCTCTACGCAGCCGAGACGGTCGAGTGGCTGCGAACGACAGACCCGGGTGCCTACGAGGCTCTCAAGGAGAAAACGGCACTCGAGACATCCGAGATCGATGCATGGCTCCGCGCCGCACAGAACATGTACATACCCTACGACGAAAAACTGAAGATCATCCCGCAAGATGATAGCTTTTTAGAACGCGAGCCGTGGGACTTTCGGAACACTCCAAGCGATCACTATCCGTTGCTACTGTTTTACCATCCTCTGAACATTTATCGGAAACAGGTAATCAAGCAAGCAGACGTGATGCTCGCCATGTTCCTGCTCGGCGATGCATTCTCTCAGGAAGCGAAGAGGCGGAACTTCGATTTCTATGACCCCTTGACGACGGGTGACTCGTCGTTGTCGTCCTGTATCGAAGCGATCATCGCGGCGCAAATCGGTGATATCGAGAGAGCGATTCGATACGGCATGGCGGCACTCTTGATGGATCTCGCCGACGTCGGCGGTAACGTAAAGGACGGTTGCCATATCGCTTCGATGGGCGGCACCTGGATGATGCTTGCCTATGGGTTTGGCGGTATGCGAGACGATGGCGGGATTTTGTCGTTCTGGCCGCGTCGCGCACCCGGAGATAACGCGATACTTCGGTTCCCGATAACTTACCGTGGCCAAACGCTGCAAATTGAAATCGATTTGGAGCAGGTCAAATACACCCTTCGCGAAGGCGATGGCGTGCTCATCCACCATGAAACTGAAAAAATCGAGCTGACGAGGGAAAGGCCATCAGCGGTGCGACCAGTCACAACCACGACGACCTCGTCTTCTAGATGAGCCGGTGGATGGCTGACACGACCCCAGCGCTTTTTATCGCGCTAATCGGCACTCGATTTGGATTCCGCTGCCGTTTCCGTCGGCCGAAATGCGACTGTCGTAAAGGCCCTGGCGTTGCGCTTAGCTGCTGCGCCCCCACGAGGAACCCTTGCCGGCGTGGCGGTTGGGACAGGAAGAAGGCATATCGACACGCCGCGACGATGATGAGCCCATCTCGCCGATTAGCGCGCCTCGAGCATCTCGTGCTTCCGCAGCTCTTTGCGAGCGCGCGTTAGGTGACAGCGGACCGCGTTGGCGGAGATTCCCATGCGCGTCGCGATTTCGTCGGAATTCATTTCTTCAAAAACCGCAAGGAGCATCGTTGTGCGCTGCGGTTTCGAAAGCTTGCCGATGCCAAAATGGATTTCGCGGCAGGCGATCTTGTCGAACTGTAGGGGAGCTATCGAACGCTCACCGTCGTTCATCGGCAACAGAGTCCGGAGCCGCGTTCGCCGCTCGCAATCCGTATAGAATTTGTTTCGCATAACGGTTTTGATCCATGCCCAAAAAAACGTCCCGGGCCGCCAGAGATACGCATATGTCAGTGCGCGGACGATCGTATCCTGTAGAAGGTCTTCAGCCAGCTCGGCGTCACGGGCCAGGATTCGAGCGAACCGGCGCAATCGCGGCAATTCTTCTTGAATCAGTGCCGCGACAGTCCATCTCGCTTCTTCTTCATTGCTAAGCGCTGAGGGGTCGTTCTTTTCCGGGGTCCCTGCTTTGTCGGCTGATATTGGCGTAACGGGCGACAAGGCGGCTACCGCGCCCCGGTGCCGCTGCGACGTCCAATGCGCCTGTGGCCGTTTGTCGATTACCGGCCTTGCCGTCAATCCGGCCTCAAGTTGCGGCGTCATTGGGACCACCTTTGCTCCAGCACGCTCGAAAGGGCGACTTCTGCTGCACGCGCGATCCCCTCAAGGCAATCAAGCGATTCTCGGCTCGGTCGTCATTGAGATCCCGCGAAACGCGGCTCCTCGACAGTGTTACGTTTGACAGGCGAGCAACAGACCGTCGCCGATGCTTGTGCAAAAGCACCCGCACGAACAATTCCGACGAACTGTCCTTCGCAGCTCGGGTTCCAGTGTGGAAATTGTCATCGGTCGCGGACACGTTATTCGCTCTCTCGCTATCACCATTGGATGGCCGCTTGCGCCATCGAGGTGAAACTATTCGCATCAGCGCCACAATATCCACCGACCTTTGGGTGTAGCCCGATCGGCCATTATTTAGCGTCGTGGCGATAAATATTGCCGCCACCTCTAAGGCCAAGTTATTGATTTATTTCTAGATTGCTCGATTTCTATAGCGGCGTGATTTTCCCGGGGATCCGTAGTGCGGCGGAGCCGCTCACTCGTGGCGCTCGGAAACCCATGATCTTTTGGGCCGCCATAGTGCTAGACGGCCGATCCAGCCGGCAGGTCGACGTCACATTTTTCGAGCCCAGCACAACAAGAGCCGCGGATATATGTGCGCTTATATAAAGGCACTTCCGATCTAGATCGGCGCGCTGCGGGCTATAACGAAACGAGACCTAAGAAAGAGCCGCGAGGCGGACTCCCGCGCGACATCCCGTTGTCGCACGCGTGATCGGCCGCCGGTGGGTAGGTACAGAGCCAGGTGAGACGGCAAAGAAAAAGCGGTGGGGGACGCGATATGCGTAGCCGATTCGATGCTTCTATCGAACCATATCGGAGTTCGGCAGAGCTTCTATCGCCAGCCTTCAGCCAACCCATCCTAAATAAATGATATCGTTGGTTGCGATCCTTATTTAGGACGCAACGAAACTGCCGTCATTTGTAAATGTGCCAGATGTCAGGCCAAAGACCTTGCTAATGCAGATCGCGCTTTGGCAATCGATAAAAATACGACACAAGCGACCGCATGCAGGCCTCTCCCCAAAAAAAACGTAAATGATCTG
>Ga0134125_10004753_pt1 | contig 15490 bp, 11 predicted proteins | sample KB31751_FD_96464 | JGI IMG/M metagenome (GOLD analysis project Ga0134125, IMG submission 96464) | Terrestrial soil microbial communities with excess Nitrogen fertilizer from Kellogg Biological Station, Michigan, USA - KB3-175-1 | ecosystem: Environmental > Terrestrial > Soil > Unclassified ... | reverse complement strand
GGCCGACAAGCAGCAGATGATGAAGGACTGCATGACGCAGGTGACGACCGCCAATCCGGGCGTGCCTCAGAAAGACATCCAGGACTTCTGCGACAAGGAAGTGAACAAGACTGCGCCGCCGCGCAATTAAGTGGCAGTGCCCGCCGCCCGCCACGTCGGCGTTGAATCGTCGTCGTGTCGGGTGGCGGTGTCGTTAGCAGGAGCCGCGATCGTCAATCCGAGAAATTGGCATGTGCGGCTCGAGACAGCAGTCGACCTCGGTCTAGGACCCGCCTCGCTGCGCCGCCAGAACGCGCCCGCGCCACTGCTGGACTTCGTGCGTGGACCGGATCTCGGGCGCTAGGCCGTCGATGAGAGCCAGGGCCTCGTGCAGGAGAGCCGCACGCTTGCCGGAATCGGTGAGGGCCTGCACGTACAGCCCCACCGCAAGCTCCTGGGGGAGCCAGCGGTCGCCGTGGTTCCGCGCCGCTAAATCGCGCTCGTACTTGATTACCGGCGCAATCGTCTCTCCGGCCTGCCGTGCGTGGCCCTGGCGCGCTTGTGACATCGCGAGCCAGGTCAGAATCTCGTTGTAGCGGCGGCGGTCGCTGCTGTTGCCAATGCCCACAGCTTTGCGGTCGGCGGCCGCCCGCGATTCAGACTGCTCTGCGGCGGCGAAGTCGCCGGCCAGACACTCGGTGCGGCCCCTCACGTCGTAGACGACCTGGCCGACTATTTGCTTGAACCACTGCAGCTGCCCGCGCTGCGTTCCGGCGGATTCCAGGCCGTGCACAGCCTGGCTCGCGGTACGCCGGGCCGCCGGCAGATCGTCGCGCTCGTAGGCGGCAAAAGCCTCGCTCGTACCAAACGCGGCACTCGCAACGGCCACGACGGGGCTGCCCGGCGGCTCCAGCTGGCGCAGCTTCGTCAGGATAGGCGGAGCGGAAGCCAGCGCGGAAGCGGCTCCCTGGGTGTCCGAAAGATAGGCCTGCGCGTAGACCGTTCCGAACAGAACCCCGGTGTAGGTTTCTATGAACGTTACACCTCCGTCGGTCGCGCGCCGCTGTGCGTCGAGCTGTCGTAGTCGCCCCGGCATCGACTCGCGCAGGCGCCCGAGCGCCCAGAGTGTGTCGGCACGCTCTCCCTCGGCCACCGCAAGATTGTTGAGACTGGTGATGTTGCCGGGATCGAGCTTCAGCAGCGCAAGCGAGACCTGCACTTGACGCTCGGCGGGCGCGAGCCCGGACGAGGGGTCCATCGTGTTTCCAGCGACCAACACGAGATTGCCGGTGAGCACCTGCTCGGCGTGCAGCGCGAGACGGTCGCCGGGACGCCGCTCCAGCACCCGGTCGGCGACTGCGAGCCCATCGTTGCTCGCACGCCGCGCGTCCTCGTCGCGCCCCAGAGCAGCGAGCGCCGTCCCAAGCCAGCCGCCAGCTTCCGCGTAGTAAGCGCCCATGTCCAAGTCACGCAGATCGCGCGCGCCAACTTCGGTCGCCAGTTGCATCGCCTCCTGCTCGGTGCGCACCGCGTCCTCAAAGTGATTCTCGTTCCCTTGCAACCAGCCGATCCGGCTCGCAACCACAACGTAGGCGCGTTGCGCCGCGGCCGAGGGGCGTGAGCCGGACATGAGTGGGCGCAACAGCGCGACTGCGCGCTCGTTGGCCACCGTGGCCGCCGCGTAGTCCGCGCGGTTCTCGGCCACACGGGACTGCGCGGCGTATGCGAACGCGAGCGCGATGGCGGTGGCCTCGGAGCGGTCCCCGCCGTCGTGCAGCCCCGCGAGCAGCTTGATGGCCTCGTCCGCGTTGGCGCCGGCCACGTCGAGCTGCCCCAGGGTGCGCACGGCGCGCGAGTGATGCACGAGCGCCAGCGCCCCGTTGCGGATGCTTTCTGGTCCCCTGAGCGTCGCCGGCAGCCCGTGGAAGTAGTCGATCTGCCGCTGCGAGAATTCTGCCAGCACCTCGAGCCGCCCGAAACTCTCGAGCTCGCGCGCGAAGTCGTCGCTGAGGTAGGCGACCAGGCGCTCGGCCTGTGTGCGCGCCTGATCAGCGAGAGCTCGCGTCTCCTGCGCCTCGTGTTCGGCGCGCCGTGCGCGCTGGCCGCTGAAGTAGGCGAATACCGCCGCGACCAACGCGACCGCGGCGAGAACGGTGCAGACGCCGGCGACCTGGCGTGCACGCCCCGCTGCGCGCCGCGCGCTCAGCTCGCGCTCCTTTTGCTCGGCGAGCAGTCGTTCGGTGGCCTCGCGGGTCTCGCGTTCGTGGCGCAGGTCACGGCTTGCCTTGACGACATCGCACAGGACATCGTGGGTGAGCTCGACGCGCCGCACGTCGAGCCGCTCCTCGATGCGCAGCAGGCGGCGGTTCACCAGCAGCGCGAGCGTGCCCGACGCTGCCCCGGCGTCGGCGAAGCGCTTGACCAGGCTCTCCTCGGCTACGTTTTCGCGGAAGCCGGACTCGGTCAGCAGGTCATCCTCGATGATGCGGCGCACTTCCACGGGCTGATCGGCCAGCGCGCGCTCGTAGAAGTTGCCGAGGATGCTGGTGTGCGAGCCAGCCAGCAGGTCGAGGGAGATCTCATTGCGGCCCTGCGCGATACGCGCATCGTTCAGCTCACGACAGATGAGGCTCAGGAGCGACGGCTCGACCACGGCATTGGAGAGCTCGGCTCCCCCGGCCACGAAGCGCACGATGGCTTCTGCCACCTCCTGCGTGACCAGAGCTTTCCCGGGCTTCAGTACGGCCGCCAGCGCCTGGGTGCCGGTCATGGGCGCCAGTCGCAGCCGGTTCTGGGTGATGCTGGGGATCGTCTCCTTCAATCCTTCCAGCGGAGCGAGATAGTCTTCCCGCAGCGCGATCAGGACGCGATAGTCGCTGCGGGCAAAATCGAACTGCTCGGCGGCGGTTTCGTCCTGCTCGAGGCGTGCCTCGAACTCCTTGGGAGGTCGGTTCTCGACCAGGTCGGCGAGCTCGGCGATGAAGCGCGCCGCGCGAGCGCGGCCGAAGTCGTCGCTCTGCGCGAGCGTGAAGATCTCCTCGAACTGATCGAAGATCAGCAGCGGGATGAGAGTGCGCCCGGCTTCGTCGCGCAGCACATCGTCGCGATGGTGCAGGAACTCCCACAATGACTCGCCCGCGACCGCGACTCCGGTCTGGGTCCACTCTCCGGAGCGGCGCGCATTCTGGCGGATCGCGTCCTTGATCTGTTCGGCCGGCTCAGGTGAGTCCCGGCTGTACGCGATGCGCACGTAAACAGGGCAATAGCCCTGCTCGCGCAGGCGTGGCACCAGTCCGGCGCGCAGGATCGAGGTCTTGCCGAGGCCCGACTGGCCGAACAGCACGGTGAGCAACTTGCGCTGCACGCGACGCGCGAGTTCCGCGACCTCACCCTCCCGGCCGAAGAAGTACTGGCGTGTTTCCTCGGTGAAGGAGGCGAGGCCCAGCCACGGATTGCTCGGATCGACCGTCGCTGACACCCCGGCGGCTGGTTCACGCACCGCGGCACTCATCTGCGGGTCTGTGTGAAGTCCACGAGGCGCGCCGCGAATTCGGGCGGCACCTGGCCACCCTGCAGCTGCGTGAAGTGCAGTGTCTTGAATTTGTCGGGCACCAGCGCCTCGGCGGCGGTCGTGGTGTCGATGCTCACCGGCAGGATGAAGAGGGCGCCGTCTGCCATATTGCGCGCCCGGTCGATCGCGTAGCTCCATTCGCGGCGGAAATAGGCCTCGAGCCGGCGCTGGGTATTGGCGGAAACCACGGGGATGAAATACGAGCAGCGCACGATGTTGCGCTGGATCTTGCGGTCGTAGTCGTCACCGACCTCGAGACGCTCCATGTCGAACCACGTGGTGATGCCGGCACGTTCCAGGCCGGCCTTGATCTGCTGGACCGCGGCCAAGTCTTCGCGGGCGTAGCTTATGAACACCGCGTTGTCGGGCATCTCACGGGTCGGCGGAAGGAAGCGCGTCGGCGCGCCGGACACGGCCGGCGCTGGCTTGCGACGGGCCTGCCAGCGCGCGTGCAATTCCTCGACGAAGCGGTCGGCCCCGACGTAGATGCGGGTGCGCACGCTTACCTGCTGCAGGAAGGCGACCAGCCGATCGTCTTGGCTGGTGTGATCGTCCGCCAGTACTTCGCCTACGTCGCGCGGGTCGGACAGACGCTGCCGCTTCGCCATGCGCAGGAACAGTCGCGCCAGCCAGTTGGTGAAGTTGCTGCCGATGAACAGCAGGTAATTGTGCTCGAGCTCGTGGAACAGTTTCTCCGGCACCAGATGCTCACTCTGCAGCGCACAGATGAATTCCAGCAGGTCCTCGTCCGAGATCACGTAGGTGGGGGAGGCGGCCATCTTGCCGAACAGGTGATACACCAGCGGCCGCTGCAGCTGGTCGCGCTCGCCCGGCAGATCGACCACCCGGTTGGGCGAGTACGACAGCACGTCTGTCGACTGCGCGCCGCCGAAGCGCTCCATATTGACCGCGGTCTCGAGCAGCGAGTCGGCGGTGGTCGACACGAACAGATCAAAGTGCGAGATCGCCGCTAAATGCCGCAGCGCCGGGGGCGGGGCGAAGCTCGCATCCTTGATGATGCCGCGCAGCCGCACATACGCTTCCTCGCGCCGCCCACGCCCGGCGAGAAAGAGGCACACCACGTCGTTGAGGGTGTAAGGTTTGGGCAGATCCACCGTATTGACGTTGAGGCGGGTAGCCAGCCGTTCCGCGGCCCAGTCGAGCAGCAGGCGCGGTCCGCGCTCGGTCTCGACCATCAGCAGCTCGGGCCCGACGATCGGGATGACGCGGCGCTCCTCGATGTAGCTTAGGAGGTCATCCCAGGCATCTTCGTCGAGCGTGGTCGTGGCCAGTGCCGCTGTCCCTGCCGCGGTCATCAGCGAGCTGGCATGCGCGCGAGCCTGACTCTGCGTTCGCCCGCACCCGTTCCGCCCGATAATTGCAAAGGCCACCCCGTCGGGACATCCCCCACGCGAGCGGCCAGATCGCCGCCCCGGGGGCTCTTGTTGTTCGATCGCTGAAGTGTGCCGCAATGCAGCGGTGGCCGCAATTGACGGCTCCGCCGGACATCTGGCGAGACCAAGCGTGCCGAGCGGTTGAGCGGACTTGGGAACTCCCCGATGCTCCGGCAAGTCGCTCGGCCGGGCCCGGAGGTCTTGAGCCGTGCAAAATGGACGCATGATCCCGGCGCGTCCTCTGAACCCGGCGGTCCCCGATTGCCCAAGACCAACAACTTCGACCTGATCCGCCTCGCGGCTGCCTTCCAGGTGGCGCTCACGCATGCGGTTTATCAGTTCGACCCGTCGGCCCGCAGCTGGCCGTTGCACGTTGTGCTGGATCTCTTCCCTGGCGTACCGATCTTCTTCTTCATCAGCGGCTTCTTGATCAGCCATTCCTATGAGCGCCATCCGTCACTGCCCGACTTTGCCCGCAACCGCGCGCTGCGCATCTATCCCGCCCTGATGGTCTGCTTCGCACTCGCCGTGCTTTCTGTGTGGGGCAGCGGATACTTTGACACGGTGCATGTGCCGCCCACGGCTTGGGTGAAGTGGTTCGCAACACAGCTGACGATCGCGCAGTTCTACGGTCCCGCCTTCATGCGCGGTTACGGCATGGGGATCCTCAACGCCAGCACCTGGACCATTTCCATCGAGCTGCAGTTCTACGTCCTGGTGCCGCTTCTCTACGGGCTGCTGCGACTACAGCGTCTGTCGCGGAACCGGTCGAACGCGGTGCTCGTCGTCCTGGCCATCACGTGCATGGTGATCAACATCGTGTGGGTCCACGCGCCGCAGCCGGGGAAGGGGATCTACGCCCTCATAGGCCTCACCTGCCTGCCCTGGCTTTACATGTTTCTTACCGGCGTGCTGCTGCAGCGGAACTTCGACCTCGCCCGCAAAGCGCTCGGCGGGCGCTTCCTACCGGCGGTGCTGCTGTACGGGGTCCTCGGGCTGATTGCGGCGCGAGAGCTGCACTGGCGCTTTAACAACGACCTGAACCCGGTGGTCTTCACATCACTTGCGCTGGTGACCTTCGCGGCTGCGTTTACCGCCCCGTCTCTGGCCGACCGGGTCTTGCGTCGGAATGACCTGTCCTACGGCCTGTATCTTTACCACGCCCCAGTGATCAATCTGCTCCTGTACACGCAGGCGGTCACGGGGCTGCTGGGTGTGCTTGCCACATTAACCGCTGCTTTGGTGCTCGCAGCCGGCTCCTGGTGGCTCATCGAGCGGCCGGCCCTAGCGCTGCGCAGGCACCCGGGTTACTCGCACTCGGCCGGCGCGGTCGCCCCGCGTGCGGGCCACGCTTGAACGGAAGCGACACGGCGGCGATCGCGGGAACTGCCATGCGTACCGATCGCTGCCCGTCCAGCTCAAGTCCTTGAACCAAATGTGCCCGCGGCCCCACTCATGAGAGTTGCTGAGGGGACCGACCGGGATTCGCGTGGGGGACGCCGTTGCACGCCGCGCCTGTTGATGAAGTTGCGGCTCGGGTGAGTGCCCTCGAGCGGCTGCCGCTCGTCACCCTGTACCTGAGCGAGCGCTGTAACTCACGCTGCGTCACCTGCGACTACTGGCGCCACGGCGTCGCTGACCTGAGTCTTGAGCAGGTGCGGCGCCTGCTGCCCGACCTCGCGCGCGCCGGCACCCAGGTAGTCCTGATCTCCGGCGGCGAGCCGCTCTTGAACGCGGAGTGGGCGCAGATCGCCGCGCTCCTGCGCAAACAGGGACTGAAGCTGTGGCTGCTGACCTCCGGCCTGTCACTCGCCAAACACGTTGCGCGCGTGGCTGCGCTGTTCGATGCGGTCACGGTGTCACTGGATGGTACCGACAGCGCGACCTACCAGAGGATCCGCGGGCTCGACGCTTTCGACAAGGTATGCGAGGGGGTGCGCGCGCTCGCGCGCACTGCGACCCCGGTGAGCCTGCGCGTCACTGTCCAGCGCACCAATTACCGGCAACTGCCGCAGTTCGTGGCGCTCGCCCGCGAGCTCGGGGCGCAACAGGTGTCATTTCTCGCCGTCGACGTCGCCAACCCGCACGCCTTTGCGCGCCGCGAGGCTTTTGCAACGGGTCTCGCGCTGGAGCGCGAGGATCTGACGGTGCTCGCGCAGGTCGTGGACGACATGGAGCGTGAGCTGGCGGCGGAGTTCCGCTCGGGGCTGATCGCCGACAGTCCGCGCAAGCTCAGGCGCATCCACCGGTACTTTTCCGCCGTCTGCGGCCTCGGCGCTTTTCCGCCGGTGCATTGCAACGTGTTCGAGTACTCGGCCGTCATCGGCGCGACGGGCCAGGTGAGTCCCTGTTTTTTCATCTCCGGACCGCCCTCGGCGCGGTGGCAGGGCGATCTCGGCGCAGTCCTCAACGCGTCCCCCATGAGCGGACTGCGCGAAGAAATCCGCTCGGGTCGCCGTCCCGAGTGCCAACGCTGCGTGTGTTCGCTGTGGCGTGAGCCTGACAGCCGCGCCGGTACGGACTTCCTGCCGCGTGAGCGGGTCCATGCTTGAGCTCACGCCACCCGGGGTGTCGGCGCCGGTCGAGGCGCTGCGGCCGCTGCGCTTTGGCCTCATCGCCGCGCTCGCCGGCCGGGCGCTGGGCCTGTCCTATCGCCTGCGTGGCAAGCACCGTTACGACGACTTTCGGCTCGAACGCGTACATGGCGTGCCGCTCCTCGTGACCCCGAGCACGTTCAATCCCAAGGTGCCGCGCACCGGCGCCTTCCTGGCCGGGCATCTCGCGACGACCCATGCGTGCCGCGATGCAGAGGTTCTCGACATGGGAACCGGCTCCGGAGTGTGCGCGATTTTTGCGGCGCGCGAGGCGCGGCGTGTGGTTGCGGTCGACATCAATCCGGCGGCGGTGCGCTGCGCGCGGATCAACGCGCTGGTGAATCACTTGGAGGAGCACATCGACCTGCGCCAGGGCGATCTGTTTGCCCCGGTCCCCGGCGAGCGCTTCGATCTGGTGCTCTTCAATCCGCCGTTCCTGCGCGGTGCGGCGAACGATGATCGTGATCGCGCCTGGCGCTCCCCGGACGTGGCCGAGCGGTTCGCGGCCGGACTGCGCGGCCACCTGCGGCCCGGCGGGGCGGCGCTCGTTGTGCTGTCAACCTTCGGCGATGCGGGGATGTTTCTCGCCGCGTTCCGGGCGCATGGCTTCACGAGCTCGCTGCTGACCGAGCGCCGCTTCATCAACGAGCGGCTGGCGGTGTTCAAGGTCGTGCCCCTGGGCGCAGAGCGTGCCGCGTGAGCGCGTCGGCACGCGCCAAGGTGGTGCTGTACAACCCGCGCGCGGTGTTCTTCACCATGCCGCTGGCACTCATGGCGATCGGCTCGGAGCTCGATCCGGAGCGCTACGAGGTTGTCATCGTCGATGGACGTCTCGAGGCAGACCCGGAAGCTGCCGTGCTGGCGCAGCTCTCCGGGGCGCTGTGCCTCGGCGTCACGGTGCTGACGGGCGCGCCGATTTCCGATGCTCTGGCCATCTCGCGGGCCGCCAAGCGCGCGCGCCCCGATCTGCCGGTGGTGTGGGGCGGGTGGCACCCCTCGATGTTCGCGCGCGAGTGCCTGGACGAGCCGGTCGTCGATGTCACCGTGCGCGGGCAGGGCGAGGAGACCTTCAGCGAAATCGTCCGTCGCCTGGGCGAAGGGCGCACCCTGGAAGGGTGCCTCGGGTGCACGGTGCGCCTGGCGGATGGGCGCATCTGCGAGAACCCGCCGCGCCCGCTCGCTGCGGTGGACAAGTTCCGCGCCCACGACTACGGACTCATCCCGGTGGAGCGCTACTACGAGCTCAAGGGCAAACGCCAGCTCGACTTCATTTCCTCGCAGGGCTGTCACTTCCGCTGCGCCTTCTGCTCCGACCCGTTCGTGTACGGGCGCAAGTGGGTAGGGCTCGAGCCGACGCGCATGGCACTGCGGCTGAAGGAGCTGTGGGACCGCTACCACTTCGACGACGTGAACTTCCAGGACGAGACCTTCTTCACGCGCGCGCCGCGCGTGAAGGCTTTTGCCGACCAGATGGTCGACTCGGGCATGAAGGTCACTTGGGCGGCTACCATGCGCGCCGATCAGGGCGTGCGGCTGCCGGAGGAAGTGTGGGCACGGTGCAAGCAATCGGGGTTGCGGCGCCTGCTGGTGGGCGTCGAGTCCGGCTCCAACGAAATGCTGAAGCGCATCCGCAAGGACATCAAGATCGAGCAGGTATTCCAGACGGCTGAGCGCATGCTGAAGTTCGGGCTGGCCGGCCACTTCCCCTTCATCGTCGGCTTTCCCGATGAGAGCGACGACAGCATCCAGGCGACCCTCGAGTGCGCCAAGCGACTGCGCTCGCTCAGTCCCGATTTCCTGACACCGATCTATTACTTCAAGCCCTACCCCGGGAGCGAGCTGGTGATCGAGGCCGTGGCGCGCGGCTTTCGCCTGCCGGAGAGCCTCGAGGCCTGGGCGACATTCGATTACGTCGCCGGCCTGCCCGGACCGTGGGTATCGCCGGAGAAGTTCGTGCTCATCGAGCGCTTCAAATTCTTCCACGAGCTCGCCTGGAAGCGGGTGTCGCGCGGCAAGCACCTGCTGCAGCGACTGGCGCGCTATCGCTGCAGCCGCAATGAGTACCGCTGGCCGGTGGAGATGCTGCTCGGTCGCTGGGTGGTGCCCGCGGAGCGGCTGTCATGAGCGCGATGCAGCGGGTGCTCCTCATTAACCCGACCATCACCGGCAAGCGGCACGCCCGCTTCCCGCTCGCGGTGCTGAGTCTCGCCAGCGCCGTCCGAGGCCGACACGAGCCGCGCATTCTCGATGGCAACATCGACCGTGACTTCGTCGCCACCGCGGCACGCGCCGCGCGGGCAGGCTCGGTTGACGCGGTCGGCGTCACCGTCATGGGCGGCCCACAGCTGGTGTCGGCGATCGCCGTGTCGCGCGCCATCCGTGCCGCTGCGCCGCAGGTGCCGATCGTGTGGGGCGGCGCCTTTCCTACCGTGTGCCCGGACGCCACCCTCAACTCCCCTTACGTCGACTACGCCGTGCGCGGCCAGGGCGAGGCGACGTTCACGGAACTGCTCGATGCCCACGGCGGCGGACATACCGACGCGCTGCCCGGAATCCGCGGCCTGAGCTGGCGGCTCGACGGCCAGGTGGTGCATAACCAGGAGCGGGTCTTCTCGGGCGCGAGCCTCGAGCAAATGCTGCCCTACGACACGCTCGACAACCCGCGCCAGTACCTCACTCACACCTACCTCGGCACGCGTACCGCTGGCTACCAGGCAGCCCTCGGCTGTCGCTTTCGGTGCACGTTCTGCGGCGTCGCCGCCATGTTTCGCGGCAAGACGGCGCTGCCGGCGGCCGCACGCCTGGAGCACGACCTGAGCTTCCTGCGCGCGCGGCTGGGCGTGAATGCGATCCAGTTCTACGACCACAACTTCTTTGACCGCGAAGTGGACATGGTGCCGCTGCTCGAGGTGCTCGCGAAGCTGCAGATGCCGTGGTGGAGCTTTGCCCGCTCGGATGCGCTCGCGAACCTGTCGGAGCGCTCGTGGCAGCTGGTGAAGAAGAGCGGGCTGCGCATGGCGTATATCGGCGCCGAGTCTCCCAGCGACTGGCTGCTGCACGACATCCGCAAGGGCACGCGCACCGATCAGACCTTTGCCGCCATCGAGGCGTGCCGCAGCCACGGGGTCATCCCGGAACTGTCCTTCATGCTCGCGCCACCCCAGGATCCGGAGGGTGAGACCGAGCGCACCTTCGAATTCATCCGCGCGATCAAGCGGTTTCATCCGCCCACTGAGGTGATGATCTATATCTACACACCGCTGCCGCTGCGTCGCGACAACACCAACGCCCAGGCGGCGCGCATGGCGCAGACCCTGCGCGACAGCTCGGGCGAGCCGGTCGAGTTCCCGGACGACGCCGACGGCTGGGCGCAGCCGCACTGGCTGGCGTACTGGTGCCACAAGGACGCCCCCTGGCTGTCGCCGCAGCTGCGTCGGCGCATCGTTGATTTCACCACTGTGCTCGGCTGCCGCTTCCCCACCATCATGGACATTCGTGCCTCTGACCTGGGCAAATCCGCGCTGCGTGGCCTGGCCTCGTGGCGCTACCGCTGGCAGCGCTACGACAATCCCTGGGAGCTGCGGGTATCGCGTAAGCTGATTCGCCAGTGGGATCCGCGCGTGCTGAGCCTGTGAGCGGCCCGAAGCGCCGTGCCGCACGTTATTCAGATCGGGTTCTTCGATGACCCGCAGCGGCGCGGCCCCGAGGAACTGCTGAGGGCGTGGAGCACGCTCGCCGATGTGGCCGAGAGCGCGCACAGCGCCGGGCTCGACATCACGGTGGTGCAGGCGTGCGCGCACCGCGCGCAGTTCGAGCGCCATGGCGTGCACTACCGCTTCCTGCCCTTCGGGTTTCCGTTGACAGCGGCCCCGGAGCTCGCGCCGCTGCTGCGCGAGCTCAGGCCCGACGTACTGCACGTGCATGGACTCGACTTCCACCGTGAGGTGGCGTGGCTGGCCGCGAGCCTCCCGCACGTCCCGATCATCCTGCAGGACCACGCGAGCCGGGTGCCGCGCTGGTGGCGGCGGCGTTCATGGCGCCGCACCATGAGATGCGCGGCGGGAGTTGCGTTCTGCTCGCTGGCACAGTCAGATCCCTTTGCGCGCGCCGGCATCATCGCCGCGCCGACGCAACGCTACGCGATACCTGAGTCCACCAGCCGCTTCAGTCCCGGGGACCCGCTTGCGGCACGCCGCCTCACCGGCATCGAGGGCGAGCCGGCGCTGCTGTGGGTCGGCCATCTCGACGCCAACAAGGATCCGCTCACCATCCTGGCGGGCGTCAGCGCCGCGGTGGCTGAGCTGCCCAACCTGCGCCTCTATTGCTGCTTCGGAACGGCGCCGCTGGGCGCGACGGTCGAGGAGCGCATCAATTCCGATCCCATGCTGCGTGGGCGCGTGACCCTCCTCGGACGGGTGCCGCACGAGCGCGTCGAGGAACTCATGCGCGCCGCAGATCTGTTCGTCCTCGGCAGCCATCGTGAGGGCAGCGGCTATTCAGTGATCGAAGCGCTCGCCTGCGGCCTGCCGCCCGTGGTCACGGACATCCCCTCGTACCGCGAGCTCACCGCCGGTGGCGCGGTGGGCGAGCTGTGGCGGTGCGGCGACGCAGCGGGGCTCGCCGCGGCGCTGCGCCGGGCAGCGGCACGCCCCGGCCCGCTCGCGCGACGTGCGGTGCTCGAGCATTTCGAGCGCGAGCTTTCCTTCAGCGCGCTCGGCCGCAAGCTCGCGGCCATGTACGCCGACGTGATCGCCAACGGCCGCAGCACCCGCCCATGCGTCGCGCACGGCGCCTGACGCTCGCGGCGCCGCCGCCCGATCCCTTCGGGGAGCGCCGGCGGGCCGCGCTGCGTGAGCGGCTGCAGCTGCTCGGCGGCCGGTTCGAGTTCGAGAGCGACAGCGCGCGCCTCATGCGCATCGTGCGGCACGCCTATGCGGGTCTTGCGCCGCAGCGGCTTGGACGGCGCGTGCCGCGCTTTCGGATCCGACTGGCGCTGACGCCGGCTACCGTCTCTCGCGGTCGCAGCGAGCCGCCGCCGGTGCGACCGCTCGCGGGAGCACAGCTGCTGTGCGGCGCACTCGATGGCGGCAGCTTCGTGTCGCTGGCGCCGCGGCAACGTGCGGCACTGCTGGTCGTGTCACAGAACCTCATGGGTCACGCGTATCACGTCCGCTACGAGCTGCTCGAGTTCGCAGTCTACGTGCTCGCGGCACGCGCGCAGGCATTGGTGGCGCTGCACGCCGCCTGCGTCGGGCGCGACGGCGAGGGTGTACTGCTCATCGGCGCCAGCGGCGCTGGCAAGTCGACGCTCGTGCTGCACTGTCTGCTCGCCGGTCTCGACCTGCTGGCCGAGGACAGCGTGCTGGTGCGTCCGGCCGGCCTGCGCGCGAGCGGTGTGCCGACCTTTCTGCATCTGCGTCGCGACTCGTTGCGGTTCCTCGAACGCGCCGAGCGGCGCGCTGTGCGTCGTAGCGCGACGCTGATTCGCCGGCGCAGCGGCGTGGCGAAACTCGAGATCGACCTGCGCGGTCCACGGCCGCTCGGCACGGCGCCCGGGCGCCTCGCCCGCACGCCGCTCAGGATCGGCGCGGTGGTGTATGTGTCGGCACGTCAGGCCGCGGACGATGCGCTGCTGGTGCCGCTCGCCGCCTCGACCGCGCGCGCGCGCCTCGCGGCCAGCCAGCGGTATGCCGCCACGCAGCCGGGCTGGCGAGAGTTCCGCTCACGGGTCGCGGGGCTGCCGGCGTACGAGCTGCGGCGCGGCGCACATCCGCGCGCGGCCGCCGCGGCGCTCGCCGCCCTGCTGGGGCCGCCACCGCCGGCACGTCAGCGCCGCCGCATCAAGATCAGAAAGTGATCGCCCATGCCGCGCAGCAGCGGCCAGCCCGCAGCGCGGCGGTCGAAGCGCCACAAGCGCGCGTAGCCGGCAGGATGGCGCGCGCGCACCTGCGTCAGGTACGGCGGGGGTGCGAACAGGCACAGTCCGCGGAAGTGCGCGAGCGAGAAGTGGCTGCGGAATGGCCGGTAGAACTCGCGCGGCCCGTAGTAACGCGTCCATACGGTGCGGGCGTTCATGCCCACCGGCACGAGGTTGCGCGCGAAGCGCACCCTGACGCGTGCCCACTTGCCACGGCGCGCGTAGTGCGCGATCTCCCAGGGACAGAGACGCCCGATGACGGTGAACAGCAGCGCGCCGCCGGGCCGAACCAGACGGGCGCACTCGCGTGCCACGGCCGCGAGGTCGGGCACACAGTTGAGCGCCCCGAGATTGGAGTAGGCGCCGTCGAAGCTGGCATCGCCCTCTACCCGCCACAGCTCGTGTGCGCCGACGTGCACGGCGCGCACGCGTCCGCCGAGCTGCTCAGAGCGCGCCCGCTCGCTAGTCCGCTCCACCATGCCGGCCGACCAGTCGCTCGCGGTGACCTGGTGGCCGAGACGTGCCATGCGCACGGCGTCCAGCCCGGTGCCGCACCCCAGATCGAGCAGCCGGCTGGCTTCGGTGAAGGTCGCGTCCAGCCAGCGCCACATCTCCGAACGCATGTCCTGGATGAGCGCGTTGTTGCCGCGCTCGCCGTCATAGTCCGCGGCGACGCTGTCGAAGGCAGCCTGTGTGTCGCGTAACTGCGGTGCGTCCGATGCGGCCTGCGGGGTGCGCGAGCTATCCATGAGCGAACACATATCGTATGTTGGCCCCTTCCACCATGGGTAGTCGCGGGAACGTGCTTGCGGTCTCGGTTCTGATGCCGACATTCAATCGGCTGCAGTTTCTGCCGCCGACGATCGGGTCGGTGTTTGCCCAGACACTCACCGACTGGGAGCTGATCATCGCCGATGACGGCTCGGGCGAGAACACGCGTGCGTACCTGCGCTCGATCACCGATCCGCGCGTACGGGTGCTGTGGATGGCGCACAGCGGCCGGCCGGGCGTCATGCTGAACGCGGCGCTGCGCGTGGCACGTGGCGAATACATCGCGTTCCTCGACTCAGATGACGTGTGGCTGCCCGAGAAGCTCGAGCGGCAGGTCGCTTCCCTGCGGCGCCACCCGCAGCGGCGCTGGAGTTGTACCGCCTTCGCACTCATCGATGCGGCCGGCCGGCCCCTGACCGGCCGCCGTACCTCATGGCCCGCGGCCTGCGGTTCGGTGCGAGACCACCTCTTCACCGATGCCGTGATCGCCATGCCGAGCGTGGTGGCGGCCCGCAGCCTCCTTCAGCAGGTCGGGCCGTTTGATGAGGCCTTGGTGATGAACTACGACGGTGATCTGTGGCTGCGCTTCGCCGAGGTCAGCGAGCTGGACGGAATCGATGAGCCGCTGACGCTGGTGCGTCGGCACGGTGAGCACGGTGGGAGCGATATTATTGCCTGGCGCGACCTGCGGCGGATCATCGAAAAGGCGTTGAGCACGACGCGCGATACGCAGTTTGCGGCGCTGCTGCGCGAGCAGCGTGCGCTGGCCTCCGGCGGGCTGGCGCGCAGCCACGCGCTGTTCGGCACGCGTATCGACGTCGTGCGCACGCTCGGTGAGAGCGCGCCGTACTCGTGGCGCTACCGGAAATGGTGGCGCGCCGGCGCGTATGCGCTGGCGCGGGCGTTTGCGCCGCGGCCCTTGCGCCGTGCGATGCGGGCGCTGCGGACGCGCATGCCGTCGCGTCGGCACGGGGCCTGAGGAGGGTCGTGCCGCCCTCGAATCCAGACTCTGCCAGCCTGGCGGCGCCGCCGCCGGACGACGCCGTTATCGGCCAAGCGCGGCTTCGGTCGTAAGCGCCTTGGGCGCCAGCGCGCCCCCGGGATCCGGCCTCAGCAGAAAGTACTTGTTCTCCCCGCTGAGTGTCTCGCCAAAACCCAGGACGTCACCGCGGTCATTGACGGCGGCCGCCTCCGCAGAAGCGTAACCCTCGGGCGTCAGGTCGAATGCTCCCGCGTGCGCACTCCAGGCGAACAGGTGCCGTCG
>Ga0134125_10004752_pt1 | contig 15490 bp, 13 predicted proteins | sample KB31751_FD_96464 | JGI IMG/M metagenome (GOLD analysis project Ga0134125, IMG submission 96464) | Terrestrial soil microbial communities with excess Nitrogen fertilizer from Kellogg Biological Station, Michigan, USA - KB3-175-1 | ecosystem: Environmental > Terrestrial > Soil > Unclassified ... | reverse complement strand
GTCACAGGGAATCAGATTAATCATCGCGGCAACCGGTCCGCCATGCCCTCGCCGACGGATTTTGCGCGGTGCCAAGACCTGCCGATCGAGGTCCCGCGTCTTGTCGGTGCGCAGACCTAAACTCGCGGTGCCCGGGTAAACACGCAGTTCGAAAGGGGGTCGCCGGCATGCGATTCCTGCACACCGCCGACTGGCAGCTGGGCATGACCCGGCACTTCCTCGCCGGCGACGCCCAGCCACGCTATTCAGCGGCCCGCCGCGATGGGGTGGCCGGTCTGGGTGCGCTCGCGGCGGAAGTGGGCGCCGAGTTCGTCGTCGTGTCGGGCGACGTCTTCGAGCACAACCAGCTTCCGCCGAAGGTGATCGGACAGTCCCTGGAAGCCATGCGCGCCATCGGAATTCCGGTGTATCTGCTTCCGGGCAACCACGATCCCCTGGACGCCTCATCGGTGTACACCAGCGCGCTGTTCACCGCCGAGCGTCCCGACAACGTGGTGGTGCTCGACCGTGCCGGCGTCCACCAGGTGCGTCCCGGGCTGGAGATCGTCGCCGCGCCGTGGCGGTCGAAGGTGCCGACCACCGACCTGGCCGCCGACGTTCTGGACGGCCTGCCCGCCGCCGCGGTCACCCGAATCCTCGTCGCGCACGGCGGAGTCGACGCGCTGGACCCCGATCGGGACAAGCCCTCGTTGATCCGGCTCGCCACGCTCGACGAGGCGCTGTCCCGCGGCGCGGTGCACTATGTGGCGCTGGGGGATAAGCACTCGCTGACCCAGGTCGGCGGCAGCGGCCGGGTATGGTACTCCGGGTCGCCGGAAGTCACCAACTTCGACGATGTGGAATCCGATCCGGGCCACGTCCTGGTCGTCGACGTCGACGAGGCCGACCCGCGGCGCGCCGTCTCCGTGACCGCACGGCACGTCGGATGCTGGCGGTTCGTCACGATGCACCGGCAGGTCGACAGCAGCCGCGACATCGCCGACCTCGACGTGAACCTGGACCTGATGACCGAGAAGGACCGAACCGTCGTGCGCTTGGCGCTCACCGGTTCGTTGACGGTCACCGACCGCGCGGCGCTGGATGCCTGCCTGGACAAATACGCACGATTGTTCGCCTGGCTGGGCCTGTGGGAACGGCACACCGACCTGGCGGTGATCCCGGCCGACGGCGAATTCAGCGATCTCGGTATCGGCGGATTCGCCGCCGCGGCGGTCGAGGAACTGGTGGCGACGGCGCGCGAGGAGGACTCCGCCACCGCCGTGGACGCGCAGGCCGCGCTGGCGCTACTGCTGCGGCTCACCGATCGGGGCGCGGCGTGAAGCTGCACCGGTTGGTCCTGACGAACTACCGCGGCATCTCGCACCGGGAAATCGAATTCCCCGACCACGGCGTCGTCGTGGTGTGCGGCGCCAACGAGATCGGCAAGTCGTCGATGATCGAAGCCCTGGATCTGCTCCTGGAATCGCGGGATCGCTCGACGAAGAAGGAAGTCAAACAGGTCAAACCCACCCATAGCGACGTGGGCTCCGAGGTGTCCGCCGAAATCAGTTGCGGCCCGTATCGTTTCGTCTATCGAAAGCGGTTTCACAAGAAGTGCGAAACGGAGCTGACGGTCATCACGCCGTGCCGCGAACAGCTGACCGGCGACGAAGCCCACGAACGGGTCCGGGCGATGCTGGCCGAGACGGTGGACAGCGACCTGTGGCATGCCCAGCGAGTGCTGCAGTCGGCGTCGACCGCCGCGGTGGATTTGTCGGGGTGCGACGCGCTGTCGCGTGCCCTTGATGTCGCCGCCGGTGACAGCGGCGGGTTGTGCGGCACCGAGCCGTTGCTCATCGAACGAATCGACGCCGAGTACGGGCGGTATTTCACCCCGACCGGACGTCCGACGGGCGAGTGGTCCGCTGCGATCGCCCGGCTGGCCGACGCCGAGGCGGCGGTCGCCGAGTGTGCGGCCGCGGTCGCCGAGGTCGACGAACGGGTGTCTCGCCACGCCGTTTTGACCGAGCAGGTGGCCGACTTCTCCCAGCGGCGTATCGCTGCCGGCCCGCGCGTTGCGGCCGCGCAGCAAGCCGCCGAGCGGATCGCAGAGCTCACCGCGCAGCGGCGTGAAGCCCAGTTGGTCGCCGCCGCCGCGGCGGCCACCAGCGCCGCGGCGGGCGCCGCCCACACCGGGCGCTTGCAGCTGCTCGCCGAAATCGACACCCGCGCCGGCGCTGTCGCCGAAACGGAAGCCGCGGTCCTCAAGGCTGCGGCCGCGCACTCGGCGGCGCTTGCCGAGGCCGAAGCCTGCGACGCCACGCTCGAACAGGCCACCCAGGTCCTTGCCGACCTGCAGTGCCGGGTCGACGCCGCGCGGCGCGCCGTCGACCGGATCGCCGACCGCGAGCAGGCCGACCGGTTGAGCACTCGGCTGGCCAAGGTCGATGCCATCGAGCGGGATCGTGAGCGAATCTGCGCCGAGCTCAGCGCGATCGCCGTCACCGAGGAACTGCTGCGACGAATCGAGGACGCCGCCGCCACGGTCGAGCGCATCGGCGACCAATTGGCGTCGACTCGGCGGCGATCGAATTCACCGCTGCGGCAGACATTCACCTTGTGGTGGGTGGCGAACGGATCTCCTTGGCGGCGGGGCAAAGCTGGTCGATCACCGCCGCGGGGACTACCGAGGTCGAGGTTCCCGGTGTCCTGACCGCCCGGGTCATCCCCGGCGCGACCACGCTGGATATTCACGCGAAACACGCTGCGGCACAACACGAGATGGCCGCCGCGCTGGCAACCGGTGAGGTGGCCGACCTCACCGCCGCGCGATCGGCCGACCAGCGTCGCCGCGAGTTGCAGAGCACCCGTGATCAGCTCAGCGCCACCCTGGCCGGTTTGTGCGGTGACGAGCAGATCGACGAGTTGCGCGCGCGCCTGGCGCAGCTACGCGCCGAACACCCGGCCGAGCCGGATCTTGGTGTCACGGACATCGGCGCTGCTCGCGCCGAACTCGACGCGGCCCAGCAGGGTCGCGTGGCCGCGTCGAGCGAATACGAGGCACGCCGCCAGGCCGCCACCGCCGCCGCCGCAGGGCTGGCCGAGTTATCGACCAGGGCAACCGTCCTGCAGAACACGTTGGAAGCTCAACGCGCCGAGCTGCTGGCGGCCGCCGCCCGGCTGGCCGCGGAGCGCGCCTCGGCCAGCGACGAGGAACTGGCGTCCTCGGCGGACACGGCTTTGCGCGCCGAGCAAGCCGCGGAACAGCGGGCCACCGAGCTCGCCGATGCCTTGGCGGCAGCGTCTCCCGATGCAGCCATCACCGAATTGGCCGAGGCCACAAAGGAAGCCGAGTCGCTGCGCGAACGTTACGAAGAAGCCGCCCGTGCGTTGCGCGAGATCACCATCGAACTCTCGGTATTCGGCAGTGAGGGGCGGCAGGGCAAGCTGGACGCCGCGGAAACGGAACGCGAGCACGCCGCCACCGAACACAGCCGAATCGGCGGGCGAGCGCGGGCCGCGCAACTGCTGCGCTCTGTTATGACGCGCCACCGTGACACCACCCGGCAGCGCTACGTCGAGCCCTACCGCGCGGAGCTGCAGCGGCTCGGGCGTCCCGTGTTCGGCCCCAGTTTCGAGGTCGACATCGACAGCGATCTGTGCATCCGTAGCCGCACGCTCAACGGGATCACGGTGCCCTACGCATCGTTGTCCGGCGGCGCCAAGGAGCAACTCGGCATCCTGGCCCGGCTGGCCGGCGCCGCCCTGGTCGCCAAGGAGGACGCCGTTCCGGTGGTCGTCGACGACGCGCTGGGCTTCACCGACCCCGACCGGTTGGCCAAGATGGGGCAGTTGTTCGACAGCGTCGGGACTTACGGCCAGGTGATCGTGCTCACGTGCAGTCCGGATCGGTACGACGGTGTCCAGGGCGCGCATCGCATCGATCTGAGCGCCTAGCCGTGCGCGGCTGAGCTCGGCGGATACGGCCGGTGCGACGACCCAGCGCTGCCGTGGCGTCGTGCCTGCAGAATGGGACCATGGCGGTCCGACGGGAATGACGATGAACGCGAAGCGCAGCCGGGTGCAGGAGAAGCTGGCGGAATTGCCCGGTGTGCGCGCCGTGCGCCGGCCGATCTCGCCCCATAGCGCCGACGAGTTCGATCTGTACTACGTGCGCACGGGCCGCAAGTCCACCCACCCGCTGGTCATCATCCCCGGCGGTCCGGGCGTCGCGTCGGTGCAGATGTACAGGGGATTGCGGAGACGCGCAGCGGCGGCCGGTCTCGACGTCATCATGATCGAACACCGCGGGGTGGGGATGTCGCGCCACGACGATTCGGGTGCCGATCTGCCCCCAGCGGCGATGACCGTGAATCAGGTTGTCGACGATGTGGCGGCGGTGCTCGACGACGCCCACGCGAGTTCGGCCGTCATCTATGGTGCGTCCTACGGCACCTATATCGCGGCCGGAGTCGGTGTGCGCCATCCTCATCGGGTACACGGGATGGTCCTCGATTCGCCGCTGCTGTCGCGGCACGACATTGTGATCGTGCGCCGTGCGATCCGCCGGCTGCTGCTCAGGGGCGACAGCCCCGAAACAGCCGCGTTGGCACCGAAAATGCGCAAACTCGTCGATGCCGGTGTGATGACGCCGGCGGCGACACAGGTCGTCGCGACAATCTACGGTTACGGTGGGGCCGACCTGCTCGAGCGGCAACTCGATCTGTTACTGGAGCACCGAAAACTGTTGTGGTGGACGATATCCCGGTTCACCACCCTGAGCAACCTGCCGTTCCGGTATGAGGAAGATCTGGTGAGCCGCATCGCGTTCCGCGAGTTGGACTACGCGGCCGAGCCCGACGGCCTGCCCCTCGATCCCGCAGTGGCCGAAAGCGAAGCACGCACGCAGCGGGTAACTTTCGAGGACGAGCCCTATGACCTGCCAGCCGAAATGCCGAATTTCGGCTGGCCCACCGCGGTGGTTTCCGGGGGCCGTGATCTCATCACCCCGCCGGCAGTGGCGGACCGCGTCGCGTCGCTGCTGCCCAATGCGGCGCTCTTGAGCCTGCCGAGCATGGCGCACAGCGCGCTGGATTTTCGTGAGCCCGTCGCGCTCGCCGCGGCCGACGCGGTTCGGCGCGGCGATGTGGATGGGCTTGCCGCCCAGTCCTCGGCGCTGGACGCGCTTCCGCCGCGCCCCGAGGTGCGTCTGCTGTGGAAGTTGATCGAAACGGCGGTCGCCGCCGAAGGGGTCCTGCCGATCCCGACGCGGCTGCTCCGGCGGCTCAGTTCCGCGTGAATCCGATGGCGGTGTAGTTCAGGTCGCCCAGACCGGCCGCGCCGAAGTTGGCCAGCGTGCTGCGCACCGCGATGTCGCCGGGCGATTGGGTGAGCGGAAGGCTGAACCCCTCCGCCCAGATCAGCTTGTCCAGGTCGTTGGCCAGTGCCCGCGCCCTGTCGGGGTCGAGTTCTTGCAGCGTTCGTTCGATGGCTGCGTCGATCTGCGGGCTGCCGATCTTGCCGAAGTTGCTTTCCCCATCGGATTTGTAGATCTGGGTCAGCGCTGAGAGCGGGAAAGCGTCGCCGAGCCAACCGAACTGGGCGACGTCGAAGGCTCCGACGTTGATGTAGTTGGTGAAGAAGCCGCTGCCCGCGCGGGCGACTAGTTCAAGCTTGACGCCGACTTGAGCGAGGCTGTGCTGGGCGATCTGCGCGAACTGTCTGCTCCCTTGGGCGTCATAGAACAAATCACGAATGATCAGCTGCCGGCCGTCCTTTTCCCGAAACTGACCGACCCGCTTCCAGCCCAAGGCGTCAAGCTCGCGGTTGGCCGCGGCCGGGTCGTAGGGAACCACCGAGCTGTTGTCCTGGTAGCCCTTCTGCCCGGCGACATAGATGTGATTGGCCAATGCCACCGGGTCAGTGGTGAGGCCGTATTGGACCACCTCGGCGATGGTCTGCCGATCGATGCCCTTGGCCACCGCGACGCGCAGCGCCTTATCGGCCAGGATCGACCCCGGGGCTCCGTTGAACGTGATGTGGGACCAGGCCGGGGCGGGGGCCCGCCGGATCGTGATTCCCTTGGTGCGCGCGGCGATGGTCAGTTGATCGATCGTGCCCACCCCGGTGGCGTCGATCGTGTTGTTTTGCAGCGCCGGCAGCCGCGCGGCATCGTCGAGTACCAGGTAGGTGAGGCTATCCAGGCGGGGCCGCGCGCCCCACCATTTCGGGTTGCGGCTCAACACAATCCGCTGGGTTGTCCGATCCAACGACGACGCGATGAACGGGCCGGCCGACGGACCCGGCCCCTCGAGCTGGCCCTTGTTGAATGCTTCCGGGGTGGCCGTCATGCTCTTGGGCAGCAGCATTCCGTTGCCGGCGAACATGCCGCGCCACTCGGCGTATGGCTTGGCGAAGGTCATGACGGCCTGCCGGTCGTCGACGCCGCGGGTCACCGAGGCGACGCGATCGGCGCCGCCGGGCCCGGCGATCTCGAAATTCTTGTCGGCGCCCCTCAAAGCGTGGATCTGGCTGGCGATGTCCTCCCAGGTGATCGGTGTGCCATCCGACCAGACGGCCTCGGGGTTGATCGTGTAGGTCACCACTTGCGGTGCGGTGCCGGTGAGTTCGACGCTGGTGAAATAGTTGGTATCGACCGTCGTCGAGCCGTCCGGGCCGATGATGAAGGCACGTGGCAGGGTGGCCTTCATCATCGCGGCGACCTCGGCCGAATTGCCGTCGATGTGCAAAATGTTGAAGTTCGGCGGGAAGTCGGTGAGCGCGAGTCGCAGGCTGCCGCCGTCTTGCAGTGTGGCCGGATCGTGCGGGTTGATGTCGCTGGTCGTACCGATCTGCGCGTTATGCCCGGTTTCTGGAATCACGTCGATGGCCGGTGAGCAGCCCGACAGCAGCAGCAGCAGCGCAATCGCGAGAAGCGCCGTCACGAACCGGGCGGCACGACGTGGGTTGTCCGCCCGGCTAGACACGTTTGCCCGGATCCGGTTGCGGCACCGCGTTCAGCAGCCGCCGGGTGTATTCGTGTTGTGGATTGCCGAAGACCTGCGGGCTGTCACCCTGCTCGACGATCGAGCCGGCGTGCATCACGACCACCTGGTGGGCAAGGTGCTTGATCACCGAAAGGTCATGGGAGACGAACAGATAGGACAAGCCGAAGAGCGCTTGTAGGTCGAGTAGCAGGTTGATGATCCCGGCTTGGATGGACACGTCGAGCGCGGAGACGGGTTCGTCGAGTGCCAGGATCTTCGGCTGCAGTGCCAGCGCACGCGCGATGCCGATGCGCTGCTTTTGCCCGCCGGAGAATTCGGCGGGGTAGCGGATCGCGTCGGCGCGGCGCAGGCCCACGATGTCGAGCAACTCGGCGACGCGCGCGTTGGTGCGGGGCTTGTCGAACCCGTTGGCGCGCAGGGGTTCGGCGAGGAGCTCGAACACCGGAAGCCGCGGGTCCAGCGAGGCGACCGGGTCTTGGAACACGACCTGGATGTCGCGTCGCAGCGATCGTCGGCTGGCCGCGCTCAGTGCGGTGACGTCGGTGCCCAGCACCTCGATCGATCCCGATTCGGGTCCGGTGAGTTCCAAGATCTCGTGCAACGTGGTCGATTTGCCCGAACCGGACTCCCCGACGATGCCCAGGGTGCGGCCCTGCCGCAACTCGAAGCTGACGCCGTCGACCGCGCGGACCTCCCCGGCGCTGCGGCGCAGCACCCCCTTGGTCAGTCGGTAGGTCTTGGTCAGGTCGCGAACCCGGACGACGACAGACGCGTCGCCGGATTCCGGCGAATGGGCTTTCGTGCTGACGCCGTAGATGTCCGCGGCGCTGCGCCCGTCAACCTGATCGGTGCGGATGCAGGCCGCCCAATGATCGGTGCCGACGGACAGCAATTCCGGCTCCTCGACCCGGCATTCGTCGACGACCAGCGGGCAGCGCGGGGCGAAGGGGCAGCCGCGATCCAGGCCGGCCAACGACGGCGGCGCACCGGGGATCGGCACCAACCGGGTGCCCTGCGCGGCGTCGAGCCGCGGGACCGAGCCCAACAGCCCGACGGTGTAGGGCATCCGGCGATCCCGGTAAAGGTCGTGCACTTCGGCGGATTCGACGACCCGCCCGGCGTACATCACCAGTGCCCGGTCGGCGAACTCGGCGACCACTCCGAGGTCGTGCGTGATGATGAGCACCCCGGCACCGGTGACGTCGCGCGCGGTTTTGAGGACTTCGAGGATCTGCGCCTGAACGGTGACATCCAGTGCGGTAGTGGGCTCGTCGCAGATCAACAGGTCGGGGTCGTTGGCGATCGCGATCGCGATGACCACCCGTTGTCGTTCGCCGCCGGAGAGCTCGTGCGGAAACGCGCGGGCGCGTCGCTCGGGCTGCGCGATGCCCACCAGCTCGAGCAGCTCCACCGCGCGGCGGCGTGCCGCCTTCTTGCCCACCCGCGGCTGGTGGATCTCGATCGCCTCGGCGATCTGGTCGCCGACGGTGTACACGGGCGTCAGCGCCGACATCGGATCCTGAAACACCATGCCGACCGCCTTGCCGCGGAACCGCGACATCGCATCGTCACCCAGGCCCAGCAGCTCGGTGTCGTGCAATCGGACCGAACCCCGCACCTGCGCGTACTCGGGCAACAGGCCCACGACCGCCATCGCCGAAACGGACTTGCCCGAACCGGATTCGCCAACCATGGCGACGACTTCACCAGATTCGATGCGGTAGCTGATGCCGCGCACCGCGGTCACCGGGTCGTCGCCGGTTCCGAAGTTGACGGCCAAGTCGGTCACCTCGAGCAGCGGGCTCATCGGCCGCCACCTCGCACCAGCGCGCTGCCGGGGTCGAGCGCATCCCGCAGGCCATCGCCGGTGATGTTGGCGCACACCAAGATCGCCACCAGCACCCCGGCGGGAAACAGGAACACCCACGGAAAGGTGGTCGCGGATTGGGTGCCATTGGCGATCAAGGTTCCCAGCGACACATCCGGCGGCTGAATGCCGAAACCCAGGAAGCTCAAACCGGTTTCGGCCAGGATGGCCGAGGCGACATTGAGCGCCGCATCGATGATCAGGATGGATGCCACGTTGGGCACCACATGCCCGACGATGATGCGTCGGCTGGATACACCCATATACCGTGCGGCGCGGATGAATTCGCGCTCGCGCAAACTCATGGTCATGCCGCGAACCATGCGGGAACTGACCATCCAGCCGAAGCCGGCCAGCAGCAGAACGAGCATCAAGATGTTGGCCGAGTTCTTGGTTCGCGGCGTCACGATGGCGATCAGGATGAAGCTGGGCACCACCAACAGCAGGTCGACCACCCACATCAGCACGCGGTCGCGCCAACCACCGAAATAGCCAGAGATCGACCCGACGGTGGCGGCGATGCCGGTGGAGATGACCGCGACACAGACACCGATCAGCATCGACTTCTGCATCCCCCGCAGGATCTGCGCCAACAGGTCTTGGCCCAGTGCGTTGGTGCCCAGCCAGTGACGCGCGTTCGGCGGCTGCAGCAACGCGGTGAAGTCGAGGTCCTCGTAGGAATAGGGCAGCGCCGCGGGCAGCGTGTAGCAGCCGACGAACAACAGCGCCAACAACGCCAGCGACGCCACCGCGAACCGATTGCTCGCAAATCTGCGTAACACCAGCGTGCGGCGCGACGTGAAGTCCGCCACATCGGGGCCCGAAAACCCGTGGGCGCCATCGATGTTCGCCTGGGAAGTCATGACACCCGGACCCGCGGATCAAGGGCTGCGTAGAACACGTCCGAGAGCAGGCCGGCCAGCAACACCACGGCGCCGGAGAACAACGTGATGGCCGCGATGATGTTGGTGTCTTGTGTCGCGATGCCCTGGACCAGCCATTCGCCCATGCCGTGCCAGCCGAAGATCTTCTCCACGAAGACCGCTCCGGTGACCAGCCCGGCTACCCCGTAGGCAAACAGGGTGGCCAGCGGGATCAGGGCGGTGCGCAACCCGTGCTTCACCAGCGCACGGCGGCGGGTCAGCCCCTTGGCGCGCGCGGTGCGGATGAAATCCTGACCGAGGATGTCGAGCATCGCGTTGCGCTGATAACGGCTGTATCCGGCCGCGGCGGTCAGCGCCAGGGTCAGCGACGGCAACACCAAATGCCGTAACCGGTCGAGTAACCGCGCGCCGGCCCCGCCGGTCACAGCTGGTGAGGTCTCCCCGGTGTAGTCGAAAATGTGTAGGCCCACGGCCCAGTTCACCCGCAGCGCGGCAAGGATCAACAGGCTGGCGATGACGAAGGTCGGGGTGCTGAGGACCAGCAGAGCCACCATGGTGACGATCCGATCGCTGAGTCGATACTGCCGAATGGCGCCCCACGCGCCGGCCGCGATGCCCGCGATGGTGCCCACCAGCGAACCAATGATCAACAGGCGCAGCGTCACTCCGATGCGGCGCCCCAGTGACGCTGCGACGGGCTGCCCGGTGATGGTCGTGCCGAAATCACCGCGGACGGCGTCCGAAGCCCAGTGCGCGTAGCGGATCGGTATCGGCTCGTCCAGACCGAGCGTGTGGGCCTTGGCGTCGATCACCGCTTGTGGCGGTCGCGGGTTGCGCTGCAACAGGCTGTCCAGCGGCTTGAAGGCCACCGACGTCAGGCAAAACGTCAAAAACGATGCCAGCGCCAGCAGCACGACGTAGTTGAGCAACCGGCGTGCCAGAAACCGAGTCATGCCCGACTCATGCTTGTCCGGGCAGCCCACGTCGCATTGGGACAGGTTATCGAGCCGCCGGAGGAGCGTCGCGTGCGGCGCTTTCGGCGACCTTCGGATCTGGTTGATTCTCACGCGTGAATCGCGTGTGATCGGTTGTTAGGATCCACCGCGGCACCGAGAGGCCGCGACACTCCCGAGGAGGCTTGCGTGACGGTTACCGAGGATTACCTGGCCAACAACGCCGAGTATGCGAGCACCTTCAAGGGGCCGCTACCGATGCCGCCGAGCAAACATGTCGCGGTCGTCGCCTGTATGGACGCCCGGCTCGACGTCTACCGCCTGCTCGGGCTCAATGAGGGCGAAGCCCACGTCATCCGCAACGCCGGCGGAGTCATCACCGATGATGTCGTCCGCTCGCTGGCCATCAGCCAACGACTGCTGGGAACGCGGGAGATCATCCTGATTCACCACACCGATTGCGGGATGCTCACGTTCACCGACGACGACTTCAAACGCAGCATCCAGGAGGAGACCGGGGTCAAACCGCCGTGGGCGGCCGAGTCGTTCCCCGATGTCGCCGAGGACGTCCGGCAATCGTTGCGCCGCATCGAGGGGAGTCCGTTCGTCACCAAGCACGTCTCCGTGCGTGGATTCTTCTTTGACGTCGCAACGGGCAAGCTCAACGAGGTCACGATCTAGAAGCTTTCGCCGAGCGTGTAGCCACGGCGAAAGATTGGCCTAATCCTCGCCCTGAGTGCACGTTCGGCGACGCTTCAGCCGACCTTGTACGTGGCCAGGGCCTTGGCGACCAGCGTGCCCTCTGAGTCGACGATCTCGGCCTCGCAGTTGACCAGCGACCGGCCGCGTCGCAGCACCCGGCCGATGCCGATCACGTCGGTGGCCCGAGCCGGGGCCATGAAGTCCAGCGCCATGGATACCGTCACGCCTCGCAGTTCCGGCGGGGCTTGGACGCCGCACCACGCCGCCGCCATGACGGTGAGATCGGCGAGGGTGGCGATGGCCCCACCGTGAACCATGTCCCCGAGCGTCACGTTGGACGGGTCCCACGGCAGCCGCAGCCGCACGTCGCCCTCCGCGAGCCGGTCGGCGACGATGCCCAGCTTGACGACGAACGGGGACTGGGGAAGGAACTGCGCGATAACGTCGCGACCGCTCGGCGCGGGCGGGCCAGAAGGTCCGGAGGTAGAAGTCATCCGTCCATGCTTTCGCACCCCAGGTTGACAGCGCCAGCGCCAGCTGGTCTGATATATCGCTAAGGTGCTAAATATGGTCAGTTCTGCCAGGTTTAACTAAGGGAAGCTATGACCAGTGATCTGAAGACGGCCCCCGCCGTCGGACAGTACGAATTGAGCCATCTGCGCTCGCTGGAGGCGGAGGCGATCCACATCATCCGGGAGGTGGCCGCCGAATTCGAGCGGCCGGTGCTGCTGTTCTCAGGCGGCAAGGACTCCATCGTCATGCTGCACCTGGCGCTGCGGGCGTTCCGCCCCGGTCGGTTGCCGTTCCCGGTCATGCACGTGGACACCGGGCACAACTTCGACGAGGTGATCGCGACCCGCGATGAGCTGGTCAACGAGTACGGGGTGCGCTTGGTCATCGCCTCCGTCCAGGAAGACATCGACGCCGGGCGGGTGGTCGAGCCGCGCCAGGGACGCAACCCGATTCAGACCGTGACACTGCTTCGCGCCATCCGGGAGAACAAGTTCGACGCCGCGTTCGGCGGAGCGCGCCGCGACGAGGAAAAGGCCCGCGCCAAGGAGCGTGTGTTCAGCTTCCGCGACGAGTTCGGTCAATGGGATCCGAAGGCGCAGCGGCCCGAGCTGTGGAACCTCTACAACGGCCGGCATCACAAGGGCGAACACATCCGGGTCTTCCCGCTGTCCAACTGGACCGAGTTCGACATCTGGTCCTACATCGGCGCCGAGAACATCGCGCTGCCGTCGATCTATTACGCGCACCGGCGCAAGGTCTTTCGTCGTGATGGCATGCTGCTGGCGGTCGACCGGAACATGCAGCCGAACGCCGACGAGCCGGTGTTTGAGGCATCGGTGCGTTTCCGCACCGTGGGGGACGTCACGTGCACCGGATGTGTGGAATCCGAAGCCGCCACCGTCGACGAGGTCATCGCCGAGACCGCGGTGTCCCGGCTCACCGAACGCGGGGCGACCAGAGCCGACGACCGGATCTCGGAGGCCGGCATGGAAGACCGCAAACGACAGGGATACTTCTGATGGCCCTGCCCACCACGCTATTGCGCCTGGCAACCGCGGGTTCCGTCGACGACGGCAAGTCCACGCTGATCGGTCGCCTGCTGTATGACTCCAAGGCCGTCATGGAAGACCAGTGGGCGGCGGTGGAGCAGACGTCCAAGGACCGCGGTCACGACTACACCGACCTGGCTTTGGTGACCGACGGCCTGCGGGCCGAACGCGAGCAGGGCATCACGATCGACGTCGCCTACCGCTACTTCGCCACTCCCAAGCGGAAATTCATCATCGCCGACACCCCCGGTCACATCCAGTACACCCGCAACATGGTCACCGGGGCGTCGACCGCCCAACTGGTGATCGTGCTCGTCGATGCGCGGCACGGCCTCTTGGAACAGTCACGCCGGCACGCCTTCCTGGCGTCCCTGCTGGGCATCCAGCACATCGTGCTCGCCGTCAACAAGATGGACTTGATCGATTGGGACAGAGAGAAATTCGAGGCGATCCGCGACGAATTCCACGCCTTCGCCGCACGTTTGGACGTGCACGACGTGGCCACCATCCCGATTTCCGCGCTGCACGGCGACAACGTGGTGACCAAGTCGGACCAGACGCCTTGGTATGAGGGGCCGGCGTTGTTGTCACACCTCGAAGAGGTGTACATCGCCGGTGACCGCAACATGGTCGACGTGCGGTTCCCGGTGCAGTACGTCATCCGCCCGCACACCCATGAACATCAGGACCACCGCAGCTACGCCGGCACCGTCGCCAGCGGCGTCATGCGCGCCGGCGATGAAGTCGTGGTGCTGCCCGTCGGCAAGCGCACCCGCATCACCGCGATCGAGGGGCCGAATGGTCCAGTGGAAGAGGCGTTTCCGCCGATGGCCGTATCCGTGACCCTCGCCGACGAGATCGACATCTCGCGGGGCGATCTGATCGCACGCACCCACAACCAGCCCAGGGTCGCGCAGGAGTTCGACGCGACGGTGTGCTGGATGGCCGACAGCGCGGCGCTCGAGCCCGGTCGCGATTACCTCATCAAGCACACCACCCGCACCACGCACGCCAAGGTGACTGCGCTCGATTACCGGCTCGACGTCAACACCCTGCACCGCGACAAAACCGCGACGGCGTTGAAGCTCAACGAGCTTGGCCGCATTTCGCTGCGCACGCAGGTTCCTCTGTTGCTCGACGAGTACACCCGGAACCCCAGCACCGGCTCGTTCATCCTCATCGACCCGCACACCAACGGCACCGTGGCCGCCGGCATGGTGTTGCGCGACGCGTCGGCACAGGCGGCAAGCCCAAACACCGTGCGGCACAGGCCATCGGCCATCGCCGAGGCCCGGCCCCGGGGCAAGACGGTATGGTTCACCGGGCTGTCCGGTTCCGGCAAGTCGTCGGTGGCCATGCTGGTCGAGCAAAAGCTGCTCGAAAGCGGCGCTCTGGCTTACGTTCTCGACGGTGACAACCTGCGGCACGGTTTGAATGCCGACTTGGGCTTCAGCATGGCAGACCGCGCCGAGAACCTGCGCCGGCTCGCGCACGTGGCGGCGCTACTCGCCGACTGCGGCAACGTCGTGCTGGTCCCGGCGATCAGCCCGCTGGCCGAGCAACGCGAATTGGCGCGCAAAGTGCACGCCGAGGCCGGCTTCGACTTCATCGAGGTGTTCTGTGACACCCCGATCGACGAATGCGAAAAGCGTGACCCCAAGGGTCTGTACGCGAAGGCGCGCGCCGGTGAGATCACGCAGTTCACCGGCATCGACAGTCCGTATCAGCCGCCGGTCGATCCCGACCTGCGGCTCACCCCGGACGGCACCGTCGAGGAGCAGGCGCAGCGGGTCATCGACCTGCTCGAATCGCGCGGCTAGCCTGCCGGTCCAGCCCGGCTGCGCCGAAATGCTCACAATGGGTGGCACAATCCTGAGAGTGCGCATGTCAGCGAAGGCGGAGTACGCCGTGCGGGCGATGATCCAGCTCGCCACGGTGTCCGACGGGACGCTGGTGAAGACCGACGACTTGGCCCAGGCCCAGGGCATCCCGCCGCAATTTCTCGTCGACATCCTGACCAACCTGCGCACGGACCGGCTGGTGCGCAGCCATCGTGGTCGCGAGGGTGGCTACGAATTGGCCCGTTCCGGAAGCGACATCAGCATTGCCGACGTGCTGCGCTGCATCGATGGACCACTGGCCAGCGTCCGTGACATCGGACTCGGCGACTTGCCGTATTCGGGACCGACGGCCGCGCTCACCGACGTCTGGCGGGCGCTGCGCGCCAGCATGCGATCCGTGCTGGAAGAGACGACGCTGGCCGACGTCGCTACCGGCGGGCTGCCCAAGCATGTCGCGCAACTGGCCGATGACTATCGAAAACAGGAAAGCCAGCGCCACGGCACGGCGCGCACCGGCGACTAGACAACCCGCTCGGCGGCTCAGCCGGCCGATCCGTAGGGGCGGGTGAGGATTTCCAGGGCATGGCCGGAGGGGTCTGGAAAATACACCCCGCGCCCGCCGTGATTGTGGTTGATCTCGCCGGGCCGCTTGGCGCCCGGATCCGCCCAGTGCTGTAGGCCGCGTGATCGGATCT
>Ga0134125_10004751_pt1 | contig 15494 bp, 12 predicted proteins | sample KB31751_FD_96464 | JGI IMG/M metagenome (GOLD analysis project Ga0134125, IMG submission 96464) | Terrestrial soil microbial communities with excess Nitrogen fertilizer from Kellogg Biological Station, Michigan, USA - KB3-175-1 | ecosystem: Environmental > Terrestrial > Soil > Unclassified ... | reverse complement strand
GTTCCAGGACGATGTCGCCTTCCGCGATCTCGCGCTCGCCATCGTCGACGAGCAGCACCGCTTCGGCGTGCATCAACGCCTCGCGCTGACGCAGAAGGGCGAGGCCGTCGACGTGCTGGTGCTGACCGCGACGCCGATCCCGCGCACGCTCGTGCTGACGTTTTTCGGCGACATGGATATCTCGGAATTGCGCGAGAAGCCGGCCGGGCGGCAGCCGATCGACACGCGGACCGTTCCGCTCGACCGGCTCGACGAGGTCGAGGACGCGATCGGCCGCGCCCTCGCCGAGGGCAAGCGCGCTTACTGGGTCTGCCCGCTGGTCGAGGAGTCCGAGAAGACCGACCTCGCGGCGGCGGAGGAGCGCCATGAAGAACTGCGCCGCAAGTTCGGCGATGCCATCGATCTCGTGCACGGCAAGATGAAGGGGGCCGACAAGGACGCGGCGATGGCGCGCTTTGCCGCCGGCGAGACCCGCCTGCTCGTCGCAACCACCGTGATCGAGGTCGGCGTCGATGTGCCGGAGGCGACGATCATGGTGATCGAGCACGCCGAGCGTTTCGGGCTGGCGCAGATCCACCAGTTGCGCGGCCGCGTCGGCCGCGGCGCCGGCAAATCGACCTGCCTGCTGCTGTACAAGGCGCCGCTCGGCGAGACGGCCAAGGCGCGGCTCGCGATCCTGCGCGAGACCGAAGACGGCTTTCGCATCGCCGAGGAAGACCTGCGCCTGCGCGGCGAAGGCGACGTGCTCGGCACGCGCCAGAGCGGCATGCCCGGCTTCCGCATCGCCCGGCCCGAATTTCACGGCAAATATCTCGGCGCCGCGCGCGACGACGCGCGGCTGATCCTGTCGCGCGATCCGTCACTCACGACCGAGCGCGGCCAGGCCTTGCGGCAATTGCTCTATCTCTTCGGCAAGGACGAAGCGATCACGCTGATACGGGCGGGTTGATGTCTTCTTATCCCTCCCCCGCTTGCGGGGGAGGGTGGCGGGCCGAAGGTCCGCCGGGTGGGGGCCGATCGCGCAGCACGCTGTCAATCGCCTCCAGCACGCCACCAAGATTGTCGTCGACTTCGTTGTTCCAGAAGCGCAGGACGGTGAATCCCGCCTGGTTCAAACGCGCATCACGCACATGATCGCGCAACGCGTGATCGTCCGCGTTGTGCTGCCCCCCATCGACCTCGACAATCAGTCGGTGTCTTAAACAGGCGAAATCGACAATCGCCCGACCTTGCGGCACCTGACGGCGGAAATGATAGCCGCGTCCGCGCCAAGACCTGAGGTGAACCCAGAGCTTTACCTCCTGCGGTGTCATCTCCTTGCGCAGGCGGCGCGCAATGCCATTCGCCATCTGATAGTGCCCATGTGGATAGCGACTATCAAATAATTGCAGATTTGACAGTTGGGGCAAATTCCCCCACCCAACCGCCTTCGGCGGCCACCCTCCCCCGCAAGCGGGGGAGGGATAAGGAGAGGAATAGCCGAGTGCTCCCTCGCGGCACTCAGCGAGGACGACCGACTTAAGCCGCCGCGCGCTGGTTGGCCGCAACGCCCGCCAACGGATCGGGTCCATACCGGTTCGGCCCCGCGGTGCCGCGCGTGCACGCCCAGACGATCAGCAGGATGATCCCGATCACCGTGAAGGCGATTAGCCACCACCAGCCGGTGCGGTCGATGTCGTGCAGCCGGCGCATCGACACCGCCAGTCCCGGCAGGAACAGCAGAAGCGAGGTCAGCGCCTCGATCGGCCCGGTCCCGGCGAACGGAAACATCGTGCTGTCGATGATGCTGCTCGCGATCGCCACCAGAAACGCGAAGAGCACCCAGTACCAGTACTCCGAGCGCGCGGCGCGGCCGGAGAACGTGACGTAGTTGCGGAAACCTGAACGGATCGCGTCCTGGAATTGCATCGTCATACCCCCCATGGATGCCGGCGAAGGGTATCAGGACGCGGACCTGTTTGACAGACGCCCTGGCGGCGCCTCGGGTCTACTCCGCCGCCGCAGGCTTCACTACCTGCGCCGCCCGGGCGGTCGCCGCCATCGCCGCCAGCCGCTTCTGGCTATCCTTGTCGGCGCCCGGCTGCACCATGCCGGCGGAAATCAGCAGCGTCATCGCGTTCTCGACGCTGATGTCGAGCTCGATCAGGTCCCTGCGCCGCACGAAGAAGAAAAAGCCGGTCGTCGGGTTCGGTGTGCAGGCCAGGAACACCGAAACATAGTCGCCGTCCTTTTCGGGCAGCTTGGTCGCGACGTCGCCACCCGGCGGCAGCGAGATGAACACCAGCGACCACATGCCGGGCGCCGGGAATTCCACCAGCGCCACCTTGCGGAAGCTCGAGCCAGACTTCGAGAACAGCGTCTCGAAGATCTGCTTCATCGTCTTGTAGATCGGCCGCACGATCGGCATGCGATTGAGCAGCCCCTCGCCGAGCTCGACCAGGCTGCGCCCGACGAGGTTGGCGGTGAGGAAGCCGAGCAGCGTCAGGCCGACGATGGCGACCACCAGCCCGGTGCCCGGGATCGGCCAGGGCAGATAGGTTTCCGGACGGTAGGCCGGCGGGATGATCGGGCGGATGAAGCCGTCTACCCAGGTCACGAAGGACCAGACCAGCCAGACGGTGACCGCCAGCGGTCCGGCGACCACGAGCCCGGTGAGGAAGTAATTGCGCAGCCGCGCCATGAGGCCGGCCTGCGACGCCGTCACCTTGCCGAGGTCGGCCGTCAGTTCGTCGTGTGGCGTGTGGTCGAGGTCGGCCATGTCAGCAGGTTTTTCTCTTGCGCATGATCTTATCCGAAAACCGGTGCCCAATTTTCGGCATCATGCGCAGTCTATTCCACCGTCACGGATTTCGCGAGATTGCGCGGCTGGTCGACGTCGGTGCCGATGGCGGACGCCGTGTGGTAAGCCATCAGCTGCACCGGCAGCGCGTAGACGAGCGGGGTCACCGTCGCCGCCATGTCCGGCAGCACCAGCGTGTGCGGGGCGTCGACCGTCGCCTCCCTGGCGCCTTTCGCGTCCGTCACCAGCACGATGTGGCCGCCGCGCGCGGCGACCTCCTGCATGTTGGAAACCGTCTTCTCGAACACGCGGTCATGCGGCGCGATGACGATGACCGGCATGGTTTCGTCGATCAGCGCGATCGGCCCGTGCTTGAGCTCGCCTGCGGCGTAGCCCTCGGCGTGGATGTAGGAGATTTCCTTGAGCTTCAGCGCGCCCTCGAGCGCGATGGGAAAGCTTGTGCCGCGGCCGAGATAGAGCACGTCACGCGCCTTGGCGAGTTCGTGCGCCAAGGCCTCGATCTGCGGCTCGATCTTGAGCGCCTGCGCCATCAGGCGCGGCACCTCGATCAGCGCGTGCACCAGCCTCTGCTCGTCTTCGCGCTTCAACTCGCCGCGGGCGCAGCCGGCGGCAATCGCGAGGCAGGCGAGCACGGCGAGCTGGCAGGTGAAGGCCTTGGTCGAGGCGACGCCGATCTCCGGCCCCGCCAGGGTCGGCATCACCACGTCGCTCTCGCGCGCGATGGTCGAGGTCGGCACGTTCACGACCGCGAGCACGTGCTGCTTGTGTTCCTTGGCGTAGCGCAAGGTCGCCAGCGTGTCCGCCGTCTCGCCCGACTGCGAGATGACGATCATCAGATCGCCCTCTTCCAGCGGCGCCTCGCGGTAGCGGAATTCGGAGGCGATATCGATCTCCACCGGCATCCTGGCGAAGCGCTCGAACCAGTATTTGGCGACCAGCCCGGCATAGAAGGCCGTGCCGCAGGCCGAGATGGACAGGCGCTTGAGCTTCTTCCAATCGAACGGCAATTCGCCCGGCAGCGCGACCCGTTCCTGCACCATGTCGATGTAGTGCGCGAGCGTGTGCCCGACGACCTCCGGCTGCTCGTGGATCTCCTTGGCCATGAAGTGTTTGTGGTTGCCCTTGTCCACCAGCATGGCCGAGGCGGTCGACTTGATGATGGGCCGTTCGACCGGCCTGTCGTTGGCGTCGTAGATCTTCGCGCTCGTCCGCGTGAGCACGACCCAGTCGCCCTCTTCGAGGTAGCTGAGCGTGTCGGTGAACGGCGCCAGCGCGATGGCGTCGGAGCCGAGGAACATCTCGCCGTCGCCGTAGCCGACCGCGAGCGGCGAGCCCTTACGCGCGCCGATCATCAGGTCGTCCTCGCCGCTGAACAGGAAGGCGAGCGCGAAGGCGCCGTTTAGCTGTTTGAGCGTGGCCGCGACCGCCTCGACCGGCGTCTTGCCGGCCTTCATCTCGCGCGTGACGAGATGCGCGACGACCTCGGTGTCGGTCTCGCTGGAGAACCTGGCGCCGGCCTTGATCAGGCCCTCGCGCAGGTCGCGGAAGTTCTCGATGATGCCGTTGTGCACCACCGCCACCTTGTCGGTCGCGTGCGGGTGGGCGTTGCTTTCCGTCGGCCGGCCGTGCGTCGCCCAGCGGGTGTGGCCGATGCCGATCAGGCCGCCGAGCGGCTCCTTGTCGAGCCGCTTCTCGAGCTGCTTGAGCTTGCCCTCGGCGCGGCGGCGGCCGAGCGCGCCCTTGTCGAGTGTGGCGATGCCGGCGGAGTCATAGCCGCGGTATTCGAGGCGCTTGAGCGCATCGACCAGGTGGCTCGCGACCGGCTCGGTCCCGAGAATTCCGACGATCCCGCACATCCGAAAGGATGCCCCCGTTCAAGTTCCGCTTTAGCTGTAGCCGCCGGACACGAGATTCCTGAAATCACTTCACATTTCGTCGTGTATCGGTTGCCGCCATTAACCAAGCGGCCCGACTCTCAAGGCTTTTTCGCGTCGGCAGCGCCCTTCTTGCTCAGAAGCCGCGCCTCCCGCAAGCGTTTTGCCCAACCGTCCTTGACGGTCTGTTGCGCCCGCTCGATGGCCAGGGCGTCGGCGGGCACATTCTTGGTAATCACCGACCCCGAGCCGATATAGGCACCGGCGCCGATCGTGACGGGCGCCACCAGCGACGAATTCGTGCCGATGAAGGCGCCGGCGCCGATGTCGGTTTTGTGCTTGGCGAAGCCGTCGTAATTGCAGGTGATGGTCCCCGCCCCGATGTTCGCACCCGCGCCGACGCGCGCGTCGCCGATGTAAGCCAGATGGTTGGCCTTGGCGCCGTCCTCGATCGTCGCCGCCTTGACCTCGACGAAGTTGCCGATGTGGACGTCGGCGCCGAGTTGCGCACCCGGCCGCAGGCGCGCGAACGGACCGACACGCGCACCATTCCCTACGTGCGCGCCCTCGATGTGCGAGAACGAGCGGATCACCGCGCCATCCTCCACCGTCACGCCGGGGCCAAACACGACGTTCGGCTCGACGGTGACGTCTTTTCCGAACTTGGTGTCGGTCGCGAGGAATACGGTGTCGGGCGCGACGAGTGTCACGCCGGCCTCCATCGCCGCCGCGCGCAGGCGCTTCTGCAACACGGCTTCGGCTTCGGCGAGCTGCGCCTTGGTGTTGATGCCGCGCACGTCGTCCTCCGAGGTTTCGATTGCCACCGCCGAAAGGCCCATATCGCGGGCGATGGCGACGGCGTCGGTCAGATAGAATTCACGATTGGCATTGTCATTGCCGATGCGCTCGAGGATGGCGAGCGCGTGCGAGCCTGCGAGCGCCATCAGCCCGCCATTGCACAGGCCGATCGCACGCTCGGCTTCGTTCGCGTCCTTGTGCTCGCGGATGGCGACAAGCCCCGTCTTGTCCGTCACCAGGCGGCCGTAGCCGGCCGGGTCGGCGGGCGTGAAGCCGAGCACGGCCACCGCGGCGCCTGCGGCCAGAGCGGCGCGAAGCTGCTTCAACGTCTCGACGCGGATCAGCGGCGTGTCGCCAAACATTACGAGGATGTCGTCGGGCTGCTTCGCCAGCGCCGCGCGCGCCGACAGCACCGCGTGCGCGGTGCCGAGCCGCTGCGTCTGCTTGAAGATTGCAACGCCCGGCGCGATGCGTTTCGCCTCGGCCGCGACGGCGTCGTGGTCAGGCCCGATCACTACCGCGAGCTCCGCCCCGCCGGCCGCCATCGCCGTGCTCAGCACGTGGTCGATCAGCGTCCGGTTCCCGATGCGGTGCTGCACTTTCGCGGTGCGCGAGCGCATGCGGGTCCCTTCACCGGCGGCGAGCACGATGGCGAGGCAGGAGCGATGCGTCATGCGGTCCGGTACCCGTTGTGATGTGCGCGAGGCCACCGCATAGCCGAGCTTGCGCAACAGCGCGAGGAACAAGCGAGGCTTGCCGGATTCTGCTAGCATTTTCAACGATCTGATTCGCGAATTCGGATTTTCAGGAATGGATATCAGGCCGCAGGAGCGCACCGCGACCTTGTTTGCCCGCCCCAAGCCGCGCGAGGGCACCCTGATGCGCATTGCCGCATGGGGCATGTGCGCGACCCTGTCTACCGCACTCCTGGTGTTTGTCGCGCAGACGCCTGCGGGCGGCGAGCGGATCAAGCTGGCCCTGGCAGGGCTCGACGACCCCGTTCAGCCCGTGGCCGCATCCGCCGACGCCGACCTGGTTGTGCGCTCTCTCGAGGCCCGCGTCGCTACGCTCACCGGCGACCGCGATCGCCTCGCTAAAAGGGTTGCCGCCCTCGAAAACGGCTTCGACGACCTGACCGGATCGGTCGGCAAACAGGGCTCCGCGCCGCCGGCGCCCGCTGGCGAACGCAGCGAGCCGGTGGCGATGGTGGTCGCCGTGGCCCCGCCGCTGATCAACCCGCTGGCCACGCCTCCCGCCGGCATCGCCTCGATCCTCCCCGAGACGCCCAAGTCCGAGCCGCAGCCGGCCGCGGCGGAGACTGCCGCGCCCGAAGCCTCTGCGCCTGAAACTGCACCGGCGAACGAGGTGCCGCTGCCGCCGGAGCGCGCCGTCGCGTCGGCTGAACCGGCTGAAGCGGCCAGACCGGCTGAGGCCGCAAAGCCCGCCGCGCCCGTTCACGTGCGGCCCGAGTTCGGCGTCGAGCTCGCGACCGAGGCCAATCTGGAGTCCCTGCGCAAGCGCTGGTCCGGCGTGAAGGCGAACTACGGCCCCCTCCTCCTTGGCCTCAGCCCCGTCGCCGTCCGCGACCAGCATCCCGGCAGCACCAATGTGCGTCTGGTTGCCGGGCCACTGCCGAGCCTGACCGCCGCGCGCCAGCTCTGCGCCCGCTTTGCCAGACTCAACGGCGACTGTTGGCCGGCGCGCATCAACCCCGCCGACGTCATCCAGCGCTGAGCGCGATTGTCGCCCGCGGCCGGTCACGGCATAGTCGCGCGCATGCGATTGTTTCTGCCCAGCGCCCGCGCTACCAACTGGCTTCTGATCGTCGGTTTTTGCGCGCTCGGCTACGCCTTCTACATGCGCTATCTCGGCATCGAGAACACGCAGGCCGGGCTTGCCTGCGCCGCCGGGCTCGACAGCTGGCTGTGCCGCTCGCGCGCGATCGTCATCACGCTCTATGCGCATTCGGCGTTCGGCGGTGCCGCCCTCGCCGTCGCGGCGGTGAATTTCCTGCGCCCGACGCTCGTCGTCTTCGCCGTCGCGCTGGCGCTGACCTGCCTCGGCGTCGTGCTTTACAATGCCGGGCTTGCCTCGGTCGCCGCCGCGCTGCTCGTTCTCAGCTTCGCGCGCCGCGCACCCGAAGCAGTGTGAGCGCGAGAGCGGCAAAGGCCGCGCACAGCCACAACGATTGCCAATTCGCCAGCGTCTCGTTCGGCACGATGTAGATCGCCGCGAGCAGGAGCAGTCCCGCGCCGGCAGTCTCCGCCGCGCCGCGTTTGCCGAATTGGCCGACCGTCAAACCGTGCACGAGCAGCGGCACGATGGCCGCCGTCAGCGGCGCGAACGGGAAATCCTTGTAGCGCGGATCGAACACCAGCCCGAGCGCGACCTGCACCGACAGCAGCAACGTCACGACGAGCAGCAGACCAAGCGCGGACGCGAGCCGGTCGCTCTTGCGCAGCGGCTCGATTGCCAGCACCGACGCCATCGGCGGCGCCGGCGTCTCAGTCACCACCGCGAGGCTGGCGAGGATCGGGCTTGCGAAGGCCGCCGCAGCCAGCGCCAGCGAGCGGGTCCATGCGCCCGCCCCGAGGCTTTCGAGCGGAACGTTCTCGATCGTCCAGCCGATCAGGATGCCGCCGGCGATCGCATTCGCGGTCACCGCCAGCCACACCGGGGCGCGATGCTTACGCCCGCGCGCGGCGGCTAAGGCGGCGGCAAAGACGAGCACGGCGTACGCGACGCCTCCCGCCGCCTGCCAGCGCCAGCGCGGATGGTTCGACACCGCCTCGCCCCAGTGAAATTTGGGCTTGCGCGTCGCACCGTCGAACAGCCCCCAGTGGGCGCCGACCGTGCCTTCCTGCGCCCGCTTCCACGACGCGTCGAAGGACTCGATGACGTTGACCTTGAAGTTCTCGCGCTTGGCCAATGCCAGCACGTCCTGGATGACGCGCGCCTGGTTGGCCGGCGACGGCAGCGCGCCCTCGCGCATGCGCCCGGCGCTCGGCCAGCCGACCTCGCCGATGACGATCTCCTTGCCGGGAAAGGCCGCCGCAACCTTGCGCCGGATCGCCTCGACATGCGCCGCCGCCTGCTCGGCCGGAATCGGGAAGTCCTCCCAGTAAGGCAGGATGTGAATGGTGATGAAGTCGACCGCGGCCGCGACCTCCGGATTGCGCAGCCAGAACTCCCAGACGTCGGCATAGGTGACGGGCACGGACACCTCGGCCTTCACCGAGCGAATGATGTTCGCGAGATCGGTGCCGGTCTTCTCACCGCGCAGCAGCACCTCGTTGCCGACGACGAGCGCGCGGATCGTGTCCGGATGCGCCTTGGCGAGCGCGACGCCGTTCGTGATCTGCACTTCGTCAAGGGCGGGAATGCCGGCGAGCCAGATGCCTTGCAGCACCTTCATGCCGTGCTTGGCCGCAAGCGCCGGGATCTGCTCGAGGCCCTGCGTGTCGGAATAGGTGCGGACGCAGCCGGTGATAGGAGACAACCGGCCGAGGTCCTCGTCCAGCTGCGCCGCCGGGATGCGGGTCGCGAGGTCGTAGGGAGTCTGGTCGCCGCGATAGGGCGCGTAGGAGATGCACCACAGCTTCTCCCCCGCCGCCAACGGCGCGTTGGGCATCGCGACCGGCGCCCCGAGCCAGGCCCAGGCCGCCACGATCACCGCCGCCGCGAAGGCAAGGCCAACCAAACCTGTGCGCATATTCAGTCCGATGATCGGAGCGACCGGTGGCCTTCCGGCTTATCGCGCGGGCCCGCCCCTGCCAAGCGCGGCATTCCGCCCGGACGCCCGCCGGTCTTAAGGACGTGGCGTCGAAGTGCTGGACAAAGTTCTGGCCCTGGGGCCAAGGTTTGCCGCCGTTCGAACCGGTCGGACGGCATGGGGATTGGCCGCTTTCGACGGCCATAACATGGGGCGAACGATGCGCCGGACCGGCCGGCGCCAGCGCCGTATTGGCGTCCCAATCGACATGCATCGATTGCAGCGGGCGGGCTGCTTCCAGAATTCAACGCGAGTCGGCGGAACAATGCCGTTGCATACCAAGACGCGTACCCTCCTTGCCGTGCTCTCGGCGGCTGCTTTCGTGGCGACGTCCGCCACCGCCTATGCCCAGAGCGGCGGTAAGCCCGCCGAGCCGCAGAAACCGGCGGCGGAAACGGCGGCGAAGGACAACCAGAAGAAGATCGACGAGATCGCGGAAGCCTCGCGCGTCCTGACCGGCGCCGCCGGTAACCCGGAATGCGTCTGGCTCGGCCGCCGGGTGGTGGCGCTCCTGTGGCGGGACGACCTCGACACCGCCTTCCGCCATCTCGACCTCTACGACCGCTTCGGCTGCCCCGGCGCCCATATCCAGGCGACGTTCCGGTGCCTGATCCGTCAGGGAAATATCGACCCGAAGGCCCAGGAGACGCTCAACGGCCGGGTGCATTCCTGCTGGCTGAACCCGGCCATGGAGCCAGAGCCGGCGGCTGCCGCCCCGGCCCACCCGGCTCCGGCTCAGGCTCCTGCCGCCGCGCCCCAGCCGGCGCGCTGACCTCTCTCAAATTTTCATCTGGACGACATGTGGCTGCCTAGGATTTGCCACGCCCGGTCGTTACTTGCAGTGGAACCCGATGCCGAGCTAGTTTGTTTCAACGCAGACGATGCTCCGGCTTTGAACCCAGGGGACGGGTTCAGAGGGTCTGCCATCCAGCCCCGTACGGTATCGAGTCAATGCGCACCGTGGCTGCCGTGATCGCCCTTGTGGCGTGCGTGCAAGCGGGCTTGTGGGCGATTACGCGCGAGCACGCCACCGCTCCCGACTTCGACGGTCAGTTAGCGAGCGTGTCCTACGCTCCCTATGACGCCTCGACCGACCCGAATGCCGGCGGCCGTCCGAAACCCGAGCAGATCCGCGCCGACATGAAGCTGCTGGCGCCACTGACGCGCGCCATCCGCCTCTACTCGTCGACCGGCGGCCAGGAGATGGTGCCCGGAATCGCCGCGGAATACGGGCTCAAAGTGACGGTCGGCGCCTGGATCGACAAGCATCAGGACCGCAACGAGCGCGAGCTCGCCGCGGCGATCGACCTCACCAAGCGCCACAGCAACGTCAACGGCATCTTCGTCGGCAACGAGACCATCTACCGCGGCGAGTTGAAGGTCTCCGACCTCATCAAGCTCATCCAGAGAGTGAAGAGGCACACGACGGTGCCGGTCAGCACCGGCGAAATCTGGAACGTGTGGCTCGAACACCCCGAGCTCGTCTCCTCGGTCGACTTCATCGCCGCGCACATCCTGCCCTACTGGGAAGGCACCCCCGCGCGCCAGACCGTCGACCGGGCGATCGAGATCTACGACAAGCTGCGCCAGGCCTATCCCGGCAAGCGCATCGTCATCGCCGAGTTCGGCTGGCCGTCCTCCGGCTACAACTACCGCGCCGCCGAGCCGAGCCCGATCGATCAGGCCGTGCTGCTGCGCGACTTCGTCACCCGCGCCGACGCCTACGGCATCGACTACAACATCGTCGAAGCCATCGACCAGCCGTGGAAGACTTTCGAAGGCGGCGCAGGACCTTACTGGGGTATCTTCAACGCTTACCGTCAGCCGAAATTCGACTGGACCGGGCCGATCGGCGACCCCGACCACTGGCGGCTGGCGGCCATCGCGATCCTCGTGAGCCTGCTGCTGTCGCTGCCGATCCTGGCCATGGCCGCGGTCACCGCCGGACAGGCGACCCTGCTCGCCGGCGCCGCCAACGTCGTCGGCGCCTGGTCGGCGGCGGTGTTCGCCTACTGGAACGGCCATTATTTCGTCCCCGGCGCCGCCTTCGCGCTCGGTCTCGGCACGCTGCTTTTGGTACCGCTCATCGTCATCGCGCTGGCGCGCGTGGAGGAGCTTGCGGCCATCGCCTTCGGCCGCCGGCCGCTGCGCCTCGTCACCGCGCCGCCGCTGGTGCCGGAAGGTTCTGCGCCGAAAGTGTCGATTCACATCCCGGCCTATCGCGAGCCGCCGGAGATGCTGAAGCAGACGCTCGATGCGGTTGCGCGGATCGACTACCCGAACTTCGAATGCGTCGTCGTCGTGAACAACACGCCCGACCCGGCGATGTGGCGGCCGGTCGAGGAGCACTGCGCGCTGCTCGGCGAACGCTTCAAGTTTGTGCGCGCCGACGATCTTCAGGGCTTCAAGGCGGGCGCGCTGCGCCTCGCCATCGTCCACACCGCGGCTGACGCCGAGATGATCGGCGTCATCGACGCCGACTATGTCGTGCAGCCGGACTGGCTGAAGGACCTCGTGCCGGTGTTCGGCGATCCGTCGGTCGGCCTGATCCAGGCGCCACAGGACCACCGCGACGAGAGCCGCAGCGTCCTGCATTACGCGATGAACGCCGAATATGCCGGCTTCTTCGACATCGGCATGGTGCAGCGGAACGAGGTCAACGCCATCATCGTGCACGGCACGATGTGCCTGATCCGGCGCACGGCGCTCGAGGCCGCCGGCGGCTGGTCGAGCGACACGATCTGCGAGGACACCGATCTCGGCTTGACCATTCTCGAGCTCGGCTGGCACGCGCACTACACCAACAAGCGCTACGGCCACGGCCTGCTGCCCGACACGTTCGAGGCCTACAAGAAGCAGCGCGACCGCTGGGCCTATGGCGGGTTCCAGATCCTGAAGAAGCACTGGCGCCGCTTCCTGCCCGGCGCGAGCCTGCTCAGCCGCGAGCAGAAGCGCGAATTCGCGCTCGGCTGGCTCAACTGGCTCGGCGCCGAGACCGTCGGCGTCGTGGTGGCGGTGCTCAACATCCTGTGGGTGCCGGTCGTCGCCTTCCTCGACATCGCCGTGCCGGACCGCATCCTGACCGTGCCGATCGTCGCGAGCTTCCTCGTCTCGGTGCTGCACGGCGTGACGCTATACAGACTTCGCGTCCGGATCGGCCGCCGCCAATTGTTCGCCTCGATGATCGCCGCGATGTCGGTGCAGTTGACCGTGGCGCGCGCGGTCGGCACCGGCCTCGTGAAAGACCACCTGCCGTTCGTGCGCACCGACAAGGGCGGCACCAAGCGCAAGACCGAGTTCCCGGCGTTCTGGGAGGCGGTGATCGCCGGCCTGCTGCTCATCGGCTCGGTGACTTTGGTCGAGACCAACTACAACAATGTGCGCGAGATCAACATCTTCGCCGGCATCCTGGTGATCCAGAGCGTGCCGTTCCTCGCCGCGGTGGTGCTGGCCGTGATCGAGCGGACGGCGCTCAACGACTTCGCGGTCTGGCACGCGATCGAGGCGCGTACTTTGGCGCTGCTGCCGCGCCGCACGACGCTCGCCAAGGTGACGCAGGTGGCGTCCGAAAAGCGCGAAGTGGCGAGGTAGCAAGCTCTCCCGTCATCCGCACCTCTCCCGCTCACCCCCGCGAAAGCGGGGGTCCAGCCGGGAGGATCAGCGCTGGATTCCCGCTTTCGCGGGAATGAGCGGAATGAAACGGCAGAGATCCTTCGAGGCCCGCGCGTTCCGTCCGGGCTCCTCAGGATGACGCCTAGCCCCTGAGCGCCGTTTCCACCAGCCGCACCCAGTACGACGTGCCGAACGGGATCGCCTCGTCGTTGAAATTGTACTCGGGGTGATGGAGCCCTGCGCTCGGGCCGTTGCCGACCCAGATGAAGGCGCCCGGCCGCTCGTTGAGCATGAAGGAGAAGTCCTCCGCGCCCATCATCGGCACCAGCTCGCGATTGACCTGCTTCTCGCCCGCCACTTCGCTGGCGACGTCGGCGGCGAACGCCGTCTGCTTCTCGTGGTTGACCAGCACCGGGTAATTGCGCCGGTACGTGAATTTCGCCTTCGCCCCGAACGCCGCCGCGGTGTGCTCGACGATCGCGCCGAGCCGCTGCTCGACCATCACCCGCACGTCTTCGTCGAGCGTGCGCACGGTGCCGTCGAGCTGCACCCGCTGCGGGATGACGTTGTCGGCGGTGCCGGCCTCGAACATCGTCACCGAGACCACCGCCGACTTCAACGGGTCGGTGTTGCGCGACACCACCGACTGCATGGCGATGATGGTGTGGCAGCCGATGACCACCGGATCGATGGTCAGATGCGGCCGCGCCGCGTGGCCGCCGTGGCCCTCGATGACCACGGTGATGTAGTCGGCCGCCGCCATGATCGGGCCGGGGCGCAGGCCGAACGAGCCGATCGGCATGTTCGGTGAATTGTGCATGCCGTAGACCTCGTCGATGCCGAAGCGGGTCATCAGCCCGTCGTCGCACATGGCCTTGCCGCCGGCGCCGCCCTCCTCGGCCGGCTGGAAGATGACCACCGCGGTGCCGTTGAAATTGCGCGTCTCGGCGAGATAGCGCGCGGCGCCAAGCAGCATCGCGGTATGCCCGTCATGGCCGCAGGCGTGCATCTTGCCCGGCGCGGTCGACTTGTACGGCAGGCCGGTGGCTTCCGTGATCGGCAGCGCGTCCATGTCGGCGCGCAGGCCGATTGTCCGCTCGGACTTTCCCTTGCGGCCGCGGATGACTCCGACGACGCCGGTGCGGCCGAGGCCGGTGACGACCTCGTCGCAGCCGAAGGCTTTCAGCTTGTCGGCGACGGTCGCCGCGGTGCGGTGCACCTCGTAGAGGATTTCCGGGTTGGCATGCAGGTCGCGCCGCCAGGCGGTAATATCGGCATGCAGGTCCGCGACGCGGTTGACGATCGGCAATGGTCCCTCCTGAAGGCGAACGGCGCCCGGCGGGCGGCATTCCGGCTCTCGCGCAACCCGATTTCTGGCTGCGCGGTGGATACTGTAGCAAATGACGCCCGCGAGGCCAGCCACAGCGGAAAACCGCCTATTGACCGCGCCGGGGAGCACCCCTACACAGCCCGGGAAGCGCGAAAAGGCCGGGCGAACCCGGCCGCATCCGGGCCTTCGATAGGCCATCCGCCGGATGAGGATTTATTGGAGGCGCTTCCGGTCTCGGTTAGAGCGCGTAGCTCAGGCGGTAGAGCAACTGACTTTTAATCAGTAGGTCCTGGGTTCGAGTCCCAGCGCGCTCACCAAGTTCGCGACGTCTTATTGGACCTGCGATGAACCCGTCCTTTGCGAAATACTGACAAAATTTCAACGTCAAAAGACTGGCTTGATCGCGATTGATGTCAAGTTACTCGGACCCAATCGGCTCACCACTTCGATCCGTTGACGCGGAGCGAATTCGTGCCGCCAACACTCGTTGTGTTTTTCTATTTTGTTCGATTTGGATATTTATATTTGCAAACGGTCAAAGAGGTCGCGAGCACACATGATATTATTGATACGGTGCTACCGTATAATGCAGAGCCAAACCCCCTGCGCGAGGCGCTGACGCAGACGTGCCGGTCGAACTATATCGTTCAAACGATCGTTGTATTTCTCTATGCGCCGAAGGTGGTCAATCACGCGGAGTTTCTAACTATTGAAGGCCCATTGAGCGGGTCCGGCCCTTGGCGGAGCATGTTCATCAAATTCATCATGATTTTGACAACCATCGCCGTTGAGTGGGTTATCGCGGTCTCCCAGTTTTTGATGCTCACTGTCGTACTGTCCTTGACCAATTGGTTCATCGCCTCGCTTTTAGTGGTCGCATTCTTTCTTTATTATCTATTTTATTTTGAATACGTAGGCTGGAAGGCATGGAAGCTGAGGGAAAAATGGATAACATCGCTCTCAGTGATTGGATTTGTGCTCATTGCGTTTTCAATGAGTGCGAATGTGTGTGTAATATGGAACTACGAGTACGCCCCAAATGTATTCTATTGTCGCATGAGCAGCGAAAAAATTCGAGAAATCTCTCCTCCCGCGGCTGCGCTTGTATCCTTTTTGTTTAGCGAGCGCGCTGACATTGAAAAAACAAAACCGGATATCTCCAAAAGAGCTGGAGACGAGGTCCCTCTTTGTCAACTCGGAAGGCGGACCTAAGGCCTTTGCTTGCTGCCTATACTAGCGAGGGGCAAACTATGTTTCTGCCCCCCTCACACCCCCTTCTCAAAAAAATAATCCGGATAGGGATCGTCG
>Ga0134125_10004749_pt1 | contig 15504 bp, 9 predicted proteins | sample KB31751_FD_96464 | JGI IMG/M metagenome (GOLD analysis project Ga0134125, IMG submission 96464) | Terrestrial soil microbial communities with excess Nitrogen fertilizer from Kellogg Biological Station, Michigan, USA - KB3-175-1 | ecosystem: Environmental > Terrestrial > Soil > Unclassified ... | reverse complement strand
TACATCTCGCCCTACAACGTGAACTCGATCCTGAACCCGCTGCTGGTCCAGGTGATGGGGTGCGGCTACTTCCACAACTTCTATCGGGGCAAGCCGCTGCTCAAGAAGGGCGGGGTGCTGATCCTGACCCACCCGATGACCGACGAGTTCGATCACGAGCACCACCCCAGCTACATCGAGTTCTTCAACCGACTCCTCCCCGAGACGCGCGACGCGATGAAGCTGCGTCACAAGTACGAGGAAGAGTTCGCCAAGAACCCCAGCTACATCGAGATGTACCGCCGCGGCAACGCCTACCACGGCGCCCACCCGTTCTTCATGTGGTACTGGGGCGAGAACGGCCGCCAGCACATCGGCAAGATCATCGCCGCCGGCGCCGAGAACGCCCACGTCCCGCAGATCCTGGGCTGGGACCGCGCCGAATCGCTGCCCGAAGCCATCGCCATGGCCAAGAGCTTCGTGGGCCCGTCCCCCGAAATCACGATGATGCACCACCCGCCCATCGTGATGGCCGAGATGGAGTAGGGGCGGGGCGCCCGCCGCTTCCGCCGAAGCCCAACGATTGACACCGCCCGTGGGCAGGTGTCCCATCGCTGAATGTTGAGACCGAGCGGGCCAGGTCGGGTCGTTCGCTCCCCGCTGGCGCCCACGGGCGGCGTGCGGGCAGCGCTCGTGAATTTCGACGTGGACGGCGACACCGTCAAAGTCGAACACAAGGTGTTCCTGGACGGGCAGGTGGTTCCCATTCTCCGCCAAGGGGACACGATCTGTTTCCTGCGTGGGGAGGCCAGCCACACCGGTACGGACGCTCACAACCTGGAGCTGTCCCAGCGTCGTGCCGACAACGTCCGTGCGTTTCTCTCGTCGCGCGGTGTGCCGGCCGCGCGCATCCGGGAGCAGTTCGTGGGCGAATCGCTGGCCGGGTCTTTCCCGGGCGAGAATGCAGACGCGCGCGCCGTCTCGTTGCTGGTGGCACGAACGGCGCCCTTGCCGCCACCTCCCTCGCCGCCGGCTCCCAAGCCCGCGCCAACCACGACGCAGTTCAAGGTTCGCTTGTTGGGCGGCCTGTCCCGCGGGATCGGGCCCGCACAGATCGAAATGCTTTTCTTTCAGGTCTGGGCACCGTCCCTGTCGGTCACGACATTTTACGAGTACCTGTCGGGCGGATTCGGCAAGGGACGCGGTGTCGCCTTGTCGGCGACGCTCAAGGGCCCGTTCAACGACTTCGCCACCAGCGCGCCCATCGCCACGACGGACTTCGGCGGAGCGGCGCGGTACACCACATCCGGCGTTGGGCCGTTTTCCGTGAACTTCCTGAACTTCATGGGACTGCCGCCTGGGGTGAAGACGATTCCAAACCCCTTGAAGATCGACACCGGCTTCACCGTCGGGCTCGGGATGAGCTCGTCGGTCGGCAGCATGAAGCGCGGGTTCACCGGCCCCTTCTCGGGCCCGTGATGAGCGACAGGCGGAGGACCGGTCATCCGGCGCGATTCATTCGCGTCGTCGGCTGGGCGTACGGGGCCGCGGGTTTGATTGGCCTGCTGGTCTGTGCGACCCAGGCGGCGCTCCCATTGGGCGGCGCTCCTGGCTTCGCGGTCACGTCTGCGCGGGCCAAGGCGCTCGGCCTCGCCGCCGTGTCTCTGATCATCCTGATCGTCTCGATTGGCTTTCTGAAACGGCGACGCTGGGCGCGCCTCGCGCTCATCGTGGTCACCAGCCTGGGGTTTGTGGGAGGCCTGGTCGCGCTGTTTGTCCCATCCGCAGCCATCGGACCATCGCCGCCGGAAGCGCCGGCCGCCTACGCGCGCCTGCTTCGAATGGTTTCAACCGCGAACGTTCTGGTCCCGCTGATCGCTTGCGCTGCTCTCGGGTGGATTCTGTGGCGGTTGCGATCGCCGGCGATCGGCGAGCAGTTCCGCTGAGGCGGGCTCAATCGCGAAGCACGGCGCCCAGCACCAGGAGGCCGACCACGGCGTCCAGCCCGACACCCAGGACAAACGCAGCCAGCCGCCACCGTCGCGGGTGCGCGCGACGGGGCCCAAAATCCGCCCACAGGGCCCCGCCGTAGGTCGCGGCGGTGGTGACGACGCCCGGTAGATACCTGAACGAGCCCCTCGGCGCAGCTTCCCGAGTCCATGAGACGCAGGCGATGGCGAAGGCCAACGTCAGGACGATCACCACCAAGCCGTCCGCGGCGAGCACCGCCGGGACCAGCGCGGACCGCACGAGCGGGACAATCGCCGCCACGAACAGCGCGATGCCGGCGCCGAGCACGAGAGCAAAGCCACGGGCACCCAGCGGATCGGGCGGGCCCGAGAACCGCAAGACAAACGCGCCGCCGACGAGGATCGTCCCGACGAATGCGTTATGAGCGCACCACCGGCCGGCGTCGATCCGGGGAGTGTCGGACGCGAGCTGCCCGAAGAGATCCTTCAGGAACGACGCACGTGCGGTGCTTCTCACGGGGCAAATTGTCCCACGAGCGGCCGGGGTCCGCACGAACGTCAGTGGAGGTCGGCCGCGCCGAGTTCCACCCGCCCGCAGCTTCGCAACTTCTGAATGCCGGCGGCCGAAGACTCGGGCAAACCTCCATTACCCCGTGGGCAGATTTCCCGGCCGCGTCGACTGCAGCGCTTGTGCCTGCTGTCGCCGCCAGCGTACTCTGAGCCGGGGTGACGACGACGGCTCCCACGCCAAGCTCCACGCTCGGGGTGTTGGCGCAACGGCGCATTCTCGACCTGGCCAGGGTCTTTGGTGTGCGGATGCGAAGCAGCTTGGCGTCTGCCCCGAAGGCCCAGCTTGCGGGCGTCCTTGGGAGCGCCCTGTCGGGACAACTTCCGGCCATTCTTCGCGAGTTGGGTCGCGAGGAGCTGGCCGCTGCCTGTAAGGCGCACGGCGTGCCGGCCGACTCCCCCGCCCGGCGGGCGCTGATCGAGGCGCTGCTCGTGGCGGCGGGAATCGATCCGGACCTTTCGTTCATCCCGCCGCCCGTGATGCATGACGGGGTGCCTCGCCCCGGACAGATCGTTCGCGCCCGGCACCGGCAGTGGCTGGTCGAGGCCGTCGAGGACGGTCAGGCACACCGACGGTCCGACGATTCGCCCCGGGTGACGCTCGTGTGCCTCGACGATGACGATCCGGGCCGCCGCCTCGAGGTCCTCTGGGACCTCGAGCTCGGCGCGCAGACGATCGATCCTGAAAGGCGCGGCCTCGGGCGCGTCGACCGGCTGGATCCGCCGGCGCACTTCGGCGCCTACCTGCACGCGCTCCGCTGGAACGCGGTCAGCGCCGCCGACGCCACCCGGTTCCAGGCACCGTTCCGGGCCGGCATCGAGCACATGGCGCATCAGCTCACGCCGCTGATGAAGGCGCTGGAGCTGCCGCGCGCGAACCTCTTCATCGCCGATGACGTCGGTCTGGGCAAGACCATCGAGGCGGGCCTGGTGATGCACGAGCTGATCCTGCGCCAGCAGGCGCACTTCGTGCTCATCGCCTGCCCGGCGTCGATCTGCCTGCAGTGGCAGAGCGAGATGCGCCGCCGCTTCGGCCTGCACTTCGAGGTCATGACCCGCGCCTTCATCGCCCAGCGGCGCCGCCAGCGCGGCTTTGGCGTCAACCCGTGGGCGACGCACCACCGCTTCGTCGTGTCGCACGCGCTCCTGCGCCGCCCCGAGTACCGCGAGCCGCTGCTGCAGCGCCTGGGCGACCGCGCCGAAAAGAGCCTGTTGGTTCTGGACGAGGCGCACGTCGCCGCGCCCGCCACCCGCAGCCGTTACGCGGTCGACAGCGAGATCACCGCCACGATCCGCGACCTGGCCCCCCGCTTCGACAACCGCCTCTTCCTGTCGGCCACGCCGCACAACGGCCACTCGAACAGCTTCAGCGCGCTGCTGGAGATCCTCGACCCGATCCGGTTCACGCGCGGCGTGCCGGTCGAGGGGAAGACCGACCTGGCCCCCGTGATGGTTCGCCGCCTCAAGCGTGACCTGAAGAAGCTGGGCATCGACCGCGTGCCGGATCGCGTGCTGGTCCAGATCGATCTCGCCCACGACAACGGTCGCTGGGTGTCGACGGCCGCGCGCTCGGATGGCCAGGCGCCGGTCACGGCCGACCTCGGCGCCGGCGCCCCCGTCGACCTCGAGCTCGCGAGCATGCTGGCGCGCTACACCGAGCTGTGCGCGCCCGACAAGGGGCGTGCCCGCCTTCCCTTCATCCGCCTGCAACAGCGCCTGCTCTCCAGTCCGGAGGCCTTCGCCAAGAGCCTGGAGGTCCACGCCCAGGCCGTCGAGCGTCGCGGCGGGCCCATGGTCCGCGACCCGCAGCTCACGCTGGCGTCCGCGGGCGTCGATCCCGACATCGATCCCGACCTGTTCGGCCCCTCGGACGAGGCCGTGCAGGCCGAGGCGGACGCCGCGCTCGCCGCCGACAGCGCCCGGCTGCCGACGCCCAGCGAGGAGGCGGCCGCGCTGCTGTCGTCGATGCGTGCCACCGCGGAGAAGGCGCGCCGCGCCCCCGACGCCAAGTTGCGCGCGTTGATCGCCTGGATGCGCGCCCATCTCTGTCCGGCGATCGGCCGTGACGCCGCCCCCGGCGCGTCGCGCCTCTGGAGAGACCGGCGGGTGATCCTGTTCACCGAGTGGGCCGACACCAAGCGCTACCTCCTGGATCTGTTACGCGAGGCGGTCGCCGACACCGACCAGGGCGAGGATCGCGTGGCCGAGTTCGGCGGGGGCCTGGGCGACGAGGCGCGCGAGGAGATCCAGCGCCGCTTCAACGCCGCGCCCCAGGACGAACCGCTGCGCATCCTGGTCGCCACCGACGCCGCCCGCGAGGGCCTCAACCTGCAGGCCCACTGCGCCGACCTGTTCCACGTCGATCTGCCTTGGAACCCCGCGCGCCTCGAACAGCGCAACGGCCGCATCGACCGGACGCTGCAGCCCGAGCCCGAGGTGCGCTGTCATTACTTCGTCTACCCGGCGCGCCCGGAGGATCGCGTCCTCGCGACGCTGGTCCGCAAGATCGACGTCGTCCAGCGCGAGCTCGGCTCGCTTGGCGGCGTGCTGCTCGACGACCTGGAGGCGCTGCTCGCGGACGGGATCCGCGCCGGCACCGCCGAGAAGCTGGAGGCGGTGACGGCGGGAAAGCGCGCCGCCGCCGTCCACACCGTCGAGGCCGAGCTGGAAGAGGCGCGCAAGGACGACAAGCTCCTGCGCGAGGAGATCACCCGCGCCGGCCGTCGCTACAGCGCCTCGCGCAGCGCGCTGGAGGTCAGCCCCGAGGCGCTGCGCCAGGTTGTCGACGTCGGCCTGCGCATGGCGGGCACGACGGGGCTGATCGAGGACGCAGTTCACGACGGCAAGCCGCGCTTCCGGTTGCCTGCGCTCGATCGCTCGTGGGACATCACCCTGGACACCCTGCGCCCGCCGCGCCGCCGCGACGAGTCGTTCTACGACTGGCGCCAGCGCCCGCCGCTGCCTGTCACGTTCTCGCCCGTCGGCCGCCTGACGGGCGAGGTCGAGCAGCTTCATCTGGCGCACCCCTTCACCAAGCGGATCCTCGACCGCTTCCTGGCCCAGGGCTTCTCGGCCCACGACCTGCGCCGCGTGGCCGCCGTGATCGATCCCGACGGGGGCGAGGTGTTCGCGATCGGCTACGCCCGCCTGACGCTGTTCGGTCCGGGCGCCGCCCGCCTGCACGACGAGCTGGTCGCCGTCGCCGCCCCCTGGGACGGCAGCCTGGACGGGGCCCGCGCGCTGGCGGCCAGGACCGACGTCGCCCCCCTGATCAAGGCGACCGAGGCGCGCCTGGCCGCCGGCGCCCCCGCGCCCACCGGCCGCACCGCCGCGGCCATCGCCGCCGCTGCCGAGACGCTGCTCGGCAGCCTGTGGCAGCCGCTGCAGGACGAGGCCGACGCGCGCGGCGTCGCCGCCCGGAACGGCCTCGGCGCCCGCGCCCGCGCCGAGGCCGACGGCATGCGCGCGTTGCTCGAGCGCCAGCGGCGTGCCATCGAGAAGACCCGCCGCGAACGATCCCAGCGCGATCTGTTCGAAGGTCTCGGCGACTCCGCCGAGACGCGCGAGCAGCAGCGCCAGCTTGCGCTCGACCTTGCCCACATGGATCGCCGCGAGCGGGACATCGCCACCGATCTGGAACGCGAGCCCGCGGCCATCGAGGCGCTGTACGCCGTGCGCAAGACGCTGGTCACCCCGGTGGGCGTGGTCGTGAGCTGGCCCCGGAGCTGGACGTGAGCGCGCGCGACGCCGACCGCCTGTTTCACGAAATGTGGCTGGGGCTGGCCCAGCCGATCGAGGGGCTGGTCTTCTCGGTCCCGGTGCTGGCGGAGGCACAGATCGCGCCCGGAGATCACCACCGAGCTGCGCGCCCTGTTGACCGAGTTGCCGGCCGGTGGACTCGCGCTCGGCAGCACGCGGGCGCTGTTCGAGACCTTCCTCGGCTACGACCGCCCGGGGATGCTGATCGGCCGCGACGCGCTCCCCACGTTCCACGCCCCCGAATCCCGCCAGGAAATCCGCCCGAGCTTCGGCATCGCCCGCACGCCGCCCGCCGCCCCCGACGATCCCTTCGCCGAGTTCGGCCCACCGCCGGGCGCGGGCTCGCCCGCCGCCCCTGAGGCCGCGCCCGCCAACCCCGTGCTGGCGCTGGTGTGGGATCTCGCGGACGACGCGCCCGACGCCCCGGCGCTGGATCTGGACGCCCCCGAGGAGGCGACCGGTCCCTGGCGCTACCCGCCCACCGCCAAGCTGGAGCGGCTGCTGCGCCACGCCGGCATCCCCGTGGGCTTCCTCTCGAACGGCCGCCACCTGCGCGTCGTCTACGCCCCGCGCGGCGAGACGACGTCGCACCTCACCTTCCGCATGGACGATCTGGCCGATCCGGCCGGGCGCCCGCTGGTGCTGGCGCTGGATCTGCTGTTTCACGCCCGCCGCACCTACGGCGCCGAGGCGCGCTTCACGTTCGAGGGCCTGCTGGCCGAGAGCCGCCGCCGCCAGGCCGACGTCACCGCCCAGCTCGCCGGCCAGGTGTTCGACGCCGTCGAGGCGCTGCTGGCCGGCTTCGAAGCGGCCGCCGCCCGCGACTGCAGCGGCGATCGCCTCGACTGGCTGCGCCCCGCGATGGAGGCGGGCCAGGTCTACCCGGGCGTCCTCAACACCGTCCTGCGCCTGGTGTTTCTCCTCTACGCCGAGGACCGCAGCCTGATGCCGGTCGCCGAGCCGCTCTACGCCGAGCATCTCAGCGTCCTGGGCCTCTACGAGCGCCTGGTCGCCGACGCGGGCGCGCACCCCGAGTCGATGCACCACCGCTTCGGCGGCTACGGCGGGCTGGTGGCCCTCTTCCGCGCGATCTACTTCGGCGTTCGCCACGGCACGCTGCACCTGCCGCCCCGCCACGGGATGCTGTTCGACCCCAGCGCCTATCCCTTCCTGGAAGGCGGCCTCCCCGACTGGACCGCGGCCGTCAACCTCGCCGAGGACCGCGCCCAGGTGCAGCTCCCCTCGGTCGACGACAAGACTATCCACGACGTGCTGCACGGGCTGGTGGTGCTGGACGGCCAGCGCCTCAGCTACCGCGACCTCTCCGTCGAGCAGATCGGCGCTGTCTACGAATCGCTGATGGGGTACGAGGTGCTGCGCCTCGACGGCGCGGCCGTGCGCCTGGGCAAGCACGGCGTCTGGGTGACGCTCGAAGAGCTGCGCGGCGCGGGTAAAGCCGAGAAGAAGAAGCTGCTGGAGGACCGCTGCGAGCTTTCGGCCGCCGCGATCAAGAACGTGAACGCCGCGCTGGCGGAGCACGCCGCGGGAGCCGATCCCGACGGCGACGCGGCCGACGCCATCGCGGCGCTCTCGGGCAAGAAGCGCCAGCTCCGGAACCGCGGCCGGATCGGCCAGCTCGTCTTGCAGCCGACGCCCTCGCGCCGCAGCACCGGCAGCTACTACACGCCGCGCTCGCTGTCCCAGCGGGTGGTCCGCCGCACGCTGGAGCCGGTGGTGGCGTGCCTGGGGCCGGCCCCGGCGGCGGAGCGGATCCTGGAGCTGAAGGTGTGCGACCCCGCGATGGGCTCGGGCGCGTTCTTGGTCGAGGCGTGCCGTTATCTCGCCGAGCAAGTGCGCGCCGCGTGGGAACGCAGCGGCGCGCTGCCGGCGCTGATCGAGAAGCACGGCGAGCCGCTGCAGCACGCTAAGCGCCTGGTCGCCGAGCGGTGCCTCTACGGCGTCGACAAGAACCCGGCCGCCGTCGAGCTGGCCAAGCTGTCGCTGTAGCTCGAGACGATGAGCGCCGACAAGTCGTTCACCTTCCTGGACCACGTCCTGCGCCACGGGGACTCGCTGGTCGGCCTGGACCTGACCCAGATCCGCGCCTTTCACTGGAAGCCGGAGGCGCAGCTCCCCACCATCGCCCGCCTGGTCGACCAGACCCTGGCCGAGGCGCGGGAGCACCGCGAGGCGATCCAGACCCTGGCCGACGACGACAGCGAGGCCACCCAGAACGAGCAGCGTCGCCTCCTGGAGCTGGCCGACCTGGCGATGGACCGCGTGAAGCTGGTCGCCGACGCCTGAATCGGCGCGTTCTTCGCCGCCGACAAGCCGAAGGACCGCGAGAAGCTGCGGAAGGAGCGGTTGGACGTCGTCCAGGCCTGGCTGGCCGGCGACGAGGGGCGGCGGGCTGACATCGAGGAGTGGTCCCGCGAGATCCGTGACAAGCATTCACCTTTCCACTGGCACCTGGAGTTCCCGGAGGTCTTCTTCCTCGAACGCCCGGATCCGTTGGATGACGACAAGGTGAACGGCGCGGCGTTCATGGACGCGTTCGTCGGGAATCCCCCGTTCGCGGGAAAGAACGGCGTCGTTGCGCTGGGCGACTGTTACCTTGACTGGCTGCAGACGGTGCAGGAGCACTCGCACGGTAACGCCGATCTGAGCGCGCACTTCTTCCGCCGAACGGCGGTGCTGATCGGCGCGCACGGGTCGCTGGGGCTGGTTGCGACGAACACCATCGCCCAGGGCGACACGCGCGCGACCGGGCTGCAGTACCTGGTGAGCCACGCTGGCTTCACGATCTTCGATGCCACTCGCTCCATGCCGTGGCCGGGTGACGCCGCGGTAGACGTCTCGGTCGTACTGCTGGCCAAGGGCCACGCGAGCGAAGGCGTGAGGCAGTCGATCCTGGATGAGCTCCCATCGCCGGCGATCAGCTCGCGCCTGCGACCGACGCCCGAGCGTTCCGATCCCGTCGTGCTCGAAGCGAACCGCGGGTACAGCTTTCAAGGAAGCATTGTTCTCGGACTCGGGTTCACGCTGACGTCAGGCGAGCGGGACGCGCTGATCACAAAACACAATGAGAACGGCGAGCGCATTTTTCCGTATCTCGGAGGGCAGGAGGTCAACACCAGCCCGACACAGGCGCACGACCGCTACGTCATCAGCTTCGGACAGATGTCGCTGACGGAAGCCGAGCGCTGGCCCGACCTGCTCGCAATCGTCCGGGAAAAGGTGAAGCCGGAACGGGATCAGAACAACCGCGAGAATTACCGAAAGTGCTGGTGGCAGTTCGCCGAGTACCGACCGGGTCTATTCGAAGCCATTGCCAACCTCAATCGCTGCTTCGTCACCTCGGGTATCTCCAAGCACCGGGTCTTCGCGGCGGTGACCCCACAGCAGGTTTTCACGCATAACCTTTACGTGTTCCCGCTTCAGTCGATGACGTCGTTCGCCGTGCTGCAGAGCAAGGTGCACATCCCTTGGGCGGATCTGCTGTCGTCCGGTCTTGAAACGCGTGGCGGGTACCGGCCGAGCGATTGCTTCGAGACCTTCCCGTTCCCCCAGCCCGACCCACGCGCTGTCATTCCCGCGGTCGAGGCCGCCGGCGAGCGCCTCTACGCCGCGCGTGCCGCGTACATGGTGGACACCAACCAGGGGCTGACGCAGACCTACAATCACCTCAAGGACCGCCAGCACGACGACCCGCGCATCCTCGAGCTGCGGGCGCTGCACGAGGCGATGGACCGCGCCGTCCTGGACGCCTACGGCTGGACCGACCTCGCCGTCCCCCCGTTCTGCCCCCTCACGCCCGACGACACCCGCGCCCTCGATGCGTTCCAGGACACGATCATCGACCGCCTCTTCGTCCTCAACGCCGAGCGCGCCGCCGAAGAGCGCCGCCTCGGCCTCGGGAAGCCGACGGCCAAGCGTTCCAAGCCAAAGCGCGCGTGGAACGCAAAGACCCGCGGAGACGAGCGCCAGACCACCCTCATCGACCCCGACAAGCCCGGCGACCCGCGGTAGTCCGCCTGGGCGTTTGATTTCATCCGTGTGCCAATTTCGGTCACTGCACGCAAATTTATGCGTACAGTGACATGATTTGGCATCAAAAGACGCGCTGTGACTTGCTTATTTCGGTCAATATACTCAAAATTTTGAGTACATCGACCGGTAATGGCAACTCAACGGCTCAGCAGCTTCGCCGCGACTCATCCCGTCTTCTCGCATGAGGAGTTTCGGGCGGCGTACGCACGGCAGGCAGACCGGAGCCGCCGCACCGTGGACAGTCTCCTGCGCCAGCACACCCAGGCTGGCTCGATCGTCCGTGTGCGCAGAGGGGTGTACGCCGCCGTCCCGCCGGGCGCGTCGGCCGACACGTTCCAGGTCGATCCCTTTCTCCTGGCGACGAAGCTCGCGCCCGACGCGGCGGTCGCCTACCACGCGGCCCTGCAATTCCGGGGAAAGTCATACTCCGTCTGGCATCGCTTCACGGTCGTCACCCGGGCGGACACCCGCCCGCTGACGTTTCAGGGGAACGAGTTCATCGCCGTCCGCCCGCCGCGCGCGATCGCGAAGTTGCCCGACATGGGGGGCGGAATCGTCTCGGAGCCTCACGCGGGTGGGATCGTTCGCGTGACGACGTTCGAACGCACGCTGGTCGATGCCCTCGATTCGCCCGCTCTGGGCGGCGGATGGGAGGAGATCTGGCGCTCGCTGGAGATGATCGAGTACTTCGATCTCGATGCGGTGCTGTCCTACACCCAATCACTCCGCTCCGCGGTGACCGCTGCGCGCGTGGGGTTCTTCCTCGAGCAGCACCGCGAAGCGCTGTCGGTCGAGGACCACCACCTGGCGGCGCTCTGCCAGCTCGCTCCTCGCCAGCCAAGCTATCTCGAACGGCGGCGCGAGCCGGGTCGCCTCGTGAAGCCCTGGAACCTCGTCGTCCCCCCGCGGGTTCTCGACCGAGCCTGGGCGGAGGTCGCGTGACGCTGTCGTACGATCAGCTCCAGCGCGCCGCCAGCGAGAGCGGGTTCTCTGTCGACTCGTACGAGAAGGTTTCGATCCTGGTGGGGCTGCTCGACGGCATGCGTGCGCATCCGTTCCTGGGGCCGCGGATGGCGCTGAAGGGTGGAACGGCGCTGAACCTGTTCGTCCTCGACCTGCCGCGGCTCTCGGTGGACATCGATCTCAACTACGTGGGAGCCGCCGACCGCGAGACCATGCTGGCGGAGAAGCCCCGCATCGAACAGGGGATTCAGCAGGTCGCGGGTCGGATGGGCCTGAACGTCAAGCGAGTTCCTCCCGAACACGCGGGCGGGAAATGGCGCCTCAGTTACACGGGCGCATCAGGCCGTTCGGGCACGATCGAGGTGGACGTCAATTTCATGCTGCGAACGCCCGTGTGGCCGGCGGCCCAGCGCGACTCGCATCCCGTCGGAGGCAGTCGAGCGCAGCGCATTCTCTTGCTGGACGACCACGAGCTCGCCGCGGGCAAGCTGGCGGCGCTGGTCGCGCGCAGCGCCAGCCGCGATCTGTTCGACGCGCGCGAGCTGCTCCGCCGTCCGGGCATGGACCGCGCGAAGTTACGCCTCGGCTTCGTCGTCTACGGCGGCGTCAATCGTGTCGACTGGCGCACGATCGGCATCGAGCACGTCGCGACCACTGCCGCCGACGTCGACGCTCAGCTCGTCCCGATGCTGCGGATGGACGTCCGCCCGGAAAAGCGGCAGGTCGCCGCGTGGACCGAAGCCCTGGTCAACGAGACGCGCGACCTCATGGCGGCCGTCCTCCCCCTGGAAGCGCACGAGCTCGAGTTCCTGGAGCGGCTCAACGGACAGGGCGAGATCGCGCCGGACTTACTGACCGCCGATCCCGGCACGAAGACGATCGTCCGCAGCCACCCCGGACTGCGCTGGAAAGCGTTGAACGTCAGAAAGCACCGGGGCATCGGCGTCCCGGACGAACCGGAGCCTGACGAGTAGATCGTGTAGGGCGAAGGCCTGGCCATTGGCTGTACAATGGCCGGGCCACCCCCATGGCCGACACGAAGAACGAAGACGTGCGGGACCGCCTCGTTGCCGCGCTGGAGGCCGATCTCGTCGGGCCGTTTGCCCTCGGCATTCCCGGCACCAGTCGTGCCGACGCGCACGCCGCGACCGAGGTGCTGCCGATGGCGCCGTCGCGCTGGTACTTCACCGGCTTCCTGGCGCCCGAGGGGCAGCGGGCGCCCGAGAAGGAAGACCTGGAATCGCACGGTGGCGAGCTGAGCGCCGGCAGCGACACGCAGTCGGAGGACGCCGGCACGACGGAGCCCGAGGCGGTTCGGCCGATCCGCTTCCCTGCGTCGATGGGACTCAGCGTCTATTTGCCGCCGGCGCCGGCCGGCCCGCCCGACTCACTGGACGTCGAGCTGAGCTACGCCGACTACGACCGTGTCGAGATCGCCGAGGACACGGAGGACCAGAAGAAGGTCGGGTGGAAGCGCGTGCCTCATACGCCGATCCGGTTCCCCGTCACGCTGGACCGCGATCAGCTCGCGGCGGGCATCGTGGTCAAGGAGGCCGTCGGCCTCCGCATCGTGGGCGAGCTGCGGACGACGTCGATGGAGGGGCTGGGCGGCAACGCGCGGGTGTTGAGCCTGTGGCTGGTCAACAACCGCCCGGTCTTCGACCGCGAGCGCGACCGTGCGATGATCTTCCAGGTCCGCCTGGCGCTGCACTACGCGGCGGGGTTCCGATGGCGGCCCAACCGGCGCGGCGAGGACGCGGCCAGCGACGACGATCCGCGCGTGCTGGCGCTGCTGTTCCGCGACCACAAGGAGTGGGCGGTGGGCCACAACACCAGCATCCTGCCGCCCGAGCCCGACCCCGACGGCGCCGTGCGCACGCTCGTCACGACGCAGCTTCCCCGGTACGAGGTGCCGGCGCTCAAGCACCGCAAGATCGAAGGCCTGACCCTGGCGATGGCCGATCTGGCCAAGCTGGACGGCAAGGGGCTGGCCCGCGCGCTGGCGCCGCTGCCCGCGGCGTACGCCGACTGGCTGAACAAGCAGCGCGGACGGCAGCTCGATCGGGCGACCCTGGAAGAGACCCGCGATCAGCTGGTCAAGAAAGGGGACGACGTGCGCGCCCGGCTGGCGGCCGGCATCGCGCTGTTGGAGAGCGACACCACCGTGTGCGACGCCTTCCAGCTCGCCAACCAGGCCATGCACGTGGCGGCAATTCAGGCGGACAGCCACCACGGCGGACGGCGGTATGCCGACGGAAGACGTCCCGAGTGGCGGCCGTTCCAGCTCGCGTTCCTCCTCTTGAGCCTGCCGGGGCTGGCCGATCCGCGGCACGCCGAGCGCCGCCTCGCCGACCTGATCTACTTCCCCACCGGCGGGGGCAAGACCGAGGCGTACCTGGGGCTGGTCGCGTTCACGCTGCTGCTCCGGCGGCTGCGCGGCAAACCGCGCCCGGACGAGGGGCGCGGCGTGACGGCCATCCTGCGCTACACCCTGCGGCTGCTCACGCTGGACCAGCTCGGGCGGGCGGCGACGCTCATCTGCGCGCTGGAGGAGCTCCGCCGTCGCGATCCGAAGCGTCTCGGCAACACCCGCTTCGCCGTCGGGCTGTGGGTCGGCAGGGGCGCGACGGCGAATCGGTTGAAAGAGGTGCACGCCGCGCTGAACGACTTTGCCAGCGCGCGCGAGGAGTCGCCGTTCCCGCTGACGAAGTGCCCCTGGTGCGGCGCGGACATCCGGATCGAGAACATCAAGCTCGTCGACGAGGCCGGCAACCCCAGCAAGACCCGGTTCACCCGGGCGGTTGTCTACTGCGCGAGCAGCGACTGCCTGTTCACCGAAGCCAAGCGCGCCGGCCAGGGGCTTCCGGTGCTGTTCGTCGACGAGCAGATCTACCAGGAGCTGCCCGACTTCCTGGTCGCGACGGTCGACAAGTTCGCGATGATGCCCTGGCGCGGCCATGCGGGGATGCTGTTCGGCCGCGCGACCCACCTCGAAGGACGGCGGGCCTTCGGCGTGATGGACGATCCGCCCAAGAGCGCGACCAAGCTGCCGGACGGGCTCTTGCCGCCGGAGCTGATCATCCAGGACGAGCTGCATCTCATCAGCGGTCCCCTGGGCACCATGGTGGGCCTGTACGAAGCGGCGATCGATTACCTCTGCGAACGCCAGGTGGACGGCAGCCCGCGGCTGCCCAAGGTCGTCTGCTCGACGGCGACGGTCCGGCGCGCCAAAGAGCAGATCCGCGCCCTGTTCGGCCGCGAGATGGCGCTGTTCCCGGCGCGCGGGATCGACGAAGGGGACAACTTCTTCGCGGCCCCGGCGCCGCTCTCCGAAACACGCGGTCGCCTGTACCTGGGCGTCGGCGCGCCCGGGCGCGCGCTGCGGGCCGTCTCGGTGCGTACCTACGCCGGCCTGCTGGCGGGGGCACAGAAGTGGTTCGAACCGAAGGGCAGACCGGACCAGGCCGCGGACCCGTACATGACCTTGGTCGGCTACTTCAACAGCTTGCGCGAGCTGGGCGGCATGCGGCGCCTGGTCGAGGACGAGGTGCGCAACCGCGTCGCGCGCTACGCGGAAGAGAAGCGGCCGCACGACTTCCCAGGCGAGCACCCCTGGGCGGCCAGCCGCAAGCTGACCGAGCCCGCCGAGCTGACCTCGCGCGAGACGACGCAGCGGGTGAAGGACACGAAAGCGCGCCTGGCCGCCCGGCAGGTCAACGACGAAGGACGTCCGATCGACGTCGTGCTGGCGTCGAACATGATCTCCGTGGGACTGGACATCGATCGCCTGGGATTGATGGTCGTCGCGGGTCAGCCCAAGACGACCAGCGAGTACATCCAGGCCTCGAGCCGCGTCGGCCGTAGCTATCCCGGGCTGGTCGTCACCTGCCTTCACGTCATGCGACCGCGCGACCGCTCGCACTTCGAGCGCTTCCTCGCCTATCACGAGAGTTTTTACCGCGAGGTCGAGGCGACCAGCGTGACGCCCTTCAGCCACCAGACGCTGGATCGCGGGCTGGTCGGCACGTTCTTGTCGATGGTCAGGCACAGCGTGGCCGCGATGGCCCCGCCCACCGGGGCGATGGAGATCCACGCACACCGGGCGGCGGCCGAGCAGGTGCTGGCCCGCCTAATCGCGCGAGCGCGCGGGCACCGCGATTTCCGCGACGGCGAGGCCGAGGCGCGGCTGGCCGACTACCTGGCGCGACGCGGGAAG
>Ga0134125_10004747_pt1 | contig 15505 bp, 15 predicted proteins | sample KB31751_FD_96464 | JGI IMG/M metagenome (GOLD analysis project Ga0134125, IMG submission 96464) | Terrestrial soil microbial communities with excess Nitrogen fertilizer from Kellogg Biological Station, Michigan, USA - KB3-175-1 | ecosystem: Environmental > Terrestrial > Soil > Unclassified ... | reverse complement strand
GAAAGCCGGGGTGACAAGTGAAAGAGAGTAAAGCTAAGAGTCATCAGCACACAAAGGCAGGCATGAGTAAATTCACCACCCGGCCGGAAATCCTCGGCACCTTCGGCGTCGTGGCGTCGACGCATTGGCTGGCGACGGCGGCCGGCATGGCGATCCTCGAGAAGGGTGGCAATGCCTTCGACGCCGCGGTGGCGATCGGCTTCGCCTTGCAGGTGGTCGAGCCCCATCTCAACGGGCCCGGCGGCGATGTGCCGATCCTGCTCTACAGCGCGAAGAGTGACCGCGTCGACGTCGTCTGCGGCCAGGGGGTGGCGCCGGCAGCCGCCACCATCGGGGCCTATCGGAGTCTCGGCCTCGATCTCGTGCCCGGCACGGGTCTGCTCGCGGCCGTCGTGCCCGGTGCCTTCGATGCCTGGATGCTGATGCTGCGCGACCACGGCACCCTGGAGCTGGCGGAGGTGCTGGCGCCGGCACTCGGTTACGCGACCGCCGGCTTCGCAGTCGTGCCCAACATCGCCAAGACGGTCGAGACGGTGCGCCCGCTGTTCGAGACGGAATGGCCGAGCTCGGCGGCGATCTGGCTGCGGGACGGCGGACCGGTCGCCGGCAAGCTGTTCCGCAATCCCGCCGTCGCCGAGACCTATCAACGGCTGCTGCGCGAGGCGGCGGGCGACAGCCGGGAGGCGCGCATCGAGGCGGCGCGCCGCGCCTGGTATGGCGGGTTCGTGGCCGAGGCCATCGACCGCTTCTGCCGCACCCAGGAGGTGATGGACAGTTCGGGCCGCCGGCATCGCGGCCTGCTGACCGCCGACGACATGGCGCGCTGGTCGGCCGCGGTCGAGCGGCCCTGCAGCTACGACTATCACGGCTATACCCTGTGCAAGACCGGCCCGTGGGGCCAGGGGCCGGTGGCGCTGCAGCAGCTGGCGCTGCTTAGGGGTTTCGATCTCGGCGCCCTGTCGGCCGAGGACCCGGAGTTCGTCCACACCGTGGTGGAGTGCGCGAAGCTCGCCTTTGCCGATCGCGAGGCGTTCTACGGCGATCCTGATTTCGTGCGCGTGCCGATGGAGACCCTGCTGTCCGACGGCTACAACGATGAGCGGCGCAAGCTGGTCGACCGGCGCGCCTCGCGCGAGCTGCGGCCCGGACATATCCCCGGCCACGGCGCGCCGCCGATCGTGCGCATCGCCCGCGGCGCCGACAGCGATGTCGCCCATGCCGGCGCGCACGGCGCCGGCGAGCCCACGGTCGCCCGGTTCGAGGCGATGGCGGTCTCGCGCGGCGGCGGCACGCGCGGCGACACCTGCCATCTCGACGTCATCGACCGCTGGGGCAACATGGTCTCGGCGACGCCGAGCGGCGGCTGGCTGCAGAGCTCGCCGGCGATCCCCGGCCTCGGCTTCCCGCTCGGCACGCGCGGGCAGATGTTCTGGCTCGAGGAAGGGCGGCCGGCCAGCCTGGCGCCGCGCAAGCGGCCGCGCACGACGCTGACGCCGTCGCTGGCGCTGCGCGAGGGCGTGCCCTACATGGCTTTCGGCACGCCGGGCGGCGACCAGCAGGACCAGTGGTCGCTGAATGTGTTCCTACGGCACGTGCATTTCGGCCTCAACCTGCAGGAGGCGATCGACGCGCCGGAATTCCACACCGCGCATTTCCCGAGCTCGTTCTATCCGCGCGAGTGCCGGCCGGGCCATGTGGTGGTGGAGGGCCGCTTCCCGCCGGCGACGATCGAGGCGCTCCGCCGCCGCGGCCACGACCTGGAGGTCGACGCCGACTGGAGCCTCGGCCGCGTCTCCGCCGCCGCCAAGGACGGCCCGCTGCTGAAGGCGGCCGCCAATGCGCGGTTCATGCAGGGCTATGCGATTGGGCGGTGATCGAGTGTGTGGCCTCGAACCACAAAGGCACAGAGCCGCAGATCACAGGGAAGGAACTGGCCTCTGAAAGGAAGCGGCACCTTCGGATAGCTCAAGTCTCGGCTATCACGCCGGTGAAAGCCAACCTTCGGAGCGGCAGCGTTGGACGGTCAGTCACGATCACTCGCTCCTTCCGAAGTGGCTTACGAGCTTGATCTCAATTTCAGATCGTTCCGTAGGACAGAAGAGAGCTGGGCACGGTCTTCCAGATAGGGCAGGCGGTTGCGCGCCGCGACAACCGCCGCGGGATCGATCTCGGCCGCGAGAACCTGCTCGTTCGGTCCGGCGCGGACCAGGTCTTCGCCGTCCGGACCGGTGATGCAGCTGCCGCCGAGATAGGTGACCTCGCCTTCGCGGCCCGCGTGATTGACGTAGACGACGTAGACGCCGCTCTCGAAAGCGCGCGTCGGAATCATCCGCGTCGCGACACTCTTCCAGATCGCCTTCAGCGCCGTCGGTGCGATGACGATCTCGGCGCCTTCAAGCGCCATGGCGCGCACCGCCTCCGGAAACTCGATGTCATAGCAGACCAGGAGGGCGACCTTCATGCCGCCCAGGCTGAAGAAGGTCAGGGCATCGCCGCAGGTGAAGAACTTCGCCTCGAAACCCGGCGGCAGAACCAGCTTGCGGTGGTTGGCGATCCGCTCTCCATTTGGTCCGAAGCAGATCGCCGAATTGTAGACCCGATCGCCGTCGCGCTCCGGATAGCCGTAGAGGATCGCCCTGCCGTTGGCCCGGGCGAGGCGCGCGACCGCCGTGGCGAAGGGGCCGTCGGCCGGTTCGGCGAAGCGGTGCAAGGCCTCGCCGACCGCATAGCCGGACATGAAGAGCTCCGGGCAGACCAGCAGATCGGCCGCCTGCGCCGCCGGATCGGCGAGCGCAGCACCCAGGCGTTCGAGCCGCCGCGCCGGTTCGAGACCGCCGAGGGCGGACTGATAAAGTGCAATCTTCATCGCGCCACGACGATCCCGTCTCTGCGGTAGTCGGTGAGATACTCGCATCCGGCCTCGGTGACGACGATCGAATCGCCGATCCGCCCGCCGAGCTTGCCATCGACACTGATACCGCCATCGACAGCGAAAGTCATGCCGGGCTTCAGGATGGTCTTGTCGCCTTGCTTCAGCTCCGGTGCCTCAAGATAGGACATGCCGATCGACCGGCCGGTGCGATAGCCCGTGGAGTAGCCGCGCTCGGCATAGACCGCATTGGCCGCGTCGGCGACGCTTTCCGCGGTCACGCCGGGGCGGATCGCCGCGATCGCCGCCTGCTGCGCGTCGACCGCGGCCTGCTGCACGCGCCGCGCCTCGTCGGAGACCTGCTTGATGAAAAACATGCGGTCGAAGCCGAGCTTGTACTGCTTGAACTCCGCCATGTTGCAGAAGCAGAAATAAACCGGGTCGCCTTTCTCCAGCCGTTTCACGCTGGCGCGACGATGCACCATCGATGTGTCGCGGCCGGACTGCATGATCTGCAGATTGTGGATCATCGGCGAGACGAAGGCCTCCCAACCCTTCGGCGCCAGGAAGCTTGCTGCCTTGCGCGTGCCGGCATTGATGACGGCGAGGGCGGCCTCGTATTCCGGCGCGTCCTCGGCCAATGCGCCTTCCGCGGCCTGCATCATCGCGCCGGCAATCGAACCGACTTGGCGCATAACGGCGATCTCTTCCGGGCTCTTGATCATCCGCATGGCGCCGAGGACCGGCGCGGCGTCGCGCAGCTTCACGCCCGGATACGTGGCATCGAACCAGTTCCGCACCACGGCCGGCATGATCTCGATCTCGGCGGCGATGATCCCCGGCTTCGCACCGAGCGTCTTGGCGAGGACATTCTCCCAGCGCGCCGCGCCCGCGTCTTCCCAGGTCATGATGTTCTCGACCCAGGTCATGGCCGCGACCATCTCGCTTTCCATCAGGGGCGTCAACACGATCGGCGCCTCGTCGGGCCGCACGATCAGGAAGGTCGGCCGGCCGAACTCGACCGAGAGATAGCCCCAGAAGCCGGCGAGATAGGCGATCGCGCTCTGATCGGTCAGGACGGCGACGTCGATGCCTGCCTCCATGAGGCGCTGTTGAAACAGCGTTGTGCGCTGGCGAGCCTGGTCGAGCATGGCGATCGGTCCTTGTGTGGGAAATGGAATTCAGTCTTCGGCGGCGAGGCTCTGGGCGTCCTCGACATTCCAGCCGAGGCGCACCGCATCGCCGGGCGCCACGCGCGCATAGACGGCGGGATCCGCCGTGCTGACCACAATGCGCTGGTCGAGCGCGGCCACGATGAAGCGCATCTGGCGGCCGAGGAAGGTGGCGTCGACCACCCTGCCGTCGATGCTGCCGTCAGCGGTTTCACCAGGAGCGAGGAAACGGATGCGTTCCGGACGCACGGACATTCTTTCATTGCCGCGCGGGATCAGGTTGGTCTCGCCGAGGAAGCTCGCGACGAAGGCGGAATGCGGACGCTGATAGACCTCGGCCGGGCTGCCGATCTGCACGATTCGGCCCTTGTTCATCACGGCGATGCGGTCCGACATCATCATCGCCTCGTCCTGGTCGTGGGTGACGAACAGAATCGAGATGCCGATCCGCTTCTGCAGCTCCTTGATCTCGATCTGCATCGCCTCGCGCAGCCGCCGGTCGAGCGCCCCCAGGGGCTCGTCGAGCAGCAGGGCATCCGGCTCGAATACCAGAGCGCGGGCGAGAGCGACGCGCTGCTGCTGGCCGCCGGAAAGGGACCGCGGCTTGCGGTCGGCGAAATCCGCCAGCCCGACCTTGTCCAGCATCCCGCGGGCGCGGCGCGCGCTTTCGCCACGCGGGCGGTTGCGCATGCGCATGGCGAACTCGACATTCTCCTGCACAGTCATATGCGGAAACAGTGCATAGCGCTGGAACACGACGCCGAAATTGCGCTGGTCCGGCAAAAGACTCGAAACGTCACGATGATCGACCCGGATTTCACCCGCGCTCGGCAGCTCGAAGCCGGCGACCATCATCAGGGTCGTGGTCTTGCCGGAGCCACTCGGGCCCAGCAGGGTCAGGAACTCGCCGGGCTCGAGTGTGAAGGACACGTCCTTGACCACTTCGGGACCGGATTCGTAGCGCTTCCAGACGCCGATCAATTCCAGGCGCCGGCCGGCAGCGCGATCGGCTTCTTGGACGGTACTTTCCGGCAGGACTCTTCGCATCAGCATGGCTTGCCTTAGCTGGTTTGTGGTTTCCGGCTGCTGAGTGCGACCAGGCCTTGCGCCGCCAGCGCGAGCGCGGCGAGGCCGAGCATCAGGCTGGCGACCGCCGCGATCTTCGGCGTGAGGTCGTACTGGATGCTGGTGAACATGCGCACCGGCAGGGTCGTCGCCTCGGGACTCTGCAGGAAGAGCGCGATCACCACCTCGTCGAACGAGACCGCGAAGGCGAAGATCGCGCCGGCCAGCACACCCGGTCGGATCGCCGGCCAATAGACATGGCGCAGCACCGAGGGCGGCTTTGCGCCGAGGCTGCGGGCGGACCGGGCGAGAGCGGGATCGAGCCCGGCGAGGCTCGCCTGCACCGTCACAAAGACATAGGGCGTCACCAGCAGGCTGTGGGCGAGGCCGATCTTCATCCAGACCGGGATGAACCGCAGCTGGACGAAGAACAGGTAGTCGGCGAGCGCCAGCACCACCAGCGGCACCACGATCGGCGCCAGGATGATGCCGGTGACGATCGCCTTGCCGCGGAAGCTGCGGCCTTGCAGCGCGATGGCGGCTGACGATCCGGCGAGACAGGCGATCACGGTCGCCAGCGCCGCCACCTTCAGCGAGACGATGGTGGAGGCGATCCACTGCGCATCCTGGAAATAGTCGGCGAAGGCATGGACCGAGATCCATTCCGGCGGGAACTGGATCAATTGGCTCTTGGTCAGCGCCATCGGCACGATGATCAGGGTCGGCAGCAGCAGGTAGAGACCGATCACCAGGGCCGCGCCGATCAGCAGCGGGCGGCCGAGCCGTTCAAAGCGACCCATACTGCCCCTCCTTCGGCACGCGCTGATAGGCGATCACCAGGACAGAGACTCCCGCGATCACCAGCATAGCCAGAGCTGCCGCGCCGCCGAAATCGACGATCTGGTGGGCGTAGAAGTCGACCAGGTTGGCGATCATCATGTCGCGTGGGCTGCCGAGGATGATCGGCGTGATGAAGAAGCCGGTCGAGACGATGAAGACCAGCAGGCCCGCCGCCAGCACGCCGGGCAGGCTCAAAGGCAGGATCACGTTCCAGACCGCGCGCGGAAACGAGGCGCCGAGGCTCTGCGCCGCGCGTACCAGATGCCAGTCGATCGCGATCAACGTGACGTAGATCGGGAGGACGGCATAGGGCAGCACGTAATGCACCATGCCGACGATCACGGCGAAGCGGTTGTGCAGCAGGGAAAGGCCGCCGGTGTCGAAGCCGAGTCCGCGCAGGATGTCGAGGATGACGCCATTGTCTTGCAACAACGCCGCCCAAGCGAAGTTCTTGACCAGCACGCCGGTCCAGAACGGCAGCAGCACGAGACCCAGCAGCACGACCCGGAGGATCGGCTTCGCCCGCCAGAGCGCCGCCGCATAGGCATAGGCGAGGACCAGCGCGACCAGGGTCGTGGTCGCACTGATCACCGCCGTATTCTCGATCACCCGCCAGAGGACAGGAGTCGCGAGCACGCCGCGATAATGCTCGAGCCCCGCGGAGAAGCTGGTCTTCACGATGAAGGCGATCGGCGCCAGCATCAGCAGGCCGTAGAGCACGGCAACGGGGAGCAGCAGCAGGAGGCGGCCCGCACGCGAACGCCTCCTTTGCCGGGGCGTAGCCGCCGCCTCAGCCGTGCTCATGGCGACCATGGGCAGGCTCTAGGCGAGCTGCCACTGCTTGAACTGGAGCAGCGTCTTCTCGAGATTCGTCGCCCACCAGGCATCGTCCTTGATGAAGACCTTGCCCTTGAGCTTCGGGCTGGTCGGCAGAGTGTCGGCGAGTTCCGGCGCCACCAGCTTCAGCGCATCGGCGTTCACGCTGGTATAGGTCGTGAGCTTGATGTATTCGGCGGAAGCTTCATCGTCGGAGATCAGGTAGTCGATCAGCTTGAAGGCGTTCTGGGCGTTGCCCGAGGTCTTCGCGACACCGAGATAGTCGCCGCTGACACCGCCATATTCCGGCGTGAAGCCGATCTTGGCGCCGCTGCGCTGGGCCGGGATCACGCGGCCGTTGAACGAGCTCGCCAGCGCAACTTCACCGGACGTGAGCTGCTGGATCGGTTCCTGGTTGGTGTTGTGCCATATGATGTTGCCTTTGCCGAGCCGCTCCAGGCTCTTGAAGGCGCGATCGACGTCCAGCGGATAGAGCTTGTTGAGGGCGACACCGTCGGCCAGCAGCGCGGCTTCGAGTGCGCTGCCATCGCCGATATTGGCGCTGAGCGAGCGCTTGCCGGGATATTTTGCCGTATCCCAGAAATCGGCCCAGCTCTTCGGCGCCTTTTCATCGGGAATGGCGCGCCGGTCCCAGGCCATGACGAAGAGGAAGAGCGCATACTTGATGCCATGCGTGCCCTTGTATTCGGCCGGCACTTTCGAGGCCGGAACGAGGCCGGTGTCGAGCGGCAGCAGCAGGTCCTGCTTCACCGCGACTTCGTATTCCGGCCCGGTCAGCTCGACGATGTCCCATTGCGCCGGATCGACCGAGGCCTGCAGCTTGGCGAGCGCGAGCGACGCATCGGCGCCGAGCGATACCTTGATCCCGGTCTTCTTCTCGAAGCTCTCGAGGAAGGCTTTGGTGATGTTGTCGTTGTAGGAGCCGCCATAGCAGGCGAAATTGACCGCTCCATCCCCCGCGAATCCCTTGCCCGCACCGAGCGCCGACAGAGCGGCGGCGCCCAATGCCGCCTCGCTCAGAAACCGCCGGCGCGAAACCCCGCGAATCTTGAATGACATGGTGCCTCTCCCTGTTGGGCGCTGTTCCGCGCCGTTTTCCCTCTCGCCGACCAAAAGTCGGCTGGTTTGCGCACTGGTGTATACACCATTCGAGATTAGTCGGCAATACACGCTATTATCTTCCTTTTTTTGGACGTTTTTGCTATTGGTGTATCCACGTAAACTCGGCGCAGGGGATCGAGCGATGCCCGACGTTCAAGTGCTGACCCGTCCAAAGATGGCCGCCCGGTTCGATCGCGGCCGGCATTACCGCGCCAAGATTGGCTACGTGCTGCTGGCGACCGAGCAGACCATCCAGGACGACGTAATGAAGCTGCGGCCGGAAGGCGTGGGCATCCACTTCGCCCGCGCCGCGATTGCCGACAGCATCACCAATGCGACGCTCGCGGCGCAGGCGGATCTGCTGGCGGAATGCGCCGCGACCCTGCTGCCCGATGGCAGCCTCGACGTGGTCTGCTATGCCTGCACCTCGGGCAGCCTAGTCATCGGCGAGGAACGGGTGGCCGCGGAGCTCCGAAAGGGCGCGCCGAATGCGCGGCCGACCAGCCTGATCAGCGGTGTGATCCGAGCGCTGAAGGCCGTGAGAGCGAAGCGGATCGTGATCGCGACGCCCTATCTCGACGAGATTAACGAACGCGAGGCGATCTATCTGGAGAAGGCGGGGTTTGACGTTCTGGCGATCTCTGGGCTCAATCTGGAGAAGGACAGCGATATGGTGCGAGTCGCGCCGGACTTCATCGTCGAGTTCGCACTTTCCATGGACCGGCCCGATGCCGATGCGATTTTCGTCAGCTGCGGTGCATTGCGCACACTCGATGTCGTGGGTGAGATCGAGCAGCAGGCGGGCAAGCCGGTGATCTGCAGCAACCAGGCGATGATCTGGGACACCTTGCGGCTCGCCGGGATCGGCGATCACTTCAACGGCCATGGCCGGCTGTTCACCGAGCATTGAAGGCGCCGATGGCCGAGCCGATAGAAGAACGCAGCGGCAAGCGGGTCGAGACCGACGCGATCTACGAGACTTTGCGCGACCGCATCTGCCTGCTGCAATACCCGCCGGGCACAATCCTGAAGGAGGCGGAGATCGCCGCGGAGTTCGGCGTCAGCCGCACGCCGATCCGGAGCGTGCTGCAGCGCCTTATTTTCGGCGGACTGATCGAATCCCGCGACGGCGTCGGCACCATTGTCACCTCGCTGTCGATTGAAGAATTGCACGACATCTACGAGGTGCGCCTGAAGATCGCGGAGATGATCGGCTATCTCTCGCCCAATCGCTGCACACCGGCGCAGGTTGCCGAAGCCGCGCTGCTGCACGCGCGTGCGAAAAAACTGACCCAGACCTTCGATCTCCTGGAGTACTGGAAGATCAATCATGATCTCCACTTCCTGATCGGCGGTCTGATCGGCAACACCGCGCTGCGGCAGATGTGGGACCACTTCTATTTCCAGGCAGCGCGGATCTGGTACGCCTTGGCCAAGGAATCGGCGGCTGAAGTCTCCGGCTCGCTGGTTGACGAGCTCGCCGAAGTGCACAAGGCGATGAAGGAAGGCGACCTCGTCGCGGTCGGCTATATCGAGCGCAACTACATCGCCTTCGGTTTGCGCAAGGTCTCGGCACATTTCTCCAGCGAGGCCAGCGCCTCGGCAGTCGCCCGAATGCGCCGCGCATCCGGTCGTTAGCGGACGTCCAGCCCGCCTCCGAACAACGGTGCCACTCTCTTTAGCTGTTCGTTGCCCCTGTCTTCTGGTCTAGACTAGCTCAGCGCCGGCTCCAGGCGGTCCATGGCCTGGGACAGGCGGTCGAGGCTGGCGGCGAAGCAGAGGCGCAGGTGGCCTTCGCCGCCGGGGCCGAAGGCGCTGCCGGGGGCGAGGCCGACGCGGGCCTCGTGCACCAGCCGCTTGGCGAAGGCCAGCGAGTCGGTCATGCCGTCGACGCCGAACATGACGTAGAACGCCGCCTCCGGGCGCACGATGCGCACGCGCGGCATGCCGCCGAGGCGCTGCAGCACCAGTTCGCGGCCGGTGCGGTAACGCGCCACCATCTCCGCCACGAACGGCTCGCCCTGGTTGAGGGCGACGGCGCAGGCATGCTGCAGGAAGGGTTGGGCGCCGCTGGTGTTGAACTCGATCAGCTTGTCGACAACGGCGGTGAGGCGCGCCGGCATGATCATCCAGCCGATGCGCCAGCCGGTCATCGCCCAGGCCTTGGAGAAGCTGTTGACGACGACGAGCGGATCATCGGCCTCCGCCAGCTCGAGAAACGAGGGCGCCGCCGGGGCGCCGTCATAGACGATGCGCGCATAGACCTCGTCGGCCACGATCCAGAGGCCGCGCTTGCGGGCGAACTCCAGCAGCGCCAGCTGCTGCGCGCGCGGCATCACCCAGCCCGTGGGATTGCCGGGCGAGGCCAGGTAGATGAGGCGGGTGCGCTCGTCGCAGGCGGCGAACAGGCGGTCGAGATCGAGCTGCCAGCCCAGGGGCGTCGGATCGAGCGAGAACTGCCGCACTTCGGCGCCCATGATCTCGAGGGTGGCGAAGATGTTGGGCCACACCGGCGTCACGCAGACGCCGTTGTCGCCGGGGCCGACCAGGCACTCCATCGCCAGCATCATGGCGTTCATGCCGGCCGAGGTGACGGCGAGGCGATCGTCGGCGAGGCGGATGCGGTAGATGCGCTGATGGTAGTCGATGAGGGCCTGGCGCAGCTCGGGGATGCCGCGCTTCTGGGCGTAGAAGGTGTCGCCGCGCTTCATCGCCTCGCTGGCGGCGTCGCAGATGAAGGCCGGCGTCGGCAGATCGCCCTCGCCGACCCACAGGCCGATGACGTCGGGGATCTGGAAGCCGAGCTTCCAGACGTCGACGATGCGGGAATCCTCGAGGGCCTCGATCGCGGGCCGAATCGGCGCGACCGGAGCGGCGGGATCGATCAACAGTGATTCCTGGGGGGCCATGGGGGCGGATCGTTGTGCGGCGACTGCCCCGCTACTTGCCGGAACGGCCGGCCACTGGCAATGGCGAAATGGCGAGCGGCGCCAGCGGACGGCGACGCGCCAGGACCAGGAGGTTGCCGGCCAGCACCAGCAGCACGCCGACGACGGCCGAGGCGGTCCACTGATAGTGTTCGAGGAAGGTGGAGACGCCGAGTGCGACGATGGGAAACAACACGCCGGTATAGGCGGCGCGATCGGCGCCGATGCGCTCCACCAGTGTCAGGTAGGCGCCGAAGCCGATGATCGAGGCGAAGAAGGCGAGATAGAGCAGCGCACCCAGATAGCTCGGCGTCCACACGAACTCGAAGGGGATGCCGCGCGCCACCACGATGATGAGGGTGAACAGCGCGCCGTAGCTCATGCCGATGGTGTTGGCCTCGAGCACGGGAATGCCGGCGCCCTGGTGGCGCACCGTCACCATGTTGCCGAGCGAAGCCGCATAGGTGGCGACCAGCGACAGGGCGAGGCCGATGGCGGCCGCGCGCGAGAGATCGACCTTGGCGAGCTCCGGCCAGAACACCAGGCCGATGCCGAGCAGGCCGAGCAGCGCCGCCAGCGCCACCCTGGGCTCGACGCGCCGGCGGAAGAACAGCGCGCCGTTGGCGATGTTCATCACGGTGATGGTGGAGAAGCAGACCGCCAGCAGGCCACTGACCAGATACGAGGCGGCCCAGTAGAACAGGATGTAGTTGACGCAGAACAGGAAGAAGCCCTGCAGCGCCATGAAGAGATGATCGCGCCGGGAGAACCGCAGGGAGCGCCGGGTGAGCAGGCAATAGCCGACCAGCATCACCGCCGACAGCACATAGCGCTGGGCGATCGCCAGCTCGCCCGGCAGCACCAGCTGCAGCTCCATGGCATACCAGGAGGTGCCCCAGATCAGGACGGTGACGAGGTAGAGTATGGGAGTGGGCACGGAGAACAATCCGATGGTGGGCGGCTCGGACGAGCCTACAGGCGCGTGGGTCGCTCACGCCAGTGATGCCAGGACATGGCGGTCATGCGCGCCGGGCGGCCCCCCCTTAGAGCGCCTGCATGATGCTTGGACACAGCGAACTCTCGTTGTCATGCCGGCGAAAGCCGGCATCCATGGTCACAGGTCCGTGATGGATTCCAGCTTTCGCCGGAATGACAAACGAGGTGAATTCGAAATCGGCAAAAAGAGGGCGGATCAACATCGATCGGCGGCTGGCGTATGCGCAACCGCCGAAGCGCCGCTTCAGGTCTTCGCGCTCTCGATCCGGCGGCACTGGCCCTCGAAGAAGGCGCCCGGCTCGACCGCCAGGGTCTGGTGCACGACGTCGCCGATGAGCTTGGCCGTCTTCGCCAGGACCACCGACTGGCCCTTGAGCTGTCCGTTGACCGAACCGCAGATCCGAATGCTGTCGCTGGAGATGGTCCCGCGCACGTCGGCACCCTCGCCGACGGTGATCGAACGGCCCTGGACGTCGCCCTCGACCTCGCCGTCGATCTGAATGTCGCCGTTGCAGATCAGGTCGCCTTTGATCTTCAGATCGCGGCTGATGATCGAATGCGTCGCGGCGCCGTTGGCGCGCGGTGCAGCGCCTGCTGCGGGGAACGGCGTCGGCTCGGCTGCACCGTTGCTCTTGCTATCCTTCGAAAACATGTTTCCAGTCTCCAGCTCGCTCGTTGATGGGCTTCTGCGTCCAGCCCGCTGAACACTAGTTCTGGCGAAAGATGGTTAACGGGTCGTAAAGAGGCGGCGCGATAATCGTCGATCGAACTAGCGCCGCGCGGTTGCCGCTGCCGAGAACCGCTCGCGGTAGGCCTGCGGCGTCGCGCCGACGAGACGCAGGAAGCTGCGGCGCAGGGTCTCTTCGGAGCCGTAGCCGCAGTGGGCGGCGACGCGCTTCACGGCGCGGCCGTGCTCCAGCAGCTGGCGCGCCGCTTCGACGCGAACCTGTTCGACCGCGCGCGCCGGCGTGTGGCCGGTGGCCTGGCGATAGTGGCGCACGAAGCTGCGCTCGCTCATGCCGGCGGCCTCGGCGAGCGCGGCGACCGAGAGATCGCGGCGGAGATTGTCGGCGATCCAGGCATGCAGGCGCTCGAAGCGGGCGTCGCCCTGCTGCAGCGCCAGCGTCGCGCTGAACTGCGCCTGGCCGCCCGGACGCTTGAGGAAGACGACGAGATGACGCGCCACCGCCAGGGCGACCGCGCGGCCGAGATCCTCCTCGACCAGCGCCAGCGCCAGGTCGATGCCGGCGGTGACGCCGGCCGAGGTCCAGATGTCGCCGTCGCGGATGAAGATCGGATCGGGTTCCAGGCGCACGGCGGGAAAGCGGCGGGCAAATTCGGCGCAGCGCCGCCAGTGCGTCACGGCGCGGCGGCCATCGAGCAGGCCGGCGGTGGCCAGCAGGAAGGCGCCGCTGCAGACCGACGCGGTCCGCCGCGCCGCCTTCGCCTGCGCCTTGAGCCAGCCGACCAGCTTCGCGTCCTCGCAGGCCGCATAGACGCCGACGCCGCCGGCGACGATCAGCGTATCGAGGGGCCGGCCCGCGGCGGGGAGTTTGCGGGTCGCCAAACCGAGGCCGGCGGAGGCGGTCACCAACACCCGATCGGCCACCACGACCGGCTCGTAGGGCCGCGGCCTGCCCGTGGCGGAGACGAGATCGTTGGCCGAGGCGAAGACCTGGAGCGGCCCGGCGACGTCGAGCAGCTGAACATCCGGGAAGGCCAGGAGCTCGATGCGGAGCGGCCGGCTTGGCGTGAAACGAGGGTTCTTTGGCATTTCCGCCACATCCTGATCCGGTAAGGTAGCGCCGTCAACCAGGAGAGCATCATGACCCTGCAAATCGGCATCCTCGTCTTCCCCCGCGTCCAGCAACTTGATCTGACCGGCCCCTACGAAGTCTTCGCCTCGTTGCCGGCGGCGACCGTTCACCTGGTCTGGAAGGACCGTTCGGCGATCACGTCGGCCACCGGGCTCGTGCTCGCCCCGACCATGACCTTCGGCGAATGTCCCGCCCTGGACGTCCTGTGCATACCGGGCGGCGCCGGCGTCAATGCGCTGCTGGAGGATGCCGAGGTGCTCGCCTTCGTGCGCGCGCAGGCGGCGCGGGCCCGCTATGCGACCTCCGTCTGCACCGGCTCTCTCGTGCTCGGCGCCGCCGGCCTCTTGAAGGGCCGCCGGGCGACGACGCACTGGCTGTCGCATGACTTCTTGGCGAAGTTCGGTGCCATCCCCGTCCACGGCCGCGTGGTGCGCGACGGCAATCTGATCACGGCCGGCGGGGTGACGGCAGGGATCGATTTGGGCCTGGCGGTGGTGGCCGAACTCGCGGGGCAGGCCCAGGCCGAAGCGATTCAACTCGCCCTCGAATACGCGCCGCAGCCGCCGTTCCAGGCGGGAACGCCGGACGAAGCGCCGGCCGCCGTGCTCGCGACGGTCCGGGAGAAGCTGGCGCCGACCCGCGCGGCGCGCGAAGCCATCATCGCCAAGCTGGTCGGCGCCGAAGTTGCCGGGGCGGCTTGAGACCTGAGCGCCTGGATCGAGCGCGTTACGGCTTCAGCTTGTGCATGATCAGTTTGCCGCCATCGAAAACCGACAGCTCATGCGTGACCGTTCGCCGGATCAGCCACACCTCCGCCGGCTTGATCCAGGAATCCGTCGACAGGGCGACGAGCTCCATATTGTGCTGCTTCCCATCGGCGGCGGCCCTGACGGTCTTCATGTCGTAGCGCTGCTCGACAGTGACCGCGTCATCTCCCGCCGTGATCGATATCAGCGTCGTTTCGCTCGTCTTGTTCGGATCAGGCTTCATGGCATTCAAATCGGCCATCACCTGATTCGCTGCCTTGGAGTGCCCGGAGACATCGACGCTCACGAAGTCGGGCGCAAAGATCGCCGCGAGCGCCGCGACGTCGCGGGCGGTCATGGTGGCTTTCAGATCGGCATAGCGCGACTGCAGCGCCGTCCTGAGGGGGTCGTCGGCGGCACCCGCCGCGGCGCCGGCGACGGACAAGACAAGCAACAGGCCGAGGGTGTGTAGCAAGCGATCATGACGCATTGGTTTCCCTCTCGATCGCGTTGAGGCTCGAAGCCGAAGATGCGGCCGTTCCTAGCCGCGAAGTTCCTCGAACGAAATCATGACGTGATCGCGAAAGGCCGGGCGCTCTCTCAGCCGGCTGTACCACGCCTGCAAACTAGAGAGCGCCGGGCGCTCGATCTCCATCTCGAAGTAGCGGTAGAGCGTCACGCCGACCGCGATGTCCGCCAGCGAGAAGCGGTCGCCAACCAGGTAGGGTCGCGTCGCCAGTTGGCGGTCGAGCAGCTCGTAGTGGCCTGTCAGACGCTGCGTCAGCTCCTTGATGGCGGCGTAGTCTTGCCGGCCCGCCGGGGTCCGGACAACCGCCCAGAACACGCCGTAGAAATCCGGGGCGAGCGTGGTCTGCATCCAGTCCATCCAGGCGTCCGCCGGCGCTCGCGCGCCGGGATCGCAGGCCCATAGCGTACCCTCGCCATAGCGGGTGGCCAGATAGCGGATGATGGCGTTGCTCTCCCAGACGACGACGCCGTCGTCCTCGATGGTAGGGATTCTGCCGTTCGGATTCAGGGCGAGGAACGCCGGGGCGGTGAGGCCGCCGAAGCGCCCGCCGATATCGATGCGGTCGTGAGCGATGCCCAGTTCGCCGACCGCCCACATCACCTTCTG
>Ga0134125_10004746_pt1 | contig 15505 bp, 14 predicted proteins | sample KB31751_FD_96464 | JGI IMG/M metagenome (GOLD analysis project Ga0134125, IMG submission 96464) | Terrestrial soil microbial communities with excess Nitrogen fertilizer from Kellogg Biological Station, Michigan, USA - KB3-175-1 | ecosystem: Environmental > Terrestrial > Soil > Unclassified ... | reverse complement strand
TGAAGGCGACTCCCGCGCTGTGCTCCGCCTCGTCGAGCGGGAGCACCGGGGCGAGGAAGTGGGCGAACGCGGTGCCCTGCGAGGAGGGAATGCCCACCGCGAGGCCCGCCCCCACCGTGAGGACCGCGAGCACGATGAGCGGGACGGTCATGACCGCGGGCGACTCGTGGATGTGGTGCGCCACCTCCTTCGGCATGCGGGGACCGCCGAAGAAGGCGAGGAACACGAGCCGGAAGGTGTAGAAGGCGGTCATGAACGCGCCGGCCACCAGCAGCAGAATGTTGACCACGATCAGGAACTGCCAGCTGCTCATGTCCCAGGCGATGATCTGCTCGGCGATGGCCTGCGGAATGCGTTCGGTGGTCAGCACGTGGGCGAACAGCAGCGCATTGGCGATGATGAACATCAGCATGATGGTCACCTTGGCCGCGTCGACCAGAACTTCCGGCACCTGCGTCATGCCGATGTCGCGATACACGAACACGGCGATGAAGAACGCGTAGATGGCTGCCACGGCAGCCGCCTCGGTCGGGGTGAAAATACCGCCATAGATGCCGCCCAGGATGATGACGATCAGCAGCAGCCCCCAGATCGAATCGCGCGCCGCTGCGCCGACTTCAGCCACGCTGGCGCGCGGCTGGCGAGGCATGTTGCGCATGCGCGCGACCACGTAGATGGCCACCATCAGCAGCAGGCCCAGCAGCAGGCCGGGCACGACGCCGGCCATGAACAGCGCGCCCACGGACGTTTCCGTGACCGCGCCGTAGACCACCATGACGATGGACGGTGGGATCAGGATGCCCAGCGTGCCGGCGTTACAGATCACGCCGGCGGCAAAGCCCTGGCTGTAGCCGGCCCGCACCATGCCGGCGATCACGATGGAGCCCACCGCCACCACCGTGGCGGGCGAGGAGCCCGAAACCGCGGCAAACAGCACGCAGGCCATCACTGAGGCGATCGCCAGCCCGCCGTGCAGATGGCCCACCGAGGCGATGGCGAAGCGGATCATGCGCTTGGCCACGCCACCCGTGGTCATGAAGGCCCCGGCCAGGATGAAGAAGGGAATGGCCATCAGGGTGAAGTGCTCGGAGGTCTCGTAGAGCTTGAGCGACAGCGAGGCCAGCGAGTCGGTGCCGAAGGCCATGATGGTCAACAGCGAGGACAGACCCAGGGCGACCGCCACGGGCATCCCCATGAACATGAACAGGAATAGCAGGACGAACAGGGCGGTGGTTGTCATTTTTGGTCTCCGGCGTCGTCGCTGCGGTATTTCATGGCATCGGCGACTTCATCGCCCAGCAGGGAGGCATGATCGCCCTTGAGCAGGTGCCAGAGCACCTCGCCAAATCGGTAGATCAGCAACAGAAAGCCCAGCGGCATGACCGCGCGCGGGACCCACTGAGGAATGGGCAGGTCCTGAGCCATGATGCCGATCATGTAGATCTTGCTGACATAGATCCAGCTACCGTAGAGCACGATGGCGGCATAGACGATGCACAACAGCGTGCTGACGATCGCCAGGTAGCGCGCGGGGCGCGACGAAAGCAGACGCACGAAAGCGTCCACGCCGATATGCGCGCCCACACGCACGCCATAGGAAATACCCAGAAAAATCAAGGCGCCGAAGAAGTACATCGTCAGTTCGAGCGCCCAGACGAAGCTGTAGTTGAAGACATAGCGAGCGACCACCTGGGCGAAGGTCACCACGGTCATCGCCGCCAGCAGAAAGGCGATCAGGCCTTCCTCGATGTGTTCCAGCCTGTTTTTCAACATGGTAAGGAAATCCTTGTGTCGGAACGGGAAGCGGCTGCGGAAAAGCGGCCACAAGAGCGATACGAGGACGCGGTCGGCCAGAAGGCCGACCGCGTTGTGCGACACGGTGGCTGACGCCTATTCATGCGACAACCGCCAATCTGCGATCATCAAGTCCCGTTGGACGCTCGCGCCTTTGCAATCAGGTCTTCACCGATCTGGCTGGAGAACTTCGTCCAGACGGGACGAACAGCCTCACGCCATGCGGCGATGTCCCGCTTGCTCAAGGTCTGGATCTTGGCCTTGCCGGCCTCGGCGATGCGCTTCTGGTCGCGGTCGTTGATCTCGGAAGCCAGCTTGTTGGCATGTTCCGTGGCGCCCGCCATGGCGGTCTTCAGCGCACCGCGAACGTCCTCGGGCAGGCCGTTCCACCAGCCGGAGTTGGTGATGACCATGTAGTCCAGCGCACCGTGATTGGTGACGGCGATGGTCTTCTGCACTTCGTGCAGCTTTTGCGAGTAGATGTTCGACCAGGGGTTCTCAGCACCGTCCACCACGCCGGTCTGCAGGGCCTGGTAGACCTCGGAGAAGGCGAGTTTCTGCGGATTGGCGCCCAGCTGACGGAATTGGGCTTCCAGGACGTCGGACGACTGGATGCGGAACTTCAGACCCTTGACGTCTTCCGGACGGACCAGCTGGTCCTTGTTGGTGGACATCTGCTTCATGCCGTTATGCCAGTAGGCCAGGCCCTGAATGCCCTTGGATTTCATGGAGTCCAGCAGCTCCTGGCCGGAGGAACTGGCCTGGAAGCGGTCCAGAGCGGCCACGTCGTCAAACATGAAAGGCAGATCGAAAACCTGCAGCTTCTTGGTGTAGCGGTCGAACTTTGCCAGGGACGGAGCAATGATCTGGACGTCGCCCAACAGCAGAGCTTCCATTTCCTTGCCGTCGCCAAACAGCTGCGAGTTGGGGAATACCTGCACCTGCACCTTGCCAGGCAGTGCAGCTTCGGCGAGTTCCTTGAACTTCAGGGCGCCTTGGCCCTTTGGAGTGTTTTCGGCCACGACGTGGCTGAACTTGATGACGACAGGCTTGTCGGCAGCCAAGGCGCTCGCGGAAAAGGCCAGCGCAAGGCACACGCCCAGGGTCTTGATGAAGGGGATACGGATGCTCATGGGAAGGTCTCCTTGTTTTATGGTAGTGACAGAAGGGAAAACTGCTTGGTCATGTGGGTGTTAGGGGGCCGCGACAGTACGCCGGATGCTGGCGATCAATTCCGCGCCAATATGGGCTTCCATAGCGGTGCTGACGGTCGCCAACGCCGTTTTCCAGGCATCGAGTTCCTGCTCCGTGAGGAGCCGGATCTGCGTCTTGCCCGATTCACGGATCGCCGCCAGGGCCCGGTCGTTTTCTTCCTGTGCGATCGAATCGGCATAACTCGTCGCCTCCCGCATCGCGCCTTCAAGTTCCCGGCGGATGTCGGGAGGAAGGCCTTCCCAAAACTTCCGGTTGACGATCACGGCATACCCCAGGTAGCCATGATTGGACACGGTGAAGTACGGCTGCACCTCCTGCATGTCCTGCGTATAGAAATTGGAGGGCGGGTTTTCGGTGCCATCGACGACCCCCGCCGCCAGCGCATCGTGGACCTCGCCGAACGCCAGCGTCATCGGCTGAGCGCCCAAGGCCCGCATCTGAGCGTCGAGCACCCGGGACGGCTGAATGCGCATCCGCAAGCCTGTCATATCGGAAGGCACGCGCAAAGGGCGGTCGGCTGAAAAAGACTTGAAGCCGTTATCCCAGAACGCCAGGCCGATGACGCCCCTGAGTCGCAAACGCTGCAACATGCCCTCGCCGATCGGGCCCTTCGTGACCCGATGCAATGCGGCCCGGTCAGGGAACAGGAAGGGCAGATCGAACACCTGGAACTCTCGCGCACCCAGCGGTCCGAGTTTGGACAGAGACGGTGCGATCATCTCAACGGCGCCCAGCTGCAAGGCTTCCAACTCCTCGCGGTCCCGATACAGCTCGCTATTGGAATAGATACGTACGCGGACGCGTCCCCCCGTAGCCTGCTCGGCCAACTGGCGAAAGCGTTCAGCCGCCTTGCCCTTGGGGGCGTCCGAGGCAACGACATGGCTGAATCTGATCAGGATAGGCTCCTGCTGCGCGTGTGTCGCTTGGGAGCACGTCACTGCGCAGGCGAACAGGAAGGCGAGCAATCTCATTGCTTGAGCGGGATCGAGGTCTCGGGAGCTGAGGGATCAAAAATACGTCGCCATTGTCTGCAACCCGGGCGAGCGATTCAACTGTGGAAATCCACAATCGGGCGTCGGAGGCGGCACGGTACCGCCCCAGCCTGCTCAGCTACACTGGAGCGCATCAAATCGGTACGGCCTCAGGCTCCGCCCCTTCACCCGGATGACTGATCCCCTCTTCGGCATGAGCTCTCTTTCGTCCTACGTTCCCCTCGCCCGCCGCCGTACCTGGCAATGGCTGGTGCCGATCCTGTGCGTGCTGCTCTTCCTGGCCACCGCAATTTGGCTCCCGCGCCAAGCTCAGCAGATGGAAGCCACGGAACGCCAGGAACAACTGATCGCCGACACGCTGTGGGTCGAGCAAACCATCCGCTTTCAACTGGGGCGCAACGAAGACGACATCCGGTCGCTGGCCAACGCCATTGCCGTCAACGATCTGGCGGGCGCCAAGCTGCAGGACCGAATGCACTTCCTGCAGCGCACGCATCCCGAACTGAAGCGCATCATTTGGATGGCGTCCGATGGACAAGGAACAGCATCGGACCACAAAGGCGCTCTTTCCCTCGCCGACCTGCCAGAGACGCTGCGTGCGAAGCTCGACCGTGCACGCAACACCAACACACCGGAATACACGCAACCGATCCCGCCCGGCGACGAAGGGCGCGGCGTCTCGATGGACTATCTCTTTCCCGTCCACCATGACGGGCGCTATGTCGGTTGCGTGATCGCCACCTATTCCCTGAACGGCATCCTTGAACAGATGGTGCCCTGGTGGTTCGCCCAAAAGAACGAAATCCGCCTGACAGACCGCCACGAGAACACGCTCGGGCAGCGCGCGGCCGGCGGCGCCGGGCGCGGCGTCTATACCTACGCGCACGATCTGAACTTGCGCTATGCGGACATTACACTGCGCACCGACAGCGTCCGGGGCGCTCCGAACCTGCTGTCCAACTTGCTAGTCATCATCATCGTCGGCCTGACGCTGGGTCTGTTCTGGAGTCTTGCCGCGCTATGGCGCGACATCAACCGCCGAATGGCCGTGGAACGGGCATTGCGCGAACAGATCGCCTTTCGCACCGCCATGGAAGATTCCCTGGTGACTGGCCTGCGGGTATATGACCTGAACGGCAGAATCACCTACGTGAACCCCGCATTCTGCCGCATGATCGGCATACAGGCCAAAGAACTGATCGGGTGCTCGCCCCCCATGCCGTACTGGGCGCCGGAAGTCATGACGGAATATCAAGACCGCTTCGAGCAGCGCCTGGCGGGCGCGATCAGTCCCCAGGGATTCGAAACGGTCTTTTTGCGCAACCGCACCGAACGCTTCCCGGTTCTGGTGTATGAGTCTGCGCTGGTTGACGAGAACGGCCAGCAGACTGGCTGGATGAGTTCGATCCTGGATATTTCAGACCGCAAGCGATTCGAAGAGCTGAACCGGCGTCAGCAGGAAAAGCTCCAGGCCAGCGCCAGAATGGTGACCATGGGGGAAATCGCCTCGACCCTGGCTCACGAGTTGAACCAACCCCTGGCCGCCATCACGAGCTATACGACCGGTGCCCTGAACCTGCTGAACGATCCGGCCGAGCATCCCGACGACGCCAGCCTGGGCCGCATCCGGGGCGCACTGGAAAAGGCCAATGCGCAGGCGCAACGCGCGGGGCACATCATCCGCAGTGTTCATTCATTCGCCAAGCGGCGCGAACCGCACCGGGAAACGGTCGACCTTCCCGCCCTGATCGCGGACGTCGTCCAACTAGCCGAGCTGCAAGCCAGCCAGCACTTCATCACGATCAAAGCCGATATCGGACTGGACACGCCAACGGTGCTGGCCGATCCGATGATGCTGGAGCAGGTGCTGCTCAATCTGACTCGCAACGCCATCGAAGCCATGCGGGACGTGGAACGCGAGCGCCGCGTCCTGCGGATTGGCGCCAGCACGAATCCGCTCGTTTCCGGCAGTGTTACCATCAGCGTGACCGATCATGGATGCGGCATCCCGGAATTCGCCCGAGACCGCCTGTTCTCGCCCTTTTTTTCCACCAAATCCGACGGCATGGGCATGGGCCTAAAAATATGCCGAACGGTCGTGGAATTCCACGGCGGCACCCTGGTCTACGAGGACAACCCGGGTGGCGGCACTATCTTCCGCTTCTCGCTACCCGAATCCGCTGTCGCTGAAAACATGAAAAAATAGGGTTGCCGGGCTACTCGAAGGCCCGGTGCCCCCGGAAGAGGGAGACAGCAAGGTGCTGCACATCGTCGACGATGAAGAAGCAATACGGGACTCACTGGTCTGGCTGGCAGGTTCCCGCCGGATCAAGGCCGCAGGCTATGACAGTGCCCGTGCATTTCTCGACATGCTGGGCGAAGACTACGCTTTCAGGCCGGAAGGCGACTGCCTGTTACTGGACATGCGGATGCCGGACACGAGCGGCGCGCGGCTGTTCGACACTCTGGCGGCGCGGGGGCTGACAGGGCGCATGCCCGTCATCTTCCTGACCGGCCACGGCGACGTGCCGATGGCCGTCGACAGCCTGAAACGCGGTGCGTTCGATTTCTTCGAGAAACCATTCAACGACAACACGCTGATGGACCGGGTGCAGGAAGCGCTGCAAGCCTCGCTGGACGCTGGGGACCAGGCCCTGGTACAGACGCGCCTGGCCTCGCTGTCATCACGCGAGCGCGAAGTCATGGACCTGACCCTGGACGGCAAGATGAACAAGGTGATCGCCGACATGATGGGCATCAGCATGCGTACGGTGGAAGTGCACCGCTCGCACATCCTGGCCAAGATGCACGTGCGCACCGCCGTGGAACTGGCGCGGCTGCTGAAATAGCATCCAGAAAAAACACGGGTCTACAGACCGGAATCTGTAGACCCGTGGTAATGCTGGTCGGGACGGCGGGATTCGAACTCGCGACCCCTTGCACCCCATGCAAGTGCGCTACCAGGCTGCGCTACGCCCCGAAAGACTGCGATTCTAGCACAGAAACAGGCGCTGATTTGACGGTCGGATCGCGTACGCACCCGCGGCCCGGGCAGCGCCCGCAGTGCTATAGCAAGCCAAGTTGCAGCTTGGCCGGTTCGCTGATCATGTCGCGGCTCCAGGGCGGATCCCAGACCAGATCAACCATGGCCTCGTCCACGCCCTCAATGTTGAGCAGCTTGTTGCGAGCTTCATCGGAGATCATGGTGCCCATGCCGCAGCCGGCCGCCGTCAGCGTCATCTGCATCTCGATCCGGAAGCGCTCGGGGGCGCCGGCGGGTTCCACCTTCAGGCTGTAAACGAGCCCGAGGTTCACGATGTCGACCGGGATTTCCGGGTCATAACAGGTGGAGAGCACTTCCCAGGCTGCATCTTCGACGAGCTCGGCGGTGATCGGCCCCTCGTGCGTGTGTTGCACGTCTTCGGTGGGCTCGAAGCCCAGCGCGTCGCCGTCCTTGCCCTCGATCCGATACAGATTGCCTTCCACCATGACGGTGTAGGTGCCGCCCAATTGCTGAGTGATCGTGGCGTCGCACCCCGCCTCGATGGTCACCGGCGACCCGTAGGGCACCGTGACGGCCGGGCAATCCCGGCTGACAACTACTTCCTGACGATCGAAGCCCATTGCATTACCTTAGATTCATGTTCATTCAGTCACAGCCATGTCGCCCGCCCGGGTGATGGCGTTATGCAGAGTGTGCCAGGCCAGAGTGGCGCATTTCACGCGCGACGGGAACTCGCGCACCCCTGAGAGCGCCTCGAGCTTGCCCAGATCACAGTCCGGGTGGGCCTCGGTCAGCATGGCGTGAATGTCGCGGAACAAGGCCTCGACCTCTTCGACCGGCTTGCCGCGCACCGCTTCAGTCATCAGCGAAGCCGATGCCGTGGAAATCGCGCACCCGTGGCCGATGAAGCTGGCTTCCTGCACCACGCCATCCTTTACCTGTACGAACACCGTGAGCTGGTCGCCGCAGAGGTGGTTGTAGCCATTGGCCTGGTGCGACGCGCCTTCCATCACCTGAAAATTTCGAGGATGGCGGTTGTGATCAAAGATGACCTCCTGATAGAGATCGCTCAGGCCGTCGCCGGATTCCCTCATCGATCGACTCCAAACAGTTTCTGCGCCTTTTGCACGCCGGCCACCAGCGCATCGATGTCGCGGCTGTCGTTGTACAGCGCCAGCGATGCCCGGGCCGTGCCGGGGATGCCGAAGCGCGTCATGAGCGGCATGGCGCAATGGTGTCCCGCGCGGATGGCCACGCCTTCGGTGTCCAGGATGGTGCCCAGGTCGTGCGGGTGGATGCCGTCGACCAGAAACGACAGGATGCCGGCCTTGTGCGGCGCGGTGCCCACGATGCGAACCCCGGACAGCGCCTGCATGCGTTCGGTGGCTTCGGCCAGCAGAACCGCCTCGTGAGCCGCTATGCGGTCCAGGCCGATGTCCAGCACATAGTCGATGGCCGCACCGAGCACCACGGCACCGGCAATGTTCGCCGTGCCGGCCTCGAAGCGCTGCGGACCGTCGGCCCAGGTGCTGCGCTCGAAGCTGACGGTGCGGATCATGTCACCGCCGCCCTGCCAGGGGGGCAGCCCGGCCAGGATGGAGCCGCGCACATACAGGGCGCCGATGCCCGTCGGGCCGTAGATCTTGTGACCGGAAAATGCGTAGAAGTCACAGTCCATGGCCTGCACGTCCACGCGGGCGTGCGCAACGGCCTGGGCGCCATCGACCAGCGCCAGTGCGCCCACACCGTGCGCCATGCGAATCAGATCATCGACCGGGTTGACGGTCCCCAACGCATTGGACACATGGGCGATCCCCACCAGGCGGGTGCGCGAGTTCAGCTGGTTGCGGAAGTCCTCGACATCCAGTTGACCGTCGTCCAGCACGCGCGCATGGCGCAAGACTGCGCCGGTTCGCTCGCACAGCAACTGCCAGGGCACGATGTTGGAATGGTGCTCCATTCCGGTCACCAGGATCTCGTCGCCCGGCTTCAGGGACAGGCCCCACGTCTGGGCCACCAGATTGATGGACTCCGTCGTGCCGCGCGTGAAGACGATGTCGCGCGCACTGGGCGCGTTCAGCAACCGCCGCACGGCCTCGCGGCCCTCTTCGTAGCGATCCGTGGCATGCTGCGACAGCCAATGCACGCCCCGGTGGATGTTGGCATTGGACTGTTCATAGAACTGGCTCAGAGCCTCGATGACCACACGCGGCTTTTGCGTGGTCGCCCCGTTATCCAGATAGGCCAGGCGGCGGCCCCGGACGGGCCGCGCCAGGATCGGGAAATCGGCGCTACGGTCCAACAGGCCGGTTTCCAGCGCACTCACGGGCGCGTTCATGCTGCTTCCTCCATGAAGGATCCGCCCGGCAACAAGCCGCGCAAGGCACGTTCCACATGATGGCGGACCTCGGGCAACTCGATGCGAGCCACGCTGGACGCCGCGAATGCGTACGTCAGGATATCGCGCGCATGGGCCTCGTCGAGCCCGCGCGCCCGCAAATAGAAAAGGCTGTCCGCGTCGATCTGGCCCACCGTCGCGCCGTGCGCGCACTTGACATCTTCGGCGTAGATTTCGAGTTCCGGCCGGGCATCGGATTTGGCCAGACGCGACAACAGCAGGCTGTCGGTGCGCTGGATGGCATCCGTGCCATCCGCCCCTTCGGCGACCAGGATCTTGCCGCAGAACACGCCATGGCCGGTATCCGCCATGATGCCGCGATAGTTTTCGTGGCTCACGCAATTGGGCTTTTCGTGCGCGATCAATGTGTGATGATCCACGTGCCGGCGCTGGTTCACGTAATACAGGCCGTTGAACATGGTCTCGCAGCGCTCGTCGGCGAAATGCGTGATGATGTCGTTGCGCGCGAGCCGCGCGCCCAACGACATGGAATGCGAGCCGAAGTACGAACCATGGCCCTGGGTGGCTTCTATTTCGCCCAGATGCCACGCCTGTTCGGATTCCTGTTGCAGCTTCAGGTGCGTCACACGCGCGTCACGACCGAGCTGCACGCGCGTCGTAGCATGACAGAAATTCGCCGCCCCCGGAACCCCGATATAGTGTTCCACCACCGTCGCCTGGGCGCCCGCTTCTGCCACAATCAGGTGACGCAGGAAATGCGCGGCCTTGGGAGAAGCCGCCACGCAGACGATGCGAATGGGCTGTTCCGCAACAGCGGCGCGATCCAGGCGGATCCATGCGCCATCGCCGGCCAGCGCCAGATTGAGGGCGCTGGTGCCATAACCCTGTTCGACGCGGCCGTAGACGGCCTCGATGGCCTCCGCGTCCTGTGTCCAGGACGCCGACAATGCAGCCACCGTCACTCCTGCGGGCAACGAACCGACGTCCGACAATTCGGCATCGTATGCGCCATCGACGAAGACCAGCCAGTGACCCGTCTCGCCGGCTTTCAGCTCGGTCACCTGCTCGGCAACCGATTGACGGCCGCCGTCCTCGAAACCCTGTGCCGCCAACGGCGAGAGCGACGTATGGCGCCACGCCTCGATGCGCGGGGTGGGCCAGCCTTCTGTCATGAACCGGTCCAGTGCCTGACGCCGCAATGCGGCCAGCCAGGGAAGCCGTGCCCCCGGCAGGCCCCCCGACCGCTGGCCGAACGCATCGGCCCAGGGCTGCAGTTCGGTACTCATGCCGCCGCTCCCCGACCCATGGCACGCCGCGGCGCGGCAGTCTTGGCCTCATCGAGCCAGCCATAGCCCTTCGCTTCAAGCTCAAGGGCCAGTTCCTTGCCGCCCGAGCGCACGATCTTGCCGCGGGCAAGCACATGCACGAAATCGGGCACGATGTACTCCAGCAAGCGCTGATAGTGCGTGATGACGATCATGGAACGATCCGGCGAACGCAGGCGGTTCACGCCGTCGGCCACGACCTTCATGGCATCGATATCCAGGCCGGAATCAGTCTCGTCCAGAATGGCGAGCCTGGGCTGCAGCAGCGACATCTGCAGGACCTCGTTGCGCTTCTTTTCGCCGCCGGAGAAACCTTCGTTCACCGAGCGGTACAGGAACTCGTCCTTCATACCGACCCGCTTCATTTCCTCCTTGGCCAGTTTCACGAAATCCATGGCGTCCAGCACCGGTTCACCCCGTTTGCGCCGAATGGCGTTCAACGAGGCGCGCATGAAATACGCGTTGGACACGCCCGGGACTTCGATCGGATACTGGAACGCCAGGAAGATGCCGGCGCGCGCGCGCTCTTCGACCGGAAGGGCCAACAGATCCTGGCCATCGAATTCCACCGTGCCTGCCGTGACCGTATAGTCCGAGCGGCCCGTGAGCACCTGCGACAGCGTGCTCTTGCCGGCCCCATTGGGCCCCATGATGGCGTGGATCTCGCCCGGGTTGATGTCCAGGTCCAGGCCGCGGAGAATCTCCTTGCCTTCGACCGTTGCGTGCAGATTTCTGATTTTCAGCATGATGGCTCCTTAACCGACGCTGCCTTCCAGGCTCACGCCGAGCAGATTCTGCGCTTCGACGGCGAACTCCATGGGCAATTCCTTGAAGACTTCCTTGCAGAAGCCGTTGACGATCATCGACACGGCGTCCTCGGCCGACAGGCCGCGCTGCATGGCATAGAACAATTGATCCTCGGCAATGCGCGAGGCGGTTGCCTCATGCTCCACGTTCCCGGTCGGATTCTGGACCTCGATCGTCGGGAAGGTATGCGCAGCGCACTGCTTGCCGATCAACAGCGAATCGCACTGCGTGTAGTTGCGTGCGGATTCTGCCTTGGGCGTCATGCGCACCAGGCTGCGGAAGGTGTTGCTGCCGTGCCCGGCCGAGATCCCCTTGGAGATCACGGTGCTGCGCGTGTTCTTGCCCATGTGCACCATCTTGGTGCCCGTATCGGCCTGCTGATAATGGTTGGACACGGCGACCGAATAGAATTCGCCCACCGAGTCGTCCCCGCGCAGGATCACGCTGGGGTACTTCCAGGTGATGGCCGAGCCGGTTTCCACCTGGGTCCATGAAATGCGCGAGCGCGCGCCGCGCGCGTCGCCGCGCTTGGTGACGAAGTTGTAGATGCCGCCCACGCCGTTCTCATCGCCCGGATACCAGTTCTGCACGGTGGAATACTTGATCTTTGCATCTTCCAGCGCAACCAGCTCGACCACGGCCGCGTGGAGCTGGTTTTCGTCCCGCATGGGCGCCGTACAGCCTTCGAGATAGCTGACCACCGCCCCCTCGTCGGCAATGATGAGCGTGCGCTCGAACTGCCCGGAATCCGCGTTGTTGATGCGGAAATAAGTGGACAGCTCCATCGGGCACTTGACGCCCTTCGGGATATACACAAAAGAGCCGTCGGAAAACACTGCCGAATTCAGCGCCGCATAGAAGTTGTCACCCGGCGGCACCACCGACCCCATGTACTGCTGGACGAGATCGGGATGCGAGCGCACCGCCTCCGAAAACGAACAGAAAATGATGCCCACATCGGCGAGCTGCTTGCGGAACGTCGTTGCCACCGACACGGAGTCGAACACCGCATCGACGGCCACACCCGCGAGCTTGGCGCGCTCGTGCAACGGCACGCCCAGCTTTTCGTAGGTTTTCAGCAGTTCCGGATCGACTTCGTCCAGGCTCTTGGGGGCGTTTTCGTTGGACTTCGACTTCGGGGCCGAGTAATAGCTGATGTCCTGGAAATCGGGTTCCGGGAAGTGGACCTTCGCCCAATACGGCGGGGTCATCTTCAGCCAGGCGCGATAAGCCTTCAGACGCCACTCGAGCATGAACTCGGGCTCGTGCTTGATCGCGGACAGGCGGCGAATCACATCCTCGTCCAGGCCCTTGGCGAAGGTCTCCGATTCAATTTCGGTGACAAACCCCGCGTCGTAGCCACGATCGAGAAAGGAATCGAGCTTGTCGTTCACAGTACTCATTTGGACAGACTCCAGTTCGGAACATTCTTAACGGCCGGCCGCACTCCGGCTTGGGCGGCGGCAGGCATGGGCAAGTCTTGTGCAATCATGTCGGCGACGGACACCGATTCCAGTGTGTGCCGCACGACAGCGTTGATCCGCTGCCAATAGGGACGAATCCGGCAGGCGGCCTCCACGGTGCAAACGCCCGGCAGCGCGGTGCACTCGGTCAGGCCGAATGGCTGTTCTTCAAGCGCATCGATGATCTGGGCGATGTTGATGTCCTGGGCAGCCCGCCCCAAGCGATAGCCGCCGTGGGCGCCCCGGGTACTGGCCACCAGTTCGTGCTGCGCCAATAGCTTGAGGACCTTGCTCACGACGGGCTGGCCCAGCCCAAGCGCGCCGGCGAGATCCGCTGCGCTGCAGACGTGTGTCGGAGCGGCTGCCATGTGCGTCAGCACCAGAATCCCATAGTCGACGATCTTGCTGATCCGCAGCATCGGTCCATCCGAGATTAAGCCTAAGGAAACAAAATAGTACTGCTTTGGTACGGTTTAGGTCAAACCCTAATGTGCCATGTGATGGGCCATCTCCACAGCGCATACAATAGGCAAATTCCTGAACGATTCACGGTGTTCACCCATGGCGGTGCTCCATGCGCGTCCCGCGACGGGGGCACACCGCCACTCAGCTGATCGAAGCATGACCGTCTCCGTCTTTGACTACGAGGCCGAGCTCTCCGCCTGTGCGGCCGGAGATCGTGCCGCCTTCCTGGCGCTGTACACCCAGGAATCCCCCGCCATGTTCTCACTGGCCCGCCACATGGTTGGAGCCGCCGCCCCGGACGTCCTGCATGAGGCCTTTGTCCTCATCTGGCGGAACGCCGCTGGCTACAGTCCTGCGTTGGGAACCGCGCGAGCCTGGATGTACAGCATCCTGCGATACCGGGCGCTCAAGCGCCTGCGCGATGATCGTGTATCCGGCGGCCGGCTGGCGGACGACGCGCCCCTGCCCGTTCTGCAACCCCGGCCGGAATCGGGCGTGGTCGCCGGCGCCCTGGCCGCCTTGCCGCCGCCGCAGCTCGAGGCGCTCCTGCAGGCCTACCTGCATGGGGGCGATTATGCCCATATCGCAGACCGGCTGGACCGCTCCGAGCCCGACATCCAGGTCTCGATAGAGTCCGCATTGGCCTGCATCGACGAGGCGGTGTGCGCATGAAGCCGCAGCGCTCTTACTCCGATCCCGAAATCGCGTGCTACGTGCTGGGGCTGGACCTGCCGGACCAGGCTGAAGGAATACAGGCCCTGCTCGCTCGCGACGACGCCGCGGCAGCCCGCGCGCTGAAATGGGAAGCCTACCTTCTGGGCATCGTGGATGCGCTGCCGGCCACCCGGCCGCCGGACGAGATACTCGAGCGGATTCAACAGACATTGGGAATGACGTTCGAACCCGCCGCGCCCGCGCCGGTGCTCGGCGAATCACGCGACCGGCCGCGCCCTTTCGCCGAGCGAACCCGACAGGCTCCGTGGCCCGACTGGCTGCATCACCCGGCCTGGCCACACGGCCTGTCGACGCTGCGGACGAAGCTGTGGACGAAGCTGAGGGCCACCCGGCGGCCCTCGAAGCGGGTCGTGTGGATAACGGCGGCCGCCGTGGTGGTGATCGTGGGTTTCGCTGCGCTGTTGATCGGCGCAAGCCTGCACACGACGCCGCGCACCGTCGTCCATCAGACTGTCACGACGGCGCACTAGGCGGGATCAGCGGGTGTATGCCATCTCGCCATGCGAGGTGATGTCCAGACCTTCCCGCTCGTCTTCTTCCGACACCCGCAAGCCCACCATCAGATCCGCGGCCTTGTAGGCGATGAAGGCTGCCGTTCCCGACCAGACGACGGTGAGCAGCACACTTTTGACCTGCACCCAGACCTGGGCCGCCATGGCGAAGGTATCGGGGCTGGGCCCACCGGTACCGCCCAGCGCCTTCGAGGCAAAGACGCCCGTCAGGATGGCTCCCGCGATTCCGCCAAGGCCGTGCACGCCGAATACGTCGAACGCATCGTCGGCACCCAGCAAGCGCTTGAGGCCGCCCACCCCCCATAGGCACAAGGGGCCGACCACCAGGCCCAGGACGATGGCTCCCAGCGGGCCGACGAAGCCGGCCGCCGGCGTGACCGCGACGAGGCCGGCCACCGCGCCGGTGGCCGCACCCAGCATCGACGACTTGCCTTTGTGCAGCGTTTCACCGGTCAGCCAGGACAGCGCTGCGGCAGCCGTCGCCAACACCGTATTGATGAAGGCCAGACCGGCAATCCCGTTGGCCGCACCCGCTGAGCCCGCATTGAAGCCGAACCATCCTACCCACAGCAGCGAAGCTCCCGCCATGGTCAGCGCCAGACTGTGAGGCGTCATGGCATCCCTTCCATAACCGGTGCGCTTGCCCACCATATAGGCCCCCACCAACGCGGCGACACCCGCGTTGATGTGCACCACGGTACCTCCGGCAAAATCCAGGGCGCCGTCCCGGCCCAGCAAGCCGCCCCCCCAAACCATATGCGCCATGGGGTTATAAATCAGAAACGCCCATAGCACCATGAAAACCACCATGGCGCTGAATTTCATACGCTCGGC
>Ga0134125_10004744_pt1 | contig 15508 bp, 13 predicted proteins | sample KB31751_FD_96464 | JGI IMG/M metagenome (GOLD analysis project Ga0134125, IMG submission 96464) | Terrestrial soil microbial communities with excess Nitrogen fertilizer from Kellogg Biological Station, Michigan, USA - KB3-175-1 | ecosystem: Environmental > Terrestrial > Soil > Unclassified ... | reverse complement strand
TGGGCATTCAACGCATTGCTGGTCTGGAACATTCTGGCAAGAGAACGACTGCAGAAGAGACTGCAGCGTTTACTTGAGGGCCGGTGCCCCACCTGCGGCTACGACCTGACCGGCAACATCAGCGGCGTCTGCCCGGAATGTGGGACGCCGATCAAGCCAGCCTAAACATTGCAGCCTCAAAGAGACAGGGAGAAGTTGCTGGCGCTGTGATTTCACTGCGCGGCGCTTCCCGGTGTGAGTACACACCGCCGCTGTCCGCGTCGGTGGCGGATCTCCCCTGTACTGTTGGGGCGATGAGAATTCGGAATCCGCGGCGCGGATGCGGCGGGATCGTGGTGCTGCCCGCGCCAGCACGTCGCCTGCTCCCACCCGCTGCGCGTCGTCCTGCTCCGCAGGGCACGGGTCACGCCACGGGCCGGGACCTGTGCCCGGTTTGGGAGTGGCATCGAGGCCCATGGCATGCCCCGTGCGGCCGCTGCGCGACGGACGCCGCTCCGCTGATCGTTTGGTGCTTTGTCGTTCCCCTTGGTCCCTGGTCAACCGCAGGGACCAAGGGGAACTCTACGCTGGAGGGCAGCGTCAGGAATATGGGAACCGATCCGGAGCCGTGATGCTCGCCCAGCAATGAGTTTCCCTTCCACCTCTCGGCTGACCGAGGTGGAAGGGAAACGGAAATAGCGCCGGAACGCAGCGGATCGGAGGCCGTCGCGCAGGGGCAGCACGGGGCATGCGGCGGGCAAGTCATGGCCAGTTGCTGGTCTGCGAGGCCGTTCGTGCCCGCGGCGTGACCCGTGACCCCCGGAGCAGGCCGGAGATCCGCGGCTGGTCGGCAGGTGCACTCAAAGGACAAAGCACGCCTGAGTTTTGCCGCATCCGCCAAGCGGATTGCTGCCTTCCCCTGCTCCACCAGCGAAGGGGAGCCGGGATACCGACGCGGCTGCGCAGCTCGGTACTCCGAGCTTGAAGCACCGCGCCTCAGATCACAGCGTCAGCAACTTCTCAACAGTTCTGCCTGTTTTCCGGTGTGCGAAGCTGAGCGGCTAGAATATGGCCATGCAACCGATCTCTACGCTGGTCGCGGCTCGCCCGGCATGCCCCGGGAGCCGGGCCGTGAAATGCGTGATCTGCATTATGTCTAATTGTGGCGTTCTGGGCTGCGAGTCGGATAGGTGTACGGAACTTTTGAAAGACCCGGAAGTTGCTGAGTTAAACATCGTCCAACATGCCGATCCGCATGTTGCACTTGCATCGGCATTGAAACGTGGCGACGAGCGTTTTCTGGGTGTCGCGCAAGTGGGGATACAGTTTCCTGGAGTGGAGGACATTGACCAGACGGTCATGAAGCAACATGGGGTTCGGGAGATCTACGGGCCTGGGGACACTGCGTCCTCCAGCGAGACTGAGCTGGTACTTGGCGCCATGGAATACGCACGCGCCTACAACCAGCTTCTTCGCGAATGGATTCGCGAACATCCTCGCAAGCACAGCTCGGCAGACACCGGTGGAGACATTCACAGCCGCAAAGGCGAACGACCGTAGGGCCCGTCATGTTTGCTCGTCACCTCGTTGGATACGGCCTGCTCTCCGCCGGTGCGATTATGTGCCTGGCCGGCACGGGCTTGCACATGGCCGCATGGTTCGGTGCTCCGCGAAACGAGGTGCGGGACGCGAGCGGCTGGCCGCGGCTGACCCGCGGCGGGTACTGGCTACGAAATCTGGGTTGCGCGATGGTCGTAGTCGCACTGATTTTGGTGGTGATCGGTGCCGCGCTTGCGTTTGCGGTACGCTGAAACTGGCTGTAGCGGTTCTGATCCCGCCGCGCGCTGTGTCGTTACGGTTTGTGACCACCTGTCGTTGCCCCCGCACAGCATCGCAACTTGATCTGTTCTACGATTTCTCCAGTGTGCTTCGCATCGATGATGTCCGCGTCCCTCCCGCAACTCCTGATCGATCGCTTCGGGGACCTGGTCTTCCTTGTGCTCGTCCTTGTTGTCGCTCCGTGGCTGACAAAGAAATGGCTCCGCCCGCCGGCAGTCTTTCGCCGCCATGCGGAGCGGGTGAAGAAGTTTGCGTCGCGAGTCGGAATTCCGTTGATCTTCGCGGCGTTGATCGCGTACGGGGAGGCCTTCCATCATCGCGACCCGGGCTCGTGGGAGCCGTTGGTCGTACTCGCCGCGATGTTCCTGATCGGCAGCGTGCCGGTGCTCATTGCCGAACGCCGCGAGCGGCGGCGGATCGCCCGCCAGATCGAAAAGCCCTGCCCCGTGTGCGGCTACTCCCTGAAAGAAAACACCTCGGGGATCTGCCCCGAGTGTGGCACCCGGATCACATGGCACTGCCCGAGATGCCGAGCCGAAGTCGAGCCGTCAGCCACTTCATGCCCGAAATGCGGGCTCACATGGACAAAGGCATAGCCGGGTCTTTGGAATCCATGAAAGCGCTCCCGCTTCCCCTGTCTGATAGGACTTCTCCTGTTTTCGCGAGTAATGTAAAGGGATGTGGATTCCGCGATCGCGGTCCGAGGCGAAGGACTTCGCCCGGTTTGTCGGCCGCACGGAACTGATTCTTGCGGGCATCCTGTTTCTGATCGCAGCGGCCCAAATCACGTGGACCGGCTGCGTGTTCCTTGTATTTCACGCCCCCGGCCCCGCACTCGGCAATCTCTGGTACAGCATCGGCTGGGGAGCCATGCTTTTGGGGGAATGGCTTTACCTTCAGGGTCGTGCAAAGCGGTACCTGATCGCCAGACACCGATGCGCCCGGTGCGGCTACGACCTGACCGGCAATACCAGCGGCGTGTGCCCTGAGTGCGGCACGCCGGTCCCGCGGAATCCGCGGGACCGTGCATGAGACGCGGCGTGAAGTTTAGAATTCAGCGGAATGCAAATCACGCCCAATGAGGTGCTGAAGCAGGCTCGCGAGAAGGTGGGAAATCGCTCGCCGAGGTTTTCGAGGATCTGCAACTCACCGCCGGGGAATACTGCGACGTGGAGCAGCACGATGATGAGCTGTACATGTGTGTTGTCCTCAAAGACATCCTGCGGCTCACGCGGTATTTCGGGCTGACGGTTTTGGACCTGTTTGCCATCGACCGGGCGACGGTCCACGGCCGCCAGGTCGACGGCTTCGAATCACTTGCCGCGGAAATTCGGGAGCACCTTCGGCGAAGCGGCGTTTCACTGGCGGATTTCGAAGAGAAGGCCGGATGGAGACTCGGCGATTTCCTTGCGAACCCCTCAGCCGCGTGGAAGGACTGGAACGTCGATTGTCTTCGCGATGTTGCGCGGGAGCTCGGGGTCGATTGGTTGTCGGCGCTCGCAGCCGCCGAGGCAAGGCGAGTGGACTGAGGTGGCGGTGGGCATTCGGCGCCAACGCTGGGTGGGCATTCGCGGCCGGCGTTGCACATTTCACATTCTGGCCTGGATGCGACGCCAAGGGAACGGCATGGGGAAGTTGCTGACGCTGTGATTTCACGGCGCGGCGCTTCCCGGCGTGAGTACACGCCCCCGCGACCGCGTCGGTGACGGATCTCCCCCGTGCTGATGAGGCAAGGAGAATTCGGAAACCGCTGCGCGGATGCGGTGGAGGAGTGTCGATGCCCGCGCAAGCACGTCGGCTGCTCCCACCCGCTGTGCGTCGTCCTGCTTCACGGGGCACGGGTCACGCCGCAGGCACAAGCTGCGCCGACAAGTTACACGCGAGATCGAGTGCCTGCGTCATGCCCCGTGCGGCCGCTTCGCGACGGACGCCGCTCCGCTGATTTGCTCGAGTCTTGGTCGTTCTTCCTGCTCCCCCTTCGACGGCAGGGAGCAGGAAGAACTCTCTGATGGGGGTTCCATCAGCATGCCGGAGAGCAGGTCATCTCGCGTGCAGCGATGATGGCCCATCATATAGTTTCCCTTCCGCCCTTCGGCCGAACAGGGCGGAAGGGAAACGGCGAAAGCGCCGGAACGCAGCGGATCGCAGGCCCAGTGGAGCGGAAGCACGCGGCATGCAGCGGGCACTTCGAGTTGGTCCCAGATCTGCAAAATCGCTTGTGCCCGCGGCGGGACGCGTGACCCGTGGAGCGGGCCGGAGAGACGCGGGTGGTCGGCGAGGAGCATCAAGGGTCGGGCATGCTTAACCACCGCCGCATCCGCCAAGCGGATTCCTTCGTGGCCCCTGCTTCAGCAGTACAGGGGAGCCGCGATACCGACGGGGCTGCGCAGCTCGGTACTCCGAGCTTGAAGCACCGCGCCGGCAATTACAGCGTCAGCAACTTCTCCACAGTTCTGCCTGTCGATACCGCCACGCTCCCGTCCCGGAATTGGACGAGCCCGATGCCGGCTGGGCCAGCGCATTGCTGAAAGCTGCTGGGCGGCGATGGTTGACCTTGTGCCCGGTTGCTGGCCTTTTCGGGTTCTGATCGGTAGAATTGGTTGTGTTGCGGGTGAAGGAGGGTGTCCTTGACTCCCATCGGGACATCCGGGTTGAACACAACCTGTGCGCGAAATTCGCACGGTGGTGGAAAGTTCAGGCGTGGTTATGGATCTGAACGCCTCCGCATCCTCTGTACCCTCTGTTGGCCCGGGCGGATCGGGCGTGGCCGCGTTGTCGGCTAACGTTCTGGTTCTCAATCGTTACTATCAGGCGATCCGGGTGGTCAACGTCCGGCGGGCGTTCTCGCTTCTGTGCCGCGAGTTGGCGGAAGTCGTCCACATCGAAACCGACGCCAAGGGCCAGAGCCGCTGGCAGAACCTCGATTTCCAGGAATGGACCGAGCTTTCGCAGCTCAAGGCCGAGTTCGAGCCCGACGGGTTCGACTGGATCCACACCGTGCGCTTTGCGGTGGCGGTGCCGCGGATCATCCGGCTGCTGGGGTACGACAAGCTCCCGCGGCAGGACGTGAAGTTCAACCGCCGCAACATCTACGCCCGCGACGGCAACCGCTGCCAGTACTGCGGGAAGAAGATGCCGACGACCGAGCTGTCACTCGACCACGTGATCCCCAAGAGCCAGAATGGCAAGAGCACGTGGGAGAACATCGTCTGCTGCTGCGTCAAGTGCAACGTGAAGAAAGGCGGCCGCACTCCGGAGCAGGCCCACATGCACCTGATCACCAAGCCGGTCAAGCCCAAGCGCAGCCCGGTGATCAACATCCGTCTGGCGGACGAGCGGTATTCGAGCTGGAAACAGTTCCTGGATAACGCGTACTGGACGGTCGAGTTGAAGTAAACCCGCGGGGCATAGCCCGGAAAAGGCTATGCCCCGCTTCGTTTAGTCCTGCCCCCGGGGTGCAATTCCGTCAGCGGTAACCAGAAAGAGTTGATCCGACACCTGGTGCGGCATCCGCCGGTAGTCTTCCTGCACCTGTGCCGTGACCCGCTGCACCGTTTCCGCATCGTTGCGGAAGCAGAGCAGGATATCCCGATTGGGAATGGCGGCGGCAAACGGGCTGCCCAGATGTTCCCGCAGCCGCTCGTGCAGCGTCGGCAGGAGGATCCGGCTGGCGTCATACCCGTCGCCGCTCTGGAAGAGGATGAAGTTGATCTGCCCGTCCTCGTCCTGCGCCGCCTGGGCGGCCATCTCCTGGCTGCGCTTCACCAAGTTTTCGATCGCCGCCTCGTGCAGGTCGTCCAGGGGAACGTTCCATAGCTTGAACTGCGACCGCGGGATGTAGGCGATCGTCCGATCGCTGTCGATCGCATACGCGATCTTCAGCCCCGGAAGCAGCGGCGAGGTGAGCGTCTGCCGGTGCGACGTTTGCGCCACCGGGTCGGAGAGGATCATGGGGTAGATCCGGTCCTTGAGCTCTTCAAACCCGCCGGCGCGATCGGGCGTACCTTCGGTGGCCCGCAGCAGCTCGACCACCCAGCGTTCGATGTTCTGCTTGGTTTCCCTGGGATTCAGCAGGGTCAGCCGGTAGAGGTCCTCCAGTCGGACGACCTGGCCATTGACCCGGACGGAAAAAGGCTCCTCGCCCCGGGCCAGTTTCACCAGCGGAAACCGCTCGGGAACGATGCGGAGAATCTGTTCAATGAACTGTTCGCGCGTCGGCGACGACATACTAGTGACTATATCGGCATCGGCGCGCGTTGCCTATCGGATTCCAGCGAATGCAGCCGGTCCGGTCGCCCGCGGCGTCTTTGCAAACTAAAATGGCGTCTGAACAATGGCCAACCCGCAAGCTGTTATTGAACCTCCGATGACCTCACCGCGCCGCATCCGGCCCGAGCTGTTGGCGCCCGCCGGGGATTGGGAGGCGATGCGCGCCGCCGTCGCCAACGGCGCGGATGCCGTTTACTTCGGGCTGAGCAATTTCAATGCGCGACACCGCGCGACGAACTTCACGGTCGAAGAGCTGCCGCAAGTCATCGGGTACCTGCGCTCGCACAACGTCCGCGGGTATGTGACGTTCAACACGCTGGTGTTTTCGGACGAACTGCCCGAGGCGCTGCGCTTCGTGCGCGCGGTGGCCGAGGCGGGGGCGGATGCGGTGATCGTGCAGGATCTGGGCCTGGCCCGGCTGATCGGACGGATGTGCCCGGGGCTGCACGTTCACGGCTCGACGCAGATGACTCTGACCGAGCCACTGGGAATCGACTTTGTGCGGAAACTCGGGGTTGAGCGAGTCATTTTGGCGCGCGAGCTTTCGACTGCCGACATCCGCCGGATCACTCAGCAGACCGACATGCCCGTCGAGGTATTCGTGCATGGCGCACTGTGCGTCTCGTACAGCGGCCAATGCCTCACCAGCGAATCGCTCGGCCAGCGCAGCGCCAATCGCGGGCAGTGCGCCCAGGCCTGCCGGCTGCCCCACGTCCTGATCGTTGATGGCGCCCGCCGGGAACTGGGTGAGAAGACCTATCTGCTGAGCCCGCAGGATCTGGCGGCGTGTGACCTGATTGAAGACCTGGCCGACAGCGGCGTCGTCAGCTTCAAAATCGAGGGACGGCTGAAAAGCGCCCACTACGTCGCTGCCACCACGCAGACGTATCGCGGGGCGATCGACGCCGTGGCGGAGGATCATCCATTCGCACTCACGCGGGAACAGTCGCTGGATCTGGCGCAGAGCTTCTCCCGCGGCTTCAGCCATGGGTTTCTGGATGGCGTCAATCATCAGGAACTGGTTCACGCCCGATTCCCCAAAAGTCGCGGCGTTCGAATCGGCAAGGTGGTCAGCAAAACCTCACGAGGGGTGGTCGTCCAAATCGAGTCGCATGGCGGAAAGCGCAACCCCGCAGGGTTTGTTACAGGCGGGGAGCTGAAGCCGGGTGACGGGGTCGTGTTTGACGAAGGTCATCCGGAACAGGACGAGCAAGGCGGAAGAATTTTGGTAGTGAATGTTCAGAATGCAACGGATCTCGCCCGACATCAGCGTCGTTTGCATGGGCGGGACGCCCATGCCACGGTCGAAGTCATCTTCGATCAGGGTTCAGTGAACCTCTCGGCGGTGTCGATCGGCGCCGTCGTGTGGAAGACCGACGACCCGGCGGTTCGCAAGCGGCTGGAGGGAACGTTCCGTCGCGATCGCGTCGCGCGGCGCATCAAGCTTTCGGCAGATGTGGCTGCGAATGTTGGAAGCCCGCTGGTCGTCACCGTGCACGACGAAGACGGCCACGAAGCTCATGTCGCCTGGGATCAACCTTTGGTGGCCGCGCAGAAACATCCACTGACGGAACAACTGTTTCGGGAGCAATTTGGCCGGCTCGGCGATTCGCCGTTCGAGCTGGGGGAAGTTCGCGGGCTCGAATCGCCTTCGCTGGCGATGGCGCCCAAGAGCGTGCTGAACGATCTGCGCCGCCGGGTGGTGGAACAGCTCATGCGGATGCGCAATCCGCCGGACCGGCGGGTTGTTGCCGATGCGGATGTTCTGCAACACGTTCGCGACGAGATCGCCCGCGGCTTCCATCCGTCAGCGGGCACCGAAGTCAAACCCCAGCTTCATGTTCTCGTGCGGTCGATGGGTCAGCTCGAGGCGGTACTCCAATGGAATCCGATCGAGGGCACCGATCGTGCCGGCTTGTACTGCGAGTTTGAAGACATTCGCCAATACAAACAGGCGGTCGCGATGGCCCGCAGTGCCGGCGTGACGGTCGGCCTGGCCACCGTCCGCATCATCAAACCAGCCGAAGAGGGACTGCTCCGCCAACTCGAGCAATGTGAGCCGGACTTGGTGCTCGTGCGCAACCTGACGGGCCTGAGCTGGTTCTCGACGCACGCACCCCATCTGTCGCTCGTCGCGGATTATGCACTGAACATCGCCAACGAGGTGACGGCGCAGATCCTCGCTTCCGAAGGCGTGCGTCGGATGGTGCCGAGCTACGATCTGAACTGGACTGAACTCGCGGCCATGCTCCGCCGGTTTCCCACGGGCCTGTTCGAGGCGGTCATCCACCAGCACATGCCCATGTTTCACATGGAGCACTGCGTCTTCTGCCACACGCTCTCCAGCGGCACCAGCTATCGCGACTGCGGCCGGCCCTGCGATCACCACAGGGTCGAACTCAAGGACCGCGCCGGCGCCGCCCACCCGCTCGTCGCGGACGTCGGCTGCCGCAACACCGTCTTCAACGCCGCCGCCCAATCGGCCGCGGAGTTCGTCCCCAAAATGAAGGAGCTGGGCCTTCGCCACTTCCGCGTCGAATTGCTCCGCGAGGAACCGGATCAAGTCGGCCCTCTGCTCGACCGATACGTGCGCGTGCTGGCCGGCGTTGAAGACGGCCGGTCCACCTGGCGACAACTGCGCGTCATCAACCAGTTGGGCCTCACCCGCGGCACTCTCGGCGAGTGAAGGCGTCCACGGTGGCACGGGCGTCCCGCCCGTGTTAGCGATGTGATAAGAGAGTGGCCGCACGGTTTTAGGAACTTTTCCGTTTGATTGCTTCCAGCACGGGCGGGACGCCCGTGCCACCGGTGAGCCGAGTCTCCACCGACCTCCGCAATCGCGGCGCGACTTACGCAAACACGTGTGGCACAAACCGGCTGGTGTTTTGTGTCACCGGCGATTTGTCCTCGCGGATTCCGATGCCGCACGCATAGCCGTTCACCATCCAGCTTCCAACCACCGGATGATTCCCATCGAACGATCGAATCGGGACGAGTCGCTGGTAGACATACGGCCCGTCGTAATCCCCCGGCGTCTGTGGCTCCGCCTGCCCGTTGATCACGCGCTGGACATTTGCCCCCTCCCGCCCGAGCAGCGGCTTTCGCACATACGACCCGGACGGCGGCTGATACGCCGACTCCACCAGATACGGGCTGTCCGGATACAACTGCCACAACACCGGCAAGATCGCCTTGTTGCTCAGGATCATCTTCCATGGCGCTTCCAGCCAGCGGGTGGTCGATTTCAAAAGCTGCGGCCCAAACTGCTCGCGGATCAACCACTCCCAAGGATAAAGTTTGAAGCAGTTAACGATGGCTCGTTCCGCAAGATCGACAAACTGATTGCGGCCCGAATTCCAGCCGACCTTCTCGATCGGGATGACCTGCGTTTGCAAGCCGGCCTGCATGGCGGTGTCGCGCAGATAGTTCACCGTCATGTAATCTTCGAGGCTGCCGGACGCGCAGGTAAAGCACCAGTCCCCCGGCATTGTCGCGGCCGCCGATTTCCAGGCTTCGATGAGCCGCTCGTGGATGGAGTTGAACTGATCGAGATTGCTGAAAACGTCTTTCATCCAGAACCACTGGATGACCGCCGCCTCCAGGAGGGCGGTGGGCGTGTCGGCGTTGTATTCGAGCAGTTTCGGCGGGCCGGAACCGTCGAACGCCAGGTCGAAGCGGCCGTAGATCGTCAGCTCGTCGCGATCCCAGCTTTGCCGCACCCAATCGCGGAACGCGGGCGGAATCTGAAACGTGTCGAACAGGTCGTTGTCGATCACCTCCTGAACGGCGGCCAGGCACATCTCATTGAGCGCGTAGGTGGCTTTCTCGAGCAGATCGATCTCCGATCGCGTGAAGCGGTAGTATGCGGATTCGTCCCAATAAGGCCCCTCATCGGCCGTGTGAAAGTGGAAGCCCTGGGATTCAACCGTCTTCTGCCAGTCGCGGCGCGGGATGGATTGAAGACGTTGCACAATTAGGATCCTCCGCGTCCCCCGCCGTGTGCACCAAACCCGCCGCGTGATGTGCCGTGGGAGGAGGCGCTCCAGCCTCCGGTCGAGCCATAGGATCGGCCGGTGCCGTAGGAGTGGTAATAATAGTGGGTGCCGTGGTAACCGGAGTAACTGGAATAAGGCTGCGTCGTGGCCGGCCCGCGGTGCCGCGCCTCATCGAACGCGGCGTACGCGCCGAGAACCGTCGCGGCGCTGATCAACACGAGCGTGATGCTTCGGCTGGATTGAATCATCGTCGCAGGACAATTGTGTCACAGCTTCGCGGCGGGCACCATGATAGTCACGCGGTGCGGTTATAACGGGATCAGGGAAGGGCTGTCGAATGGGCGCAAAGCCGTCGGTGGAGTTTGAGCGACACGTTCGTGAGCTGGAGGCTTTAGGCCACCGCGGGTCGGCCAGCGCGCTGGAGCACCGGGCGGCCGAGTACCTGGCGGGCGAGCTGCGGTCGCTCGGCCTTGGGCCGACCATCGAGCCGTTTCGCGGAGCGCGGTCGCTCCCTTCGCGCCACCTGGTCCATGTGATCGTGGCTGCAATTGGAGCCGCAGTCATCGGGTGGTCGCCCGTCGCCACAATCGTTCTGGCAACCGCCGCACTGATCTCTCTCGTCGCCGAGCAAACGACCCTGGTCGTCTGGCTCAGCCGGCCAGTCGTGCGGTTCAAGTCGCAGAACGTCTGGGTGCGCATTCGGCCTTCCGGAGAGGCCAAACGCCGGATCGTTCTCAGCGCACATTATGACACGCAGCACTGCGGGTGGGTCTGGAAGATCAACCGGTATCTGGCGCCCCTCGGATTTCGGAGCCCGATGCTCCTCAAGCCGCCGATGCAGCAAGTCGCCTTTCTGTTTTTCGCGGGAATCATTCTGGGGGCGGCTGCGGTTGTGGCGCGGCATTCAATGGTGATTGGCGCGCTGGCCGTACTGCTTCTGGTGGGTTATGCCGTGATGGTCCTGCTATTTGTTCAGTGGGCCCTGGGGCGATCGGTGCCGGGAGCGACGGACAACGCCAGCGGCGTGGCCGCCGTTTTCGAGCTGGCGCGACAATGGATGAATTCACCCCCGGCGGATGACGTGGAGCTCGTGGTCCTGCTCACCGGCTGCGAGGAAAGCGGCATGCTCGGCGCCGCGGCCTGGATCGACTCTCACCGGGATGAGCTTCGCCATTTGCCAACCGTCTATCTGAACATCGACGGCATCGGCTTTGGCCCGCCTCGGTTTCTGGGGACGGAGGTCCCGATCGTGGGGCTGCCGATTGCGTCGCGCGCATTCATCGTCGACCTGTGCAATCAGGCCGCGGGGGAACTGGGGCTGACGGACGCCGGACCGCACGCAATTCCGACGACCGATGGCCTGGCGTTTCTGGAACGCGGGGTGCCGGGCGTCACGATCGTCGGCTTCCAGGGCGATGGCGTCCTGCCGCACTATCACACGATGCAGGACACGCTGGCGAACATGGACCTTGCCGCCGCGGCGGCCGGTGTCGAATTCGCGCGCGCCGTCCTGCTGCGGCTTGCCACCAGCCGTTGGCCGGCGAAAACTGAAAACTAAACTCCCGCCAGCCCAGCGGCCGATGTTATCGGACGCATGAGCGCGATCCGCGTTTTAACGTTCAAGAACTGCGTCGTCCGCGCGGACCTGAACGTCGGCTACACCTGGTGCTCTCATTTCAGGCGTATCTCAACGACGCCCCCTGCGAGCGAGCTTCGCTCGAAAGCATCCCCCGACACGGGATGCGATTGCAAGATCTGAAACTCCAGGCCCGCGCGATGCTGCGAGCGGCTTGAGTGATTCACCATTAAGTGTTGTGCGGGCACGGCTTGTAAACCTGGCGAGATTGCCAATTGGTGCTTGCGAACTTTCGGGCCGGACGGTATTTGTTTATTCACGTAACCTGAGTTTGGTTCGACAAAGGGAGCTGATTAGGATGGAACACATGCTCGCATATCTCGGCGGATACGTGAACGGCTGGCAACTGATCGCGCTGGTCTTTCTGATCGTCCTGATCATCGTCTGGTTGGCCGTGCGCCGGCGCCAGTAAGAACAGCGGCCGAATCAGGTTCGCTTGACTCGCGCGCCAGGCTGGCCACCGGCTTGGCGCGCGAATCGTCGTTTTCACCCAACGTTCACTGCGCACTGGTATTGGTCAGCCGTTGTTGCTCCAGCGTGAGCGACTGGGCGGCATTGATGGCAGTGACGATCGCAGGGTCGGAGTTGCGGGCGTCCAGGCTCCCCTTCAGCATCGCCAGTTCCCTGACGGCCCATTCCTGGTCGGCCCGGTGATCATCCGCGACATTCCAGCGGTACCGGCCCAGGTGAAGAATCGCCTGCACCCGCCACACTTGCGCCGCGTCCGAATCCTTGGCGATCGCGAACACGTCCCCCGCATACTTCGAGTCGTAACTTTCCACCGGATTGCTGAGGGGCGACGCCACCGTTTGCTGAAGCTTGGTCCGATACGCGTCGGTTTCGCGCTGGAATCGGCGGAGTTGATCGGCACGGGCGGCGTCGTGCTTCTGATCCGCCAGTTTGGCCATGCCGACGGTCGCCTCGCTCATGATGCTCAGGCCCGCGCTCATCTCCCGCCAGGTGATGCGTTCGTTGAACAGCCTCCGTCCGAGAGCGAACACGGCCCGGAAATAGGGCATCGCCTGATCGGGGTTGTTATCCACGGCGTGCCCCATCCCGACGATGGATGCCGCGTCGGCCATCTTAATGAACGCATCGATCTCCGGTTGCTCGTTGTTGTAGTTGATCAGTTGCTGTAGATGCGCCCCAAAGATTTCTGCCCGGCCGCAGTCGGTGGCGTCAACCATCAACTGGACGGCCGGCAAATCGAAAGCCGATGCGTGTATCGGATCGTTGTATGGCCGCGGGTTGGCCTGAAACTGGATCAACGCCTGGCGATAAAGCTGCCCGGCGTCACACTCCTTGTTCCCCGGCGGCATGATCAGCTTCGGATCCATCGGCAGCGCGATCGCCTGATACGCGCCGGGGATCAGCCCCTGAGGCTGCGACTCGCCCTGCGGAACTGACACCTTAAACATCCACGCGACCGTCGCCAGCACCATCACCGCCGAGATCGCCCAACCTTGTGCGTTACCCCACATGGAAACTCCCGGGAAATAATGCTGAATGCTCAATGCTGAATAGAATCCCGGCTCTCACGTTGATGCCTTTCATTCAGCATTCAGCATTGCCTTTGCACTCCGGCAGCGCGTCCAGAAACAGCTTGCCGTAGCGTTTGGTTTTGACGCGGCTGTCGAGGATCACGACGATCCCCGAGTCATTTTTGCTGCGAATGAGCCGTCCGAAGCCTTGCTTGAGTTTGATGATCGCCTCGGGCACGGAGTAGTCCATGAACGGATTTCCGCCGGACTGTTTAATAGCGTCGAGCCGGGCCTCGACGACCGGCTCGTCGGGAACCGCGAACGGCAACTTGACGATGATCACGTTTCGCAGCCGGTCGCCCTGAACGTCGATCCCCTGCCAGAAGCTGCTGGTGCCGAACAGCACGGCATTGTCCAGCGACTTGAATCGCTCGAGCAGCACGCGCCGCGGCGCCCCCTGCCCTTGAACAAGCATTGCGTACCCGCGCTGATCCAGGACTGATTTGAGCCGGTTGGCGGCGTCGATCAGCATCTTGTAGCTCGTGAACAACACGAACGCCCCGCCATGGGTTTTGTCCAGGTACTGAATGATCTTCTCGCACGCCGCGGGGAGGAACCGCAGCGTGTCATTCGGCTCGGGCAAATCGGTTTCGACAAACAGGCTGGCTTGCTTTGAATAATCGAACGGTGATCCAAGCGCGAGCGTCTTCGCCTCGTGCGCGCCGAGCCGCGATTTGATGTAAAGAAATGGGTCGCGAGGAGAGCTCTTAGCGATTTGAGGCGCATCCAGCACGGGCGGGACGCCCGTGCCACCGGGCGGCCCGTTTGCCCCCTGATGCGCGGCGGGCTCACCGGTGACACGGGCGTCCCGCCCGTGCTGGCGATCATCTGATTCGGCATTCCCGATCAGCACCGCAATTCTCTCATCATTTCGTGCCCGCCACGTCCAATTGGCCAACCCGGCGCGCGGCGGATTCTCCCAGACATATTCCACCGCATGGCCCAGATCATCCTCGTCCCGCACCAAGTGGTCATAGTATTCCGGCTGCCAGAATTCGCCGGTCCGGTTAAGGAGCTTATTCGCCTCGTGGGCCGTGTGCGATTTCCATGAATGCAGGACCTTCGACAGTTCCTCCCCTGGCATAAGTTGGAGCACGACATGCACGTGGTTGGGCATGATTGTCCAGGCCAACAGCCGATAGCGTTCTCCATCGAAGTGACGTAAAGCCTTGACAACCAGGGCCGCAACGTCATTGCGGCGAAGCAGACTTTCCCCATGTCCCGCATCGAGATACTTATCGACCCGCTCTGAATGCAGGTGATCAAGTCTCTCTCGCTCCGCCCAGGTGAGCGGCCGATTCTGGTCCCTGGCGTTGACGACGATTGCGTCGCGCTCGACGCGCCACTGATCGACAACATGGCGGGGAAGAGAGTCTGCGAGCCTGAAGGTGAGCGCGTAGACGGCCCCGTCGCGCGTCCAGTGTGGAAGATATGCGCCTTCCCTGGTGTGGATCCCCTCGCGCGGGGCGCGTGAACGCACGGGCGGGACGCCCGTGCCACCGGGCAAGGCTCCCCCCTCAACTGCGCTGGCGAGCTGCCCGGTGGCACGGGCGTCCCGCCCGTGCTGGAGGTCCTCTATCTTTGGAACCCGTCCCGTACACAACGTCGCGCTGGTCATTACCACGCTGTGCATTTTCTCGAACAACTGCGTCTTCAATCCTCGCGCGACGTTAATCGGAGCCGCGTGGAGCGACACGCGTCTGGTCGCCTGGCCGGTCACGTCCATCCAGTAGACCGTGTCCGGCACGCTCTGGCCGACCAGCGCCTCCAGGCTCTGCGACATCACCGAAACCTTCTCGGCGGTCGCGCTCATCTCGGCGACTTCCTCCTCCTGCTTCATCCCGGGCAGCATCGCCTTCAGGTGCAGGGCAAGGTCGTTGAGCTTCGGGGTCAGAAGATTCTCGAGGATTCCCGCCTGGCGCATGCGGCCGTTGCCACGGCCCTCCTGGCGGTGCCATGCGGCGCAATGATCGAAGAAGACGTCCACGCGGTCGTGCAGATCGACGATGTCCTGGATCGCGTCGTTGGCGGCCGAGCCGTGCGTGCTGAGCATGCCCCGGCCGCGCTTGGGGTCGTAGAGCATGCGAAGCTGGTAGCGGATGCCGCTCTCGCTGATTTCAATGCCGAAATGCTTGCCCGCCACGTCCTCGACGGTGTGGGCCTCGTCAAGGATGACGGCGTCGTACTTGGGCAGGTAGTTGACGCCGGCCATGCGGAGGGCGAGGTCGGAGAAGAAGAGGGCGTGGTTG
>Ga0134125_10004743_pt1 | contig 15509 bp, 14 predicted proteins | sample KB31751_FD_96464 | JGI IMG/M metagenome (GOLD analysis project Ga0134125, IMG submission 96464) | Terrestrial soil microbial communities with excess Nitrogen fertilizer from Kellogg Biological Station, Michigan, USA - KB3-175-1 | ecosystem: Environmental > Terrestrial > Soil > Unclassified ... | reverse complement strand
GGGTTGATCGTGCCGGTGCTGGGCGCCCGATCGTCGATCGGGGTTTCGAGCTGCACTTCGACGACCGGCGTCAGTTGGTCCACGAACGCCGGCAGGCCGATGTCGCGCACGTGGGACGAGAGGTAGCGGAAGCTGTACTCGACCGCGAATCCCGACTCGAGCGACCGCGGCTCGTGCGCCAGCGGCACGGCGTAGCCGATGACCCCGGTGAGCGCGAAGGGCTTGGCCCACCAGAGGCTCGCCGGCAGCTCGCTCGCGCCCTTGCCGAAGTAGAGCGTCGGGGTGAGCGTGGTCGCCGGCTCGGCGCCGACGCGCTCGGCGCCCGTGCCGCCCCATTCGGCTTCCAGGCCAACCGAGACCATCAGCTCGTGCGGCGCGTTCGCGAGCAGCTGGTACTTGAAGGTGGTCCCGAGGTTCTGGAAGCCGGAGACGCGCCCGTCCGGGGTCTTCAGGTCGGTCCAGGCGCCGTCGAGCGAGACGCCGAAGTTGGACGTCAGCCGCTTCGACCATTCGCCGGAGAGATCGACCTGGGTGGCGGGCGGCTCGTCGGCGGTGCGCGAGACGTCGACCTGCGGCAGGGTCAGCTCGTCGGCGACGGCAGGGTCGTCGGTGACGAGGGTGGCCGGGAAAAAGCGGTCGCCGACGATGCCGTGGGCGGCCGCCGGCGCGGCGGCGAATAGAAGCGTGGCGGCGGTCGGCAGGGCGCCGAACGCGGCCAGTCTGAAGGGTGTCAATGGCATGGATCCTCGCGAGGGCGCGGCCGGGCCGTCGCCTTGGCTGACGAAAGCGCGCGCCCTGCTGGGCGCACGGGCTCAGGTCGTCAGGCCAGGCGCGGGCGGGCCGCGGGCGCGCGGCTGGCCCAGGCGCACGACGCGAGGCGAACGCGCGCGCTCGGGCGTTGCGGGCCGCGCGAGGACCGCGAACGCGACGGGCGTCGCGGCGATCGGGGCGGGCGGCGCGGCGCCGAGGTTGGCGAGTACGCAGGCGAACGCGCAGCAGTCATGCTCGTGGGGCTTGGCCGGGTCGGGGCGCTGGCCGCCGAGCTCGTGCGCCGAGCAGACGCCGAACACCGACGCGTCGACGCGCATGACGGCGGCCTCGGCCGGCGCCAAAGACTGCACGGCCAGCGCCATCAGCAGGAATGGCAGGGCGAGGAGCCGCCCGAGCCCGCGCATCGCCGTCCCTCCGCCTTAGCGCTCGCGCCTCTATAGACGGCCGCGGCCCTGCGTCCATTCCCGTATCGGCTTCAGGCGTCGCTTTTCGGCAGCCGCCAGCCGGTCGCAGCCGCAGTGCTCGGCGACGCCCCTTCCCATGCCGCCGCCCACCCAAACGAAAAGGGCCGTCCCGGCTGGGACGGCCCCCATCGTCGTGACCGCGGTCGTCTTAGGGAGGTGATCCCTTCGATCCGCGACCTCGTCCTTCAAGCGTCGAACGCTCTCAGGCGCGAACCTCGCTCACGAGGTTCCAGGCCGCTTGCGACCGAGGTTGGAGACAATGAGACACTGGATCACCTCCTTTCAGCTGTTGAACAGGAGCCCCGAATATGGGCGCGTTCGCTGCTTCGCGCAAAGAAAACGGCCGAACGCGGTTCGTTTGCCCGGGGATTGCGGCAATCGCACATCGCTTTGCGACGCGCTGCGGCCGCCTTGCGCGAGCGTTGACAGCGGGCGCTGCAGGCCGGAACATGCGACCGCTGCTGTAGGACGCACCGGCCATGGGGCCGACTGGGCCATGCCCGCCTACGCCTTGCCCATGAGGAAGCAGCATGTCCAATCTGGAGAACCTGAAGAAGCAGGCGAAGGCGCTCGTGCGCCTGCACCGCGAGCGCTCCTACCACCTGGCGATCGTCGCCCGCGCGGTGTTGCCGAAGTTCGCGTCGATGACCGATCGCCAGGTCCTGACGGCCGACTTCAGGCTGGGCGACGCCCAGGAGCTGATCGCGCGCCAGCATGGCTGCCAGAGCTGGGCCGAGCTGAAGGCGGCCTCCGCGAGAGCCGGCGGGGCGGCGCCCGAGCCGCGCCCCCAACCGATGGCGCCCGGGGAGGGCCCGGTTCCGGTGTTCGCCCAGCCCATGCTCTACGTGGCCGACGTCCGGCGCGCGGCCGAGCACTACGAGCGCGTGCTGGGGTTCACGCCATTCCTGGAGGGCGATCCGCCGTTCTACGCCGAGATGCGGCGCGGCGGCGCCTCGCTGGCGCTGCGCGGCGTGCACCGGCCGATCCTCGATGCGGCCGCCCGCGCTGAGGAAGAGCTGCTCTGGCAGGCGAGCATCGCCGTACGCGGGGTGAAGGCGCTCTACCTCGAATACGTCGCCGCCGGTGCGGCCATCTCGCTGCCGCTGCGCCGCGAGCCGTGGGGAACCTGGGATTTCGCCGTCGAGGACGTCGACGGCAACCAGATCGGCTTCTTCGAGGCGCCGGCGCGCTGAGCTCGATCACCCCCCCACGAGAGCCGCCGCGCGCTCGCCGGCGCGCGCGTCCGTCCTGTCATCAGGCCGTCAGCAGAACCTGTCGGCGCCGCTGGCCGCGCTCGACGAGGTCGCCCGCGAAACCCAGTCTTAGTCTAGTCGTTCGTAGGTCTCTGCAGCCACGCTGGTATGTCGCGTACGGCGTGCAACACCCGCCAGACATCGACGCAGTTTTCGCGTTCGACGTAGAAGACAAGATAGGGAAAGCGCTTCAGCTGTCGGCAGCGGAGGCCGGGCAGACCCAATTCATGGGCATATCTTGGCGATCCGGCCGAGGGCGCGTTGCCGATGGCCCTGAACGCGGCTTCTGCGGCGTCGATGAACCGCAGTGCGACGCGGTCGCCGGCTTCCTGAAGGTAGTAACCGAGGGCCTCGTCGATATCGCGTCGCGCTTGCTCGCGAGGAACGACGCGCTTGGCCATTACTTTCCGGGGGCGTGACGCACCCGTTGGCGCAGCTGATCGAAATAGCCCGCATCGACCGCCTCGGTCGGCTGTGAGGCCGCGCCTTCCAGCAGCAACGTGCGTAGCGCGTGCATTGCGCGATCTTTGCGGATCAGCTCGCGGACATATTCGCTGCTTGTTCCGTAGCCGCCGTTCGACACCTGCTCGTCAACGAACGCTTTCAGCGACTCGGGCAGTGAAATGTTCATTGTCGTCATCGAAACAAGGTAGGCGGCGTGCCAAAATTTGGCAAGCCGCTCGATCTGGCGGCTGCTTCGATCGCTGGGCTCGCCTTGACATGGCGGGTCGCTCATGCGCCCTTCCGCGGCTTTTCGCGAACCCCCTTCAGAGACTCATCAGATGCACCCCTATCGCACCCACACCTGCGGCGCCCTGCGGCTCGCGGACGTGGGCGCCAATGTGCGCCTGGCGGGGTGGATCCATCGCAAGCGCGACCACGGCGGCCTGCTGTTCGTCGACCTGCGCGACCACTACGGACTGACCCAGCTGGTGGCGCATCCGGGCGATCCGGGCTTCGAGGTGCTGGACCGCCTGCGCGCAGAGAGCGTCGTGCGGATCGACGGCGAGGTGGTGGCGCGCACCGCCGACACCATCAACCCCAACCTCGGCACCGGCGAGATCGAGGTGCGGGTAAGGGGCGCCGAGGCGCTCTCGGAAGCGGCCGAGCTGCCGCTGCCGGTGTTCGGCGAGCCGGAGTACCCGGAGGAGATCCGGCTGAAGTACCGCTACCTCGACCTGCGGCGCGAGACCCTGCACCGCCATATCGTGCTGCGCTCGAAGGTGATCGACTCGATCCGCAGGCGGATGGTCGGCGCCGGCTTCACCGAGTTCCAGACGCCGATCCTGACCGCCTCGTCGCCGGAGGGCGCACGCGACTACCTGGTGCCTTCGCGCATCCATCCGGGCACGTTCTACGCGCTGCCGCAGGCGCCGCAGCAGTTCAAGCAGCTGCTGATGGTGGCGGGGTTCGACCGCTACTTCCAGATCGCCGCCTGCTTCCGCGACGAGGACGCCAGGGCCGACCGCTCGCCCGGCGAGTTCTACCAGCTCGATCTCGAGATGAGCTTCGCGACCCAGGAGGACGTGTTCTCAACGATGGAGCCCATCATGCATGGGGTCTTCGAGGAGTTCGCGGGCGGCAAGCCGGTGACGCCCTATCCGTTCCCGCGCATCCCCTACCGAGAGGCGATCGCCAAGTACGGCACCGACAAGCCCGATCTTCGCAACCCGCTCGTCATGCAGGACGTGTCCGAGCACTTCCGCGGCGGCGGCTTCGGGCTCTTCGCGCGCATCCTGGAGGACGCGAAGAACGCGGTCTGGGCGCTGCCGGCGCCCGGCGGCGGCAGCCGCGCGTTCGCCGACCGGATGAACAGCTGGGCGCAGGGCGAGGGGCAGCCCGGGCTCGGCTACATCTTCTGGCGCGAGGGCGAGGAGGGCGGCGCAGGCCCGATCGCGCGCAACATCGGCGCCGAGAAGGCCGAGGCGATCCGCGCGCAGCTGGGCCTGAAGGTCGGCGACGCGGCCTTCTTCATCGCCGGCGATCCGCAGGTGTTCTACAGGTTCGCCGGCCTGGCGCGCACCAGGGTCGGCGCCGAGCTGAGCCTCGTCGACGCCGACCGGTTCGACTTCTGCTGGATCGTCGACTTCCCGATGTTCGAGTTCAACGAGGAGTCCAACCATGTGGATTTCTCGCACAATCCGTTCTCTATGCCGCAGGGCGAGCTGGAGGCGCTGACCAGCAAGGATCCGCTCGACGTGCTGGCCTACCAGTACGACATCGTCGTCAACGGGGTGGAGCTGTGCTCGGGCGCGGTGCGGAACCACAAGCCCGAGATCATGATCAAGGCGTTCGAGATCGCCGGCTATTCGGCCGCCGAGGTCGAGCGGCAGTTCGGCGGCATGCTGAACGCATTCCGCTACGGCGCGCCCCCGCACGCCGGCATGGCGCCGGGCATCGACCGCATCGTCATGCTGCTCGCCGGGGCCGAGAACATCCGCGAAGTCATCGCCTTCCCGCTGAACCAGCAGGCGCAGGACCTGATGATGGGCGCGCCGTCGCCGGCGCGCGACCAGCAGCTGCGCGAGCTGCACATCCGCCTGGCCTTGCCGGCGAAGGGCTAGGGCGCCGTCTCGACGAGGTAGCGCGGGGCGCCGTGCACGGGGCTGGTGGAGTGCAGCACGATCACGTTCGGGCCGCCGTGGCAGGCGCGGCCGACGAGCCCCGAGGGCAACTTGGTCGACGACGTGCTGCAGGCCTGGTCGATCTGCGACTGGGTCAGGCCCCTGGCGCCGGCAAGGTCGGCGCCGGCGAGGTTGGCGTGGTTCAGCGTCGCGCCGGAGAAATCGGCGCCGGGGAAGCTGGCGGCGGCGAGGCTGGCGCCGAAGAAGTTGGCGTTGCGGAACGAGGCGCGGTCGAAACGCCCCTCGTCGAGGTTGGCGCCCAGCATCGAGGCGCCGGTGAAGTTGGCGTCGTGGGCGTTCACGTGCTCGAGGCCCGCGCCCAGCAGGTTAGCGCCCTCGAAGCGAGTGCGCGTCAGGTTGGCGCCGGTGAAGTTGGCGCCATGGCCCTTCACGCCGCCGAGGTTGGCGTCGGTGAAGTTGACGTTCTCGAAATCGGAGCCGAACAGCGAGGCGCCCCTGAGGTCGGCGCGCGCGAGGTCGGCCCTCGAGAAATTGGTGCCGAAAAACCAGGCGCCGTGCAAATCCGAGCCCACCAGCGTCGCGCCGGTGAAGTTGGCGCCCATGAAGCGGGCCTGCGGCAGCTTGCGGCCGGACAGCTCGCAGGAAACGCACATGCCGCCGAACGAAAACACGCGGGAGACGTCGTCCCCCTGGTCGGCCGCCACCGCATGGCTCGCGGCCATCATCCCGCCGAAGCTGGCCATGCAGAGCGAGGCCGCGATGCGGCAAAGGAAAGCTGCGGGGGATCGGAGCAACGGCGGGCGGTCCCAGACGCGGCGCGCGACGAAGGCGCCGTTGCTCTTTGTCACCCCGAGGACCCCTCGCCGCTACTTAAATCCCGGTAATGGCGAAACTTTAATCACAGGGACGCAGACGAAGTCCACGCGGAAGGCTGGTCGTCGCGTCGCCGCAGGCCGCGTCGAGCTGGCGCTGCGTGAGGCCGATCGCCCGCCCCATCTCCGCGCCCGAGAAGTTGACGCCGTCGAGATTGGCGCCGCGGAAGTTCGCGCCTTCGAGGTAGGCGCCGACGAAGCTGGCGTTGGTGAGGTTGGCGCCCGCGAAGCTCGCGCCCGTCAGCACCGCACCGTAGGCGTTGACGTCGCGCAGGTCGCCGCCGGCGAAGCTGGTGCGGTTCATCACCGCCGTGGAGAAGTCGGCCTGCCGCAGCCGCGCGCCGGCGAAGTCGCGGCCCTTCAGTTCCAGGTTGGAGAAGTCGGCCTGGAAGAGGTTGCAGTGCGGGCAGCTGGCGCCGGCCCGCGCATGCTCGATCTCGCCGCGGTTCTGGGCGAGCGCCGGCGATCCGGCGGCGATCAGGGAGGCGACCGCGGCGGCGACCGCAACGGTGGGCGAAAGCAGTTTCATATCGGCACAAACCCCGCAGATTGAGCCCGTCTTGCCAGCTTGCAGGCAATCGCAGGGCCAGCGCCGAAGCGCCGGCGCGGGAAGGTTCGCCCCCGCTGCCCTAGCTGGCCTGAGGCGCGCGCTCGCCGCAGGTCTGGCAGACCAGCGACTGGCCCTTGCGGACGAGGGCGAGGTCGCCGCAGGCGGGGCAGACCTCCGCGCCGCGGCCGGCGAGCCCGAGGCTGCCGGCGCCCGGCTTGGCGACCGGCAGGAAGACCAGGTTGTCCGGCGTGGAGCCGCGCGAGAAGCCGCGCGAGATGAACCGCGAGGCCGGCTGCGGGGCCTCCTCGCCCTTGCCGCCGCCGAGGCCGTCGGCGTTCAGCTCCTGCGGGTCGACGTTGGCGAGGTCGTCGCGGCCGAGATAGCTGACGCCCAGCTCGCGGAAGATGTAGTCGAGGATCGAGGTGGCCGAGCGGATCGCCTCGTTGCCGACCACCTCGCCGGCCGGCTCGAACCGCGTGAACACGAACGCGTCGACGAATTCCTCGAGCGGCACGCCGTGCTGCAGGCCGATCGAGATCGCGACGGCGAAGTTGTTCATCAGCGAACGGAAGGCTGCGCCTTCCTTGTGCATGTCGAGGAAGATCTCGCCGAGCTCGCCATCCTCGTATTCGCCCGTGTGCAGATAGACCTTGTGTCCGCCTACGGAGGCCTTCTGGATGTAGCCCTTGCGCCGGTCCGGAAGCTTGCGGCGCGAGCGCTCGACCTCGATGAAGCGCTCGACGATGCGTTCCGGCGGCGGCGGGGCGGGTGCGGCCGAGGGCTCGGCGGCGCGGACGGCGCGCGGCGGCGCGAGCGCGAGGGTGAAGTCGGCCGGCGCGGCGTCGCGAACCAGCCGAACCGCCTGCACGCCCGAGGCTGCGGCTTCGGCCAGCGCGGCCTGCGCATCGTCCAGGCTCGCGTCGAACGGCAGGGCGATCACCGCGACGGCCGGGGCCGAAGCCGCGATGGCGCGCAGCATGGCAAGGCGCGCGGCGAGCGGAACCTCGCCCGCCGGCGCCAGCGCGGCGGCGAGCGTCGGCGGCAGCCCCGCCTGGCCCGGCGAGGGCGCGCCGAGCGCGAACGCCTCGGCCGCGGCGATCTCGGCGTCGGAGAAGCCGGCGTGCGCCAGCGTGTCGAACCCGGATTCGCCCAGCGCCTCGGCGCGCGCGCCCAGCACGTCGGTCACGAAGCCGGCGCCGATCACGACCGGCGCAAACGCCGCGCGCAAGTCGCCGCTCGAGGCCAGCGCCGCCTCGGCCGCGCCGATCTCGTGGGCGGTGAAGCCCTTGGCCCCGAGCGCCGCATGGCCGATCCCCGGCGCCGACTCGAGCGAGCCATGCCCGAGCAGGGCCGCCCGCAGCGCATCCGCATCGACGCCGGCGGCGCGCGCGGCGGCCAGCGCCGGCTCGGCCAGGGTGCGCAGCAGCGCGCCGTCGGCTGTCTCGGCGATCGTCACCGGGCCTGACCACGGCGATACGCCCAGCGTCACCGCGCCGAGCTGCAATGCGAGCTCGGGGTCGTCGAGTGCGCAGAGCCTGACCGCGTGGGCGCCGCCCAGCGCCGCGCAGATCGGGTCGGTCGCGGCGAGCGCCTGCGCGTGCAGGCCGGCCGCCAGCGCCCGCGCGGCGTCGCTGTCGTAGGCAAGGTCGCGCCCGACGATCAGTTCGGCGACGCCGGCCAGCGACAGGGCGACGGGGCGATCGGCGCAGCGTCGGTAGGCGTCGGCGGGATCGGCGACGAAGCCGGCGCGGCCCTCGATGTCCAGCGCCAGGAAGGCGAGGCGCACGGCGTCCGCGAAGCCATCGGCGTCGAACCCGCCGGCGTCCTCGAACGCCAGCAGGTTCACGGCGCCCCTGGGGGCGATCGCGGCGAGCGCCAGGCGCCGGGCGTCCTCGGCCGAGAAGGCGATCGTCAGCGACGAGGTCTCCCAGCCCACCGCCGCCGCTTGCCGGGCCGCGTCGGCGCCGGCCGCAGCCGCGGCGCGGTCGGCCACCACGATCAACGAGGTCGGGGCGTGGCCGGCGGCTGCGAGGGTTGCAGGCTCGACGCCAGCGCGACCCAGCGCGATCGCCTCGGCGATGGGGCCGTCCGCGTGACCAGCCTCGCGGGCGGCCCAGGCGGCGCGGACCAGCGCCTGGTTCGATTCCAGGCTGGCGCAGGCGGCGCGGTCGCCTTCGCAGCGGATCACGGCTTGCGCGACGGTCGCCAGCCGCTGGGCTGCGCCGGCCGTGAGACCGGCGGCGAGGCCGCGACGGGCGCGCAGCGCCAGCGCCGTCTGCGCGAAGCCGGGCCGATCGACCTCGGGGAGGGCGAGCGGCGGCGCGAGCGCGGTGTCGGGCGCCAGCGGATTGACCCGGGCGCCGAAGGCGATCTGCCGGCCGATCGCGATGACCCCGAGCGCCAGCGCGGCGAACAGCTCGGCGCGAAAGGCCAGCGCCGCCGGTTCGTCCTCGAAGACGCCGAGCGCCAGGCCCCAGGCCGCGAGCCGGCGCGCATAGCGGTCCGGACCGCCGGCCAGCAGCGGATCGGCGGCTTCCAGCGCCAGCGCGGCGGGCGCGTCCGGCGGCAGGTCGGCGGGCAGGCCGTCGGCCCAGTCGAGCCAGCCCTCGACGCGCGCGGTCGTCCAGTGCGGCGGCGCCGCGGTCTCGGCCAGCTCGCTGGCGCGCTCGATCCAGCGGATCTCCGCCGCGTAGGGCAGGGGGCTTGCGGCGAATCGGGCGGGAAGGCGCATGCGGAACCTGGCAGACGGACTGGCGGCGGCGAGGCTAGGCTGCGTCGGCGCGCCCAGGCAATAGATGTTGCGCCCCAAGGCGGGCTGATCCACAACATCTTGCTTCCGCGCACCAGCCGCACTGCGTCAGGCGGCTCCCTGGACGGCGCCGGGGCGGCTCCCTATAAGGACCGCGACTAGCGCCATAGCGGAGCCTCGCGCGCCTTGCTCGGTTTCTTGAAGGCCATCTTCACTTGGTGGAACTCCGCCACCATCGGCATCCGCTTCACGGTGGCGCGGCGCGGCGTGTTCATCGGCCAGGACGAATACGGCAACCGCTACTACGAAGCGCGCGATGCGTCCGACAGCTACGACGGCCGCAAGCGCCGCTGGGTGATCTATCGCGGCTATGCCGAGGCCTCGAAGGTGCCGTCCGAGTGGCACGGCTGGCTGCACTACACCTTCGAGGAGCCGCCCACGACCGCGCCGCTGACGCGCAAGGCGTGGGAGAAGGACCACCTGCCGAATCTCACCGGCACGACGCTGGCCTGGCGGCCGAAGGGCTCGATCGCACGCGGCGGCGAGCGGCAGGCCGCGACCGGCGACTACGAGGCCTGGAGCCCGGAGTGACGCGCAGAGCCTGGCAGGCGCTTCTGCTCGGCGCAGCCGTCGCGGCGGCGGCCAGCGTGGCCGTGATCGCCCAACCCTCGGGCAACCAGGCCTCTGGCGGCGAGACGTCGTCGCCGCCGCCGTCCGAGACGCCGCCCGGCGTGACCGTGATCCAGCCCCCGGCCGAGAATGCGGCGCCGGCCAACAACGTCGTCGCCTCGCCGCCCGTCGCCAACCCCAAGCAGCCGGAGGCATCGACCAACGCCGTGGCCAAAGCGGCGGAAGCGAAGCCGCCGCCCGCTCCGCCACCGCCGCCGAAGCCGGTTCGCAGCCCGGCGGCGATCATCCAGGCGCTCGACAAGGTGACGGCCGAGACGATGCGCTTCGCCGCGCCGGTCGGCCAGCCCGTGCGCTACAAGAACCTCGTCTTCACCGTGAAGGCCTGCGAAAGCACCGGGCTCGGCGGCCCGTCGCCGAACGCCTCGGCCTATGTGGTGGTCGACAGTGCGCCGCTGGCGTCCGAAGGGGTGAGCCCGCCGCCGCCGAAGCAGGTGTTCAAGGGCTGGATGTTCGCGAACTCGCCAGGCCTCAACCCGCTGCAGCACCCGATCTACGACGCCTGGCTGATCGCCTGCATGGCCGCCGCCCCGCCGGCATAGGGATCGATCCGCCGGAAATCGGCGCGCACCTCCAGCGCGCTTGCCAGCCGCTCCAGGTATTCGCCGCGCGAGATCTCCTCGGCGCCGAACGTCGCCAGATGCTCGGTGAGGAACTGGGCGTCGAGCAGCGTGAAGCCGCCCGCCTTCAGGCGCGCGATCAGGTGGACCAGCGCGACCTTGCTGGCGTCGCGCTCGGTCGAGAACATGCTCTCGCCGAAGAAGGCGCCGGCCAGCGCGACGCCGTAGAGGCCGCCGACCAGCCGACCATCGCGCCAGGTCTCGACCGAATGGGCGAGCCCCCGCGCGAAGAGAGCGTCGCACATCGCCTGGATCGGCCGGTTGATCCAGGTCTCCATGCGCCCCGAGCGCGGCGCCGCGCAGGCCTCCACCACCTCAGCGAAAGCGTGGTCGGCGCGCACTTCGAAGCGGTCGGAGCGCACGGTCCGGGCGAGCCGGCGCGAAACGTGGAAGCTCTCCAGCGGAAGCACGCCGCGGCGGGCAGGATCGACCAGGAAGACACGCCGATCGTGACGGGCGTCGGCCATCGGGAAGACGCCGCGGCGATAGCAGTCGATCAGATCCTCGATGGAAAAGCCTTCCAACCCGGCCTCGCGACAAGCGTCCCCGCGGCTCTCATTTAGAGCGCGTTCGGGCCACTTGCGCCACCGCTCGCGAAGCGGACGCGACGGCGCCGATGGTGGGCCGCCATCGGTCAACGACCCCAGGCGGCAGCCGTCCCCGGATCGGGCTTTCAGGGGCGCCTGAGTCGCCGTGCTATAGCCGCCCGGCATGATCCACGTTCATCCGCCGCATCCGGCCGGGGAGGCCGCGCCGCATCCGACCGCCGTCTGGATCGACCTCGTCGGCCCCGACACGGGCGAGGTGGAGCTGGTGCAGGAGCTCACCGGCGTCGTGCTGCCGACTCGCGACGAGCTGGCCAGCCTGGAGCAATCGGCGCGGATGACGTTCGCGGATGAGCGCCTGCGCGTGGCGGCCCCGGTGATCGCCGACGCCGAGACCGACCATCCGCGCCTCTCGCAGATCGGCCTGGTCGTCACGCCGTCGCAGCTGGTGTCGATCCACTTCGAGAAGCTGAAGATGTTCGAGACCTTGGCGGCGAAATACGCCGATGCCGCGCCGGCCAGCGGCATCGCCGTCTTCGCCGCCCTGATGGAGGGCTACGTCGCGCGCCTTGCGGACCTGCTGGAGGAGGCCCGCGCGCAGCTCGACCAGGTCTCGCACCGCGTCTTCGCGCGCAGCGCCGAAAGCCCGCGCCGGCGACTGCACACCAGCGCCGCGATGCGCGAACGGCTGCGCTTCCTCGGCCGCATGGGCGAGCGGATCTCGCTGATCCGCGAGAGCCTGCTCGGCGTCGACCGCGCCATCAGCTTCAGCCTGGAAGCCGCCAGGGACTGGTTTCCCGATGACCTCGCGCGCCGCATCCGCGCCGCGCGCACCGACATCGAGGAGCTCGACCAGTTCGAGGAGCACCTGCTGGGCAAGGTGCAGTTCCTGCTGGACGCGGTGCTGGGCTTCATCAGCATCGAGCAGAACGACATCTTCAAGGTGCTGACCATCGCCTCGGTGGTCGGCATCTTTCCGACCCTAGTCGCCGGCTGGTACGGCATGAACTTCCAGAACATGCCCGAGTACCACTGGCCCTGGGGCTATCAGTTCGGCGTCGGCGCCATCGTGCTCTCCACCATCCTGCCGCTCGCCTGGTTCAGGTGGCGCGGCTGGCTTTGAGCGCATCTTATCGGTGATAAGATATCCTTGCGCGGAGCGGCCCGAACGCCGATGATCCGCGCCTTCCGGATCACCCACCCTCGGATCAGCGACCCATGAGCGACGGCTCGATCGACATCAAGGAAGCCGCCAGCGCGGCGCGCGAGGCGGCCTATTCGCAGCCGCTGGAGACGCTGAACCCGGCGATGCCAGCGCTGTTCGAGGCCGACGCCATGTGGCCGTATTTCGAGCGCCTCAGGGCCGAGGACCCGGTGCACTGGACGCCGGAGGGCGACAACGCCGCCCACTGGGGCGTCACCCGCTACAACGACATCATGACGGTGGACACCAACCACCAGGTGTTCTCGTCGGAGGGCGGCATCACGCTGCCGCCGAGCGAGGCGCGCGTGCAGAAGATGATCGAGGAGGGCGGCGGCGGGGCCGGACCTGGCGGCCTCTTCGGACCGCCGCCCGGCCAGGAGGGCGAGGGCGGCGGGCCGCGCATGTTCATCGCCATGGACCCGCCCCGCCACGACGAGCAGCGAAAGACCGTCAGCCCGGCCGTCTCGCCGCACAGTCTCGCGCAGATGGAGCCGCAGATCCGCGAGCGCGCCGGCCAGATCCTCGACTCGCTGCCGATCGGCGAGCCGTTCGACTGGGTCGACCAGGTGTCGATGGAGCTGACGGCGATGACGCTCGCGACGCTCTTCGACATGCCGCAGGCCGATCGCCGCCGCCTGACCCGCTGGTCGGACGTGGTCATGGCGCAGCCCGGCCACGGCATCGTCGACAGCTGGGAGCAGAAGCGGGCCGAGATGTTCGAGTACGGCTCCTACTTCCTCAACCTCTGGAACGAGCGGAAGAACGCCGAGCCGGGCGGCGACCTGATCTCGATGCTGGCGCATGGCGAGGCCACGCGCGACATGAACCAGTTCGAATACCTCGGCAACGTGATCCTGCTGACGATCGGCGGCAACGACACGACGCGGAACACCATCTCCGGCTCGGTCTACGCGCTGAACAAGTTCCCCGACCAGTACGCCAAGCTGCGCGCCGATCCCTCGCTGGCGCCATCGATGGTCTCCGAGACCATCCGCTGGCAGACTCCGCTGGCCCACATGAAACGTGTCGCCAAGACCGACTTCGAGCTCGGCGGCAAGAAGATCCGCGCCGGCGACATCGTCGCCATGTGGTACGTCTCCGGCAACCGCGACGACGGCGTGGTCGAGAACCCCAACGCCTATCTCATCGATCGTCCGCGCGTGCGCCAGCACCTGTCGTTCGGGTTCGGCATCCACCGCTGCGTCGGCAATCGCCTCGCCGAGCTGCAGCTGCGGGTGATCTGGGAAGAGATCCTGAAGCGCTTCCCGACCATCCAGCTGCTCGAGGAGCCGAAGCGCACCTACTCGACCTTCGTGAAGGGCTACGAGCGCATGCAGGTGCTGATCCCGACGCGCGCCTAGCCCGGCCTCGCCGCCTCAGAGCAGCCGCACGAGCATCATGACGAGGCCGACGGCCGAGACGCCGAAGGCGAGGCTGCGCAGCCAGGGCACGCCCGCGAGATAGAGTGGGATGTAGACGATCCGCGCGCCGAACCAGAGCCACGCGCCGATGTCGCCCTCGCCGCCGCTGCGGCCGGTCACGGCCAGCGCCAGCGCCAGGGCGATGAACACCGGATAGGTTTCCTTGAAGTTGCTGAACGCCCGCTCCGCGCGGCCGGCCAGCACGCCCAGCGGCTTGCGCTCGTCGCGAGGGCCGGCGTTGTAGGCCGCGCCGGTGTCGCGCAGCGCCGTCGCCGCCTGCGCCGTCATGTAGGCGAAGAACAGCACGACCGACCAGCCGAGCAGCATGAGTTCGACGGTGAGGGGAGTGGACATCGGGGCGTTTTCCAGCTGGCGACGCCGCCAGTGGCGCCGTTGCCAAAAGAAACCAACTCCGGCGCGTCGGTCAACGACCTCGCAGGTAAGCGCGGCGGCGCCGCCGCTCACCGCGATCCGGCCAGCCACTCCTCCAGCCAGTGGATGTGATAGCGGCCTTCGAGGATGTCGGGCTCGTTCAGCAGGTCCTGGAACAGCGGGATGGTGGTGTCGATGCCGCCGACCACCATTTCGCCGAGGCAGCGTTTCAGGCGCGCGACGCACTCGGTGCGGTCGCGGCCGTGCACGATCAGCTTGCCGATCAGGCTGTCGTAGAAGGGCGAGACCGAGTAGCCGGCGTAGATCGCCGAATCGAGCCTGACGCCGAGGCCGCCGGGCGCATGGAAGTCGGTGATCAGGCCAGGCGAGCCGGCGAAGGTGCGCGGGTTCTCGGCGTTGATGCGACACTCGATGGCGTGGCCCTCGAACTGCACCTCCTTTTGCGTGAACGACAGCGGCATCCCGGCGGCGATGCGGATCTGCTCGCGCACCAGATCGATGTCGGTGATCGCCTCGGTGACCGGGTGCTCGACCTGCAGCCGGGTGTTCATCTCGATGAAGAAGAACTCGCCGTTCTCGTAGAGGAACTCGACGGTGCCGACGCCGAGGTAGCCCAGCTTGGCGATGGCGTTGGTGACGGTGTCGCCGATCTTCGCGCGGGCGGCCGCATCGATGGCCGGGGAGGGGGCTTCCTCCATCAGCTTCTGGTGGCGGCGCTGCAGCGAGCAGTCGCGCTCGCCGAGATGGCAGACGGCGCCGAACGAGTCGGCGATCACCTGCACCTCGATGTGCCGCGGCCGCGCCAGGTAGCGCTCCAGGTAGACCGCGTCGTCGCCGAACGCCGCCTTGGCCTCGGCCCTGGCGGTGGAGAGCGCCACCGGCAGCTCCTCCGGCGTGCGGGCGACCTTCATCCCGCGGCCGCCTCCGCCGGCCGCCGCCTTGATCAGCACCGGAAAGCCGATCTCGCGCGCCGCCTCGATGGCCTCGGCCTCCGAGCTGAGCGCGCCGTCCGAGCCCGGCACGACCGGGATGCCGGCGGTCTTCACGGCCACCTTGGCGGCGATCTTGTCGCCCATCATGCGGATGTGCTCGGGCTTTGGCCCGATGAAGGTGTAGCCATGCGCCTCGACGATCTCGGCGAAGCGGGCGTTCTCGGAGAGGAAGCCGTAGCCGGGGTGGATCGCCTGCGCGCCGGTGATCTCGCACGCGGCGATGATCGAGGGGATGTTCAGGTAGCTCTTGGCGATCGGCGCGGGGCCGATGCACACGCTCTCGTCGGCGAGCCGCACGTGCATGGCGCCGGCGTCGGCTTCGGAATGCACGGCCACCGTCGCGATGCCCATCTCCTTGCAGGCGCGGTGGACCCGGAGCGCGATCTCGCCCCGGTTGGCGATG
>Ga0134125_10004742_pt1 | contig 15509 bp, 19 predicted proteins | sample KB31751_FD_96464 | JGI IMG/M metagenome (GOLD analysis project Ga0134125, IMG submission 96464) | Terrestrial soil microbial communities with excess Nitrogen fertilizer from Kellogg Biological Station, Michigan, USA - KB3-175-1 | ecosystem: Environmental > Terrestrial > Soil > Unclassified ... | reverse complement strand
GCGCGCACCGTTGCAAGATAGAGCACGAGGTTCGGCACCGACTTTTCGACCTGCGCCGCCACCCGGTCACCGGGCTTCACGCCGCGCGACGCCAGCACGTTCGCCACCTGGCCGGCGCGCGCGATCAGTTCGCCGTAGGTGATGCGCTCTCCCTGATGCGTTTCGATGGCGAGCCGATTGGGGTCGTCGAGCCCGCTAAAGAGGCGGGAAAACAGGTTGGCGTTGGCGCTTGTGTTCATGCAACATTCCGTGGGGTACGGCCTCTTGAATTGAGGTTGGATTAGCAAAAACACCCTTCAAAAAGCAACGGAGATGGTTGGCATGACAAACGGCGGGAAACGCGTGGCTTGGGTGACGGGCGGCGGCAGCGGCATCGGGCGGGCCGGTGCGGAGGCGTTGGCCGCAGACGGCTGGACGGTGGTGGTCTCGGGCCGCCGCAAGGAGGCGCTGGAAGCGGTGGCCGCGGAAATCACCAAAGCCGGCGGCAAGGCCGAGGCGATCCCGCTCGATGTCAGCGTTGCCGCCGACGCCGAGAAGGCGGCCGGGCAGATCCTGACCAGGCACGGCCGTATCGACGTCCTGGTCAACAGCGCCGGGATCAATGTGCCGAAGCGGCGCTGGGCCGATATGGAACTGGACGGCTGGAATAGCCTGGTCGAGATCAACCTCAACGGCGTGCTCTATTGCATGCGCGCGGTGCTGCCCGCCATGCGCGCCCAGAAGGACGGTTTGATCATCAACGTCTCCTCCTGGGCCGGTCGGCACGTCTCGAAGATGCCCGGCCCGGCCTACACCACCACGAAACACGCCGTACTGGCGCTGACCCACTCCTTCAACATGGAGGAATGCGTCAATGGCCTGCGCGCCTGCTGCCTGATGCCCGGCGAGGTCGCAACCCCGATCCTCAAATTGCGCCCCATCGTGCCGAGCGAGGAGGAGCAGGCGAGAATGCTGCAGGTAGAAGATCTCGGCCGCACTATCGCCTTCGTCGCGAGCCTTCCGCCTCGGGTCTGTGTCAACGAAATCCTGATCAGCCCGACCTGGAACCGCGGTTTCGTCCAGACGCCGGTGAGCAGGGATTAGTGTACTCCTCCGTCATCCCAGCCGAACGCGTGAGCCGGGAGCACCCGGCTCGCCTTTTTGTGAATGCCATAGAACGAAGGCATTATTTCGCGCAGGCGGGGTTCAGTAACGAAACGAGTGTTCCCGGCGTATATTTGCCAACGACGATGATGAGAAACGGAGCCGCCATGGCGACCCTCGCAGCCACTGAGGATCACGCAATCAAGGGGCCGGCGAAAGCCATTCAGCCGACCTGGGTGCGGATCATGCATTGGATCAACGCGGTCGCGATCATCCTGATGATCACGTCGGGCTGGCAGATCTACAACGCCTCCCCGCTGTTTGGATTCACCTTCTCGCGCAGCATCACGCTGGGCGGCTGGCTTGCTGGCGGGCTGCTCTGGCATTTCGCGGCGATGTGGCTGTTGATGATCAACGGCCTCGCCTATCTCGTCACAGGCTTTGCGACCCGCCGCTTCCGCAAGAAGCTTCTGCCGATTTCGCCCAAGGGCGTGCTCGCCGATTTGAAGGCGGCGCTGACCTTCAGGCTCGGCCATGACGATCTCTCGACCTACAATCACGTGCAAAGGCTGCTCTATGCCGGGATCATCGTGGTCGGCATCGTCATCGTGCTCTCGGGTCTCTCGATCTGGAAGCCCGTGCAGTTGCAATATCTCACCGCGCTATTCGGCGGCTACGACGTGGCGCGCTATGTGCACTTCGTCTGTATGTCGCTGATCTGCCTGTTCCTGATCGTTCACGTCGTGCTGGCGATTCTCGTGCCGAAGAGCCTGCGCGCGATGATCATCGGGCGTTAGGGGCTTCCCGGAGAAACATCATGGCCCGCAAACGCTCTTTGCTGATCCCCGGCGTCGACAAGCGCCTCCTGATCAAGGACGCGATGAAGGCGATGCCCGACCTGACGCGCCGTCGCTTCATCACGACCGGCGCGAGCTTGAGCGCGCTAACGCTGCTGACCGGCTGCGACGTGCTGGACAGCGACTCGGCCGAGCAGATGCTGGCGCAGGTCTCGAAATTCAATGACGCCGTCCAGTCCTGGATCTTCAACCCAAACACGCTGGCACCGACTTATCCCGAAAGCGCAATCACAAAGCCGTTCCCGTTCAATGCCTACTATGATCTCGACGATGCGCCGGAGATCGACGGGAAGGACTGGAAGCTCGAGGTGCGCGGTCTGGTCGAGAACAAGAAATCCTGGACCCTTGACGAGCTCTATAAGCTGCCGCAGGTCAAGCAGATCACACGCCTCATCTGTGTCGAAGGCTGGAGCGTGATCGGCAGCTGGACCGGTACGCCGCTACGCGATTTCTTGAAGCTGATCGGCGCCGACACGCGGGCCAAATATGTCTGGTTCCAGTGTGCAGATAAGGACGGCTACAACTCGCCGCTGGACATGGAAACCGCGCTGCATCCGCAGACGCAGATGGCGTTCAAATTTGCCGACGAGATCCTGCCCCGCGCCTATGGCTACCCGATGAGGATCAGGGTGCCGACCAAACTCGGCTTCAAGAACCCCAAATATGTGGTCTCGATGGAGGTCACCAACGATTACAAGGGCGGCTATTGGGAAGACCAGGGCTACAATTCATTCAGCGGGAGCTAACTCCGCTGTCGTAGGCAGTTTCCTCTGGAACGCCGAGGCAACAGCGCCCAGCACCAGCATCGCGGCCGAAATGTCCAGCGCATAAGCGAGGCTGCCCAGCTTGTCCGTGATCGCGCCGACGACGAATGGCCCGAGCGTCTGGCCGATACCGAAAGCGATGGTCATCGCGGCGATCGCGGTGGGCCAAGCGGATGGCGGGTAATTGAAGCGCACGAAGGCCGTGGTCGAGCCGGCCACGGCGAAGAAGGCAACGCCGAAGATAATGGCCGATAGCGCAAGCCACATGGTCGAATGGCCAAGCATCGGCAAAGCTGCGCCGAACGCGTTGAAGATGAGGATGATCGCCGTCGCCAGCCCGCCGCGGTCCAGTGCCAGTGTGCCGCGCCACACCCAGGGCGTGGCAAAGGCGGAGAGGCCGATCAGGCTCCAGAACGCGGCCTGCGCGAGCGCGCCGCCACCGAGATCGCGGACATAGGCGATCATGAAGGTCATGTAGGCGATATAGCCCGCGCCGAACAGAAAATAGCCGGCGAGATAGATCACCACGGGCCAGATCGAGAAGCCTGCGTTCGTGCTGGCCATCATGCCGGCCTTGCTCTCGATCGGTGTCAGCAATAGCGGAATGGTGAGGAAAAAAGACAGCGCGGTCAGCGCCCACCACACGATCCACCATGAGCCAGGGCCGCAAGCCTGCAGAACAAAGGGCGCGACCAACCCCGAGGCCAGGATGCCGAGGCCGGGCCCGGCGTAGAACAGGCTGAGCAGGAAACTCGCCCGCTCGGGGTGGGATTGCGCGATCTGAGCCGCCAGCGCGCCACCCGCGACGAAACTAGCCGCGGCGGCGAAGCCACCGAGAAGCCGCGCGAAGCTCAGCACGAGGAAGTTGCCCGTGATCGCGCACAGCGCCAGGGCGGCGAGGCTGACCAGCGTGCCCCAGCGTACCGCTGCCGACCAGCCGAAGCGCCGGATGAGGCGCGAGGCCAACAAGGCGCCGGCAAGGTAGCCCGCGGCATTGATCGTGTTCATGAACCCCGCCGCCGAATACGACCAATGCAGGGAATCGCGCATGTCCGGCAGCACCAGCGCATAGGCAAAGCGGCCGATGCCGAGCCCGACGGTTGCGGCAAGCGAGAGGGTCAGGATCAGCCGCGCGGGATGGGCGGTGATTGTGGAGGACTGAGGTGCGTGCAAGGGTTACTCCGACGAGCGCATAGTCGCAGGGACAGGGAGCTTTGCCCAGCCATGGCGTCGGCAATGGTGTCTTGCCAATCGCGCAATGGCGCTTTAGCACTCCGCGCGGATTTTAAGGCTCTCCGTCATGCCCGGTCATGACGAACTCACAGGGAACACGAATCATGGCGACCCACAAACTGCTGCTCGTGCCCGGCGATGGCATCGGCCCCGAAGTGATGGCGGAGGTGAAGCGCCTGATCGATTGGCTCAATGCAAAAGGCATTGCGCATTTCGAGACCGAGCAGGGCCTAGTCGGCGGTGCCGCCTATGACGCTCACAAGGTCTCGATCAGTGAAGGCGACATGGCCAAGGCGAAAGCTGCGGATGCCGTGATCTTCGGCGCGGTCGGCGGCCCGAAATGGGATGGCGTTCCTTACGACGTGCGGCCCGAGGCCGGCCTCTTGCGGCTCCGCAAGGATCTCGGACTGTTCGCGAACTTGAGGCCGGCGGTGTGCTATCCGGCGCTGGCGGAAGCCTCGAGCCTGAAGCGCGAGGTGGTCGAGGGGCTCGACATCATGATCGTGCGCGAACTCACCGGCGGGGTCTATTTCGGCGAGCCGAAAACGATCACCGATCTCGGCAACGGGCAGAAGCGCGCCGTCGACACGCAGGTCTACGACACCTACGAGATCGAGCGCATCGCCCGCGTCGCCTTTGATCTCGCGCGCAAGCGCCGAAACAAGGTGACCTCGATGGAGAAGCGCAACGTCATGAAGTCGGGCGTGCTCTGGAACGAGGTCGTGACACAGGTTCACGATCGCGAATACAAGGACGTCACGCTCGAGCACCAGCTCGCCGATTCCGGCGGCATGAACCTGGTGAAGTCGCCAAAGCAGTTCGACGTCATCGTCACCGACAACCTGTTCGGCGACATGCTCTCGGACATCGCGGCGATGCTCACCGGCTCGCTCGGCATGCTGCCGTCGGCCTCGCTGGGTGAGGTCGATGCCAAGAGCAAGAAACGCAAGGCACTCTACGAGCCGGTGCACGGCTCGGCGCCGGACATTGCGGGCAAAGGGCTCGCCAATCCGATCGCGATGATCGCTTCCTTCGGCATGGCGCTGCGCTATTCCTTCGACATGGGCGCGATCGCCGATAAGTTGGATGCCGCGATCGCTGCGGTGCTGGCGAGCGGCCTGCGCACGACGGATGTCAAATCGGAAGGCGGCAAGCCTGCGAGCACGGCGCAGATGGGCGAAGCCGTTCTGAAGGAGCTGGAAAAGCTCCACGCCTAAACGCGCAACTCACCCGTCATGGCCGGGCTTGTCCCGCCTCGCCGAAGTGGCTTCGGCCACGCAGGCGGGACAAGCCCGGCCATGACGGCGAAATAAGCGGCTGCAGCTCAGTACAGCGGGAATGTAGTGGGGTATGTACCGCCCATATCGGCCGGCGGGTTAAGCGGCTGGCGATCGATCGGACGATTGTTGTTCTCACGCCCGAACGACGGGAATCCGAGTTCCGGCGGGTAGGCATAGTCGGTGAATTTGCGGTCGCCGGGCAGCACTTCCGTGCCGGCGTCGAGCCATGAACGCTTGGAGATATAAAGACGTGTATGCGGTCCCTGCTGAACGACGACATTGGGACCGCTCGGGCCATAATAGACCCGGCCGTTCTTGTCATATTTCAGCTTCTCGGCATGCGCCGGCGCGCCAGTCGCTGCAAGGGCGCCCGCCGCCAAAAAAAGCGCGAGACCGACGGCTCCGAATTTCCTTCTCATCATGACGTCCTTGAACTGCAAGCCTGGCGGATAACCAATTCTCTGATTTGGTTTGCACTTTATCTGCTGTGGCGAGACCCCCACAAGGCCAATCCGGCCACACCTTGGAACATAATGCGGTCCGAGTTCGGAAAGTTGCAGGAAGTCAAAGCGCTCCGCGCAGATGCGGATCGTTCGTGTCGGTGATCCAATCCCCGGTTGCGGTTGAATCGGCGGCGCGGCAGCTTCGCCGCTTGGGCTCGGCGTGCGCAAAAAAATCGGCCAGTTTCGACTCGTTTCCGGCATTCAGGAGCATCAGGCGGTCTAGCATGCAGGCAATCGCCTTGCGCCGGGCAGGCAGTCCGTCGCCCTCACAGGACCAGCCTGAGATGATCAGCGCGGGATCGTGCTGCGTTTTGAGAAAGCCCAGACAAGCCCCGGCCCCGTCTTTGGTGTTCTCGCGCCGAAACAGCGAGATGGTGCCGAACTTGCTGTCGATCACGCCCGCCGGCTCCAAACCCGTGCCGCCGGAGGGGATTCGTGCAACGAGATCGGCCGCCGGCTGTTGGCCTGCGAAGGCCCCATGGTCCGGCCGATAAATTTCCAGCTCGGCTAGTGGCCGATCGCCGGCGCCCAGCCAGCGGAGAATCTCCTTGCGGCCGCCGTCCGGGTGCCGAAGGATGGTATAAGTATCTGATTTTTCGTCCCTATCGAGTGCGCTGAGCGCGAAAGCGGGCTGCGCGCGACCGGCGACTGTCCAGCCCGGCTTGGGCGCGACCTTATGGTCGGCGATCTGCGGCAATTGACGCCAAAAATGCACCACCAGGATGGCGAGGAAGGCCAAGGTCCCCACATAGGCGAACAAGCGGGCCACCGTGGCACAGGCTTCGTCGGCAAAGCTCGTCAGCGCGGGGTGGATTTTGGTCGAGAGGGAGGAACTGGCCGGATCGGCCCCAAACGGTCGCATGAAATGCGCGGGCCACATGGTAGCGTTGTGTCGAGCGTGTTTCTCGCATAGAAGCGCTGCCGCTTCCCTATCCGCAGCAAGCCGTGGCGAGGCATTTTTCGTCGGAGAGTGAACAATGGGTTACAAAGTCGCAGTGGTCGGCGCGACCGGCAATGTCGGGCGGGAGATGCTCACCATTCTGGACGAGCGCAAATTCCCCGCGGACGAGGTGGTGGCGCTCGCGTCCCGCCGCAGCGTCGGCGTCGAGGTCTCCTACGGCGACGAGACGTTGAAGGTGAAAGCGCTCGAACACTATGATTTCTCCGACGTCGACATTTGCCTGATGTCGGCTGGCGGCTCGGTGTCGAAGGAATGGTCGCCGAAGATCGCGGCTGCCGGCACGGTCGTCATCGACAATTCCTCGGCCTGGCGCATGGATCCGGACGTGCCACTGATCGTGCCCGAGGTGAATGCCGATGCGACGGCCGGCTTCACCAAGAAGAAAATCATCGCCAACCCGAACTGCTCGACCGCACAGCTCGTGGTCGCGCTGAAGCCGCTGCATGATGCGGCCACCATCAAGCGCGTGGTGGTGGCGACGTATCAATCCGTGTCAGGCGCCGGTAAGGATGCGATGGACGAATTGTTCTCGCAGACCAAGGCCGTCTACACCAGTGACGAGCTGGTCAACAAGAAGTTCCCCAAGCGGATCGCCTTCAACGTGATCCCTGAGATCGATGTGTTCATGGAGGACGGCTACACCAAGGAAGAATGGAAGATGATGGCGGAGACCAAGAAGATTCTTGACCCCAAAATCAGGCTGACCGCGACCTGCGTCCGCGTGCCCGTCTTCGTCGGCCATTCCGAAGCCGTCAGCATCGAGTTCGAGAAGCCGATTACGGCGGACGAGGCGCGCAACATCCTGCGCAATGCGCCCGGCTGCCTCGTCATCGACAAGCAGGAGCCGGGCGGCTACGTGACGCCTTACGAAGCGGCGGGCGAGGACGCGACCTATGTCAGCCGCATCCGCGAGGATGCGACGGTGGAGAACGGTCTGTCACTGTGGTGCGTGTCGGACAATCTGCGCAAGGGCGCGGCACTGAATGCGGTGCAGATTGCGGAAGTCTTGATCAACCGCAAGCTGCTCACGGCCAAGAAAAAAGCGGCCTGAGACGGGTTGAGCAGGGGGCCGGGAGCACATGTCCGAGCAGACGGTTCCTTCCAGGCCAAACCCGGTGCTGAGAGGCATCGGGCGGGCTCTTGAACTCACGGTGTTCAACAGCCGCTGGCTGCTCGCTCCCTTCTATGTAGGCCTCGTCATCAGCCTCGCCGTGCTGTTCCTCAAGTTCATCAGGATGCTCTGGGAGTTCATCCTGCATGCACCGGGCGCCAAGTCGACTGACACCATCCTCGACGCGTTGTCGTTGATCGATGTGACGCTGGTCGCCAATCTGATCCTGATCGTGGTGTTCTCAGGCTACGAGAATTTTGTCTCGCGCATCGATACCAGCGGCAATCCGAACTGGCCAATATGGATGAGCACGATCGATTTCGCCGGGTTGAAGCAGAAGCTGCTTGCTTCCATTGTGGCGATTTCCGCCATCCACGTGCTGGAAGCGTTCCTGAACATCGACGCTGCTTTCGACGCCACCAGGATGACATGGCTGGTCGCAGTGCATCTGGTGTTCGTGATTTCGGCGCTGCTGCTCGCGCTCTCCGACCGCTGGTCGGCGGAGGGGGAAGATCAGGGATGAGGGCCGTCAGGGGGCTAAAGCCGTGCATGCGCGGCGCTCACCCTTATAGCTTCGCGGTTACGGCAGTGCCTGGTTTGCCGCGCTCTTGAATTCCTTGGTTTCCTTGTCGAGCACGAATAGCGAGCCTTCCGCGACGCCGAAATAGGCGCCGTGCAACAGCAATTGGCCGCTCTCGACCTTCGTGCGTACGAAGGGGAACGTCATCAGGTTTTCCAGGCTGCGGAACACCGCGGCCTTTTCGATGCGCGTGACGAACTCTTGCATCGTTTCGTGGGGCCGCTGCTCGACGACTTCGCCCGGCTTGATGAACATTGCCATCCATTTGCCGATGAAATCGCCCGGCGACAGCGGTTCGGCCTTGTCGATCAGAGCGCGAACGCCGCCGCATTGGGCATGGCCGAGCACAACGATGTGAGGGATGCGCAGTACACTGACGGCAAATTCCAGGGCGGCCGAGACGCCATGGGCGTTGCTGTCGGGCTGGTAGACGGGCACCAGGTTGGCGATGTTGCGCACCACGAATAATTCGCCGGGGTGGGCGTCGAATATGACCTCCGGCGACACGCGAGAATCGCAACAGCCGATCACCATGACCTCGGGTGACTGGCCGCGGACCGACAATTCCTTATAGCGTGACTGCTCGACCGGCAGCCGCTGGGTGCGAAATGCCCGATAGCCCTCGAGCAATTGTTTTGGAAATGTGATCATGGTTCCTTGGCATATCCCAACGCGCAGCGCGCCGGAACAAGACTTTCGGTTCGATAAGCAAAATGATATCGCCTGAGTTCCGATCGAGATCTGAGGAAATGGAGCCATGACCCGTCCGCGCCGCAGCGTCTTGTTCATGCCGGGATCCAACGCGCGGGCGCTGGAGAAGGCGCGGAATCTGCCGGCCGACGGCCTCGTGCTCGACCTCGAGGATTCGGTGGCGCCGGACGCCAAGGTCAAGGCGCGCGAGCAGATCGCGCGAACCCTTCATTCCAAGCCGTTTGGCAAGCGGGAGGTGCTGGTTCGCATCAACGCGCTGGACACGCCGTGGTGGCGCGACGACATCGCCATGGCGGCGGCCTCAGTTCCCGACGGGATTCTGGTGCCCAAGATTTCAAGCGTTGAGGACCTCAAGAGCGTGGGCGCCCGCTTGGCTGAGACCGGCGCGCCCGCATCGCTCGTCGTCTGGGCCATGATCGAGACCCCGCGAGCGGTCTTGCATGCGGAGGAGCTTGCTGCCGCGGCGCGTGACCCCAAGACGCGGCTGGCCGGGTTCGTATTCGGACCCAACGACATTTCGCGGGAGACCCGGATCAAGATGCTGCCGGGCCGCGCGACGATGATCCCGATGATTGCTCATTGCGTGCTTGCCGCGCGTGCGCACGGCATCGAAATGCTCGATGGCCCCTATAGTGACTTCTCCAATGTCGAGGGCTTTGCGGCGGAATGCCGCCAGGCCAGCGATCTCGGCTTCGACGGCAAGACGCTGATCCATCCTAGCCAGATCGAGGCCTGCAACGCCATCTTCACGCCGCCGGCCGAAGAAGTGGCGCAGGCGCGCCGCATCATCGCGGCCTTCGAACTGCCGGAAAATGCCGGACGCGGCGCGATTTCGCTCGGTGGGCAGATGGTCGAACGGCTGCACGCCGAGATGGCCAGGCGCACCATCGCGATCGCGGATGCCATCACGGCGATGGCGACTTAGCCGGCTCGATGGTCTAGCGCTGGATCAAACGTCCGGTTTGCACGCGCCAGAGCCGAACCGGCCCGTCGCCCAGGCATAGAGGCTGCCCGGCACCGGCGGCGATTTGGCGCGGCCTTTGGCCGACAAATGAAAGCCGAGAATCTGGGGATCGCGGATCAGCGCGGAAAAATCCGACGGCTCGAAAAAGCGCTTCGGCTTGTCGTGCACGGCATAGAATGATTTCCGCGGCAAGGCATAACGCAGTTCGTCACAGCGGCGCACCAGGGCGGTCAGCGCCGCGGGACCGTAGAGCGCAAGACGGACATCGGAAACTCGTTTGGACCGGCCGGTCAGGCGATGCAAGGCAAAGGTCAGGCGATGCCGCAGCGCGAGCCAGTCCGGCTCGAGTTCGTCCTGTGCCATCAGCCTTTCGAACGCGCCGACGATCGGATCGCTCGGCGGCAGATACAGCACCGAGTTGCCGATCAGGTGCATGCGCTCCCAGGCGAAATAAGGTCTAGCCGGGTCGATCGTGACGGGCTTGAGCAGCAGCACGTCGGCGTCGAGCCACAGGCCCGCGTTCCGCGTCATCAGGCGCATGCGGAAAAAATCGCTGAACTGCAGGATCGTCCAGTCGCGCCAGCTGCCATCCGGCTCCGCCGGACGCAGCTTCTCGGAAAACGCATGCGGCAGGATCGCCTCGGCCTCAGCATTGGCGACGCCTTCAGGCAGGTGCGGAATGGTGTCGAAGCTGTAGACGGTGACCTTGTGACCGGCGGCGACCTGCGATCTCAGGCAGACCTGCCGCATCGGGTCCAGCGCGCCGTGCCAGAAGGTGACGATGTCGGGCAACATGCGTCACCTAGGCTGGGCAAGTGTATTCAAGCGAAGCAAGGACCGGTTCAGGGCAAACCAGGAAAGGCTCACGCCCAGGCGCGTTCGCGCTGGAGCTTGGCCTCGTAGGTGTCGATGGAGGACTTCTTCTCCATGGTGAGCCCGATGTCGTCGAGGCCGTTCATCAAGCAGTGCTTGCGGAACGGATCGATCTCGAACTTCACCGTGCCGCCGTCGGGGCCGCGGATCTCTTGATTCGGCAGATCGATGGTCAGCGTGGCATTGGCGCCGCGTTCGGCATCATCGAACAGCTTGTCGAGGTCCTCCTGGCTGACGCGGATCGGCAGAATGCCGTTCTTGAAGCAGTTGTTGTAGAAGATGTCGCCGAATGAGGTCGAGATCACGCAGCGGATGCCGAAATCCAAGAGCGCCCAGGGCGCGTGCTCGCGGCTCGAGCCGCAGCCGAAATTGTCGCCGGCAACCAAAATCTTGGCATTGCGATAGGCCGGTTTGTTGAGCACGAAATCCGGGTTCTCGCTGCCGTCGTCCTTGTAACGCTGCTCGGAGAAAAGGCCCTTGCCGAGCCCCGTGCGCTTGATGGTCTTCAGATACTGCTTGGGGATGACCATGTCGGTGTCGACATTGATGATCTTCAGTGGCGCCGCGACGCCTTCCAGCGAGGTGAATTTATCCATCGATGCATTTCCCGTCGGTTCTGGGCAGACAGGTGATCTATCGTGAATAGGCCCGATAATAAAGGCTAATCTGCCCCGGCTTCGATCGCGGCCATGTCGTCGTCCGACAGCCCGAGATGGTGGCCGATTTCGTGGACCAGCACGTGGCGGACGATGTCCCCCAGCTGCTCCTCATGTTCGGCCCAATAGTCCAGGATGGGGCGGCGGTAGAGCCAAACCATGTTGGGCAGCCGGACGATGTCACTATTGCTTTGGTGCGGCAAGCCGACGCCCTGGAACAGGCCGAGCAGGTCGAATTCGCTCTCGCACTCCATCTCGTCGAGCACCTCGTCGCTCGGAAAATCCTCGACGCGGATGATCACGCCTTCACAGAGATCGCGAAAGCGCTTCGGCAGGCGCTCGAAAAGCGTGTGCGCCACGGCTTCCATTTCCGCGAGCGAGGGCGCTTTCAGATCGGTCCACATGGCGCCTGTTTAGCGCTACTGCCGCAACTCTGCATCTCGCTTTTTTGACGGGGCTGGCTGGCCTTGATGGCCGATGCTAGAACCATCGCCGAGGGACAAATCTGGGTGAGCGCCATGAAGGCAATCGGGACGGCGGTGTTGATGGTTTTGGCCGGCATGCTGGTGCTGCCCGCCGCGCAAAGCCATGCGCAAAGCGCCTCTCCCGGTGTCCGCATCGCGCAATCGGTTCCGCCTGATAGGCTCGTGCCGCGGCGCGTGCGCCGGCCCACGGCGCGGCTGCGCGTCTATCCGAACTATCAGGGGCCGCCCGAGGTCGCCCCTCGCTATTACCCGGGCCCCAATGCGGTCCGCGTCTGCAGCGCAACTTACGTGCAGGAATATCGACCGAGCGGCACAGTCATCGTCCCGCGCATGAGCTGCTATTGGCGTCCGGGCTAGCGCATCTGGCGGCCTGTCAGGCGCTCCCGCTCAAACCCAGTCCTTGAATTTCCAGGCCTTCACCTTCAGCTTCCAGGCCGTCAGGTTTTCCAGCCGCCACTGCGCGAAACGGCCGGGCGGCCAGTTGCTTAAGCGCCGCTCTGGCTGCGGCTCCTCCTCGCGCTCCTCAATGAGACGCTTGACGACGCGGGTCGGCGCGCGGCGCCGATGCTGCCGCGTCGCGTCTCCGATCAAGTCGACATATTCGGGCTTGTTGGCCATCACCGCTCCTCGCGCAAACGCCTGCGCCGCAGGCCTTGAACCTGCCGGCGCTTGTTTAAGGAGTCCTTGCGAAAGCCTGTCGATTTGAAGAGATGGCTAGCGCCAGTCCCTCACATCAACGAAATGCCCGGCGATCGCGGCGGCCGCGGCCATGGCCGGCGACACCAGGTGAGTGCGGCCCTTAAAGCCCTGGCGGCCCTCGAAATTGCGATTCGAGGTCGAGGCGCAGCGCTCCTCCGGCTTCAGCTTGTCGGGATTCATCGCAAGGCACATCGAGCAACCCGGCTCGCGCCATTCGAATCCGGCCTTGATGAAGATCTTGTCGAGCCCTTCCGCTTCCGCCTGCTCCTTTACGATGCCGGAGCCCGGCACGATCATGGCGTTGACGTTGGCATTCACCGTCTTGCCTTCGGCGATCTTGGCTGCGGCGCGCAGATCCTCGATGCGGCCGTTGGTGCAGGAGCCGATGAAGACGCGGTCGAGATTGATGTCGGAGATCTTCGTGCCCGCGGTCAGGCCCATATATTTCAACGCGCGGTGTTTTGAGAGCCGTTTGGCCTCGTCCTCGATCTTGTCGGGATCGGGAACCACGCCGGTGATCGAGACGACGTCTTCGGGCGAGGTGCCCCAGGTAACGATCGGCGGCAGCCTTGCGGCGTCCAGCCTGATCTCGTGGTCGAAATGAGCATTGTTATCGGAGCGAAGCCGCTCCCAGTAACGTATCGCGGCATCCCAAGCCTCGCCCTTCGGCGCCTTGGGGCGGCCGCGCAGGAAGTCGAACGCCTTCGCATCGGGCGCCACCAAACCTGCGCGCGCGCCGCCTTCGATCGACATGTTGCACACAGTCATGCGGCCTTCCATCGACAGCGCGCGAATTGCCTCGCCGGCATATTCGAGCACATAGCCGGTGCCGCCAGCGGTGCCGATCTCGCCGATGATGGCGAGGATGATGTCCTTCGCGGTCACGCCCTCCGGCAACTTGCCGTCGACGGTGGCGCGCATGTTCTTGGCTTTTTTCTGGATCAGCGTTTGCGTGGCCAGCACATGCTCGACCTCAGAGGTGCCGATGCCATGCGCCAGCGCGCCGAACGCGCCATGGGTCGAGGTGTGGCTGTCACCGCAGACGATGGTGGTGCCGGGCAGGGTAAAGCCCTGCTCGGGGCCGATGACATGCACGATGCCCTGCCGCCTGTCGAACTCGTCGTAATACTCGATGCCGAAATCCTTGGCATTTTGCGCCAGCGCCCTGATCTGCTCGATGCTTTCGGGATCGGGGTTGGGTTTCGTACGATCCGTGGTCGGCACGTTATGGTCGACGACCGCGAGCGTCTTTTCCGGCGCGTGCACCTTGCGACCTGCGACGCGCAAGCCTTCGAAGGCCTGCGGCGACGTCACCTCATGCACGAGATGGCGGTCGATATAGATCAGGCAGGTGCCGTCTTCGGCTTCGTGCACCAGGTGGTCGTTCCAGATCTTGTCGTACAGCGTGGTCGGTTTGGACATGAGCGTAAGCTCCAGGCGGGATTTTTTGCGATTGATGAGGCGCGCCAGCGCGCCGGCCAAGGAATGAGGGGAGCGTCAAAGCGCGCGGCTAAGTTCCGAGGTGGCCGAGGTCGCGAAGCGGCCGAAGAAACGGCCGGGCAGGCGCGAACGATCGTCGATCACGACGCGCCGGCTGAGCATGTTGGCGGAGCTTAGAACCATTTCAGACTTATATAGCACGCGGTTTTGGAAGTGCGATATGCGTTCGCAGTTGCCGCCAACGCCCGCGAAGCGAAGGGCTTTATCCTCAGTCATTCCGGGATGGTGCGCCAGCACCAGACCCGGAATCTCGAGATTCCAGGTTCGATGCTTCGCATCGCCCCGGAATGACAGCCGCGGTGATCGTCTCGATTGCAACAAAAAAGCGCGGGAGAGCCCGCGCTTTTCTTCACATCCCGAGCAGTTCTGCCGCTTACTCGCCGACGGCGGCGGCGCGGTCCTGCTTATCCTGTTTCTCGACGATGCGGGCCGACTTGCCGCGCAGGCTGCGCAGGTAATAGAGCTTGGCGCGGCGCACCTTGCCGCGGCGCACCACCTTGATCGAGTCGATCATCGGCGAGAGCACCGGGAACACACGCTCCACGCCCTCGCCGTAGGAGATCTTGCGCACCGTGAAGCTCTCGTTGATGCCCTGGCCGGAGCGGCCGATGCAGACGCCTTCATAGGCCTGCACGCGGGTACGGTCGCCTTCCACCACCTTGACGTTGACGATCACGGTGTCGCCGGGAGCGAAAGCCGGGATTTCCTTTTTGGCGGCAAGTTTCTCGTATTGCTCTTTTTCGAGCTGCTGAATTATATTCACGGCTAAATCTCCATCGGCGGCGCGCCCGGCGGCTTTAGGAAAGCGCGGGCCTGCGCAGTCGTCCATTATCCTGCGACTTCTCGGATTGGGCGCTCCTATAGAGCAAAGGCAGGCGTTTGTCACCCGTCTGTCGTGTTTTTTTGGCCCCCGCCGGAAGCGCTCCGCGCAGCCCAGAGGTCCGGCCGCCGGATGCGGGTCAGGGCCTCGGCCTCGGCCCGCCGCCACGCCGCGACCTTGGCATGGTCGCCGGAGGTGAGGATTTCCGGAATGGTGCGGCCCTCGAAGACCTGCGGGCGGGTATATTGCGGGTATTCCAGTAAAGAGGCGGAAAAGCTCTCTTCCGCCGCCGATTCGGCCTTGCCCATCACGCCCGGTAACAGGCGAACGCAGGCGTCGACCAGCGCCATCGCGGCGATTTCGCCACCGGAAAGTACATAATCGCCGATCGATACTTCCTCCAGGTTCCGGGCCTCGATCACGCGTTGG
>Ga0134125_10004741_pt1 | contig 15512 bp, 13 predicted proteins | sample KB31751_FD_96464 | JGI IMG/M metagenome (GOLD analysis project Ga0134125, IMG submission 96464) | Terrestrial soil microbial communities with excess Nitrogen fertilizer from Kellogg Biological Station, Michigan, USA - KB3-175-1 | ecosystem: Environmental > Terrestrial > Soil > Unclassified ... | reverse complement strand
ACTGGCAGCAGGATCCGTACGGAAACTGGGTGGCGCGGCTCGTGTTCCCCGAAAAGGCGCGCGAGCTGGAGATCGTGGTGGATCTCGTGGCCGACATGACGGTGATCAACCCGTTCGATTTCTTCGTCGATCCCTCGGCCGAGCGCTTCCCGTTCGTCTACAGCAACGAAAACTTCCGGGAGCTCGCTCCCTACCTCGAGCAGCTCGCGCCCACGCCGCGCTTCATGGCCTGGGTGGACAAGGCGCGCGCGCGATTCCTGGCCGAGCCCATCGGCACCATCGACCTGCTGATCGCCGTGAATCGCATGGTGCGCGACGACGTGGACTACCTGGTGCGCATGGAGCAGGGAATCCAGGCGCCCGAGGAGACGCTCGAGCGCGGCCAGGGATCGTGCCGCGACTCGGCGTGGCTCCTGGTCCAGGTGCTGCGCTACCTCGGCATCGCCGCCCGCTTCGCCTCGGGGTACCTGATCCAGCTCGCCGCCGACCGCAAGTCCCTCGACGGCCCCAGCGGACCCGAGAAGGATTTCACCGACCTGCACGCCTGGTGCGAGGCATACGTGCCGGGCGCGGGCTGGATCGGCCTGGACGCGACCTCGGGGCTGCTCGCCGGCGAGGGCCACATTCCACTCGCCTGCACGGCGCTCCCGGGGAGCGCCGCCCCGGTGACGGGCATGACCGAGGTCACGAACACCACGCTCGCCTTCGAGATGTCGGTCACGCGCATCCAGGAGGATCCGCGAGTAACGCGCCCGTTCACCGAGTCGCAATGGGCCGCCATCGACGCCGTGGGCCTCCAGGTGGACCGCGAGCTCGCCGCGAACGACGTGCGCCTCACGGTGGGCGGCGAGCCCACGTTCGTCTCCGCCGACGACATGGACGGCGCCGAATGGAACTACACGGCGATGTCGCCGAAGAAGCTCGAGCTCGCGACACGCCTCTTGCAGCGCCTGCGCGCACGCTTCGCGCCCGGCGGGCTCCTCCACTACGGCCAGGGCAAGTGGTACCCGGGCGAGGCGCTCCCGCGCTGGGCTCTCTCGTGCTTCTGGCGCAAGGACGGCGAGGCGCTCTGGGAAAGCGCCGAGGACGACAGCGCGGGGCCCGCGCGCAACGACGAGGACGCGCGGCGCTTCGCGACGGAGCTCGCGCAGGTGCTGGGGCTCTCGCCCGACTACGTCCTCCCCGCCTACGAGGACCCGTGGCGGATCCTGCGCGAAGAATCGAGCCTGCCGCTCAACGTCGACCTGCTGCATGCCGATACGTCCACGTCGCCCGCGCGCCGGCGCCTGGGCGATCGCATCGCCGCCGGGGTCGGGAAGCCCCTGGGGTTCGTGCTGCCGCTCAAGGCCGCGGCGCGCGCCAAGGCCACGAACCGGACGCAATGGCTAAGCTCGCCGTGGCCGCTACGGCGCGAGAACATCTTCCTCGCCGAAGGCGACTCGCCCCTGGGCTATCGCCTGCCGCTGGCATCGCTCCCGGAGCTCCTCCCCGACGAGGAGGAGCCCAACATCCCGCCGGATCCTTTCGAGCGGCGCGACGCGCTCGGGCACCGCAAGCCCGCGAAGAGCGCGACCGCCGCGAAGCACGCGAAGGCGCGCCGCGTATCGTCGGGGGAATCGCGGGAGGTCGTGAAGACCGCGCTCGCCGTCGAGGTTCGGCAGGGCCGCCTCTTCGTCTTCCTGCCGCCCACGAACCTGCTCGAGGACTTCATCTCGCTCGTGGGCGCGATCGAGGCGACGGTGCAGGCGCTCGGCATCCCGGTGCGCCTCGAAGGCTATCCTCCGCCCGACGACCCGCGCCTCGCCCGCTTCGCCGTGACGCCCGACCCCGGCGTGATCGAGGTGAACATCCACCCGGCCTCGGGCTGGGAGGAGCTCAAGCACCACGTCGAGACGCTCTACGAGGAAGCGCGCGCGACGCGGCTCACGACCGAGAAGTTCATGCTCGACGGCCGGCACACGGGAACGGGCGGCGGCAACCACGTGACGCTCGGAGGGCCCTCGGCGGCGGATAGCCCCCTGCTTCGCCGCCCCGACCTCCTCGCGAGCCTCATCACCTACTGGCAGAACCATCCCGCGCTCTCCTACCTCTTCTCGGGGATGTTCGTCGGGCCCACGAGCCAGTCGCCCCGCGTGGACGAGGCGCGCAGCGACACGCTCTACGAGCTCGAGATCGCCTTCGAGCAGCTGCACGCGCAGTTCCGCGACGGCGAGGCGAACGAGAAGCCGTGGCTCGTGGACCGGATCCTGCGCAACTTCCTCGTGGACCTCACGGGCAACACGCACCGCACCGAATTCTCCATCGACAAGCTCTACGCGCCCGTGAGCGCCACCGGGCGCCTGGGCCTGCTCGAGATGCGCGCCTTCGAGATGCCGCCCCACGAGCGCATGAGCCTGCTGCAGATCGCCCTCGTGCGCGCGCTCGTCTCGCGATTCTGGGCTCGCCCCTACCGCCGCAAGCTCACGCCCTGGGATACGCAGCTGCACGACGAGTTCATGTTGCCGCATTTCGTGGCGCAGGACATGCGCCACGTCGTGGAGGACCTCGCCGGAGCGGGCTACGCGTTCCGCTTCGAGTGGTTCGCGCCGTTCCTCGAGTTCCGCTTCCCGCGCTACGGCACCGTCTCCTACGAGGGTACCGAGATCGAGCTGCGCCAGGCGATCGAGCCGTGGCACGTGTTGGGCGAGCAGGCCGCGCAGACCGGCACTTCGCGCTACGTCGACTCGTCGGTGGAACGCCTGCAGGTGAAGGCCACTCGCCTCAACGTGCAGCGCCATGCCATCGCGTGCAACGGCCGCATGGTTCCGATGACGCCCACGGGTCGCCCGGGTGAATATGTGGCGGGCGTGCGCTATCGCGCGTGGGCGCCGCCCTCGGCGCTGCATCCCACGATCCCGGTGCAAGCGCCGCTCGTCTTCGACCTCGTGGACCTGTGGAACGAGCGCTCGTTGGGCGGATGCATGTACCACGTGGCGCACCCGGGCGGGCGCAACTACTCCACCTTCCCGGTGAATGCGCTCGAAGCCGAGGCGCGCCGCGTGGCCCGGTTCCAGCCCATGGGCCACACGCCCGGCCCCATGCGGGTGGCGAGGGAAGCGCGCAACCCCCGCTTCCCACTCACGCTCGACCTTCGCAGGCAGCCCGAAAGCGCCGACTAGCGCTCGCGGGCGGCGAGGCGCTCGCTCCAGTAGCGCGGATCCATTGCCGCGTAGCCGCGCACCTCGACGGCCGACGGCCCCGCGGGAAGGCGCACCTGGAGCTCGCCTTCCGCGTCGGTGCGATGGATCTCGATGGCCCGCTCGCGCAGCCTCGCGACCACGGCCCCGTTCGGGTGGCGGAAGCGATTGAGGTAACCCACCGAGAGGACGGCGATGCGCGCACCGACGGCGTCGAGGAACGCGGGCGTCGACGACGTCTTCGAGCCGTGGTGCGGGACGAGGAGGACTGTGGATCGCAACGCCTCGCGCTCGCGCGAGAGCATCTCGCCTTCGGCACGCGCTTCCACGTCCGCGGCAAGGAGCATCGAGGCCCCTGCCGCCGCCACGCGAAGCACGCATCCTCGATCGTTCTCCTTGCGACGCCCGGTTTCCGCATAGATCGACGCCGCCGGATGCAGCACCGTGAACGTGACGCCGTCCCAGCGCCAGCGCTCCCCCGCGGCGCAGCGGCGCGATTCGGCGAACGCGCCTTGCAACGGATGCTCCGGCGGGAGCGGCGAGAGGAGCCATCCGGGGTCGCGCAGCAGGGCGATCGAGGCCGCCCCGCCCGAGTGGTCGTCGTCGGCGTGGCTCACGATGACGCCGTCCAGGCGCGCCAGCCCCTCGCCGCGCAGGAAAGGAACGACGATGCGATTGCCGCTGTCCGCGTCGCCGCTCCACGAAGGCCCCGTGTCGTAAACGAGGACGTGCGCCGCGGTGCGCACGACCACCGCGAGGCCGTTGCCCACGTCGAGGACGTCGAGCCACGCCTCGCCGGGCAGCGGCGCGGGTGGCAGGACGAGGAACATCGGCGCGATCCAGGCAAGCCCCGCGGAACGTAGCGGCACGCCGCGCGGGGCCAGCAGCCACAGGCACCCCACGAACGCCGCCGCGACGGTCCATGCCGCCGGCTCGTGGCTCTCCAGCATCGCCGCGGGAAGCTGCGCGAGCGCCTCCAGCGGCACCATGACCCACGTCATGAGGAGGTGCGCCGCGTGGAGCAGCGCCTCGATGCCAAGGAAGGCGCCCGCGATGGAAAGCGGCACCACGACGAGGCTCACGACCGGGATCGCGAATGCATTGGCGATCGGCGAGACGAGCGAGACCTGCTGGAAGAGCGCCACGAGGAGCGGCAGCATGCCGAGCGTGACCGCGGCCTGCTCGGCGAGCGCCGCCGCGAGCCTTCCCTCGCGCCCGGCGCGCAGCCCCATCGCGTAGAGGATCGCAGCCACGGCGCCGAAGGACATCCAGAACCCGGGCGAGATCGCGGCCCACGGATCGGTCGCGAGCACCGCGAGGGCCGCGAGCGCGAGCACGCGCGAAGGCGATCCGTGCCGGTCGACGAGCACGCAAGCGGCCACGGCGGCGAGCATCACCACCGTGCGCTGCGCCGGGACCGCGTAACCGGTCATCAGGCAATAGCCGAGCGCCGCGGCCACGCTGGCGACGGCCGCGGCCTTGCGCGCGGGCCATGCGAGCGCGAGCCACGGCACTCGCACCCACGCGAAATATGCCGCCATCGCGGCGAGGGCTCCCACCATCGTGATGTGCAGGCCCGAGATGCTCATGAGGTGCCCCACGCCCGTGCGCCAGAACACCTCCCAGTCGTCGGGGGCGATGGAATCCTGGTCGCCGATGGCGAGCGCCACGATCACCCCGCGCAGGCGCGCGTCGCCAAGCTGGGCGAACATCCGGTCGCGGATCTCGCCACGCCAGCGATGCAGCGTGTAGGGCCATCCCTCCACGCGAGGCTCGAGGCGAACGGGCGATGGCCGCGCGCGAACGTAGCCCGTGGCGCGGATGCCGCGCTCGAGCGCCCAGGGCTCGAGGTCGAAGGCATGCGGGTTGGCGAGCCCGCGCGGGCGCTTGAGGCGCACCGTGAAACGCCACCGGTCGCCCGCCGCGAGCGCGGCGGCATCGGCATCCCCATCCGCATACCAGGCGAGCGAGATCGTCGCCGGAACGTGGGCGCCCCGCGTGAGGATCCGTTCCACGTCGAACACGAAGCGGCGCGCCCCCGGCAGGAGCTGGGGCAACTGCTCGATCACGCCCTCGACCTCGATGTCCGCGCCCTCGAGCGCGACCGGCAGCGAATCGGCCATGCGGGACCCGGCGCACGCCGCCGCCCACCCATATCCCGCGAGCACGCCGGCCGCGGCAAGGAGCGCCATGCGCGGCACCGCGCGGCGCAGCGGCACCAGGCTCGCCGCGAGAAGCAGCACGGCAGCGAACGGCAGCACGTCCAGGGGCGGCAGCCTCGCCTCGTGCTGCAGCCACCAGGCGCCCGCCACGAAAGCGAGGACGAACGATCGCATCCATGCACAACGCGCGAGGCGCGGCGGCGGCGCACGCGGGTATCATTCCCGGATGCGAAGAGGCCGCGGTTTCACCTGGATCGAGATGCTGATCGTCCTGGCGGTGCTGGGCATCCTCGCCCTCATGGCCATCCCGGCGATGCAGGACGGCGTGCTGAAGCGCCAGGTGAAGGAAGGCATGGACCTCGCCACCCTCGCCAAGAACGCCGTGCAGCTTTCCTACGCCGCGAGCGGCGGGGCGCTCCCGCTCGACAACACGGCGGCGAGCCTTCCGGCCCACGACAAGATCGTCGGCAACTACGTGAAGGACGTGAACATCGCCGCCGGCGCCATCACGCTCACCTACGGCAACAATGCCTCCAGGGCGATCGAGGGCAAGAAGCTCACGCTGCGCCCGGCGATCGTCGTCGACCAGCCGATCGTGCCGATCGCATGGCTCTGCCACAAGGTCGCCGTGCCGCAGGGCATGGAGGAGCGAGGCGAGGATGAGACCGACATCCCGGAAAACTGGCTCCCGGTGGAGTGCCGCTAGCCCATGGCGCCCGGGTACTGGGAGAGCGCCAAGAAGCACCTCGCCCGCAGCGACCCGGTGCTGAAGAAGCTGATCAAGTCCTACCCCAACATGGCGATCGCCTCGCGCGGCGACGAGTTCCAGACGCTCGCGCGCGCCATCGTGGGGCAGCAGATCTCCACGAAGGCGGCGGCTTCCATCTGGGCGCGCTTCGCCGAATGCTCGGGAGCGGTCACGCCGAAGAGAGTCGCCGCCCTCGCGCCCGAGGCGATGCGCGCGTGCGGGCTCTCGGGCGCCAAGGTGCGCTACATCCACGACCTCGCGCAGCACTTCGCGAGCGGCTCGGTCAAGCCGCGGCGCTGGCCCGCCATGGACGACGAGGCGATCATCGAGGACCTGGTGCGCGTGAAGGGCATCGGGCGCTGGAGCGCGGAGATGTTCCTCATGTTCCACCTCATGCGCCCGGACCTCCTGCCCGTGGACGACCTGGGCCTGCGCCGCGCCATGGAGCGCCAGTTCAACCGCGGGCGCGCGCTCACCAAGGACAGGATGCGCCGCATCGCAAGCCGCTGGGCGCCCTACAGGTCCGTCGCGACGTGGTACCTGTGGCGCTCGCTCGAACCCGCCCCGGAGGCCGCGAAGAAATGATCCTGCTCCATGGCACCAACTCGTGGGCCCGCGAGATGCTGGTGCTCGCCGAATACATGCGCCCGTACGAGAAGAAGGCGTTCATGCCGAACCTCCTCGGCCACGGCGGGCGGCCGGTCCCCGAGCGCCTCACCATCGCCGACTTCGCGCGCGACGTCGTGGCCTACATGGACGAGCAGGGCATCGCCCGCGACATCGTCGCCGGGTTCAGCACCGGGGGGTACGTGTCGCTCTACCTCGCGCGGCACTACCCGGACCGCGTCGTGGGCGCCATCGCCATGGGGACCAAGTTCGCGTACGACGAGGAGACTGTGAAGCACTTCACCTACCTCGTGAGCCTCGAGCGCCTGGGCCAGCCCGGCCATCCGCGGGTCCCCCAGTACCTGCTGAACCACCATCCGCAGGACTGGCGGGAGATCAGCGCCCGCAACGGCGATCTCTTCCGAGCGCTCGGGCGCAAGCCCGAGGTCACCGAGGAGGACCTGCGTGCGATCCCGGTGTCGGTGCTGGTGGTGTCGGGCGAGAACGATGCCGTGGTGCCGGCGAAGGAGTCCCGGGCGATGAAGGACCTCATTCCCCGGTGCGACCTCATGCTCGTGCGCGGCCCTTCGCATCCCCTTCCCGCGATGCCGCTCGACATCGTCTGCGCCGCGATCGCCGTCTGGATGGCGAAGGTGCGCAAGGAAGCCGCCCCGGCATGACGCAGGCGAAGCCGGCGCGCGCCCTGCTCTTCGACCTGGGCGGCGTGATCATGGGACTCGACTGGGATCGCTGCTTCCAGCGCTGGGCCGCGGCGGGCGGCACCGATCCCGCGCGCCTTCGCGCGCGCTATTCGTTCGACGCTCCCTACGAACGGCACGAGCGCGGCGAGATCGCGGAGGCCGACTACTACCGGTCGCTGCGCGATTCCCTCGGCATCGACATTTCCGACGGCGAGTGGGCCGAGGGCTGGGGCGCGATCTTCACCGACGAGATCGAGCCCATCACCGCGCTCGTCGCGCGCGTGAAGGACCGCGTGCCGGTGTACGCGTTCTCGAACACCAATGCCGCCCACCGGCGCACGTGGCAACGGCAGTTCGCGCCCGCGGTGGCGCTCTTCCGCGAGGTCTTCACCTCGTGCGACCTGGGCGTGCGCAAGCCCGAGCGCGAGTCCTTCCACCGCGTGGCGAAGGAGATCGGCGTCGCGCCCCACGAGATCCTCTTCTTCGACGACACTCCGGAGAACGTGGAAGGCGCGCGCGCGGCGGGATTGCAATCGGTGCTGGTACGCTCGCCCGGCGACGTGGAGCGCGCGCTGGAGCCCTGGCTCGGGTCGCATTAGGCCCACAAGACCTGCCGGCATAGTCCTACGCCGTTGCGACTAAAGCGGGGCGTGCGTCCGCGCCACGTGGCGTCTTGCACCCATGAGAAATTGGGCCCATGGAACTTGCCCGCTGCCACGTCCTCGCCATCGCCTTCGCGGCGAGCGTGGCCGCGCTGCCCGCTCCGGCCGCGATGCTCTACAAGTCGATCGGCCCCAACGGCGTGATCCAGTTCTCCGATGTCCCGCCGGAGAAAGGACAGGTCGTCGCGCAGATGGCCATCCCCGACGGCAATACCGTGAACCGGGCCGACGCGAGCGCGCCCATCGCGCCCGCGACGGACTACGACGCGGCGCTCGACAAGGCGAGCGCGCAGCTCGATCTCGCCGAGCACGCCCTCGCCCAGGCGCGCAGGCCCGTGTGGAGCGAGCCGGACGTCCTCCACGTGGCCGGGGGGCCGCGCATGACGCGCGCCGACCGCGACCGCATCTCGTACTACGAGAATGGCGTGCGCCATGCCCGCCTCGCCGTCGCCGACGTGATGCGCCGCAAGCTGAAGGCCGAGGCTTCCTCCGTGACGCTCACCGCGAGCAACGAGTGGGTGCCGCTGCCGCCGATCAGGACAGCAGACCGTCGCTGATCCGGGCGCTTCGGCCCATGCGGGCCGCAAGCTCGGTGTCGTGGGTCACCATCACGAAAGCCGCGTCGTGGCGGCGATTGAGCTCCACCACCAGGTCGAAGACCTTCTCTGCGTTCTCGCGGTCGAGGTTTCCCGTGGGCTCGTCGGCGAGCACGCACGCGGGGTTCGTCACGAGCGCGCGCGCCACCGCCACGCGCTGGCGCTCGCCGCCCGAGAGCTCCCCCGGCCGGTGCGCCATGCGGTGCGCGAGCCCCACCTCCTCCAGGATCGCCGCGGCGCGCTCGCGCGCCTCGCGATCGGGCGCGCGGCGGATCGTGAGCGGCATCGCCACGTTCTCGAGCGCGGAGAATTCCGCGAGCAGGTGGTGGAACTGGTAGACGAATCCCAGCGCGCGGTTGCGTAGCTCGCCCTGCGCCGCGGGAGCGAGCGTGAAGAGATCCTGCCCGAGGAGTTGGACGCCTCCGGCGCTCGGCCGGTCGAGCCCCCCCAGGAGGTGGAGGAGCGTGCTCTTGCCCGAGCCCGAAGCGCCCACGATGGCGAGGGACTCGCCGCGGCGAACCTCGAGGTCGATGCCGCGCAGCACCGGGACCGCGACCTTCCCGAGGCCGAAGGTCTTGGCGAGCCCGCGCGAGGAGAGGACGACGTCACTCATAGCGCAGCGCCTCCGCGGGATTCACGCGCGCCGCGCGCCAGCTGGGATAGAGCGTGGCCACGAACGACAGCACGAGCGAGAGCGCCGCGGTCCAGGCGACGTCGAAGGGATGCAGGTCCGAGGGCAGCTCGCTGATGTAGTACACCTCGCGCGACAGGATCTGGAAGTGGAACGCGTGCTCGATCGCCGGCACGATCGTGGCGATGTTGAGCGCGGTGACGATGCCGAGGACCACGCCCACCGCGGTCCCCACGGTCCCGATCACCACGCCCTGCACCATGAAGATCTTCATGATGCTCGCCGGGGAGGCGCCCAGCGTGCGCAGGATGGCGATGTCGGGATGCTTGTCGGTCACCACCATCACGAGCGTGGAGACGAGGTTGAACGCCGCCACGGCGATGATGAGCGTGAGGATGATGAACATCATGCGCTTCTCGATCTGGATGGCGCGGAAGTAGTTCACGTTCTGCTGCGTCCAGTCGGAGATGTAGGAATCGCTGGTGACGAGGCGCGCGAGGTCGCGGGCGACGAGGGGCGCCCGGTCCACGTCCTTCACCTTGAGGCGGATCCCGCTCACGTTGCCGCCCATGCGGTAGAGGACCTGCGCGTCGGATATGTCGACGAGGGCGAGGGCCGAGTCGATCTCGTTGTGGTCCATGGAAAAGATGCCCACGACCCGGAACTGCTTCAGCCTCGGCATGAGGCCCGCGGGCGTGACCTGCCCCTGCGGCGAGATGAGCGTCACGCGGTCGCCGAGATCGAGGTGCAGGGCGGCGGCGACGCCGATCCCGATCGCGATGCCGAACTCGCCGGGCTTCAGGTCCTCGAGACGGCCGCGGCGCATGTGGGTGTTGAAGTCGGCGACGGTGTCCTCGAGCGCCGGGTCGATGCCGCGCACGAAGACGCCGCGCACCGCGGTCCCCGTCGAGAGCAGGCCCTGCGCGTTCACGAAGGGAGCCGCGGCGACCACCTCGGGATGCGTCTTAAGCGACGCCATGAGCGGCTGCCAGTCGGCGATGCCCTGTTCCGGGCCCACCACCTGGATGTGCGCGGCGGCGCCAAGGATGCGCGCGCGGATCTCCTTCTCGAAGCCGTTCATCACCGACATCACGGTGATCAGCGCCCAGATGCCCAGCGCGATGCCCGCCACCGAGATGAACGAGATGAAGGAGATGAAATGGGTGCGGCGCTTGGCGCGGGTGTAGCGCAGGCCGACGAAAAGCTCGTAGGGTCGCAAAAGATCGGGGCGGATGGGGACCGGAAGCGCGATTATCGCGTAATTGGAGCATTGCACCGCGCCACCGTTCCCTATAATCGGGGCGCAGTCCCCCGAATGCCATGCCGCTCGACCTCATCATCCCCGACCTGCTGCTGCCCGATGACGCGCCCGAGGCGCTGCGAAATGCGCGCCTTGCGCACGCCGAGAAGTGGCTCGCGCGCGCTTCGTCCACGCGGGAAGCGGGCTCGGACTCGCTGCGATGGGTCGCGCGGCGCCACGGGATCGAGGGTGCGCTGCCCGTGGCGGCGATCTCGCGCCTGGGAGAAGGCGCGGAGGCGGCGGGGCAGTGGCTGCGCGCGGACCCCGTGCACTTGCGCGTGGACAATGACGGCCTCGTGCTCCACGACCCCTCGGCCCTGGCGCTCACACTGGGGGATGCGCACGCACTGGCCGGCAGCCTCGGAGCGCATTTCGCGCAGGATGGCCTTGCGTTCGAGGTGCTCGCGCCCGAGCGCTGGTACGTCCGCTATCCCGGCGAGGCGCCCCGCACCGTGCCGCTTCCCGATGCGTTCGGGCGCAATGTCTTCGGCCTCCTGCCCAAGGGCGGCGGCGCCATCTCCTGGGCCAACAGGCTCACCGAGGCGCAGATGGTGCTCTCGAGCCACGCGGTGAACGAAGGCCGCGAGCCCGCCGTGAACAGCGTCTGGTTCTGGGGCGAAGGGGCCCTCCCCGATTCGCTTCCGCATCGCTACGACGCCTTCTACGCGGACGACGCATTCGTGCGCGGCGTGGCGCGGCTCTCCGGGGCGCGGGTCGAGCCCCGCCCCGCGCGCATGGAAGATGTCGCCTCCAGCGCAGCGCAATCCATCCTGGTCCTCGCCGATGGCCTCGTCGCGCCCCTTCGCCGCGGCGATTCGGCGGCATGGCTCGAGGCCGCGGCGCGCCTGGACGAGGCGTGGTTCGCCGGGATGGGGCCCGCGATCGCGCGCCATGGAACCGTGCGCATCATCCTTCCCGCCGAGCGCGCCACGCGCATCGCGACGCTCACGCCCTCTTCGCGCTGGCGCTGGTTTCGCCCAAGGCGCCCGGTAGCCGCCCATGCCTGAGATCGTCCGCCGCGTCGCCGCCTCCGATGCCGTGCAGCGCCTGGTGGATGCGGGCTGCGATCCGCGCCTCGCGCGGCTCTTCGCCGCGCGCGGGCTCGATTCCGCCGACGGGTTGAAGCGCTCGCTCGACGGCCTCGCCTCGCCCGAGCGCCTCGCGAATTCGGGCGACGCGGCGCGGCTCCTCGCCGACGCCATCGCCAGGCGAGAGCGCCTTCTCGTGATCGCCGACTACGATGCCGACGGCGCCACCGCCTGCGCGGTCGCGGTGAAGGCCCTGCGCGCCTTCGGCGCGACCATCGACTACCTCGTGCCCAACCGCTTCGAGCACGGCTACGGCCTCACGCCCGAGATCGTGCGCGAGGCGGCGAGCCGCAAGCCCGACATCCTCATCACGGTGGACAACGGCATCGCCGCGATGGACGGCATCGCCGAAGCCCATCGCCTCGGCATTCGCGTGCTCGTCACGGACCATCACCTTCCGGGCCCGAGCCTTCCGCAAGCCGCGTGCATCGTGAACCCCAACCAGCCGGGCTGCGATTTCCCGAGCAAGAGCCTCGCGGGCGTGGGCGTGATCTTCTACACGATGCTGCAGCTGCGCGCCGAGCTGCGGCGCCGGGGCGCCTTCTCGCTGGCGAAGCCCGAGCCCAACCTCGCCTCCCTCCTCGATCTCGTGGCGCTCGGCACCGTGGCCGACGTGGTGCGGCTGGACGCGAATAACCGCATCCTCGTCGCGCAAGGCCTCGCGCGCATTCGAGCGGGCCGCGCATCCCCCGGCATCGCGGCGCTCCTGGAGGTGGCCGGACGCTCCGCCGCCAAGGCCGCCGCCTACGATCTCGCCTTCGCCGTGGGGCCGCGGCTGAACGCCGCCGGGCGGCTCACCGACATGTCCCTCGGCATCGAATGCCTCCTCGCCGGCGATGGCGCGCGCGCCCTCGACCTCGCGACGAAGCTCGACCGCCTGAACCGCGAGCGCCGCGAGATCGAGGCCTCGATGCAGGAGTCGGCGCTCGCGATGCTGGAGGGCGTCACGGTGGAGCGCGGCTACGTCCTCGCGCTGCATCGCCCCGAATGGCACGCGGGCGTCGTGGGCCTCCTCGCCTCGCGGCTGCGCGAGCGCTACAACCGCCCGGTGTTCGCGTTCGCCGCCGATGCCTCGGGAAAGCTGAAGGGCTCGGGTCGCTCGATCCCGGGATTGCACCTGCGCGACGCGCTCGACCTCATGGACAAGCGAATGCCCGGAATGCTGGAGCGCTTCGGGGGCCACGCGGCCGCTGCGGGCGCGACCATCGACGCCGCGCGCTTCGCGGATTTCGCCCGCGCGTTCGAGGCGGTGGCCCGCGAGCTGCTGGGCGAGGACGATCTCGCCGAACGCATCGAGACCGATGGCAGGCTCCCCGCGGCCGAGCTCACGTGCGAGCTCGCGCAGCTGCTGCAGGCCGAGGTGTGGGGCCAGGGCTTCCCGGAGCCGCGCTTCGACGCGCGCTTCGTCGTGCAATCCCAGCGCGTCGTGGGCGAAAAGCACCTGAAGCTCGTGCTGGGCCTCGAGGGGAAGCGCTTCGACGCGATCCGCTTCAACCAGGCCGAGCCGCTCCCGGAAGCGATCGAGGCGGTGTTCCGCCTCGACGTGGACGTCTATTCAGGAACGCCGCGGCTGCAGCTCGCCATCGAGCACTGGCGAGCCGGGGCCGCGGCCGAGCCTCACTCCGGCTTGTAGGCGCCGCAGGCGAAGACGAGGTTGTCGTACTTCTCCCAGTACATGCGCTTGGGCTCGATGCGCTTGGACACGGGATTGAAGAACTTGAAGTCCTGCCAGCCGGAGGTGCCCTTCGAGGCCGCCTCCATGCGCTCCTTGATGTGGTATTTCCCGTCGGCGTCGCGCAGCTCCATCATGTTCTTGCCCACCATCTTCGGGTTGATGTGCGCGAGGTCGTTGGCCTGCATGTCGTACACGGTCACGTAGAGGTCGCGATCGACGAAGGGGCCCGGGTTCTTCATGAACTCGGTCATGGACTTTTCCTTGCCGTTCTTCTTGTAGTAGACGATCGCCTTCTTCACCATCGCCTCGGCTTCCTGCGGGCTGGCGCGGCCGGGGTCGGTGTCGGCGGCGTGGGCGGCGAGGCTCACGACGAGGGTGGCGATCAATGCGAGGATTTTCTTCATGGCACGGCTCCAGGGAAGGAAAGCAAAAAGGGGGTGGGACGAATTGTGTGGGGGCGGGGTGCCGTTGGACTGTGACACAGGTCACATTTCGCATGCTTGCCCGGGCCTTGCGGCGATTACAGCTGCAACCGCCGGTATAATCAAGGCGATGGAAGCCGACCGCCTCAACCTCATCCAGAACGCCCTCTCGGACCTCGCCGCGCGCTCGGCGGAGCTGCGGAGGTATCTTTGACTACGACGCCAAGAAGTCGCGCCTCGTAGAAGTCGTCCGCACCCTCGAAGACCCGAAGATCTGGGACGACGCCAAGCGCGCCCAGGACCTCGGCAAGGAACGCCGCAACCTCGAGGGCACCGTCGATACCGTGGAGAAGATCGAGTCCGGGTTGAAGGACTCCGGGGAGCTTTTCGCCCTCGCCCGCGCCGAGAACGACGATGGGACGCTCGAATCCGTGGAGGGGGATGTCCAGGGCGTGCGGAAGATGGTCGAGGACCTCGAGTTCCGGCGGATGTTCAACGATCCCATGGATCCGAACAGCTGCTTCGTGGACCTCAACGCCGGCCAGGGCGGCACCGAAGCCCAGGATTGGGTCTCGATGCTGCTTCGGATGTACCTCAAGTATTGCGACAAGAAGGGCTTCAAGACGGAGCTCCTCGACGAGAGCGCGGGCGAGGTCGCGGGGCTGAAGAGCGCCTCGGTGAAGGTCACGGGCCCCTACGCGTACGGGCACCTGCGCACCGAGAACGGCATCCACCGGCTGGTGCGAAAGAGCCCGTTCGACTCCAACGCCCGGCGCCACACGTCCTTCGCGAGCGTCTTCGTCTACCCCGAGGTGGACGAGACGATCGAGATCGAGATCAACCCCGCGGACCTGCGCATCGACACGTATCGGGCCTCGGGCGCCGGCGGGCAGCACGTGAACAAGACCGATTCGGCGGTGCGCATCACGCACCTGCCCACCAACATCGTCGTGTCCTCGCAGAACGACCGCTCGCAGCACAGGAACCGCGCCGAGGCCTTCGCGATGCTGAAGAGCAAGCTCTACGAGCTCGAGCTTCGCAAGAAGACGGAGAAGAAGCAGGCGATGGAGGACGCGAAGACCGACATCGGCTGGGGGCACCAGATCCGCTCGTACGTGCTCGACCAGTCGCGCATCAAGGACCTGAGGACCAACGTCGAGGAGGGCAACACGCAGAAAGTGCTCGACGGCGACCTCGACGAATTCATCACCGCGAGCCTCAAGCAGGGAGTGTGAAAATCGAACAAAAGAGAATGAACCACGGAGACCACGGAGACCACGGAGAAGAGCAGGCTGGGGGGGCTTCCATCGACCCGTGGACTGCAATCCGTGGAATTACTGGAACGCGAGCTTACAGAGCGCATCATCGGCGCTGCGATCGAAGTTCACCGAGAGCTGGGCGCGGGCTTGCTCGAAAGCTCATATCGCGCTTGCCTGATGCGCGAGCTGTCGCTAAATCGGATCCGCGCGGAATGCGAAGTGGCGGTTCCCGTTGCATACAAAGGCTTGAGGCTGGACTGCGGGTTTCGGGCCGATATCATCGTGGAGGATCGCGTGATCCTCGAGCTGAAGACCGTGGAGCGACTTCTTCCCGTGCACGATGCGCAGCTTCTGACCTACCTGAAGCTACGCGGCTGCCACATTGGCCTGCTGCTCAACTTCAACTCGACCAACCTTCGCAACGGATTGCGCAGGCTCGTTCGCTAGTTCGTTGGTTTTCTCCGTGGTCTCCGTGGTCTCCGTGGT